>Ga0208828_1000754_pt1 | contig 13790 bp, 14 predicted proteins | sample Kivu_160m_FD_185487 | JGI IMG/M metagenome (GOLD analysis project Ga0208828, IMG submission 185487) | Freshwater microbial communities from Lake Kivu, Western Province, Rwanda to study Microbial Dark Matter (Phase II) - Kivu_160m (SPAdes)... | ecosystem: Environmental > Aquatic > Freshwater >... | reverse complement strand
TGGCATATGCAATTAAAAACAGGCGGGTACATATACTTACGGTAAGTATTCGCGGTATATTTAAAAAACATGGAGGTTAAAATGGGTTTTACTCTAACAATTGGTGACAGGGCACCGGATTTTATGCTTGCCGGCACAGACGGGAAAATATATACGATAAAGGACTTTGATGACGCAAAGGTTCTTGTGATATTTTTTACCTGCAACCATTGCCCGTATGTAAAAGGTTCAGATGAAATCACCAGGGTAACTGCTGAACGCTTCTATGGCCGGGGAGCAAGGTTTGTTGCTATTAATTCCAACAGTAAAAACACATATGAAGAAGACTCTTTCGAAAATATGGTCGAAAGGATGAGGACAAACAAATTTCCATGGATATATCTTTATGACCCCCTGCAGAAAGTTGCCCTTGCTTACGGGGCCCTAAGGACCCCGCATTTTTACGTGTTTGATGAAAACCGCAAACTCGTTTATACAGGAAGAGCGGTTGATAACCCTAAGGAACCAAACCTTGTTACTATAAACGACCTCGAAAATGCTCTTGAAGAATATTTCGCGGGCAGGAGGATATCTGTAGCTGTTACCAACCCAATTGGTTGCAATGTCAAGTGGGATGGAAAGGATGCAAAATGGATGCCTGACCAGGCTTGTGATCTGGTATAGATATTAAATTTTAGCAGTAAGGAAGATTCATTGGAAAATTTCAGGTTCCACAACACCACAGAGATAATCTTCGGCAAACAAACCGAAAGTGAATCGGGCAAGGAAGCGAAAAAATACTCTAACAGGGTATTGCTCCATTATGGAGGAGACACAATAAAAAGGACGGGCCTTTACAGCAGGATAAAAAAATCTCTTGAGCAGCAGGATATTACGGTTTTTGAACTTGGAGGTGTCAGGCCAAATCCTGTACTGGAAAAGATTTATGAGGGCATAAATATATGCAGGAAAGAAAAAATCGGTTTTATACTTGCTGCTGGAGGCGGAAGTGTAATAGATTCTGCAAAAGCAATAGCCCTGGGTATTGACTATGACGGTGATGTGTGGGATTTTTTTGTAGCAAAGGCAAAACCCAAAAGTGCAATACCTCTTGGGGTTGTGCTGACTATTCCTGCGGCCGGCAGCGAGTCAAGTGTGGTAACTGTTGTAACAAATGAAAAGACCCTGCTGAAAAAAGGCTTCCATAGCCACCTTGTACTTCCAAAATTTGCCATTCTCAATCCGGAACTGACTTTTACTGTGGGCCCTTTCCAGACTGCATGCGGCTCTGCAGACATGATGGCCCATATTATGGAAAGATATTTCACAAATACACCTATGGCAGATTTGACCGACAGGCTTTGTGAGGCTGCTTTAAAAACAATTATTTCAAATACGCCCCTGGTGCTGAAAAATCCTTCTGATTATGACAGCAGGGCAGAACTTTTATGGGCAGGCACTTTGGCACATAATGGAATTCTTGGTACCGGCAGGATAGAAGACTGGGCATCCCACAAGCTGGGACATGAACTTGGGGCCGTTTATGATGTGGTCCATGGCCAGGCCCTTGCAGTTATTTTTCCGGCATGGATGAAATATGTCTATAAAAAAAATATTAGAAAATTTGAACAGTTTGCCTGCAGGGTATGGGGCGTTGATCCTTTCCCCCGAAGCGCAGGCCAAACGGCTCTTAATGGAATAAGAAGCGTCATATCTTTTTTCAGGTCTATAGGCCTTGCAACAAGCCTTGAAGAACTGGGTATAAACAGTGAAAAGTTTGAAGAAATGGCGCAAAGAGAGCTCCAGTGGGGTCCTATAGGAAACTTCTTGAAACTGGGTAAAAAGGAAGTCGTGGAAATATTTAAAATTGCGCTTAAAAACAAGATATAGTTCAAAATTATATTGTGCTTAGCCTGTTTTTTTACAATAATATAAATCTATCAGATATGAATTTAATAAAAATGTGGATTTCTGGAATTATCTGTAAAAGAAATACTTGACACATATAAATTAAAAAGACTGGAGAGAAAATGTTTGAAAAAAAAGAGATGGACCTTCCCTCAAGCAAAACGTTGACCGTAATAGCAGAGGGTGTGATCATAGAAGGAAAACTTTATTCCCGTGGCTCAACAAGGATAGACGGCCGGGTTACAGGAGAAATAGTTTCTGAAAAAGAGCTCACAATAGGCAAGGAAGGAAAAGTGGATGCAACGGTTAAAACTGCCAATGCCATAGTTGCCGGAAACTTTAAGGGAGACATGATATCTTCAGGAGGAGTGGAAATTACTTCAACCGGAAAATTCACCGGTAAAATATTCCAGAAAGATGCAATGCTGACCGTTTCAAAGAGCGGACTTTTCAAAGGTGAAAGCATCATTTCTGATAACCAGGAAATATTCAAATTTGAATTTCCGTCTTCCGGCAATTCAAACGATAAAGAATCCGTCCGCAATGACACTGAGGAAATAGCCGATTAAGATTTTTTGATTATTTCTTTCTTAAAATATTCCTGGCTTTATATTCTATCCAGTCAAGGTCAGTACCTGCCGGTGCCACGCCTGTCTTTACCGCCGCTGTTGCGACACTTACTGCAACTGCAGGAAGTACCCTCGAATCAAATGGTTTCGGTATTATATAATCTGCTCTTATATCTTTTTCAGCTATTGATGCAATTGCCCTTGCAGCTTCTATTTTCATCTCCATATTTATATCTGTTGCATTTGCATCAAGTGCGCCCCTGAAAACTCCCGGGAAAGCCAGGACATTATTTACCTGGTTTGCATAATCGCTTCTGCCGGTAGCAATTATTTCTACCCCGGCTTTTCTGGCAATTTCGGGCTTTATTTCCGGTTCAGGGTTTGCAAGCGCAAAAATAACGGGTTTTTTCCTCATCTTTGCAACCATCTCAGGCTTTAGCTGGTCAGCCACTGACACCCCTATAAAGACATCTGCACCATCGATTGCGTCATCAAGGCTGCCTTTCTGGTTTCTCGGGTTAGTAAGGGTCGCCATTTCTTCTTTTGCAAAATTAAGGTCTCCCCTGTCTTTGTATATTATGCCCTTGGTGTCACAGACAAGTACATTTGATACTCCAAGGAGTGAAAGCAGTTTTATTATCGAGTGGCCGGCCGCTCCTGCACCGTTCATGACTATCTTTATTTCTTTCATATCCAGGCCGTAAAATTTAAGCGCATTAAAAAGCCCGGCAAGTGTTACTATTGCCGTGCCGTGCTGGTCATCATGGAAAATTATCATCTTTGATTCAGCCTTCAGGCGGTTTTCTATCTCAAAGCATCTGGGCGCAGAGATATCTTCAAGGTTGATACCTGTAAATGAGGGTTCAAGCAGTTTTACTGTTTCAACAATAGTGTTATTATCCTGGCTCTCAATACAAATGGGAAATGCAGACACACCTCCAAACTGTTTGAAAAGCACGCATTTTCCTTCCATTACGGGCAATGATGCCCTTGCCCCTATATTGCCAAGACCCAAAACGGCAGAACCATCTGATACAACAGCTATCATATTAGCCCTTGCCGTATAGGTATTAAGCAGCGAAGGGTTTTTTGCTATTTCCCTGCATGGCTGTGCCACACCGGGTGAATAAGCCAGCGCCAGGTCATGTTCATTTTCTGTTTTTACCTTTGTAACTACGTCGATTTTGCCGCAATTGTCTTTATGCATTAGCAGTGATTCTTTATAGATGTCCATATTTCTCCTGAATTAAATTTTTTATTTTTCCAACAATCCCAGATGAATTATAGCCATAAATTAATAAAAAACAACAATAAAAAGCCACAATATGTTTTCCTGTTAAAAATACAGCACTTGATTATTTTTGCAGTGATATAAATGATTAAATGTTCCAGGCAGCTTTTTTAAAAACCTGCCATTCTATGGAAAAAGGCTGAGGTTTTTTTCCTTTTCCTGCATTATCTCAATGAATTTACTTACCAGCTGGGGGTCAAATTGTTTGCGGGCGCACAGTTTGAGTTCCTTTATTGCCTGCTGGCTGCTTACCGCTTTTTTGTAGCTGCGTCCATATGTCATTACATCATATGCTTCAGCAATTGCTATTATCCTGGAAATAAGGGGTATGTTGTTTCCTTTCAATTTGTAAGGATACCCTGTGCCATCCCAGTTTTCGTGATGTGCAAGAATAGCATCTGCAATCTGCGCCAGTTGAGTAGATGATTTTGCAATCCTGTACCCTATCTCCGGATGCATCCTCATTATGCGCCATTCTTCTTCAGCAAGTTTTGATTTTTTTGTGAGTATCCTTGTTTTAATCGTGACTTTCCCTATGTCATGAAAGTCAGAGAGCATAGCAAGGTTATCCAGATCAGCTTTGGCAAGTTTTATTGCCCTGCCAATTGAAAGCGCGAGGTTTTTTACCCTCTCATAAAGTTCATTTGGCTCCCTGCTTTTTTCCCTGAGTTTTTTTTCTATCGATACTATTATCTCATTTGAGACCTTCTTGCTCTGTATCAGTTTTTTCTGCTTCATAGAGTCCTCGGCTTCTTTAATGACTCTGTCTATGTCATCCTGGGGCTTATCCTTTGTGGCAAACCCGAGAGAAATATTAAGGGGTATTTCACTGGAAGATACTTCCCGGCTTTTTTTCTCGATCCTGGATATTATCTCCTGTATGCCCTTTATATCTGTTTTCGGGAGAAGTATGACAAACTCATCTCCTCCCCATCTTGCCAGTATGTCCTCTGAACGGCATGAATCTTTGAGCACTTTTGCAAGGCTTTTTAGAAGCTCGTCCCCCTGTTTATATCCAAATGCATCATTTACAAGTTTAAAGCCATCTATGTCGCCTATTATTATACTTAACGGCATTTGCCTTGTTGTGTCCAGTCTCTGCAGCTCTTCTTCAAAATATGAGCGGTTATAGAGGCTTGTGAGATTATCATGAAAGCTCATGTATTTGAGCTTTTCCTCGGTATTTTTGCGTATAGTAACATCACGGAGCAGCAGTGTAAAAAAATGGCCCTTTTCAGACTCCCAGTATGTCCTTGATATTTCAAGCGGTATTTTCTTGCCGTCTTTCTTCCTGCCTATCACTTCAACAAATTTTTCCTTTGAGCCGGCGCCCCCCCTTGCCGTTAAACGAAAGTACGTCCTGAGGCAAAACTGTACCAAGGGACCTGCCAAGTATCTCAGTTGATTGGTGGCCGAATATCCTTTCTGAAGCTTTGTTCCAGAATACTATCTTACGTGAAGAATCAGCAACTACGATGGCATCTTTGACGAGATTTGTCAGCGAATAAAAAATATCTTCGAGAATGAGCTCCCGTTTTGTGATTTTAAATTGATGCTTCAACTTTGCAGCTCCCTGCCCTCATTCACCAACATGCCTGTCTCCTGTACACTTACAGGTTTTTTTGAACAACCCGGGTAATATGGGCTAAAAATTAGAAATTTTACTCAAGAAAATAATTACTTTAAATATAACACATTTTTAAATAAAAATGTTCAATAATTTTGATTTTAAATCAAAGAAAAACGAGCTTTCGAAATACTTTTCCGTCATACAGCCTGTACTTTATAACTTGTAAATAAACAGACAGATTTTCTTTACCGGCCCTGCAGCTATCCTTTTATTGCCTGCACAGCATGGATTTTTAATATAAAAATATATAAAAAATTTATTGAATTAAAATAAAATTTCTTGTATATTTCGCTTTGTTTTGCTATATAGGATAATACAAAACCTGCGATTTAAAATATTACAGAAGAAAGGAATCTAAATGGAAGTAAGGATTGATGAGGAACTCTGTACAGGTTGTGGACTTTGTGAGGAAACTTGTCCGGATATATTTAAAATGGATGAAGATAAAGATATTGCTGTTGTTGTAAAAACTGATTATGATGAATATGATGAAGAATGCATCCAGGAAGCGGTTGAAAGCTGCCCTTCAGAAGCGATAACTGCTGACTAATAAACCGGCGCTTTTTAAAATATTTTTTAAAAAGTATTATTTCCTTTTGATAAAAATAGCCCTTTTTATTAAGGGCTATTTTTTATGCTTTTTGTGCCGATATTTTATTTGTCTTCAGCTTGAAGGCTTTAGCTGCCGGATTTATTAATCCATTTATTTTAGCGCTTTGTATAGTAAAGATCTTGCAGCTTTCTGCCAAGGCTCCAGTACCGGCCCATAACACAAGCTCCTTTTTAAAAAACAGATTTTTAAATTAAAGTCTTTTTTATGTCTTTCATAACCTGTCCGGGATTATCCGACTTAAACAATGCCGAACCCACAACAAGGATGTCTGCACCTGCCTCAACAGCTTTTGCTGCAGTTTGCGGATTTATCCCGCCATCGACCTGTATGAGTATCTTCCTGCAGTCATTTGAAACTTTTTTATAATCTTCAATCATTGTTTTTAATTTACTTATCTTGGGAATCATCTCAGGAAGAAATGCCTGGCCCCCGAATCCCGGGTTTACTGTCATGACCAGTATCATATCAAGATATGGCATGACATTTTCTATTATAGACAAAGAAGTTGAAGGGTTGAGTGCAACAGCGGCCCCTACACCGCTTTTTTTCAAATGTGCCAGCGACCAGCTTAAATGGGGGCATTCTTCAGCATGTACGCTTACAATATCGGCACCGCATGCTATAAAGCTGTCCAGGTGCCTGTCCGGATTTTTTATCATCAGGTGTACATCCATATTCAGGCCGGTATACTGGCGTATCCTTGAAATAACAGGCTGGCCGATTGTAATATTTGGAACAAAGCTTCCATCCATTACATCAATATGCAGCATATCTATGCCAAGCTCTTTTATTTTTGTGATTTCACTTTCGAGCTTTAAAAAATTGCAGTCCAGTATAGAAGCAGCTATGCTGTACCTGTTACCGGATCCAAGGTTTTTCATCCCGAATTATCCTTTCTTTTACCTTTAAAGGAATTTGATTAACAATATGGAATGTTTACATTTTAAATTGTAATTATAATTTGAAATCATATTTAAAACAAAGGAAGCATTTTTTTTATTAATTTTTTTTGCTATAATCACATACTCAAAATGCATAATTTCGAGGAAGGGTGCAATCCCCTACCGGCGGTAAAGTCCGCAAGCCTTTAAAACAAAAATTAAAGGTTGACCTGGCAGTTTTCCAGGACCGACAGTTAAAGTCTGGATGGGAGAAATTTATGACTGGTCAGATTTATATTTGATTTTAGCCATGGATATTCTCCATGGCTTTTTGTTTTTTTAAAGCAGGCAGGTTATTTTAATCCTGCGGGCCGTTTTTCAAATGGATTTCAGCTGCAGGAGCGTAGAGAAAAAATGGATATTATAGATTTCAGTAATGAAGACAAAAAATATATGAGGCTTGCAATCTCCCTTGCAGAAAAAGCCAGGGGACTGACCAGCCCCAACCCTTTAGTCGGCGCAGTAATTGTAAAAGATAAAAAAGTCATATCCACAGGTTATCACAAAAAGGCAGGGGCAAACCATGCTGAAATAGAAGCAATTAATGCGTGCCCCGACAGAAGCCTGCTTAAAGGCGCTGCTATGTATGTGAGCCTTGAACCATGCTGCATATATGGAAAGACGCCTCCCTGCACAGATGCATTGATAAAATATGGATTTGCCAGGGTCATTGCTGCAAGCGTGGACCCGAATCCATCTGTAAATGGAAAAGGCCTCAAAATACTTAAAGATTCAGGCATGGATGTGGGCTGCGGCCTGCTTGAAGAAATTGCAGGAAAGCAAAATGAAGTTTTTTTCAAATCAGTTACAACAGGATACCCTTTTGTCACTGTTAAAATAGCTTCAAGCCTTGACGGCAGGACCGCACTCAGTTCCGGCGATTCAAAATGGATCACTTCTGTAAAGTCCAGGCAGTATGTTCAGGAAATCAGGTACCAGAATGACTGCATACTCACGGGGATAAATACTGTACTTAAGGATGACCCTCTTTTGTATCCCCGGGTAAAAACAAAAAAAAGCGGAACTTTTAAAAACTCAAAGAAATTTGTAAGGGCAATACTTGACAGCAATCTTGTGCTGGGTCCGTATTCGCAAATAGCTGGCACAGCAGATAAAATAAGGACAGTTATTTTTACGGCGCACCTTGACAGCAAACAATCAGAAAAAGCTGCCAGCCTTAAAAAAATGGGGCTTGAAGTTATAGAGGTAAAAACTCTTCCCCGGAAAGCGGCGACATATGGCCCGGTTAGATTACTTGATATCTCGCAGGCACTTAAGATGCTGTATGATGATTATGAAGTGACATCTGTTCTTGTTGAGGCAGGAGAAACGGTTTGCTCTAGCCTAATAAAAAATAAACTTATTGACAAGTTCCTGTTTTTTATTTCACCAAAAATAATAGGCAGCGACAGCAGTTTCGGGATGTTCGGGAGCCTTAAAAACCGGGTTCTTTTAAGATGCCCTGTTGTTAAATTTGACAGTATCAGGAAGTCCGGAAGTGATGTGCTTATCACTGCTTATCCGGAATAATTTTTGGAAATTATAAAAAAATAAATATTTAAGTTTACAACCTTTATATGAGGAGCAGGAATGTGTTTACGGGAATAATAAAAGAAACAGGTAAAATTATAAACATAAGCCAGGGGCAGGATTGCAAGCTTATTGAAGTAGCATGCAATAAAATACTTCCGGGCCTGGCTATTGGTGACTCCATAGCGGTAGACGGATGTTGCCTTACGGCCAGGAAAATAAATCCGGAAGGGTTTATATGCGACATTTCCTATGCCACTCTTGAGAAAACAACTTTTGAGTATTTAAAAACAGGCAGGCGGGTAAACCTTGAAAGCTCACTTACCATTAACGAAAAAATCGGCGGACATTTTGTAAGCGGGCATGTCGATGGCACTGCCAAAATAAGCGAAATAAATAAAATCGGGGTTTCACACAGGATAGTCTTTAAAGCATCGCAAGATCTTTTTCCTTTCCTTGCTCCCAGGGGTTCAGTCGCCATTGATGGCATAAGCCTTACAATATCTGAGTCAGGAAAAGATTTTTTTGCTGTGGCTATAATTCCCCACACTTTCGATAATACAACACTTTCAGGTAAAAAAGCTGGCGACCTGGTAAATATAGAAGTGGATCTTCTGGCAAGATATATTTTCCAGATTCTGAAAAATACGCAGATGCCAGAGCCCGCTAGCCCTGGAAACGAAAATGACAGGATTTTAAAGGAGAAACTGGTTGAATATGGATTCATCAAATGAAAAAGTCTTTAGTGGAATAGAAGATGCAGTGATTACCCTTAAAAAAGGAAAAATTGTAGTCATAGTGGATGATGTTTCTGAAGACAATGAAGGTGTGCTTTTCCTGCCGGCTGAAAAAATAACTGTTGAAACCGTAAATTTTTTCATGACCCACGGAAAGGGTATGATATATATGCCGTGCGAGCAAAAAAGGCTCGAGAGTCTGGAGATACCAATGATGGATATGGTAACTGCACAGAGAAATAAAAAATCAGGCAGCGCAGATAAGGCCGGTCCGTCACCTTCAATAGCAATGTCTGTTGATTCAAACTTAAGAAAAGGCTCGGGAGCTTCTGCAAGCGACAGGGTGCTTACAATTAAAACTTTTGCAGATTCTTCATCAAAACCTGCAGATTTCATAACACCGGGCCATCTTTTCCCTTTGAGGGCGCATGATGGCGGCGTACTTGTCAGGGCAGGACACACAGAAGCTGCTGTTGATATGGCAAGGATCGCCGGGCTGTTTCCGGCAGGTATAATATGCGAAATTATCAGGGAGGATGGTGAGGTCGCGAGGCTTGCTGACATTAAAAAGCTTGCAAAAAAACATGGCCTGCCGGTCATTACCATTGAGGAACTTATAAGATACAGGAAAACAAAGGAGAAACTGGTAGAGCGTGCCGCTGAAATAAACCTTCCTACCAAATGGGGTGTTTTCAGGGCTGTTACTTACAGGTCAATAATCGACCATGAAACGCACATCGCTTTTATTAAGGGAGATATTACAAAAAAAGAGGATGTCCCGGTCAGGGTACATTCACAATGTCTCACAGGAGATACTTTCGGCTCACAGAGGTGCGACTGCGGGCAACAGCTGGATGAAGCATTCAATTTTATAAATAAAAAGGGTTACGGTGTACTTTTATACATGGCACAGGAAGGAAGGGGCATCGGGCTTTGCAACAAAATGAAGGCTTATGAGCTGCAGGACAGGGGATATGATACAGTCGAGGCTAATATTGAGCTCGGGTTTGAAGCAGACATGCGCGACTATGGTATAGGGGCACAGATACTGGCTGACCTTGGCCTTTCAAATATAAACCTTATGACAAATAACCCGAAAAAAATCATTGGCCTTGAAGGTTATGGCATAAAAATCAAAAAGATACTGCCTGTTATTATTGAACCAAATGAAAACAACAGGAAGTATTTACAAACAAAGAAAACAAAACTTAAGCATATGCTTAAATAAAAAACCTTAAATCATATATGTGATTAAATTATAAGATGCGGCTAAATATTATATTAAAGGAGGAAAAATGAAAGTTTTAGAGGGCAGGCTTGATGCAACAGGGTTAAAATTCGGCATAGTGGTTAGCAGGTATAACGAATTTATTACCAGCAAACTGGTAGACGGAGCTATTGACTGCCTGGAAAGGCATAACTGCAAAAAGGAAGATATCGCTGTGGCATGGGTTCCTGGCGCTTTTGAAATACCTGCTGCCGCAAAAGCAATGGCCCAGTCAAAAAAATATGACGCAGTCATTTGCCTGGGAGCCATATTAAAAGGCGACACTTCACATAATGTATATATTGCAAGTGAAGTCGTTAAGGGTATCTCACAGACAGCGCTGGCTATGGATTTTCCTGTAATTTTTGGTGTTATAACACCTGATACTCTTGAGCAGGCAATAGAAAGAGCCGGGACAAAACTGGGAAACAGCGGCTGGCAGGCAGCCCTTTCTGCAATTGAAATGGTAAATCTTTATAAGGCATTTGGTTCATAAGATTTACCTGCAGGGTTTATACTTTTTTCCTGGGGTATTTATTGTGCACGGTGTTTTTGCACCTTAAAAAAATTAGAAGTGCCTATCTTCGGTTAGACACTTCTAATTTAATATCCCTATTAATCTTTTAAATTAATAAGTACCGCTTTCTTTGCGGCCTGTTCCGGATTTAACTGCTAGACCATCAATTGCTTTGAAAGGTCGACTGCACTTGAAGCATCAGGTGCATAGCCGTCTGCGCCGATTGAATCTGAATATTCCTGTGTCAATGGAGCGCCGCCAACCATAACCTTGGTGCCCTTTGTTGCTGCATCTGCCCTGATTGCGCTGATAACGTCTTTCATGACTGGCATTGTGGTTGTAAGCAGTGCTGAAAGGCCAAGCACTTTTGCTTTGCTTTTCTTCACTTCTTCCACAAATTTGTCTGAAGGAACATCTACGCCGATATCAACTACAGTGTAGCCTCCGCCTTCGAGCATCATGCCGACAAGGTTTTTACCTATGTCATGAAGGTCGCCCTGAACGGTACCAATTACTATTGTACCCTTCATTTCTGCGCCTGCCTCTGAAAGCATAGGTTTGATGATGTCCATTGCTGCATGCATTGCCCTTGCTGCAATAAGAACTTCAGGAATGTACATTTCATTGGCTTTAAACCTTGCGCCAACTACGTCCATTCCAGGTACCAGGCCATCGTTTAATACATCGATGGCTTTGACGCCACTGTCAACGAGCTTCTGGGTGATTTCCTTGCTTTTGACATTGTCACCGACAATGATGGCGTCTGCGAGATCCTGATATTTTGCCATAGCTTCTCCTTTCCTTTTAGATTTCCCCTTTTTTATTTAGCGTGATTATACATTAAGTACTTTGTTAATTGAAGAGTTTTTTAATTTTAAATGCAGGAAAACAGTTTTTGCCAAAACACGGGGTATATATAAATTAAAATTTTAAAATTATATAATCTATTATTAAAACAGGGATAAATTCATTAAAAATTAATTTAGGTCGGCCATTTATTGAATTTCGGGATGTAAATTTACAGGATGTAATTATAAAAATATTTTTTATAATAATATCTATATAATTAGTAATATATTAGTAATAATTTAATTAATAAATATATTGGTTAAAATATTTAAAATTAATTTAATAAAAATAACTGTTTTTTTGCTGCTGGCATTAACTCTGTGCATTGAATTCCAGTTTTTAAAGCCATCCGAACTTGAGGCTCTAACTTTAAATGAATTGAGCGGCCAGATTGCTGCTTTAAGCGATGAAGAAGAGGCTCTGATAGAAGAGATCCTGGCAGTTGAATCCCTTATCGAGACCAAAAAAAATGAAATAATCAATTTAACCCAAACCATTTCAGGGCTTGAACAGGAGCTTGATGAACTTGTAAAACAGCGCCTTGACCTTGAAAAAAGCATGGATATAAAAAAAGCCCAGCTGTCTCAAAGAGCTGTTTACTCTTATAAATACGGGAAAAATAATGTTATTAAGCTTCTTACAGGCGCAAGAGACATAAATGAATTCATAACAACTATTTACCTGTTTAGAAACATCATGCGCAGGGATGCTCAGATGATCGAGGCTCTCAGGCTGGACAAAGAAAGTTATGACAGGATAATGCGCAAGTCTGAAGAAAAGAAAAAAGAAATGCAATCCGTAAAAAAAGAAAGGCAAAAAGAGCAGGCCGCGCTTGAGGAAAATCTTGATAAAGACGAATATTTACTTGACAAGGTCAAGAAAGAAAAAGCAAATGTTGTCCAGACCCTCGCTGCAATAAAAGAAAGGATTGCAAGAATACAGCCTGCGGGCATTACGCTGTCTGGAGAAGTAACAATGGTCGCTACTGCTTATTATGCAGGGGGCGGGGGCTTAAACGGAAACGGGATTACAGCTACGGGCCTGAGGGCAAGAAAAGGGATAGTTGCTGTGGATCCCAGAACGATAAGGCTGGGCACAAGAGTTTTTATTGAAGGGTATGGTGAAGCTATTGCTGCAGATACCGGGGGCTGGATAAAAGGTAATCGTATAGATCTCTGTTTTGATTCTTTAGAAGAATGTTACAGGTATGGAAGGCGAAAAATTTATGTCTATCTTGTGGAATAGGCCCTACACAAGCCTGAAAAGTTTTGAAAGATTTTTAAAATCTTCAATATACCTGGATTCGCTTATCCTGCCGGCAAAAACATCTGCGGGGCTGTAAAAAGGTACAAGCTTAAATGAAGGATTTTCAAAAAGTTTCATATGCAGTTTTGCCATATCCTGGTACTGCCTGGTCGCGGAAAAGAAGTTTCCCAGTATTATATTCGAGACATCAAGCCCCAGTGAAACAATAATATGGGGGGTTATTATTGAAATTTCTTCAGTAAAATAATTAATGCAATTAGATATATGCTTTTCTGTTGGCAATCCCTTTACATCGCTTTCAATACCTTCTGCTGCCCTTTTTATACATGGTGCACATTTTACAAGATAGGTCAGGTAAGTATCAGATTCGAGTGAAAGTCCTGCGTCCTTTAACATGCTGCGCATCAGGCTGCCCTCCCTGTTTCCGCTGAAAGGTGCACCTTCCTCCTGGGGGCCGCATTCCCCGGGAAAATATCCTGTTATTATAAGCTTTGAATTCGGGGCGCCTGTTCCCGGAACGGGACGTTTCCTGATTTTAACAAGGTCAAGGCATTTCTTGCAGATAGCTACTTCTTCGTTTAGTTTATTTAAACTTTTTTTTGAACTGATAGGCATTAAAATAAGTATACAATATATGGGATTTGTAGTAAACGTATTTTAAGTTAAATAATCAAACCGTTTTTATAAATCGCG
>Ga0208828_1000749_pt1 | contig 13849 bp, 12 predicted proteins | sample Kivu_160m_FD_185487 | JGI IMG/M metagenome (GOLD analysis project Ga0208828, IMG submission 185487) | Freshwater microbial communities from Lake Kivu, Western Province, Rwanda to study Microbial Dark Matter (Phase II) - Kivu_160m (SPAdes)... | ecosystem: Environmental > Aquatic > Freshwater >... | reverse complement strand
TTTTTGGTTCTTCCGGGTTTTTCATGGGTAATCCGATAGGCTACAATGGCTCCAGGAGGCCCTGGAGTCATGCAAGATACCGAGCTTTATCGCCATGTGTTGGGTTTGGAGAAACCCTGGAAAGTGGACCGCGTTAATCTGGATGTCCCCGGTGGTCGCGTCGATGTCTGGGCCGTTCATGAGGAAGGACTCCGTTGGTCTTGTCCGGAATGCCGGACGGAGCTGACGATTTACGACCACGCTCCCGAGCGCATCTGGCGCCATCTGGATACCTGCCAGTTCAAGACGTATCTTCATGCCCGGGTGCCTCGAGTGGATTGCCCGAGGCACGGAGTGAAGCAGGTGAATATACCGTGGGCGGAGGCGAGAGCGCGGTTCACGGCGTTGTTTGAGCGCTTGGCGATCGACGTGCTTCAGGTCAGTGACGTCGAAGGCGCCCGCAAAATCCTGCGGGTGAGCTGGGAAGAAGCCTGGGGGATAATGGAACGGGCGGTGGCGCGGGGTAAGAAACGGAAAAAGAAGCGGGTTGTGAGGAAGATGGGCGTGGACGAAAAATCGGCGGCGCGCGGGCATAACTATCTCACGATCGTCAGCGATCTGGGCCGAGGGACGGTGGAATACCTGGGCGATAACCGGGATGAGGGAAGTTTGGACGGCTATCTGGGGAAGCTCTCCCCGAAACGCCGGGAGAAGATCAAATCGATCGCCGTGGATATGTGGGACCCCTACTTGGCCTCGATCCGTAAGCACGTTCCCGACGCCGATGAAAAAGTTGTGTTCGACCGCTATCATTTGATGACCCATATGGGGAAAGCCGTCGACGAAGTGCGGAAAGCCGAGCATCGGGAGCTCGTGCAGAACGATGACGAAAGACTGAAGGGGACGAAATATCTGTGGCTGTATTCGAAAGAGAACGTGCCGAAGGAGAAAACGGGTTGGTTGCGGGGTCTTCGCCAGATGAATTTGCGGACAGCGCGGGCGTGGGCGATCAAAGAAAACTTTCGGGAGCTGTGGCGGTTTTTCCGAAGGTCGTGGGCGGAGAAGCACTTCAAGGCGTGGTTCTTTTGGGCGACCCACTCGAAGCTGGCGCCGGTAGCGGAGGCGGCCTGGACGTTCAAGCGGCATCTGGCGCAGATCCTGAATTACGTTCGCCATCGGATCACGAATGCCGTCTCTGAGGGATTGAATTCGAAGATCCAGACGATCAAGAAGAAGGCTTACGGTTTCCGCAACCGCGAGAACTTCAAGACGGCTATCTTCTTTCACTGCGGCGGCCTAAATCTTTACCCTGTTACCCACAAGAATGTCTGAAGAACCTTTAATAAAATAGGCTTTTTTCCGGGAAACAGGCAAATGCCTACATTTTTTGGGGGACGGGGATGCCCATGAGGTCAAGGCATTTCGAGAGGACATCCCGGACGAGATGGACGGCCAGGGTGCGGACGTTCTTGACGTCGGCCTTTTCCTCGCCGAGGATCGTATATTTGTGGTAATAGGCGTTGACCCTCTGGCTCAGGTTGAATCCGAATTTCGCCAGGTGGGAGAACTCGAGCGATTCGACGGAGTGGACGATTTCCTCCTCGAACTGGGCGGCATAGACGAGAATATCCCAGAGGTCGGCGAGTTCCTCGGCGCCGAGAACGCCGAGGTCGGCCTCCCCGGCGGCGGCCCGCCGGGCGAGGTCGGCCTCGGTGACGCCTTCCCTGTCTTCCATCTTGCGGAAGATGCTGTTCAGGCGGACGGCCGTGTACATGAGATAGGGTCCGGTCTCGCCCTCGAAGCTCAGGGCGTCGTCGACGTCGAAGATGATCAGGGAGTTGCGGGCGAACTTGAGCATGTAATAGCGGAGGGCGCCCCGGGAGATCTCGGCCGCGATTCTCCGCTTGAGCGCCTCCGGGGCGTCGGGGTGGCGCTTGTCGACCTCGGCCGAGGCTTTTTTCTCGAGAAGGTCGAGGAGGTCGTCGGCCTTGACCCCGAGACCCTTGCGGCCCGAGACTTCGACGAAGCTTTTTCCGGTTTCCCCTTCCGCCGGCTCGAAGCCGAGGTACTTGAGGCTCCGCGGGGAGAGAGCGACCATTTCGTAGGAGAAATGGAAGGATTTGGCCGCCTGGGCCTCGAAATGAAGGGCCCGGAGGCCTTGATAGACGATTTTCTGGAGGTAGGACTGGCGGACGTCGATGACGTTGTAGACCTTGCTCGCCCGGCCGAAGGAGAGGCTCCGGCCGTTGGGGACGGCGGTGCTGATCCAGATCGTCCGGCCGGCCTCCGTTTCGAACGGCTCGTAGTAGAAGTCGCGCTCGAGGAGCCCGAATTTCCAGAGCTGATAGGCGATGTCCTTCCCGACGTAGGTCACCGTTCCGTCCGAGCGAACGATGACCTTTTCCCGGTCCTTGTCGATGTCCTCCGGAAGCCGCATGATCCAGCAGCCGGCGTTGGGGCCCTCTTCGGCCCGCTCGATCCCTCCCTTGTCCTTGAGGAGCTCGAAGGCCCGCTCCCAGAACTTCAGGCCGAGGATGCTGGACTCGCAGGGGAGGACGTCGTAGGATGCGTCGATGCGCCTCATCGTCGCCAGATGGGCCCGGAGGATCCGCCGGGAGACCTCGAAGGCCAGCCCGGCCTCGGGGTCTTCGCCGTGCTCGATCCGCTTCAGGATCTCGGCCTTCCGCGGCTGGGCTTCCGGACGGGCGTCGAGATAAGCCGCCGTCCGGGCGTAGAGGTCCCAGCAGTAGTAATCGAATTTTTCGACCTTCCCCAGGTCGTCGCGGGTCTTGGATTCGAGCTCCATCAGGCCGAAGACGACATCGACGACCTGGACGCCCGTGTCGTCGATATAGTTCTGGACCTCCACCGTCTCGCCCTTGGCCCGGAGGCAGCGGACCAAGGTGTCGCCCAAACAAGCGTTCCGGAGGTGGCCGATGTGGGCCGCCTTGTTGGGGTTGATGTTCGTGTGTTCGACGACGATCTTCCGCTCTTGGGGGACGAGCGCCGGCCGGCCGAGGGCTGCCAGCCGGGCCCGGAAAAAGGCCGTCTTGTCGAGAAAGAGGTTGATGAATCCCGCTCCGGCGACCTCGAGGCGTTCGACGCCGGGCAGGACGTCGAGCCGGGCGAGGATTTGGCCGGCGATCTCGCGGGGGTTCGCCCGCCGCTTTTTGGCCAATTGCATCGGGAGGGAGAGGGCGAGGTCGCCGAACTTGGCCTGGGGAGGATAGAGGAAATCGACATCCCCGGCGGAGACGTCATCCGTCTTTTCGAGCTTTTCGAGGAGGGCTTTGCGGAGTTCTTCTTTGAGCCGGATCATGGTCCGCCCATTATATCAAAACCGGGCCTCGTCTTTTCGGGCGAGGCAGACGAGGGAGCTTCCGAGCGGAAGGCGCAGCCGGACGGCCAGCGCCGCCTCCCAGCGCATGGCCCGGACGAGGAGGGTGTTCAGCCAGGGGGCCACGGGACCGAGGTCGGAGCTCGGACCGCTTTTTGGGATTCGGCCGATATTGCGGAAGCGGCGGACGAGAAAGACCGCCGGCAGGGTCGTCAGGAAGAAATACGTCAGCCGGACGACCCGGAGTCCCGATTTCTCGACCCGGGCTCTCAGGACGGAGCGCGTGTACCGCTCTCTCGCCCCGAAGGCGGCGTCGTGGGGGCCGTGAAGGGCGGGAAGGGCGCTGTCGGTGATGAGGCACAGCCCGCCGGGCCGGAGAACGCGGCGGACCTCCTCGAGGACGGCGACGTCGCTCCGGACGGCTTTATGGTAAAGGACGTCGAATAGAGTGACGAGTCCGAAGCTCGAGCTCCGATAGGGAAGCTTGGCCGCGTCGGCCTCGGCGAGCGAACGGCTTCCCCTCCGCCGGCAGAAGCGGAGGGCTTCTTCGGCGAGGTCGCAGCCGTGGACATCGCCCCAGCCGGCGAGGATCGCGAGATTGGCCCCCGTCCCGCAGCCGAGGTCGAGGATCCGGAGACGCGGACCGCCCGGGCGGAGATGCTTGGCCAGGAGCCGGCGGGCGAGGGCCCTCCGGCCGCGGAACCACCAATGGGTCTCCTCGAGACGGAAATGAAGGTGATATTGTTCGGGGTCCATCGAGATTCCTAAGAATCTCCGTTCATGTCCCCATTTTACGGAGCCGGCGGACGGCCAGGCAGACGGACTTGATTTGGGCGGCCGTGAGGGCGAGGCCCGAAGGCAGGTAGAGCCCCGTCCCGGAAAGCTCTTCGGCGACGGGACAGGAAACTCGGCGATAGGCTGGGTCGCGGGCGAAGACCGGCTGCCTGTGAACGGGGATGAAGAACGACCGGGTGTCGACCCCCGCCTCCCGGAGAGCGGCCATGAGGGCGTCCCGGGAGAGGCCGAATTCCTCTTCGACGACGACGGCGTACATCCAGTAGACGTTCCGGGCCCAGGGCTTTTCGACCGGAAGCCGCAGGCCGGAAAGGCCCGAGAGCCCGCGGGCGTAGGCGTCGGCCATCTTCCGCTTGAGGCCGATGAAGCGGTCGATTTCCTCGAGTTGGGCGAGACCGATGGCCGCCTGGACGTTGGTCATCCGGTAGTTGAAGGCCAGCTCGGTGTGGAGGAAGCGCCGGCCGGGATCGTGGGCCAGGTCTTTCAGCCGGCGGGCCCGTTCGGCCAGGGCGTCGTCGTCGGTGACGACCATCCCGCCTTCACCGGTGGTCACGATCTTGTTGCCGTAAAAGCTGAAACCGCCGATGTCGCCCATCGTCCCGGCGAAGGCCGGCCTCGTTTTCTTCGGGCCACGATAGTAGACCGCGCCGTGGGCTTCGGCCGCGTCCTCGACGACGCGAAGCCCGAATTCCCGGGCGAGGCCGAGGAGGTCCTCCATCGGACAGGGATGGCCGTAGAGATGGACCGGCAGGACCGCCCGGACCCGCCCTCCCGTCGCCCGGTTGATCCAGGCCTTCGCCCGGCGGTCGTAGCGGCAGCCTTCGGCCAGAAAAGCCCGGACCTTGCCGGGGTCGAGGGCGAAAATCTCCCGGTCGACGTCGATGACGACGGGCTTGGCGCCCGTATAGACGACGGCGTAGGGGACGGCGATCATCGTCAAGGCCGGGACGACGACTTCGTCGCCGGGCCCGATCCCCAGGGCGGCCAGGGCCAGGTGGAGGGCCGTCGTGCCGCTCGTCGTCGTGACGGCGTGCCGGACTCCGAGATAAGCGGCGAAGGCCTCCTCGAACTTCCGGATGTAGCCGCCGGCCGAGGAAATCCACCCCGTCCGGATGCACTCGGCCGCGTAGCGGAGGGCGTTTTTCGCGATCTTCGGCTCGTTGACGGGAATCATGGCTCAGAAGAATTCCTTGTCGTCGAAGCCGGCGTAGGGCCCCTGCTTGACCTCGATGATCTTGGCGTCCTGGAGAATGGTGACCTTGTGGCCGCCCCGGGCGAGGAGGATCGCGTCCCCGGCGCGGAGGAGGACGGTCCGGACGGCGGCCCCGGCGTCGTCGAAGAGCTCGACCCGGATCCGGCCCTCGAGGACGACGAGGACCTCCTGCGTCCGGAAGATTTCGCGCCTGACGAGCTTGTGGCGGTGGCGGTGGACGACCTTGCCCTTGGGGTGGGTGAGGAGCCCGAGCTGCTGGGAGAACTCCCCGGGGGTGAAGAAATTCGGGCCGCGTCCGGCGTAGGACTTCCGGAGGACGATGGCGAAGATCTCCCCGTGCTTCGAGACGACGTTCAGGCCTTTCATCGGATCCTCGTGAAGCGGAGCTTGACCGTTAGCCAGACGTACTTCCAGCCCTTCCGGATGTAGTCGAAGAAGCGGGCCCCGGTCTTGCCGACACCGGCCCTCCGCTCGACGCACATATAGGGGACCTCGGCGATGGCGAAGCCGAGCTTCTTGGCCCGGTAAATGAAGTCGATGAAATATTCGCCGTAGTCCCCGCGGAGCGAGATCCGGTCGAGGACCCGCCGCCGGAAGGCGATGAAGCCGCTCGTGTAGTCCTTGAAGTCGCGGCCGAGAAGGCGGCCGATGAACCTGTTGAGGGTCACGCTCATGAGGTAGGCCTGGAGCGTGTCGGCGCTCCCCTGGACGATCCGGACCCCCCCGCCCTTGACGAAGCGGCTCCCGACGGCGACGTCCTTCCCGGCGGCGAGCTCGGCCAGGAGGTCCTTGACCTTGGCCGGGGGCATCGAGAAGTCGCAGTCCGACCAGACGATGACCTCGCCCCGGGAAGAGGCGATCCCGTCTCGGAGGGCCGAGGCGAGGCCCCGCTTGTCGAGGCGGCGGAGGAGGTGGAGGTTCGGGAGGTCCTTCCGCATCTCCTCGACGACGCGCCAGGTTCCGTCGGGGGAGTCGTCGTCGACGACGATGACCTCCGTCTCGGCCGGGGTGAACTTCAGGATTTCGCGGATGAGGGGGCCGATGTTTTCCCTCTCGTTGTAGGTCGGGAAGATGACGGACACCTCCCGCCGCGGTCTCTCGTTCTGCTCCATGCGGCGCTATTGTATAAATTTGAAGGGCGAAATGCCAGCCGTCGGTGATTGGCCGTTTTCGGCTTGATAATCGGCGAGGGAAGCGGGTAAAATAAGGTTTCGTTTTCATCGCCAAATCAAGGACGCCGTCACATGAAAAAAACCCGCTTCAACGACCGCCACCGCAAGCTCGGGGCCAAGATGATCGAGTTCGTCGGCTGGGACATGCCCGTCGAATACAAAGGGATCATCGACGAGCATCTCGCCTGCCGGACCGCCGCCGGGCTTTTCGACGTCGGCCACATGGGCGAGATCCACATCACCGGCAAGGACGCCCTGGCCTTCGTCCAGCACATTTCGCCGAACGACGCCTCCCGGCTTTCGCCGGGGATGGTCCAGTACACGGCCCTCCTGACCGACCGGGGAACCTACGTCGACGACATGCTCGTCTACGGCATTCACCCGGAGTTCTATCTCCTCGTCGTCAACGCCTCCAACACGGACAAGGACTACGCCTACATCGTCGGCCAAAAGGGCGGCTACGCCGTCGCCCTCGACAATCCCTCCGACCGCTACAGCCAGCTCGCCCTCCAGGGACGCAAGGCCGTCGAGATCCTCCAGCCCTTGACGGACGTCCCCCTCGCCGGGATGAAGTCCTTCACCGCCGCTTTCGGCAAAGTCTGCGGGAAGGAATGCCTCGTCTCCCGGACGGGCTACACCGGCGAGGACGGCTTCGAAATCTACACCATGGACCCGGACCCCGGGATCATCTGGGATTCGATCGTCGAGAAGGGGGGGCCGCTCGGCCTCCAGCCCGTCGGCCTGGGCGCGCGCGATACCCTCCGCCTCGAGGCCAAGCTGCCGCTCTACGGCAACGACATCGACGACACGACGACCCCCCTCGAGGCCGACTTCAAGTGGATCGTCAAGTTCAAGAAGGGCGATTTCCTCGGCCGGGACGTCCTTGTCCGGCAGAACGAAGGCGGCCTCACCCGCAAGCTCGTCGGCTTCGAGGTCGTCGACAAGGGCATCGCCCGGCCCCATTACCCCGTCTTTCTCGGGGGGAGCCAAGTCGGACACGTCGCCTCCGGGACGTTCTCGCCCCTCTTCAAGAAGAGCATCGGGCTCGCCTATCTCCCCCTCGCCCAGGCCGTCGTCGGAACCGAGTTCGAGGTCGCCATCCGGACGAACCGGGCCAAGGCCCGGGTCGTTCCGACGCCTTTCTACAAGAGAGATTATTAAAGTTACGCCCTAAATTTTCGAGAAGGAGGCTCCGCATGGTTCCCCAAAATCTCCGCTACACGAAGGATCACGAATGGGTCATGGCCGCCGGCGATACGGCCTCGGTCGGGATCACCGACTTCGCCCAAAAACAGCTCGGCGACGTCGTCTATGTCGAGCTTCCGGCGGTGGGAACGGTCCTCGCCGTCCACCAGACGATCGGAACGATCGAATCCGTCAAGGCCGTCTCGGAGGTCTTTTCGCCGGTCTCGGGAGAGGTCGTCGAGACCAACGGCCGTTTGGCCGACGCCCCCGAAGCCGTGAATCAGGACCCCTACGGTCAAGGCTGGATCTATAAACTGAAATTGGCCGACAAGGGCGACTTGGAGGGCCTGATGTCGGCCTCCGAATACGAGACCTTCCTCGCCGGCCTCGAGCACTGAACATGAGCTATATCTCCCTCAGCGCCGCGGACAAATCGGAGATGCTGGCCCGGGTCGGCGTCGCGGCCGTGGACGAGCTTTTCGGGTGCGTTCCCGAGGGACTCCGGCTCCGCCGCGACCTCGACCTGCCGACGGCCATGTCCGAGCCCGAGCTCCTGGCCCATTTCGAGAAAATCGCCGGCCGGACGACATATCCCGGATATCTATCGTTTCTGGGAGGCGGGGCCTACCATCATTTTATCCCCGCGGCCGTCGATTACCTGAGCGGGCGGGGGGAATTTCTTTCGCCCTACACGCCTTACCAGCCCGAGGTCAGCCAGGGGACGCTCCAGGTCATCTTCGAATATCAAACCCTGATCTGCCAGCTTACCGGCATGGATATCGCCAACGCCTCGCTCTACGACGGCGCCTCGGCGGCGGCGGAGGCCGTGCTCATGGCCCAGCGGCTCAACGGCCGCTCCCGGGTCCTGGTCGCCCGGTCCCTCCATCCCCAATACCGCCGGACGATCGAGACCTACACCCGGAACCTCGGCCTGACGGTCGAGGAAATCGGGTTCCTTTCCGACGGCCGGCTGGACGGGGCCGGCCTGGCCGCCAAGCTCAAGGCCGACGTCTGCGGGGTTATTGTCCAGTCGCCCAACTACTTCGGGGTCATCGAGGAACTCGCCAAGGTTGCCGAGGCGGTCCACGGCCAACAGGCCGTCTTCATCGTCGCCGTGGCCGAAGCCCTTTCCCTGGGACTCCTGGAGGCGCCGGGAAAGCTCGGCGCGGACATCGTCTGCGGAGAAGGCCAATCCTTAGGCCTGGCCCCCGCCTTCGGGGGCCCGTCTCTCGGATTCATGGGCTGCGGGAAGGCCTCCCTCCGCCAGCTGCCCGGCCGGATCGCCGGCCAAACCAAGGATGTCGACGGCCGGCGGGGTTTCGTCCTGACGCTCTCGACCCGCGAGCAGCATATCCGCCGGGAGAAGGCGACCTCGAACATCTGCACCAACCAGGCCTGGTGCGCCCTCCGGGCGACGATTTTCCTCGAAACCCTGGGCCAGGCCGGCCTCCGGGAGACGGCCCTCCGGAATATCCACAAGGCCCGGTTCGCCCTCGACCGCTTGACCCGGATCCCGGGCGTCAAGGCCCGCTTCGCGGGTCCCGTGTTCAACGAGTTCGTCCTCGAACTTCCGCGGGACGCGGCCGCCGCGGCCGAAGGCTTGAAGGCCAAGGGCATTCTGGCGGGAATCCCTCTCGGCCAGGACTACCCGGAGCTTTCGGGCGGCCTTCTCGTCTGCGTGACCGAGGTCCAGAACCGGGAGGCCATCGAGCGCCTCGCCTCCGGCCTCGAGGAGGTCCTCCGATGATCCGCGAACCCCTCATCTTCGAGATCAGCGATCCCGGCAAACCGGCCTTCGCCCTTCCGGCCCTCGACGTCCCCGAAGCGAGAGGCCTCCTCGACGGGCTGGCCGTCCGGTCGGAAATCCCCGGATTTCCCCAGGTTTCCGAGGTCGAGGTCGTCCGCCATTTCACCCGCCTTTCCCAGCAAAACTACTGCGTCGATCTCGGTCTTTATCCCTTGGGGTCGTGCACGATGAAGTACAATCCCAAGGTCAACGAGAAGATCGCCGGGCTCGCCGGATTCGCCCAAGCCCATCCCTGCGCCCCTCCCGAGACCATCCAGGGCTGCCTCGAGGTCCTCAAGGGCCTCGAGGACGCCCTCTGCGAGATCACCGGCCTTCAGGCTTTCACCCTCCAGCCTTCCGCCGGCGCCCAGGGCGAGCTCGTCGGGATGATGCTCATCCGGGCCTGCCTCGAGTCCCGGGGCAATCCGCGCAAGATCGTCCTCATCCCCGATTCGGCCCACGGGACCAATCCCTCTTCGGCCCACGTCTGCGGCTATAAAGTCCAGGAGGTCAAATCGGATCAGACCGGCCGGATCGACCCGGCCGAGCTTGAGAAGGCCATGACCGAGGACGTGGCGGCTTTGATGGTCACCAACCCCAACACCCTCGGCGTCTTCGAGTCGGACATCGCCGAAATCGCCCGGATCGTCCATGCCAAGGGCGCGCTCCTCTACATGGACGGGGCCAACATGAACGCCTTGACCGGCATCGTCCGGCCGGGCGACATGGGGGTCGACATCCTCCACCTCAATCTCCACAAGACGTTCTCCACGCCCCACGGCGGGGGAGGGCCGGGCTCCGGCCCGGTGGGAATCGTCAAGGCCCTCGAGCCTTTCCTTCCGGCGCCGGTCGTCGTCCGCCGCGGCGACGGCTACGACCTCGATTTCGACCGGCCCCAATCCATCGGACGCGTCCGGGCCTTCTTCGGCAATTTCCTGGTCGCCGTCAAGGCTCTGGCCTATATCCGGACCCTCGGACCCCGGGGCGTCCGCGAGATCGCCGAGATCTCCGTCCTCAACGCGAATTACATCCGGAAGAGCCTCGAGGGAATCTACGACCTCAAGTATGACGCCCCCTCGATGCACGAATGCGTCTTCTCCGACAAGCTTCAGAAGGAGGCGACCGGGGTGACGAACCTCGACATCGCCAAGAGGCTGATCGATTATGGCTTCCATCCGCCGACAATGTCCTTCCCCCTCATCGTCCACGGCGCCCTGATGATCGAGCCGACGGAGACCGAGAGCAAGCGCGACCTCGACGGCTTCATCGCGGCCATGAAGGCCATCGACAGGGAAGCCCGGGAGAATCCGGAGATCCTCAAGGCGGCGCCCCATCATTCTTATGTCCGCCGGCTGGACGAGACGGCGGCCGCCCGCAACCCGGTCGTCCGGTGGGAAAAGACGAAGACCCCGTGAGCCTCCAAAACCTGATCCTCAACCTCCACCATTTCTGGGCCGGCCAGGGCTGCTACCTCGCCCCGAGCTACGACCTCGAGGTTGGAGCCGGGACGATGACCCCGGACACGTTCTTCCGGGTCCTCGACAAGAGGCCCTGGAAGGTGGCCTACGTCCAGCCTTCGCGCCGGCCGACCGACGGCCGGTACGGCGAGAATCCCAACCGCGTCCAGAAGCACCACCAGTACCAGGTCATCCTCAAGCCCTCGCCGGCCGACATCCAGAAGGTCTATCTCGAGAGCCTCCGGGCCTGCGGGATCGACCTCCGCGACCACGACCTCCGCTTCGACGAGGACGACTGGGAATCGCCGACGATCGGCGCCTGGGGCGTGGGCTGGCAGGTCATGCTCGACGGCCTCGAAATCACCCAGTTCACCTACTTCCAGCAGGCCGGGGGGATCGAGGTTTTCCCCATCCCGGTCGAGATCACCTACGGGCTCGAGCGCCTCGAGATGTTCATCGAGGGCAAGGAGGACATGTACGACCTCCAATGGTCGGACGACGTCACCTACCGCGACCTCCGGCTGGCCGAAGAGCGTCAGTTCTCCGAATTCAACTTCCGCCAGGCCACGGTCAAATCGCTGCGCGACCAATTCGCCCTGGCCGAGGCCGAGGCCCGTCAGCTTGCCGACAAGGGGCTGGTCCTGCCGGCCTACGACATGTGCCTCAAGTGCTCCCACGTCTTCAACCTCCTCGACGCCCGCGGGGCGATCAGCGTCACCGAGCGGGTCAAGATGATCGCCCAGGTCCGGGCCCTGGTCATCCAGGTTGCCCGGAAATACGTCGGGTCCGGAACGGCGGCCGAAGGGGGGGCTTCCTGATGGAATTCCTCCTCGAAATCCGCGTCGAAGAGATGCCCCTGGCCCATGTCCGGACCGCCCTGGCCGAGATGAGCGTCCGGTTGGCCGCGGCCCTGGCCTCCCGGAAGATCGCCGTTTCCGCCCTCAGGACGCTGTCCACGACCCGCCGCCTCGTGTTTGTCGGCGATTTCGCGGCCGGGCAGCCCGACCGCGAGGACGTCATCGTCGGCCCGTCCAAGGTTGCGGCTTTCGCCGCCGACGGCGCGCCGACCGCGGCCGCCCTCGGCTTCGCCCGGTCGAAGGGCGTTTCCGTGGCCGACCTCGAGGTCGTCCGGACCGAGAAAGGGGAATACGTCGGCGTCAGGAAACTTGTCCGAGGCCAGGCCACGTCCGAGATCCTCGGCCGGGTCCTGCCCGAGGTCGTCGCGGCCCCTTCCTTCCCGAAAATGATGCGCTGGGGGACGGGGACGTTCCGCTTCTCCCGGCCCATCCGCGGGATTCTGTGCCTTTTCGGAGGGCGGGTCGTCCCCTTCGTCCTCGACGGCTTGGCCGCCGGGGATGCGACCACGGGACACAGCCTCCTTGCCCCGGAGGCCTTCCGGGCCGGTTCCTTCGCCGACTACGAGAAGGGGCTCCGGGAACGATGCGTGGTCATCGACTCCGAGGAGAGGAAAGCCTCCATCCGGGCCCAGACCGAACGGCTGCTGACCACCCTCGAGGCCGAGCTCTATCCCGACGAGGCCCTCCTCGACAAGCTGGCCAACGACATCGAATGGCCGCATGTCTTCAGCGGCGCGTTTCCGGAGGCCTATCTCGAGCTGCCGATCGAGGTCCTCAGCACGGCGATGCGGGAAGGGCAGAAGCTTTTTTCCGTTGTCCGCAACGGCCGTCAAGCCCCCCTGTTTCTCGGGGTGGCCGACGTCGCCGGGGACCCCAAGGGCGTCATCCGCCGGGGGAATGAGCGCGTCCTCAAGGCCCGCCTCGAGGACGCCCGCTTCTTCTGGGAGCAGGACCTTGCGGTTCCCTTGAAAAAGCACGCCGCCCGGCTCAAGAACGTCCTCTTTCAGGAGAAGCTCGGGTCGTACGCGGACAAGGCCGAGCGCCTCCGGAAGCTCGTCCTCTATCTCGGCGAGAAAATCGAGGAGAAGACCGCGGCCAAGGAGCTCATCGCCGCGGCCGAGCTCTGCAAGGCCGACCTCGTGACCGACATGGTCCGGGAGTTCCCCTCGCTCCAGGGAAAGGTCGGGGGACTGTATGCCCGCCGGGCCGGCCTTCCCGCCATCACGGCCCAGGCCATCTACGAGCACTACGAGCCGCAAAGCGTCGACGAGCGCTCTCCGGCCTCTCTCGAGGGCGCCCTTCTCTCCTTGGCGGACAAGCTGGATTCGATCGTCGGCGTTGTCGGGATCGGCATCCAGACGACGGGGTCGAGCGACCCCTTCGGCCTGCGGCGGAACGCCCAGGGCGTCTGTAAAATCATCCTCGAGAAGCGGCTCAACCTCTCCTTCGGGCGGCTCCTCGACAAAGCCCTGGCCGTCTACGGCGAACGGCTCAAGAAGCCCAAGGCGGAGATCATCGCTTATCTCCGCGACTTCTTCGCCGGCCGGCTCCGGACGCTCTTCGAGCGCGAGGGATTCCGATACGACCTCATCAACGCCGCCCTCGGAGCCGGAGTCGACAACCTCTATTACGCCCGCAGGCGGGTCAAGGCCCTTGACGCCCTGAAGTCCAGCCCCCATTTCGAGCCCATGATCCTCATGGCCAAACGGGTCAACAACATTTTAGGCGGCCCGGCGCCCTCCGCCGTGGATGAGGGAGCCTTGGTCGAAAAAGCCGAACGAGATCTTCACGCGACCTTCGCGATCGTCAGGGACAACGCCCGGCCGCTGGCCGCCAAAGGCGATTTCGAACAAGCCCAGAGGATTCTCTTCCGCCTCGAGCCCCTGCTCAACGTCTTTTTCGAGAAAGTCCTGGTCATGGCCGAGGAGGCCAAACTCCGGCGCAACCGCCTAGCCCTCCTCCAGGCGATCCGCAAAAGCCTTCTTCAGATCGCGGACTACTCCCAGGTCGTGGTCGAAGGGGAGAGGCCGAAAGGCTAGGCGGCGGTCAGATTTCGAAGGTCCCGCCC
>Ga0208828_1000747_pt1 | contig 13866 bp, 10 predicted proteins | sample Kivu_160m_FD_185487 | JGI IMG/M metagenome (GOLD analysis project Ga0208828, IMG submission 185487) | Freshwater microbial communities from Lake Kivu, Western Province, Rwanda to study Microbial Dark Matter (Phase II) - Kivu_160m (SPAdes)... | ecosystem: Environmental > Aquatic > Freshwater >... | reverse complement strand
CCGTAGGAGAATCCGCCGGGAAGGATGATGCAGTCGCAACCCGCGAGGTCGGTCTCCTTGTGCCAGATGTAAACAGCATCCTGCCCGCAGATATTGTGCACCGAGTAATAGCAGTCGCGGTCGCTCCAGGTACCGGGGAAGACAACGATGCCGAATTTCATTTTAATTCTTATTCTCGGGCGGGTTTAAAAACCCGCCCCTACACAATCGAATTGTAGGGGCGTTGCTTCAGCTGCGCCCGAAGGAGATAATTCAGAGTTTGCCCAGCAGGTCGGTGACGATGCTGTTGACCTCGCCTCCGTCTGCTTTGCCTTTGACCTGCGGCATGAGCTTCTGCATGACCTTGCCTTTGTCGCCGGGGCCTTTGGCCCCCACTTCGGCTAAAACGGCCTGGACGATTGAGATAATCTCGTCACGCCCCATCTGGGCGGGCATATATTCCTGGAGAATGGCCATTTCAGCCTTCTCCTTTGCCGCCAGGTCAGCGCGGTTGCCCTTCTCGTAAGCTTCGATGCTTTCTTTGCGCTGCTTGATCTCTCTGCCGATGACCTCGATGACGCCGCCGTCGTCCAGCTTTTTCTGTTTGGCTATCTCGGCGTAGTTCATCGATGACAGCAGGGAACGCAGTACCAGCATGCGCAGCTCGTCACGGGCGCGCATGGCGGTCTTAAGATCTGTGTTGAGCTTTTCCTGTAATGACATGGAGATTACGATGTTTTATTGCTTTTGCGGCGCTTGGTTGCCTCTTTGCGCTTGCGCTTTATGCTGGGTTTCTCAAAGAAGCCCCTGCGGCGTACCTCGCTGATTATTCCTTCCTGTTGTACTTTACGGGTGAAACGCCTTAGCAGGCTCTCGAAACTTTCCCCTTCTCCTAATCTGACTTCGGGCACAAGCATTCAACTCCTTTTTTATTTTTGGCCGCCTTTAAGATGTGCAAGTAGGCAACTGACAGGAAGAAATTCTAAACTCTTTGGCCCATCGTGTCAATAATACTCGCGATAGCGCTGTAGGGGCGGACCTTCAGGTCCGCCCGGAGCGGGCGCAGCTAAAGCAACGCCCCTACGGCAACGCCCCTACGCAGCTCATCTACCTGTGAACCTGGGCGTCCGCTTCTCCAGGAAGCCCATTACACCTTCTTTCACGTCCTCGGACTCCATGCAGACCTGCTGCATAAAGTTCTCCACGGCCATCTGGGTCATAACCGAGTCGGATTTAAGGGCGGTGTAGGCCATGCTTTTGATCATCTCGATGGCCAGCGAGGGGCCTTTAGCAAGGTTCTGTGCGAATTCAAAAGCCGTTTTCAGCAGGTCCTGTTGAGGGACAAGCTTATTGACCAGGCCGATGCGTTCCGCCTCACGGGCGTCGATTTTGTCGCCTGTCCACATCATCTCCAGGGCCTTGCTAATGCCGACCAGGCGGGGCAGATAGTAAGATACGCCGCAGTCGGGCACCAGGCCACGTTTGACGAAGATGGCCGAGAAGGCGGCGTTTTCCGATGCTATACGTATATCGGCCGCCAGCGCCAGCGCCAGTCCGCCCCCGGCCGCCATCCCGTTTACGGCAGCGATGACGGGCTTGGTGAAATCTTCGATATGTTTGACCACCCAGCCGAAGCTGACGAACGGAGTGGTATGCTCGGCGCGGCTGATGCCCGGCTGGTTCTTATCCGTTCCCAGCGGCCGCTCGGCCAGGTCGGCGCCGGAACAGAAGGCGCGCCCCTCACCGGTCAAAATAAGTGCTTTTACGCAGTCGTCGGCGTTGAGCTCGCCCAGCGCCTTTGACATCTCATGAAGTATGGGCGCGTTTAGGCAGTTCAGCTTATCCGGCCGCCTGAGCGTGAGAGTAGCAACCTCATCAGCAATATCGACTGAAATTAGTTTGTATGACATCAACATCCTCCGGGGCGATTATTGTAAAATGCGGCTATAATGATATCACTACGTCGCACGTCATTGCACGGGCTTCTTTTCATAAGTCATTGCGAGGAGCGTAGCAACGAAGCAATCTTGTGCGTGTCTGCAGAACATAGGATTGCCACGGCCTTAAGGCTGCCACGCCAGCGGCTCGCAGCTACGCCTCACCGCAATGACAGGGATAGAGATTGCTCGCGATGGCGGTACAAAATCTAAATGCAGTGAAATTAGGAGGTTCAGAATGGACGATATCGAACGCGAGAAGAAGCAGGGATTCGATTGGGACTACATGGCGGACGTACTGGATAAGAAGGCCGCGGCGGCCAAATACCTGATACCGGGATTCGGATTGGGCGGGGCGCTTTTCGGATTCGTAGCCAGGGCCGTAATACAGGAGCTCGGCCAGGAGAAAGGCGAGGCGCTGCTGAAAAAGGCTGTCGATGATTTCGGCATGGCCAGGGGCAGGCGTATAGCCACTGTAGTTGAAGACCTTGGCCAGCCGCTTTCATTCAAAAACTGGCTGATATACAGCGATATCGACAGCTCCAATTTCGATCCGCACCCCGATCTGGATAACGACGACCTGGTGGTCAAGGCCGGGGAATGCACCTTCTGGAACGCGTCACGTGAATTCGGCGTGGGAGAGTACAGCAAGATCTACTGCAAATACGCCGACTACGCCATTCTGGACGGATACAATCCGGACGTCAAGCTGGTGCTGCACGACCGACACCACGTGGGACAGGCCGAGCACTGCACGTTCAGATATATCATGAAAGATGCGAACAGGTGATACACTTGCGGTGATCTTGCCCGCAATCGTCCCTGCGCTGTATACTATGCTCCATGCCAGCGTAGCTCAGTGGTAGAGCAGCTGTTTCGTAATTATACGATGATCGTGTAGTTTGATTATATTAGCTACAAAACAGTACAAGTGTGCCATATTTACATAATCTTCTATTGAAGCTAAAATCTTTCAAATTATTACAGGTGCTAAAACATTCGGCGCTAAAATGGCGCTAAAAAATCAGATGTAATTTGAAGCTAAGGGGGTTTGTGAGCAGGGTAATTGTGCATACCCGGCCATTCAGCTTTCGGGATGGTATGAAGTTTTAAGGTCGCAGCTGTAAGGAGATTTTTGTGCATAATGTTAGCTAATGTTGACAACTGTGACGTTTAGCGTCACAATGTAGCCGATATAAGGTGTTACACTTGTAGTACTTTATCAAATGACTATCAGGCACGGAGGGTTAGGGAATTGAACCCTAAAGCGGCCAGGCTTCCACGGGATTTTAAGTCCCAGGCTATCACCAAATAGCTTAACCCTCCGTGCAACCCCACAATATGTGGTCTAAGCGGATACTAACACAACATATAGTTAGAGTCAATGGGTTAGAAGACATAAGGATAAATGCTATGATTAGCACATTGGAGAAAGAGTTCAAATACTATATTGAAAATCAAGATGAGCTTGTTAAGCAATATAATGGCAAGTTTATCGTTATCCATAACCTGAAGGTTATTGGCAGTTATGACTCTGAATTAGATGCTATCCAGAAAACTTCTAAAAAGCACAAACTTGGGACTTTTTTAGTGCAAAAATGTGAACCAGGGCATGATTCATATACACAGACGTATCATTCAAGAGTGGCATTTGTATAAGTAATATTTAATGCAAATACAGGTCAAGTGTTGCACTGAATCATACAATGGTTTACGATCTGTTTTAACGTCTAATATTCTGATATCAGCGGCTTTCAATCCAGCCTCCGGTTCTTCTCCCGATCCCAATACTTTGCCTAAGTTTGTTGCTGCTTGGGATACCGGTGCTACTAACACTGTCATAACTCAAAAAGTTGCGCAAATGTGCGGGTTGCTACCAACGGGGATGACTGAAGTACGTACTGCTAAAGGTAAATTTTTTACAAATGTTTATTTTGCGGCGATATGGTTACCAAATAAAGTATATGTTCCACAACTGCGGGTTACAGAAGGAATATTAACAGATATTGATGCCCTTATAGGTATGGATATTATCAGCCAAGGCGATTTTGCTGTATCAAATAAAAATGGGAAAACCATACTCACTTTTAGGATGCCCTCAATAGAAAGTATTGATTTTGTTAAGCAACAACCACCTTCTTTGACTGTGCAAAGTTCTGTTTCAAATAAAGTGAGCAGGAATTCTCCTTGTCCTTGTGGAAGTGGAAAGAAGTATAAAAAATGTTGTGGTAAATGAAGTAGAAAATCAATATAAAAGAGGGCTTGCCAAGTCAGAAGATCACTCACCTTAGGTTATAGCGCAATATTCACCTGAATATTCCCGTAGTTTGATAGGCAGAAAAGGGAATCGGAATTTAGGCAAATAATTCACGAGAATTAACGATCACGTAACCAATACTGAGCTTTACCGTTCCAGCGTATCAGGCCATTATCCTTGCGATTCTGTAAAACATTGCGTATGTTTCTTTTCCACTTTGGTATATCTGAGCCGGGAGCCTGGGGATAGAAATCTTCACGATCCAACGAACCATACCGCTCAACTAAATTATAGATTTCCTCAAGCGAAACCCAGGTCTCGCGGGGCATCTTTTTTAACAAGATATCCCAGATCTTGGGTGAAGTTATCATGCTATTTTCCCTCCCACCCGTATACTAAGGCTATGTTGTTTCTTGCTCTTCCTCGATTTTATAATCGATGCCTGCCTCGGAGAGTGGTTCAGTTATAGCGTTCCGTAACCAGGTAGGATCTGCATCCAAATTCTCGCCATGAACCTCGAGTTTTATTTCTCCAGCTTTATCGGCAAGCAGACCAAGGACGTTGAAAGTTTTAAAGAGCATGGTCTTGCTGAGCTTCATCTTAAGGGTAAGTGATTTAACCGATTGACCTGGACGAGGCGGCTGTGGCATAGGTGGTTCCGGCTCTGGCCCATTTGGAGGGGGAGAACTTGATGGGATGGGGACACCAGGAGGCACACCTATCAGCTCATCTTTTAACACGCAATCAGGCAGCATAATAATACCCGAATCCAGATCGATCTCATCGAGACCGGGTCGACGCCCTATAACAGCGTCCTGACCCGACACTGAGTACTGTCCTTTATCCTCCCTGACGCGGTTTTTCAGGGCATAGACTATCACACCTTCGGAAATCCCCTGAGCGATAGCGTCTCGCAACACATCGGCGTCTTTAAGGCGCAAGAAGCCCGGAGTGCCAAAGAAGGTATCCAATATCACCTTAGTTTCAACCTGGCAATGTTCACCGGCGCCTTTGCCAACCAGCATAAGCGACATGAGCTTGGCAGGACGTAGTGTGGTGAATAACTTGCCGTGGACATCGATTAACAACTCCTGAAGGCGCTCATGAATAGATTGCGCTTTAACCGGTCGCCCGCCGACCTCCAATTTTTCGAGCGCGGGTTTGCCACCATCGACTCGCAGAAGCCACACACTTGAATACAATATGCGCAGACCGGCCTCCAATGCAGCTTTTTCAGTGGACTCACGCTCCTTCAGTTGGTCCATCTGATCTTTACCAAGTTTGTAAGAGGACTGCTTTTTACGGACCCTATCCACGGCCAGTAGGTAACGGGCGGCCCGGCGAATACCCTCCATCTCCTTGGGATCGGGAATTGAAAGGCCAATACCATTGCGATAGCGGCGGGGTTCGCTACCGATATTCGTCAGATAATTCAAGGCAACCTTTTCCTGGTCGGCACGGGATTTCTCTGAAAATTCCAACGGCAGGTAAACCAGCAGGAAACGCGGTTCCTTGTCAGGGATGGCTTCACTTTTATCCGGCCAAATAACAGCGGCATTGGTTACTGCCCCGACACGTTCACCTATAGTAACTTCAATATGTTTTCGGACTTCCTCCGGCCTTACACTTTCCACTTCGTCTTCCAATAGTTTGTTAACATTGGCCTGAGTCTTAAAGCAATAGCGGATTCCATCGTAATGCAGGAACAAAAGCTCCTCACGCAGGCGTTTTAGTACAGATTGTGCTGTGATGCTATCCAGACCGGGCACGAGGCTGGCTTCAATAAGCTCCTTCTCCGATACGCCAGGTGGCAACGTTTCACTACCTTGCTCACGCTGGACGCCACCGAAAGAATACATCATGATGGCGGTTGCCAAACGCATGGCTGGTTGGATATTAGACAGAGCGGGATTCTCTTTAGTGAGGCGCGTATCGATGCGTTTTACTCTTGAGTTGCCACCGATGAAATCATGCTCAAGAACAGAATGATACTGGTCACGCTGTACTGCCTCGGCAATTACCTCTGAGAAAAAGGCATTGCGAACGTCGGCATCATCCAGAGGGATATCGCCCGGGCCGACTACCGGGCTATGGCGATTGAGTTTTTTACATTTATAGAGCACAGTGGCCAGGAAGCGCAGCGCGCCGCGGGTGCGCTGAAAATTGGGCAAGGAAGCCCAGCGGGTTTTCATAATTTCAATTAAATCTATGTGGAAGGGGTATGCCGATTCGAGCCTGCGAGCAAATTTTATTTCGTCATCCTGCGCCAGACGGCGTGAGGCAGCATCCAGTGCCTCAGCGGTTTGCCATTGGGAGACAACGCGCGAGATAGCCTTGGCCGCCTGCCGGGCATCGGAATCAGCGGGCATCTCGGCAAGCAGACGCTTACGCAACACTTCGAGAATCTCATCGCCCACAACCGGCTCACGCTTGGCATCCAAACGGGCGGCAAGGTGATCAAGTATATTGAGCAGGCCAACGTTATCAAACGCTTCGCGGCTGCTGGCCTGAAGCGAATACACAACGGCTGCATGAGAGGAGCCTGCAATCTCTGTTGTCAGTGTCTGGAGAAAATTAAGCGTTTGCCTGCCAAGGTTAGACTCTCCAACGCCCATGGTAAGAGCTTTTTCCACATAACTTAACACTTCGTCCATCAATATGAGCGTGGGTTCATCCCCCAGTATCCTGCCAACCAGGTCACCCCCAGGAGCAGTGCGCTTTGCCTCGTGTTCACTGACCATATCAAAAACGCCAAGTTGCGCAGCCAGTGCGCCCCAGAGTGTGTGCGCGGTGATGCCATTAAATATAGATCCTTCCTGAGGACCAAACTTCTCACCATCGAGTCCAGCAACACGGACTTTACCAGGATTAGGCAATTTCTTTGCTTCGGGGACAGACTGCTCAAGGGCTTTACGGGAGCTGGCGGCATGATAGAGTGCGGTCAGAATATGTGATTTACCACCGCCGAAAGGCGAACGCATCTGGATAATGCGGTCTCCCGGCTTGCCGGCCAGGCAGCCAAGGATCTCATCCAGCAGGCGGTTAAGCTCACGTGTGAGGTAGGTTGCGTGCCAAAAGGAACGGGCATCACGATAGACGGCGGGGATATTAGGATTGTTGGATACCACGGCACCGAAATCGATTGCAAAGGTGGCGCTGCTGAAGCTGCCCGAATCCACGTCAGGGTGCAGGTGCACCTTTTCGTACCAAGCAGGTAATAAATTCATTTCAAGCATGGTCACCTCCGCTGCCGGAAGAGGGAACCACCGCCCTCAACCAGCGAATCCCAGTTAGTTATCAGCTTTTGCAGCGCACCCGTTTCAGCGTCAGTAGTCAGGCGAAGGCCACCCTGAAGGCCGGAGCCGGCCAGTACACCGGCCACAAGACGCAGGCGTTCCACGTCAGGCATTGACCGCGTAATGAAGTCATCAATCAAGCCAGTGCGATGCTCCATGAGCCATAACAGACGATGAAGCACATCAATGAGCGGCACCTGGCCCAGGCCGAAGTGCATCTTCAGGCCCAGATCATCATCTACACCGCGCTCGGTGAAATCTATAAGCCTATACTTGCCGCTCTTCTTAGCCAGCAGAGCAGTATGACTGCCAGATAGCCCCTGTGCACCATCGAGCTCTACATGCAGCGGGTAGGCGAAGATGATTGCGTCGCCCGCCTCGAGGTCGCTTTTGCCATAGAAGTAACGCCATAGGACATAGAACTGGGTGGCTGCATCGATAGTAGATACGGCAGCACTGGTATGGAAAAGCTTCTCCATTAGCACTTCCTGAACAATTCCCTCTACCTCACCCAGAAAACGGGCCGCTGGAATAAGATCGCCATTTGGTAGCTCAATGCGTGCGTAGCGGGTATAAGCCTTAAGGCCGGCGCCAACGCAGGCTATGAGCAAATCTGCGCCCCCGATGCCCTCGCCCCAAAGTGTAGCCACACGCTCGCGGACGATACTTTCCAGCTCATGGCGTACTTGATCATATTCACCGACGGGCATTTGACCACCCTTACGGGCTGTAATGAAGATGGATGAAGCAAGAGCGGAAGCTTCCATAGCAATCAGCCGGCTCCCCATTTCCGTATCCAAAGGCCAGGCCTCCTGTACGACAAAACCAACGGTACGTAGTGCCTCAACCAGAGTCTCCCATCCCTTAACTGTCTTGTGGGCATAAACCAGGGTTAGCACACCTTCCGGCTTGAGCACTCGATGCATCTCAGCCAGTGATTTCTCCATCATCTCCTCGTAAAAGCGGCGTGCCTTATCTTTGTTGCCCTGTCGGTAAGAGTCAGCGATAATCTCACTGCGCTTGGGAGTAAGCTCGGCAGAGAAATGCTCAGGGTAGAGATGACCGATTGAACGTTTAAGCCACACATAAAAAAAGTCCGAAAGTATGGCATAAGAAATATTGTCGTAATAGGGGGGATCAGTGATAACTGCATCAAAGAAAGAATTCTCATATGGCAATTCAGTAGCGCTACCACGAAGGACATGCGCGGGTTGACCGACAAATTCAAGGGCGCTGGTGATTGCATTTGTACTTAAATCTAGCAGGCTGAGCCAATCTCCGACGGAACCCCCGTAAGGATTGATTTCACAGAAATCCCAAACCATGGGTAATGCTTGGCGGCCGAAAGTAGCCTGCATCTTTTCTGCATTGGGATTCCAGCGGCAACTTATTGAAAAATCTTCAGCAAGACGATCAAGTGATGTGCCAAGATAAGTCATTAGTATCGCAACGATATGGTTTGGAAGGCCGATCTTATTGATTTCGTCTTGCGTCTTGCGAACCCACTTGACGAAAGTAAGCAATGATAGAAGCTGCCGAGGAGCAAATAGCTCTGACCACTTGGTTATTCCGAAGCCACGACCAGCAACCGTAGTTGGATCATTAGTGTCCATAAGCTCGTCCGGTGATGTGATTTCTGTTTCCTTGCAGAGGCGGTCAATGCGTTTCCGAAGTGTTGCGTCAATAGGTAGCATATTGCCTGGCAAGATATCTGATGACAAATACACCTTTCCCTGCCTACCAGGCCGCGTGCAGACCAGTGCCATCAACTCGCTTAACATCCTACCAGCCTGTGCTTCCTGTTTGACATAGTCACTATCAGCAACTGTCCCACAGGAAGGGCAAGCGGAATTTCCGGCCTTACCAAAGTCCGAAGGATTAAAACCGAAAGAATCTATAGCGGCGGCTTCAGTGCGGTGAGAAGAGCTAACCACCTCAAACTGCAAATGGCCATCTTTGCGAGGGCTAATTTTCAGTGCAATATAGCGCCCCGCCTTCTTGCAAAGCCATGTCTGGCGTACAAGAGGCACTGTAGCATTACAACCACGACTGCTGCAATGAACAGTGCGTGTCCACAGATAGGCAACTGGATTCAGGTAGCCACCGGGCATGGTCAGCTCAGGCTGGCTGCGTTTGAACTCACGTGATTTGAACTCAGATTGTTTGCGTTTTTCCAGCGCTACCGGTTCCGCTTCTGGATCAGGAATGGGAGGGTAGAGGTCTCCCACCTCTTTTTTCACATTTTCCAAGACCCAGTTGCCCCACTTTTCCACCTCCTCAACAAGACCCTTCCAATGTGATGCCACATCAGGTTTGCCATATTTCTGCGGATAAACAAGTGTGCAAAGCAGCATAATATACGCCACAGGATTCAGGTCGAGAGCATGGGATTCGCAGCCAAGTCGTAGCGCCTCAAGGGGGATGGCTCCGCCACCAGCGAAACAATCCAGAACCTTTGGCAGCCCATTTTCACCTGTACGCTGACGGTGCGCTTTCAAGATATTACGGCTGGCTGCCTCAATGATTTCCGGATTACCCGGGTACTTGCATAATGACGTCATGAATTTAACTGCGTTGGCCCGGGCCAGGCTGGTGCGGTTCTTACCACTACCATTAGCAGGGGCGTGGAAGTCAGCCGGGACCAGCGAGGCATAGATGGCGGCGCGGCAGGCTACTAACGGGCGCCTCGCCCACCAAGTATGTAGAGTAGAAATCTGACCCCTACGAAGATACTTCTCTCCCGTAGATTCTTTACTTATAGATTCAAGAGGGATGAAATCCTCAATGAGCCTTTTATCATCCATGATCTTCTTCCTTATATGAAACTTTGATGATAGCCTCAGCGCCGATCTCCCAATGACTGATCTGTCTGATAGGGCGGATATAAGGGCCAAGGACATCGCCTGGATTGCATACACGCACCAATTCCCCTTGGACCTGCGGATCCCAAACAATGTAAAGCCAGTAGGAGTCGCCAAGCTGGCGCGCCTTGCGCCACTCATTTTCGGTAAGCCGAACAGGGGCTCCGCGCTGACGGCCCTTGACTTCAATACGGCGGATGTCACGCCTGCCGGTCTGAGGATCGGCAGGGCTTAAGGAGCGGATATCAAAACCCACTTTTTGCAGAGAGACATCGATCGGCTCCCAACCTCGTGCCCGCTCGTGATCCATGACTACCTTCATAGCAGCAAGCTCACTGGCAGCTTTGGCAACGGGGTCTTCGATAAAAGTCCTCAGTTTTCCAACCTGGCCGGCCGGCATAATGTAAAAGCTTGCAAGGTAGCGCACCGGACCGGGGCGAACCACCTCAATATCATGCAACTGATCCAGACAATCGGCCTGGCGACGTTCAAGATATTCGATCTCCCGATCAGCCTCCTGGGTCGCCAGTGCAACTTCCTTTTCACCCATATCGAAACGGGCCCTTAGCGCCATGGCGCGCTGCTGTGCAGCCCAGATACGCTCTTTATACGATTTCTCAAGATAGGAACCAATGATCTGCGCCTGTTGTTTGCGCTCCTCAAGTTTCCAGCGGCGCCGGTCAAGCTGAAATTCATTACGCACATATTCCTCAGCAGAACGCCAGTTAATCTGCGGCTGGGGTTGAACTGTTTCTAACGGCGCCATATCGTGCAGGATATCGGGTGCAGTTAGCTCTAATTGCTCTCCCTGCTGCCGCACACAGACAAGTTCGCTATGCAAAACTGAGTTAGACCGGGGGTAATCACCGGCTATATCGGCTTCAAAAAAATGCAGAAAATAAGGCGCCTGGGAATCACTATCAACTAAAATGGAATATGAACCCTGCAGGGCCCCATAACGCAGCCGGAACTTTTCATCAACAGCAGCGTATAGCGGATGGCCAGGTGAAATAAGCCAGGCGTCGGCATGCTTATCCTGCTCTAAATCCTCTTTGCGGAAAGTGATCTTAGCGTATTTAGACTCAGCCTTGGCGAAGCGGCGTACGGCGGACAGCGTTTCCGACCGCAGATCCTGCGGGACATGTGGTATGCGCAGGAGTCCGTCTGCGCGCGTCTCCACCTTTAGGCCAATTTTATCAGCGGTTGAAAGGAACTGCCGATGAACATATTCAGGCATGAGCCGGCATTCATCGGCGTTGAATGACTTGTCCTGCACCCAGGGAAAATCAACATAAGCTCGCGCCAGGGCAATACCTGTCTGTTCTTCATACTGGGTTAGCTTCTCCAGTGTAATTTGCTCGATCCTGTCTTCATATTCGCTCAGGCGGCCGGGGTACAGCGCGGCATCGCGGAGCATATCGGAGAGGTTTATCTGGTTAAGCGCAAGCACCTGGCCGATGACATCATAGACGCGGTCGGAACCAAGGGCGGAGCGCATCTGCTCCAACTTTTCCAGCAGGCGGCGCAGTATGCGGCCTTCGATGATCGGCTTGCCATCGGAAGACTGATCGGCAACAAAATTGAATGCATAAACATCTTTATCTTGACCGATGCGATGAATACGGCCCATGCGCTGCTCAAGGCGGGCTGGATTCCAGGGGAGGTCATAGTTGATCATAAGATGGCAGAACTGAAGGTTGATACCTTCCCCGGCGGCTTCAGTGGCAACACATATTTGAGCCTCAGTGCGGAAAATATCCTGGGCGTGCTTGCGGTCGTGTGGGTTCATACCGCCGTGGATATTGCAAACCTGAAAGCCCCAGTTACGCAGATGGCCACTGAGATATTCCATGGTATCCCTATGCTCTGTAAAGATGAGAAGCCGACCCTGGCTGCCCTTCAATTCAGTTAACTCAACCCTGGCCAATACTTCGCGTAATGTCGCAAGTTTATTATCAGGTGCATGGTTATAGATTTGCCTGGCCTCACTGACAAGGTCGCGCAGGGCAGCGTGCTCTTCCTGAAGCTGGTTAAGTTGCTCAGCAGCAGTGACTTCGCTGACCAGTTCGTCACGTTCCCTTTCATCAAGGTCATCCTCATCACGCTCCTCATCCACGATGCCAGCCAGATGAAGCAGACGCCTCCGCTGCTGTTCGGGAGACAAGGTTTCAAGCTCATGAATGATATCGTTAATGCGATTAAAGCGCCTTTCGAGGGAACGGAATACGGCAAACGTGGAACTGGCCAACCGGCGCTGGAATACCGTGCGGGTCAGGGCTATGCTCTGTTTCTTTGCGCCGGTACCACCGACCAGGAATTGGTTGAGATACCTATTAACGAGATCGTAAAGGCGGTATTCGGATGGGCTGAGCGTGAAGGTCACAGTGTGGCTATGCCGGTCTGGAAAAATACGCCGGCCATTGAAGTCACGCAGGTCCTCCTTAAGGCGCCGCAGAATCCATGGTGAATCCTTGCCCAGGCCAAGCATAGACTGTCGAACGTCTCTTCCAGCGGAATCCATCTTATGCGGCTCCGGAAAGATATCGGGGTCAAGCAGATGAAGAAAGTGCGCGAAACGGTCCTCATTACCCTGATGAGGAGTTGCCGTAAGAAGTAGAAGCAATGATGACGGCAGTGATGAAAAATATTCCACGAGTTGATAGCGCTTGGTTTTTTGAGCTTCGGCAGAGCGACCGCTACGCGTTTTAGTATAGGCTGAGCATTTGTGTGCTTCGTCCACAATGACAAGGTCCCACGCAGCGGCCCAGACTTTTTCGCGCACACCTTCCTGCTTGGCATAATCCATAGAAACCAGGACCTGGGATTCCCGTTGCCAATGATTGATAAGTTGCTGCTTGTCTTTTTCAGCATCAACAATGATGAAAACTTCGTTGAAGAAACGCAGCAGCTCATCCTGCCACTGAATAGTTAGAGCCGCAGGTACTATGATAAGGATGCGCTCAAGTGCATTGCGAAGCTTCAGTTCCTTTATTAGCAATCCAGTCATGATAGTCTTTCCCGCACCTGGATCATCGGCCAATAAAAATCGAAGGCGTGCTTGTGGGAGCATATGACCATAGACTGCTTCAATCTGGTGAGGCAAGGAACGGATACCGGAAAGACTTACTGCGAAGAGAGGATCATAGGCGTAGGCAAGGTCGATGCGGTGAGACTCAATAAGGAGTCGTAAATCTTCAGCCGAGGCAAATTGTTGTGATTTTTGTTGATCAGCAACCCGCTGTTTTAGTATCTCATCGATTTCTTGGGTCGTAAGGCGCGTCTCCTGCAAAGAGCCATCGTCTAAACGTACCTGCAGCGCAATGGTGTTTCCTTTTTGCTCAACCGATTCTATTAGTACTGGGCGCGCAAAGTGGCCGATAAGTGAAACCTTTTGTCCGACGAGGGTCCTTGCAGCATCCATCATTGCGACTACTTGGCCAACCAGGCAAACCTCCTATATGAATAAAACGTGAACATTATAGTTTAAGGATTTACGGCTGTCCATGTGGTAATAAAGGGTAATACAAGATACATGG
>Ga0208828_1000742_pt1 | contig 13912 bp, 8 predicted proteins | sample Kivu_160m_FD_185487 | JGI IMG/M metagenome (GOLD analysis project Ga0208828, IMG submission 185487) | Freshwater microbial communities from Lake Kivu, Western Province, Rwanda to study Microbial Dark Matter (Phase II) - Kivu_160m (SPAdes)... | ecosystem: Environmental > Aquatic > Freshwater >... | reverse complement strand
CCGCCAAGGACTCCGTCGGCGGGGGAAAGTGGTACGGTTGGATCTACGTCGATCCCAACAACGACAAGACGATCTACGTCCCGAACGTCAGCATGGTCCGTTCCCTCGACGGCGGAAAGACCTGGGGAGCGAAGGGGCCGGAGAACATCGCCCCCTCCTTCCATGTCGACTATCACGCTCTCTGGATCGACCCGAAAGACTCCAACCACCTCATCATGGGCAGCGACGGCGGACTGGCCGTCTCGTGGGATTTCGCCAAGACCTGGGATGTTTTCGACCATCTTCCCCTGGCCCAATATTACGACGTCGGCGTGGATATGGAGACCCCTTACAACATCTACGGCGGGCTCCAGGACAACGGCTCGGTGAAAATCCCTTCCAACGGCCCTTCGGGACGGATCACCCGGGACGACTGGAAGGCCATCGGCGGCGGCGACGGGATGGTCAATCTCGTCGATCCCGAGGACAGCCGCTGGCTGTACAACGAATCACAAAACGGAGCGATCCAGAGGACGGACCAGAAGACGGGGATCAGCCGGTCGATCCGTCCGCCCGCGCGCCCCAAGGACAAGGCGCCCTACCGTTATAACTGGACGGCTCCGATCACGATTTCGCCGCACAACAGCCGGATTCTCTATTTCGGCGCCCAGGTCGTCCTCCGGTCCCTTGACCGCGGCGACGCCTGGCAGGAAATCAGCCCCGACCTGACGACCAACGACCCCGAAAAACTCAAGGGCAACATCGAGTTCTGCACCCTGACCTCGATCGCCGAATCGCCGGTCACGGCCGGAGTCCTCTGGGCGGGATCGGACGACGGCAAGGTTCAGGTCACCCGGAACGGCGGGGCGGACTGGACGGACGTCACGGCGTCCCTCGACCCGGCCGGAGCCCCGGCGGATTATTACGTCACCCGCGTTTTCCCCTCGAATTTCAAGGAGGGCGGAGCGTACGTCACCAAGGCCGGATGGCACCGCGACGTCTACAAACCGTACGTCTTCAAGACCGAGGACTTCGGCCGGAGCTGGACGAACGTCTCGGGCAACCTCCCCGAGGGGACGGTCTATGTCGTCGTCGAGGACCGGAAAAATCCCCGGCTTCTGTTCGTCGGGACGGAGATGGGAGTCCACGCGACGTTGGACGGCGGCGGGACGTGGGCTCCCCTCGGCTCGAACCTGCCGCCCTATGCCCTCGTCCACGACCTCCTCGTCCATCCGCGGGAGAACGACCTCGTCGCGGCGACGCACGGCCGGGGGATCTTCGTCACGGACATCACGCCCCTCCAGGAGATGAACGACAAGTTCTGGCCGGAGGACGTTTTCCTCTTCGAGGTCGAGCCGAAAATCCAGTGGACCTGGCGCCGATCGGGCATCGGCGATTCCCAGGGCGACCGGATCTACGAAGTTCCGAACGAGCCCAACGGGCTGACGGTCAATTATTTCTTGAAAGCCAAGGCCGCCGGGCCGGTTAAAGTCCGGATCAGCGGCCCGTTCGGCGAGGACGTCGCCGCCCTCGAAGGAAAGGCCGAGGCGGGGCTCCAGAGCGTTTTCTGGGACATGAGGCGGGCCCCGGCGGGCTCGGGAGGGCAAGCGCCCCCCGCGCCACCATCTCGCGCCATGGCCCGCTTCGGCGTCCGGCTGATTCCTCCGGGCGATTACCTCGTGACCCTGACCGTCGGGGACAAGACCCTGACCCGGAGGGCCAAAATCCTCCCCATGCCGGAATAAAAAGGGGACGGTTCTATTTTCTCGCCCCGCCGGCGGCCCCGGCGGGCTCCAGGCAGATGGCGTAGAATTGGTCCGTGATGTCGTTCCGGACATAGACGACGGCGTATCCCGGAAGCCCCGGCTTGTCGGCCGGAGGGACGGAATACGTCATGATCCGGGCCGAATCCGTTTCCCACTCAAGCTCGCAGATCGTTCCCGCCCCCCTTTTGATGATGGCGGAATATTTATGGCCCGCGGCGACGTTGAAAGGACCGAACGTCCTCCAGGTCTTCGGCGGGACGTCGAGCCCCGTCTTTCCGGCCGGACCGACGTGGATGCGGTATGAGCCGGTGGGAAAATTTCTCCGCATCGGAAAGACTCCGCCCGGCTGGGCGGCGAACTGCCTTTGGTCGAAGGTGAAGGAATCCCACGCGCAAGCGGGCGCGGCCGCCGCGCCGGCGAAACGGACGGAACCCACGATCCGTTCGAAAACGGCCTTTTCGCGGTTCCAGACCGTTTCGTCCTGAAAGGCCCCGATCAGGGCCAGCGTCTCGCCGGCCTCTTTTTCGTCGAAGACGATGATGATCCCGATCCCCTTCTCCTCGGCCGGGGCCCCGAAGAATCTCACCGCGCTTTTCCCGCCGACGACGACGGCCCGTTTCTCTTGGACCTTGAACTCGTCGAAAATCTCCTGGATGTCGGGCGTTCGGACGACGCTGAAGATGACCTCAGGGTTTTCGGGATCGCCTTTCATCCAGATCTGCTGGCCGATGTCCTCCCAGGACGCGTTTTTCCAGTCGGCCGGCAGCTCGCAGCTCAGGCGTCCGAAGCTTTTCCTCTCCCAGCCCTGGGGATCGGCGGCCGAGCCGACGAGGCCCAAGAGGATGACCGCCAAGGCGGCCGCCCGCAACCTCTCCCGGAAAATCCTCTTCGTTCGCATGGACTTTCTCCTCCTCTCCCGGAAATCTCCGCTCCGGCGGCCGGTGCCTCCACCCTAGGCGATTCGGCCCTTCCTGTCAATAATAGAAAAAAGAGAACCGTCCCCTTTTTGTTATAATAAGCCCCTCATGGAAAACGACAGCGCCGTCGGCCGGCTGGTCGACAACATCCGCAAGGTCTTCATCGGCGAAACCGAGGTCATCCGTCTCGTCGCCACGGCCCTTCTGGCCCGCGGCCACCTTCTCATCGAGGACGTCCCCGGCATCGGCAAGACCCTCCTCGGCATCGCCCTGGCCCGCTCGATCGAATCGTCGTTCCGCCGCATCCAGTTCACCAACGACCTCCTCCCCTCCGACCTCCTCGGGATGTCGATCTACAATCCCCGGGACGCGACCTTCGCCTTCAAGCCCGGGCCCATCTTCTCGAATGTCATCCTCGCCGACGAAATCAACCGGACGACCCCCAAGACCCAGAGCGCCCTCCTCGAGGCCATGAACGACCTCCAGGTCACGATCGACGGCAAGTCCTATCCCCTGCCCGAGCCGTTCATGATCATCGCCACCCAGAATCCGATCGAGTACCACGGAACGTTTCCCCTTCCCGAGGCCCAGCTCGACCGTTTCCTCATCCGTCTCCGGATCGGCTATCCCTCGCCCGAGAGCGAAAAGGAGATCATCCGCGGGCGCGACCTTTACCAGCAGGCCGGACGCCTGGAGGCCGTCGTCACGGGCGACGAGGCCGTCGACCTTCAGAGCCGGGTCGACGGCGTCCGGGTCGACGACGCCCTCCTCGACTACATCATCGCCCTGGCCGCGGAGACGCGAAAAACAAAGGGGATCAAGCTCGGCGTCAGTCCCCGCGGGGCTCTCCTCCTCCGCCGCGCCGCCCAAGCCTACGCCCTGACCTTCGGCCGGGACTACGTTATCCCCGACGACGTCAAGAAGGTCGCAATCCCCGTCCTCGCCCACCGGATCGTCATCGAATCCCAGGCCTACGGGCTCCTCAGGATCCTCGAGTCGGACTCGGCCATCGGCGATATCCTGAACAAGGTCCCCGTCCCCCTCTAAGGAAGGCCGCCGCCCGGCGATGCTGACGCGTTTCGGATTCCGCTTCGTCCTGGCCGCCGTCCTGACGTTCCTCGGAGCGGCGGCGAGCGTTTCGAACCTCCTCTATCTCGTCGACGGCATGCTCTGGGCCGTCGTCGCCGTCTCTTGGGTCATGGGCCGCCTCAACCTCAGGGGACTCCGGCTTGCGGCGGCCTGTCCGGACCAGATCTTCGAAGACTCTCCCTTCGACCTCGCCCTGACCCTGGAAAAAACCAGGGGCCGGACTTCCCACCAAATCACGATCGCCGGACCGGCCTCGTCGGCTTTCGTCCAGGCCGTGAGAAAAGGCGCGGCCGAAACGGCCGTCCTGCCGTGCCTCTTCCCCCGCCGGGGCCGGAACCGGCTCGCCGGCCTCCGCCTCGAAAGCCCGTTCCCCTTCGGTCTTTTCGTCCACCGCCGCCGGGTGGCGCCGGTCGCCGGCCTGGCCTTCCCCCGCGTCTTCGAAATCTACGGCCGGCGGACCTCTCCGGCCGTCCGCGAAGAGCAGGTCTCCGTCCCCCGGCGCGGCGTCGGCGACGAATTCCACGGCCTCCGCGAGTACGGCGAGGACGAGGACTCCCGCCTGATCTGCTGGAAGCTGACCGCCAAGACCGGCCGGCCGATCGTCAAGGAATACGCCCAGCAGGTCGGCAACAGGATTACGATCACCGTCGACGACACGGCCGGACCGTCCGCCGAGGCCCGCCTCTCCGAGGCGGCCTCCCTCTCGAAATTCTTCATCGATTCCGGGGCCGATGTCCGTCTCCTCACCCCCGAGGCGACGGTCGACTTCGGCCACGGCCTCCTCCACCTCCACCTTCTCCTCACGACCCTCGCCCTGGCCGGCGAAGGCTCGACCGTCCGCGACGTCGATCCGGCCGAGAAAAAAGCCCGCCTCCCCGCCTTTCCGGTCCGGAAGAAGCCGCCCGCCCTGGCCTACGCCACGGCCTTCGTCGCCTTTGCCTCCCTCGTTTTGATCGAGGAGATCGATCCCCTCCTCCTTCTGGCCTTCGCCCCCGTTTTCCTGGTCGGATGGCTATTCGACCGGGCCGGGAGGCATCCGCTTCCCAGGCTCCTCCTCGACCTTTCGGCCGTGGCCTTTCTCCTTTTCTTTTTCTTCATCGACCTTCCCGCCACCGGCGCCCTCCAAGCCGACGCCCACCTCGTCCTGTTCATCCTCCTCTATCTTCTCCTCGGCCCCAAGACGAGCCGGGTTCTCGGACAGCTCTTCGTCGCCGCCTTCCTGGCGTTCTCCCTGACCTCGGGCTTGGCCGTCAGCCTCTGGTACTTTCTCTTCTTCATGGCCTACGTCCTGACGGCCGGGGCCTGGCTCATCCGGCGCCACGACCCGGAGCCGGCGCCGGCGAAACCTCCCTGGAGGCGCGGCTTCGCCGTCGGCGGAGCGGCGATCGTCCTCCTCTCCGCCCTCGCCTTCACCGTCCTCCCCCGCCCCTACAGCCCCCGGATGCAGCGCCTTCTGGCGGCGACGGGATTGACGAGGTTTTCCTCGTCGCTCCGTTCGTTCGCCGGCCTCACGGAACGGGTCGAACTCGGCTATCTGGGTGCTCTCCGGAAAAACTCGGCCCGGGTCATGAGGGTCGCCCTCGACGGCGTCACGGCCGAGAACCGCCCTGCCTTCATCCGCGTCCGGGGGACGGCCTTCGGCGTTTTCGACGGAAAACGCTGGCGCAAGACCAGGCCCGAATTCTCCTACCTCTCGGGAGGCCGCATCCTCCGGGCCCGCCATGCCCAAGCCTGGATGCGGCGGGAGAGGAGAGTCCTCTACGCCCCCCACTATGATCCGGATCGGCCCGTCCGTCCGGTGGACATCGTCCTCTCTCCCCTGCTCAACACGGATATCGTCTTCAGCGTCGGGGACATCTCCGCCCTGGAGACGCGCTTCGCCGGGGCGTATTTCGATTCCACGGACACGGCCTACTTTCCCTCGATCTATTCCGAGGGAACCCGCTACCGCATCCTCAGCCAGGGCGAAGGGCCGTCGTTCCACCGCTCGATCCAGGACTATGAAGCCCTGCTCCGGGAGCAGTACGCGAAGCCGCCCGTCCCCGTCGAGCGCTTCCGGCAGATGGCGGAGGACCTGACCCGCGGGGCGCCGGACGCCGAAGGCAAGGCCCGGGCTCTCGAAAGGCACTTCCAGACGGCGTACTCCTACTCCCTGGGGGCGGCCCACGGACGCCAGAGCCTGGAGGCTTTCCTCTTTGAGAGCCGGGCGGGGAATTGCGAGTACTTCGCCACGGCCATGGTCCTTCTCCTCCGCCACCTCGGGATCCCGGCCCGGCTCGTCATCGGCTTCCTGAGCACGGACTGGAACGCCTACGGCCGGTTCTTCGATGTCCGCCAAAGCGACGCCCACGCCTGGGTGGAGGCCTTCCTTCCGGAGCGGGGCTGGACGGTGTTCGACCCGACCCCGGCCGAGGCGGGCCTCCGCGGCCGGCAAAACGTCTTCGCCCGGATCTGGACCTCGGCCCGGAAGTACGTCGACGCCCTCCAGTACCGCTGGTACCGCTACGTCGTCGGCTACGACTCGGACATCCAGCGCAACCTCTTTTTCCAGCTCCGCCTCGAGCTCGGAAAATCGTTCCGGACCGTCCTGGCCGTCCTCGTCCTCGCCGCCGCGGCGGCCCTTCTCGTCTGGAAGGGAAAGCTTGGGCGGCTCCGGCTCCTGCGCCGGAGACGTCGGCTTCCGTCCTCCGGAGACTTCTTCGAAGCCATCCTCGACAGGCTCGCCCGGGCCGGCTTCCGCCGCCGTCCCGCCGAAACGGCCGCCGAGTTCGCGGCCGCCCTTGTCCGCGACCGCCCCGAGCTCAAGCCGGTCGCCCGGCTCGCCGCCTACCACTACGAAATCCGCTACGCCGGGCGGAGGCTTTCCCCCGACGAGGAGGAGGACATCCGGGTCTTGTCCGCCCGCCTCGGGGAGGGCCTCCGGGCCGCCCGGAAAAATCCTCCCTCCGCCCTTGCGTCGGGAGGCCAACCTCGTTAAGATGGGGGCGGGCGGACAAGCCGCCGGCCGCAGATTCCAACCTCTACGGGAGGGACCGGATGCTCCAATTCGAGCAAACCTTCATGGATTTCCTGATCGAGCATCAGGAGAGGTTCAACCGGACGTATCACTTCCTCATCCTCATGAACTCGATCCTCAATTCCGCCAAGCGGATCCAGTTCTATTACCAGACCGGCGCCCTGCGGGGGAACCTCGGGCTGGCCGGCTCGGTCAACGTCCAGGGCGAGGACGTCCTGAAGATGGACGACATCGCCAACGAGCTCGTCAAGCACTACCTCCGCCGCTCGGGCCGGGTCGTCCAGGCCGTCAGCGAGGAGGAGGAAGAGGTCATTCCGATGAACGTCGAGGGGGGACGCTATTTCGTCTACTACGACCCCATGGACGGCTCGTCCAACGTCCCCCACAACCTGCCGATCGGGTTCATGTTCGGGATCGCCAAGCGGAACCTCGAGGGCCCCGAGGACTTTCACCTCCGGGCCGGGCGGGAGTACATCGCCGCGGGGATGTTCGTCATTCCGACCGGGACGTTCACCCTCGCCTTCCGGGAAGCGGGCTGCTGGCGCTTCCACATCGACGAGACGATGAACTACGTCAAGCCGACGCGGATGATCCTTCCCGAAATCCGCAAATCCTGGGAGATCTCCTACAACTCGGCCAACCGGGACTATTACGCCCCCGCCGTCCAGAAGTGGCTGGCCGAAAACGAGCGGAAATACGCCTTCCGCTACATGGGCTCCCTGGCCGGGGATTTTCACCGCATCCTGACCAACGGAGGGATCTTCCTCTATCCGGCGATCGTCAATCATCCCGACCCCAAGAAGAACCGCCCGAGCGGCAAGCTCCGTCTCATGTATGAAGCGGCCGTCGTTTCCTTCATGTGCCACGAGGCGGGCGGGGCTTCCGTGGACGAAAACGGGGTCAATCTTCTCGAGATCGTGCCCCAGAAGCCGCACCAGCGGACCGCCCTCTACGTCGGGAGCGGCCCCCTCATCGAGGAGATCACCGGCATCCTCAAGACGAAGTGACTCGTTCGGCCGGAGCGGCCGCCGATTGACGCTCCCTCATTGCGGGACTATGATTCATCCGAGAAGGGGCTGAACGGGACATGAACTGTCCGCGCTGCCGCACCGAAAACACGACGGGAAGCCGTTTCTGCGCGGCCTGCGGGACATCCCTGTCCGATCCCCCGGCCGCCGCGACGCCGCGGGACGAGCGGACGGCGACGATGGCCGCGTCCGCCCTCGGCCTGGCCGGAGGGGAAATGTTTGCCGGCCGTTACCGGGTCATCGAGGAAATCGGCCGGGGGGGGATGGGCCGGGTCTACAAGGTCCTCGACACGAAGGTCGAGGAGAAGGTCGCCCTCAAGATCATCGCTCCCGAGATTTCCGCCGACGAGCGCGTCCTGTCCCGGTTCCGCCGGGAGCTCAAGCTCGCCCGCCAGGTGACCCACCCCAACGTCTGCCGGGTGTTCGACATCGGCGAAGCCGACGGCCGGCCGTACATCACCATGGAGTTCTGCCCAGGCGACACTCTCCGGGGCCTCATCGCCAAGTCCGGTGCCCCGAAAATCGCGACGGCCGTCGACTACGGACGACAGATCTGCGCCGGCTTGACCGAGGCCCACAAGCTCGGGATCGTCCACCGCGACCTCAAGCCCCGGAACATCATCATCGACGAGAGCCACCGCCTGCGGATCATGGATTTCGGGATCGCCCGGGGCGGAGGCGGCGAGGCCCAGACCGGGGAGAACGTCATCCTCGGCACGCCCGATTATATGGCCCCCGAGCAGATCGACGGCCGGCCGGTGGACGCCAGAACCGATATCTACGCCCTGGGGATCATCCTCTACGAAATGGTGACGGGGCATCCTCCGTTCGAAGCGGACTCCACTCTCAGCCTGGCCTTCAAGCAGAAAAACGAGATCCCTCGTCCGCCGGTCGAGGACAGCCCTCTCCTCCCGCCGGCCCTCAACGCCCTCATCCTTAAATGCCTGGAAAAGGACCCGGCCCGGCGCTACCCCCACGCCGACGCCGTCCGGGCCGACCTCGAAGCGATCGCCCGGGACTTCGGGCCGGCCGGGATCTCCCGGTCGACGGCCCGGTCGGGGCTCGTCCGGGCGGCCGGCGAGAGGCGACCCCGGAGGCGATGGGCCGTCCTTGCCGCCGCGGTCCTCCTGGCTTCGGTCATCGGCGCCGTTCTCCTGATGCGCAAGACGAGTCCACTCTCCCCCTCGGCGGAGGCCGCGCCGGGCTGGTCCGACCGGATCGCCCTGCTCCCCTTCGAGGACGAAAAGCCGGACAAGCCGGAAGAAATCTTCTTCAGCGGGATCTCCGAAGACCTCCGAGGGAAGATCGCCCGCGCGACCTCGCTCACGGTCATCTCCCAGTTCTCGACGCTAGGCCTTCAAGACCTCTGGGACGATCTCGGCCGACTCGGGCGGGCCTTGAAGGCCCGGTTTATCGTGACCGGCCGCGGACGGCTTGAAAACGGCCGGATTTCCCTCTTCGTCGGACTCGGCGACGCGGCGGCCGGAACCTCCCTCCGCGAATGGTCGTATGAAAGCCCCGCGGCCGAATATCTCGCCCTCGAAGACCGCATCGTCGAGGACCTATGCCGGGAACTCAGGATGCCTTTTTTGGGGGAGAACCTTGAGGAGATGGCCAAGGGCGAACCGGCCGATTCCGGAGCCCATCGCGATTACACGATCGGGCGTTTCTACGCCCAGCGCTACGAAAAATTTTTCAATCCCGAGGATTTCAGCCGGGCCGAGAAGGGTTACTTCGAAGCCTTGGCCCACGACGCCCATTATGCCCTGGCCTATTGCGGACTGGGAGACCTCTACGAAGCCCGCGCCGTCCGGGAAAACGACCTCGCCGCCTTCGGGAGCATGATGAAGCATTACGAGCGGGCCTACAACGAAAATCGCCGCCTGCCCGAATCCCTCGGCGGGATGGGCTGGCGCTCCTTGTACCAGGGAGAACTCGACCAAGCCGCCGTCTACTACCGGGAAGCCTACCGCCTCGCCCCCGGCAACTACCGGGTCACCCTGGGGATGGGGGCCCTTCTCCGGACGATCGGGCTCTACGACAAGGCCAAGAAATATCTCAGCGAGGCCATGTCCATCGAGCCGATCAACGAAAACCCGGCCATCCAATATGCGTTCTGCTGCGCCTATCTCGGAGAATTCGAGTCCGCCCTCCGGGTCATGGCCGACGTCCTCAAGCTTCCGGAGAGCAACCCGATGCGGTTGTCCTATCACGCCAGAATCTCCCTTCTGGCCCAAAAATTCGAACCGGCGCAAACCTGGATGGACGGCCTGGGCGACGAGGCGCAGATCCCGCCGACCCTCCGGAAAGCCTCTCACCGCTGCCGCATCCTTCTTTCGGCCTGGAAGGGCGACCGGGCGGCCGTCGAGAAGCTCGCCGCATCGGCGGACCCGCCCTTCGCCTACGAGGTCACGAACGCCTATTGCCTCGTCGGGATGAAAAAGGAAGCCCTGGCCAACATCAGGGAAGGGATTCGGCGCGGATTCGCCGTCAACAAGGACTATCTCTACACCTATCTCTATCTGGACCGCAACCCTGACTTCAAAGTCCTCCGTTCCGAGCCGGAATTCCTGACGATTCTCGCCGAAGCCAAGGCGGCGTACGAGGACCTGTTGAGAAAATACGAGGGCATCTGACCTGAGCCGTCGCCTTTTCGGTGATTTGACAGCCTTCCCCGGGCTGGGATAATCTGTCTCTCCCTGCGGCGGGGCGCGCGGCGTCCGCCGATTCCAAGGACCCAAAGGGAGAGATCTTCCCGAGGAGGAGTGAGCATGAGCCGTCGGACCACCATCCGCTTCGCCCTGGCCGCCAGCCTATTCTTGAGCCTATCGCTCTGGCCGTTCGGACAGACCGCCGGGCCGGCCAAGCCGAAGGTCAAGGTCGAGAAGGAAAAGCAGTTTATCCTCGACTGGCTGTCCCAGCCCACCGTCGTCGAGAAATTCGGAAAAATCTCCGACGCCATCTGGTCCTACGCCGAACTCGGACTCCAGGAATTCAACTCCTCCAAGCTCCTGGCCGACACCCTCGAGGCGGCGGGATTCAAGGTCGAGCGGGGAGGCGCCGGCATGCCCACGGCCTTCGTCGCCTCCTACGGTTCGGGAAAGCCCGTCATCGCCCTGCTCGGCGAGTTCGACGCCCTGCCGATGCTCTCCCAAAAGGGGCGCGTTCCGGCCCAGGATCCCCTCGTCCCCGGCGCTCCCGGGCACGGCTGCGGCCACAACACGATGTGCACCGCCGCGGCCGCGGCCGCCGTGGCCGTCAAGGAGGCCATGGACAAGTTCAACCTGCCGGGGACGATCAAGGTCTTCGGCTCCCCCGCCGAGGAAATCGTCGTCAGCCGGCCGCACATGATCCGGGCCGGCCTGTTCGCCGGCGTCGAGGCCGTGATCGACAACCACAGCGGCAGCGGCTTCGGGACGGGCTACGGGCGGGGCGGAAACGCCCTCTTTTCGGTCATCTTCACCTTCAAGGGAAAGACGTCCCACGGGGCCTCGGCCTGGGGAGGGCGAAGCGCCCTGGACGCCGTGGAAATCATGAACGTCGCGACGAACTACCTCCGCGAGCATCTCCCCGTCAACATGCGGATGCACTATGTCGTCCTCGACGGCGGAGAAGCGCCGAACGTCGTCCCCGACAGGGCCAGCGTCTGGTACTATGTCCGCAATTCCGACGAACAGATCGAGGCCATGTACGAGCGGGTCCTGAACTGCGCCAAGGCCGGAGCCTTGGCGACGGGGACGGAGCTCCAGCCCGTCCGGTTCATCGCCGCCGTCCACCAGCAGCATTCGAACAGGGCCGCGGCCGAGCTCTTCCAGAAGAACATCGAGCTCGTCGGGATGCCGGCCTGGACCGAGGAGGAGAACGTCTTCGCCAAGGCCCTCCAGAAGGAGCTCAAGGCCCGGGAGGAGAGCGGGATGCCGGCGAAGGTCGACCCCCTGCGCGAGCCCCGGGGCGAGGGCATCGGCGGGGGATCGTCGGACGTCGGCGACGTGACTCTCGTCGCGCCGACGGCGACGATTCGATTCCCCGGCCAGGTCCCGGGAGCGATCGGCCACCACTGGTCCTCCGTCGCCTCGAACTACGGATCGACGGCCTGGAAAGGCCTCAACGCCGGCGCCAAGGCGATCGCCGCCTCGGCCGTCGACCTCCTGACGAAGCCGGAGGAATTGAAAAAGCTCCGGGCCGAGTTCGAGGAATACACGAAGAAATTTCCCTACAAACCGTTCTTGCCGGCCGACGCCAAACCGCCCCTCGACCTCAACGAGGAGCTGATGAAGAAATACCGTCCGCTCATGGAGAAAGCGGCGGCCGAGATTCGCTGAGCTTGACCTAGAAAGGAGTTTTTTATGAAAATTTTGGTTTTTGGCGGTTCCGGGGCCATCGGGCGGGCCGTCGCCCATGACCTCGCCCAAGAAAAGAAAGTCGAGGCCATCGGGATCACGGGCAGGCGGAAAAACCTTCTCAACGCCACGAAGGCCCGGATTGGAAGCGAAAAAATCCAAGTCCATACCCTCGACGTCATGGACAAGAAGGCCACCAAGGCCCTGATGAGCCAGTACGATGTCGGGGCCCTCGCCCTCCCCGACCGGAGGACGAGCTACAAGCTCATCGAAAGCGCCATGGAGGCCGGCTTCAGCATCGTCGACATGCTCGAGGAATACCATCGCCGGCCGGACGCCTATGAGCTGGAGGGCATGCGCCTCCCCAAGGGCATTTCCGGCCTCAACAAGTACGGCGACTGGCTCCACAGGACGGGCGTCAAGACGGGCGCGACCTTCGTCGACGGGATGGGATTCGCCCCGGGGCTCAGCAACGTCACCGTGGGCGAGGCCATCCGCAAGCTCGACACGGTCGAGTCGGCCGTCGCCCGGGTCGGCGGAGTCCCCAACAAGGAGGCCGCCCAGCGACATCCGCTGCGCTACATGATCACCTGGGCCTTCGAGCACGTCCTCCGGGAATACATGGTCAAGCTCTTCATCCGGAAGAACGGGAAGGTCGTCGAGGTCCCCGCCCTGACCGACCGGGAGCGCTTCCGCTTCAACCGCTTGGGAGTGGATGAAGAGCTCGTCTGCGCCGTCACCCCGGGCATGCCGAGCTTCATCTATACCCGGCCCCAGCTCAAGGACTTCGCCGAAAAGACCGTCCGCTGGCCGGGCCACTGGGAGGGCGTGGACACGCTCAAGGAATGCGGCCTCCTCGAGCTCGCCCCCGTCAAGTTCGAGGGGAAGAAGATCGTTCCCCGCGAGTTCCTCCTGGCGATGATCCGTCCCCGCCTCGCCCCCCAAAAGGGCGACACGGACGTCTGCGTCATGTACAACACCGTCCTCGGGACGAAGAACGGCAAGGCCACGAGGATCGACTACTACATGTGGGACGTCGCCGACCCGAAGACCGGCCTCTCGGCCATGGCCCGGGTGACCGGATTCCCCGTCGCCCTGACGGCCAAGTACATCGCCGAAGGGAAGATCACCGAGAAGGGGATCGTCGCCCCCGAGGACGCCTTCACGAGCGATCTCTACAAGCGCTTCCAGGCCGACCTGAAAAAAAGAAACATCAACATCCTGGAAGAGGTGACGAGGCTCGGGGAATAGCCCTTCGTCTTCGCCGGTCAGCGGAGATCGACTTCGTCGGGGAGCTCGTTCGTATCCGTCGCGGGGTCGTAGGGAAAATGGGCGGCCAGCTTCAGGCCCGCCTCGCGGATCCCGGCGAGGAGGCCCTCCGTGAACTCGTTTTTGTAAAAATGCCCGGACATGGCCGCGGCGAGGCCGTCCCAGAAATCCTGGCCGACCTTGGCGTGGATTCCCTCATCGCCCAGGACGACGAACCGCCGCCTGGCCGGGACGAGAAAAAAGAGGATTCCGTTCCGCCGGCGGGTGCGGTCCATTTTGAGATGCCGGAACGTCCTCTCGGCCGACGGCCGGACCTTCCCCCAGAAAAAGCGGGCGATGGAGACCCGGATCTCGCCCGAGGTCCGCTTCTCGGCTTCGGCGATGGCCTTGCGGATGCGCTCGATGTCGAGGCTTCGGATGAGCTTGCGGCGATGGAACAACGTCATGGCTTTTCCCTCACCAGCCGCCCGACGCCCCGCCGCCGCCCGAACGGCCGCCTCCTCCGCGG
>Ga0208828_1000740_pt1 | contig 13936 bp, 11 predicted proteins | sample Kivu_160m_FD_185487 | JGI IMG/M metagenome (GOLD analysis project Ga0208828, IMG submission 185487) | Freshwater microbial communities from Lake Kivu, Western Province, Rwanda to study Microbial Dark Matter (Phase II) - Kivu_160m (SPAdes)... | ecosystem: Environmental > Aquatic > Freshwater >... | reverse complement strand
ATTCGAAGCAGAAGTCCTGAACCGAGTTTCTGGGATTTACTGCCGCCCAGTAATCGCCGTAGTCTGGCGACCACATGGCTATGCCCTGGTTGGGCCAGACAGAAGCCGTGTCGTAAACTGCCCAGCCAACGATTTGACCGGATGGGTCAGCACAGTAGGGTACTATGCGCAGCAGAGCCACGTCTGTCTGTGCTATACCGTTGTTGCAGTCAGGTGAGGTCACGCGACATAGGACTCTCTCCCAGTCGGTGCCCAGACCTCGAGGTGGCAGCGGTGCCACGACCTCGTTGTTGATGCTGGAACGCCATACGCTGTCGAACTCATCGCAGCCCAGTCCGTTTACGAAATTGGCTGTAGCCAGATAGATGGTCTTGCAGTCTGGCGTTACCGCCACGTCCGTCAGCCAGCGCAATTGACCACCGGCGACGGCGCCAGGAGCGGGAACTGTAAAGGCGTTACCAGTATCGATGAGTGCGAGCTGGTTCCAGGTCTCGCCGTTGTTTCTGCTGATGGCGAATGCCGACTCGTCGCTGGGTACCAGAATCGCAATGAAGCCAGCGAACCATCCAGGTCCGAAAACTGCGTTCGCTGAGCCGGTGGAGACGAATGCCAGGGCGCCGTCAGCTCTCCAGCCAACTATAGCGCCACCGGGACCTAACTGCGTCACGGGACACAGAGCCACGGCGGCTGCGCCGGTGGTCGGCTTAAGTGCCGGATACCAGCATGGGATGGGGCAGGTGGTCGGCGAATCGGTGAACCACGTGGGTACCGTCGCCGTGCAGGGGAAGCCCCGTCGCTCGCCAGCCAGCAGCTTGCCCGAAGCATAGGTGCCGAAATAGGCGATGGTGTAGATGGACCTGGTGACGACCTGAGAGGTGTCCATCAACATGTAAACGGTGGTATCGTCAATGCGGAATATGCCATCGCGACCAGTGGTAGCCTTTGCTCCAGCGGCGAAGCTGTCAAGGCTGACATAGGCACGGCGCAGAGAGGCGGCTTGCCCGTTGAAGTCATTCGGCAGTGCTATGCAGGCTTGGTTCAGCTCAGCATTGCTAGCTGAGGCAAAGAGTGGCTGTAGCGGGTCTCTGACCTCGATGCCGCAGGTTGGCGGTACTAACAAGACGGGGTCGTTGACTCCGCCTGTCTGCCAAGCACGCGTGACGTTTTGGGCTTGGGCAAGGTCGCGGAAGGCGATGTTGTAGTAAGTGGCTGCGTTGTCGGACCAGACAACTGTCAGCGAAGAATCGGCGTTGTAAGTGGGCGAGAACTTGACGTCGTCGAAGTCAACAAAGTTGACACGAGCGGCTGGTGGAACCGGTAGCTGAGCCCGCCAGCTGCCGAAGCCGCCGGATTGGATCACGTAGATGTTGCTGGCGTTGCCGGCAAGAACACCGTCGGTAGTGCCCACGGCGATATCGCGATTGTCACCGGCGTAGGCGATGGAGACGTCAATGGTGCGGATGCGTTCCACGCCCAGGGCGCCGGGGTATGGTATGGCCCCGGTCCACTGCCAGGTAGAGCCGGCATCATCGGTAGCCCAGACATCAACGGGAGCCTGTGGGACAGCGGTACTCGGGTCGGTGACAACTACCCAGTATTTGGGGTTGTCTTGAGCGATGGCTACCAGGTAGACGTCTTCAACACCTGTCCAGGCGACACCTCTAGGTGCCACCGCTTGCCCTGCCCGGAACAGATTCCAGTACGGGGTACCGCTGATGGTCAAGCCGTTGTTCGGCGAAAACGAAAGCTGGTTCCTGATGGTGCCGGCAGGCGGGGCTGGTAGCCCTGCCAGAGCCGCGATGAACCCACGGACTACCCAGATGATAGTCGCGCCGGAGTCGCCGCCGACAGCCATGTCCAGAATCTCGCTGCCAAGACCGGCAGTGTTCTGGATGTCGCCCTTGAACGGGAGCGAGCCGGGCGTGTATATGACATCCCATTTGCAGATGCCCGGGTCAGCCTCTACTGCTGATGGGCTGACCAGGTTAGCCGGTATTACAAAACTGGCTACCAGCATCAGGGCAACCAGGATGCCAAACATGCTTGGATATTTGGTTTTCATTATACCTCCTAAGTTTTGTAAACTCCGCGAGTTTCCTCTCGGAGACCTTTGGCGGAATTCGACCTCTCCGCCTCCGGTTTTAGAAACCCTTGATGGGGAAAGTATTCACTTTTTATTAGGTATTTGTTATAGCCCGCCTGTTTCGGACTGCTCCACGCGTACCCCAACTCTATTTTCTAGTTTGGGGGGCTTTATGTCCCGGAGCCAGGACGGTTCTGAGTTGCCTCGCCCTTCCGTAGAAGGATTCGGCTTGCTCCCATTCTCATCACCTCCTTTCCATAGATAGTCCAATAAGCAAGGGTTCTCCCTTGCCTAGTACTATTTTACCATGCCTGTCAAGACCCTCAACCCCCTAAAAGTGGGTAAATTCCAAGCCTATAAATAATGTAAAAATCAAATATCAAAAGGCAAAATGATAGATCAAAAGCAAAAAAGAAATCAGAATGGCGATTTTGGCAGTGGCTGGGGTTCGGCGGCGTTGATATCATAAGAAAGTATGATTTTGGCTCATACTTTTGGCTGATAGCCTATAGCCCCCACTCTCGTAGACCCGACCTTATCTCATCCTGTAGCCCCGACCTTTCAAGGTCGGGGTCACGAGGCTAAAGCCTCGTGTCTACATTGTGATTTGTTTGACGGGAGTTAAAACCCCGTGTCTACATTGTGATTTATTTTGCACGGGGTTAAAACCCCGTGGCTACATGTTTCACACAAACAGCTGGCTGATATCGCTGAATTCGAGAGAACCTGAATGAGGATATTGGATATAATTCACAGCTATTCCCTTTCGTACCGGGTTTTCGAAAATATATCGGGCTACTATCGAAACAACCTCATCGCTTCTCAATACGCGGTCGTAATAACTTGGCTGCCACAATTTGGCATCGTAGCGGCGGCTAAACCAAAATGCCGTTCTTTGTTTGAATACAGAAACAAATTTCTTCATGTCAGCATTCTCCACCTTGCCTTCGATGAGGAGGTGGAGATGGTCGGGCATAAAACAATATGCCCAGACGTGAAAATCTCGCTGTTTAGCTGTCTTGTGTAGAGTTCGTAATGCTTCGGCGATTATGTTACTGTCGGTAAAATGTCTGGACCGGCTGTGGCAGCGCAGAGTGAGGAAGTATCGATAGCAGCCTTTGTAGGAGAAGTCACCGAGCCTGGTTGGCTTTGTTTGTTCGGCGGGCTTATTTTTCATTCGTTTTGTATTTTATCATAATGCGGGTGCGACTCTCGTAAATCCTATCTCCTGTGTAGCCCCGACCCTATCTCACCCTGTAGCCCCGACCTTATTTCACTCTGTAGCCCCGACCTTTCAAGGTCGGGGTCACGAGGCTAAAGCCTCGTGTCTACATTGTGATTTATTTTGCACGGGGTTAAAACCCCGTGTCTACATTGTGATTTATTTTGCACGGAGCTAAAGCCTCGTGTCTACATTTTTGTGATTTGTTTGACAGGGTATTTTGATTAATCTGCTGGAATAGAACTGGGTGACTACTTGTAGTATTCGCGGATGCGACGGAAGAAGGCGCGGACGATGAATATGAAGATGATGATAAAGACCAGGATGAGCCCGACTATGAACCAGGCGGAGAAAAAGCCGACCTTGAAGGGGTAGGGGGCTAGCGTTGCTTTGCTTACGTTGCCGGCGCCGTCGATGGCTTTGACCTGCCAGAAATAGGTGCCGGGCTCCAGCCTTGTGGTGCAGGTTGTGCTGGTCAGCTCTGTCTTGGTAATGGTGGGTGGCCAGACCTGTGTGTTCTGACCTACCTCTAGGGTGTAGGTGACGCCGCTGGGGTCGGAGACCTCCTGCCACTTGAAGGTGACGACCTGCGGACCGAACCAGCCGAACCTCTGTCCATCGCAGGGATAGAGCAGGTTTGGCGCTGGCGGCGGTTCAGCTTCCAGCCGTAGTCCAGTGGTGGCGACATTGCCTGCCTTGTCGGTGGCGGTAACCACCTGCTGGTCCTGCGAGCTTTCCGGGACATTGAAGCTGTGAGTGAAGCTGCCGTTCTGGTCGGTGGTGGGTGAGTCGGCTATGGCGACATCGTTGAACTTGATGGAGACCTGGCTGCTGGAGGCGAAGCCGCTGCCGGTAACCGTGACCTGGCTGCCGACCTCTGGATGTGCGGGGTCAAGGCTGATTTTTGGACCGACCTTGAGGCTGGCACTGATATCTGGTAATGATACGCTTTCCACGGCAGCCTTGAACTCGTGCTTGCCGGCGATGGTGTTGGGGATATCGAAGTCGGCGCTGAAGCTGCCCAGCCCATTGGTGCTGACGGCGAGCTTGGTGTCCTTGCCATCGAAGCTCAGCTGAACGTCTTGTTTTGCCGGGAAGCCGCTGCCCTTGATGGTGACTTTGGAACCGGGAGAGCTTGATGACGGGCTTACCTTCATGTCCGGCAGCACAGAGAAGGTGAAGCCGTAGGGCTTATCGGCTCGCCAGCCGCGTATGAACTGGACGTAGTTGGTGCCGTAGGAGGCTTCCGGTATGGTGAAGGTGGCTGTTGCTTGCGTGCTACCCTGGGGCACCCTGCCATCAGACACCACAAAACAGCCGTCGCTCTCTTTGCACTCTTCGGCGATGGGCGTTTTGCTCCACCTTATTATGTAGGGTCCATCCATATTGAAGCTGCCCGAAATCGTTATCGATGCCGTGGAGCCAACCTTGCCTGAATTGCTGCTTTCTCCACTAACTGTGGAGGAACAAGTGCTCTCGGCTCAGCCATCGGCTTTGGCTACGGTCGGCAGCAGCAGCATCGCCAGCACCAAAACCAGACACAGGTAGCCTGTAAATCTCATGACTCTAAATTTTATACCCCCCAGCCTAAGCCTTGTCAAGTCTAAAGCTGACAGTGTCTATCCCCTCCCCTTGACAGGAAAGGGTTGGTGCCAGGCTGAAAAGCGACAAAATCTCCTTGAATAAATAGAACATTAGTGCTATTATCTGTCATCATGATTGGTGTTGAGCTTGATTTATTACCTGAAGAAATCGACTGGCGGGATGAGGGCTGTGAATTTTTTGGGTCATGTCTGAATTGTCCGCTGTCCAGATGTGTTGAGGAGGAATTGAGAGGGCAGCAGAAGCTGAGAATGGCGGAGCGAAACCGGCGCATGGTGGAGCTCAGAAAGAGCGGCAAAAGCGTTGGGGAGATAGCCGACCTTTTCGGCGTCAGCCGGCGAACCGTGCAAAGAGCGCTTAAAGGTCAAAAATCAAAAGTTAAAAGGCAAAATGACAAGCCAAAAGTCAAAAGTTTTAAGGTTTGATTTTTGATGTTGAAAAACTGTCATTCTGAGGAGTGAAACGACGAAGAATCCATCTTGCTTTCGAGATCCTTCGCTAACGCTCAGGATGACGAAAGGAAGACGCTCAGGATGACGAAAGGAAGACGCTCAGGATGACACACTTTAACGTACAGCAACTTTCCCAGCTCGACCGCTCCCGCTTTGCCGACTACAAGTCCAACCTGGACTTCTATAACGGCGAGCAGTGGACGGATAAACGAGATCCTTCGCGTCGCTCAGGACGTCAGCTGGTCTTTAACTATGCCAAGATCGCCATAGACAAGGTAACCTCCTACCTGGTGGAAGGTCTGAACTTCGCCTGTGACCCTTCGACAAGCTCAGGGCAGGGCTGGGTAGAGGACTCGGGCAAAGCCAAGGAGCTAGCCCGGCAAGCAGAGAAGGTTATCTACGATGTCTATCAGGCTAACAACCTCCAGGAGCTGGACTACGAGACCGAGGTTGATACCGCCATACTGGGCGACGGCTGCTTCAAGGTCACCTGGGACGCCCAGGAGAAGAGAATCAGGGTCACCAGTCCCGACGTCAATGGCATCTACGCCTGGTGGCTGGGAGACGACCTGTCAAAAGTCTGGCAGGTAGCCAGCCGCTACACGCTGACCAAAGACGAGCTGGAGCTGCTTTACCAGCGTAAGACGGACAAAAAGACTGTCACCATCACCGAGGTCTGGACCGCCAAGGAGTTCAGCCTCTTTATCGACAACGAAACCCTTGAGACCAAGCCCAACCCCTACGGCTTCATCCCCTTTGTCATCTTCCCCAACCTCAGGCAGCCGAAGCATTTTTGGGGGACTTCGGATATACCACCGCTCAGGCAGGCGCAAAGAGAGCTGAACCGTGCCCTGTCCCAGCTCTCCCGCATACTGGAAGTCTCGGGCAATCCCATCGCCGTGCTTGAAGGCGTGGACTCAGCCGAGGAAATAAAAGTAGCCCCGGGTCAGGTGTGGACCATACCGGAGGAGTCCAAAGCCTATCTGCTTGATTTGCTAGCCGGCGGCGGCATCAGGCTGCACGTGGACTATATCGACATGATTTACCGCTGCCTCCACGACATCTCAGAAGCCCCCAGAGCCGCCTACGGCGGCATCGAAAGAGAGCTGTCAGGCGTAGCTCTTGAAGTCGAACTGCAGTCATTACTGCAGAAGGTCAGACGCAAGAGGACCATCCGCACCGCCGCCTACACGAAGCGCTGCCAGATGATTTTAGCTTTACATAAGCAGTTCGCAGATCCTTCGCCCTTCAGCGGAAGGGCTCAGGATGACCTGACCAACGTAGCCACTCGTATCATCTGGGGTACGGTATTGCCCCAGGACAGAGCCAGGCTAGCCCAGAACGAGCAGCTTTTAGTCCAGTCGGGCGTTCATTCCCGGAGAACCGCCATGGACGAGCTGGGCATCAGGGACCCCGAGGCGGAGCTAGCCAGGTGGCTAGAGGAGAGGAAGCGCATACTGGAAATGAATCAGCAGTTCCGGGCACGTTCCACCCGCGGCGGAGAGCGAGAGAGAGCCACAGCCGCCGAAATGGAGACCGAGCCTTTGAGTCCTGAACGGAGCGAATAGCGAAGTGAAGGAACTAGAAACTGAAAGGAGAAAAACATTGAATGGCGAAACCAAAACCAAAGTCGAAAACAACACCCCAACCGCTGAGGACTATGAAGCCCTGCGGCAGGAGCTTGAAGCTGAAAAGCAGAAAGCAGCCCAGCTTGTTGAGGAAGCTACTAAGCCCCTTCAGGAGCGTATAGCTGACCTCGAAGATGATATGACCAGAAAGGTCGAGGATTTAGACACCCTCGAAGCCAAGCTGGCAACTGTTACAGCCGACCTCGAAGGCGCCAAAGCTGCCTATGCCTACGCCGTAGACGACTACAAGAAGCTGGTGCTGGCATCCAACCCCCTGTTTACCATCGACATCATCACCGGCGACACCATCGATGACGTCAAGACCTCGGTGGAGAAAGCTGGCTTCCTGGTGAACAAGGTCAAGGAAGGCTTAGAGGCACAGGCTAAAGCCCTGGCAGGGCTGACCACAGTCCCAGCCGGTGCCCCAGCCCGCACACCCCAGAACACGGAAGGGCTGAGCACCAAAGAAAAAATAAACCTGGGCTTGGAACAAGCCCGAAAAAAGAAGGAGTAAAAATGGGGAAAATCCAATTCCTGAACATGTAGCCTCGACCTTTTCTCCCTCTGTAGCCTCGACCTTTTAAGGTCGAGGTCACGAGGCTATCCCGCAAAGCGGGACGTGGCTACATTTACTAAAAGGAGTCAGTTATGAGTAATAAGAAAATCGAACAAGGTCTACCCAAACTCAAGGACGGTCTACCCTGGCAGGCTTATGCCATCGTGGGCGATAAAGACGACCCAGAGACGTGGAAGCTGCCGCATCACACCAAAGCCATATTCCGAGCCATCAAGGGCAAGGTAGGGCATTACAAGACCACGGACTGGGAGCACTGCGCTGCAGCTGTAGCCGCCTTAAGCCGTGGCGGATTCCGAGGCAAGCGGGTCGAAGCCACCGAGCAGCAAATACTCGATGCTGCCAAGCACCTGATGCGGCACTATCAGGAAAACGGCAAGCCCGTCCCCGATACCCTATCCGCCCTGGTGGAATAGCCCGCCCTGTCATCCTGAGTCCCGATGCCATCGGGACGAAGGATCTCATAGCATATAAAACACGTATAAGGAAGGAGAGACCAATGTTACAAAAATTCCTCGACGGCAAAAAGAAGTACAGTGCCTTCATCATCACTGTGCTGGCAACCATGATTCCCCTGTTCATTCAGGACGCCGAGGCGCAGAAGACCATAATGGACGTGGTGCCATCGGTAGCCGCCGCCCTAGCCGGCATCTTCTATATCGTGACTCAGGGCAAAGTCGACAAGGAGAAAGAAGCGGTAAAAGCCCTGAACGGCAATGGTGTGGTAGCAGCCACGCAGTCAGCAGTAGAAGCCGCGCCAGTCCCGATAACATCGGGAGCACAGATGGAAGGACAGCCTGTAGTCGAGCTGCCCACGCTCTTCGACCCCAAAGCCTTTCATGAAGATGTGCTGGCTAATGTCAAAGCCACCTATACCGTGGTCAACCAGTGCACCATTTATTACAAGGCAAGGGATAAAGGCATGGTAACCGACTGCCAGCACATATCCCAGGCGGTGGACTACTGGAATTATCTGGTCGACCTCGCCGTGGACGCCAGAGACTGGCTGAAGGCAGAGACCGAGAAGAAAGCTGGCACTTGCGGCAGAAGCCCGGAGTACTACGTCTTTAGCCGGGACTTCAACAGCACCATCAAAGCCGCCAACTACCTGAACGAGCTAGCCGGCACTAAAATCGACTGGAAGTCCAAACTCGGTCCCTTCAACCGCACATTGTATGGTGTTGGCGTAATGGCAGAGCAGCTACTCAAAGGATTACAGTAGTTCCCTCTCTTGGTCCTTCCCAGGAAGGATTGACGGGAGAGTTCCTTCGTTTTCCATCTCCCTCGACGGGAGAGGGTTAGGGTAAGGGTGAAGTGATGGTCTTTGACTGGCTGACTGTGGTGGGAATCATCCTGCTGGTGATAGCCATAGCCAGCTATATAGCGTTAAGATGACATAAAGTGCCAGTTTACCTAAAAGGGAGGTGGCATCATGGCGATAGTCGCCATCATAACCAAAAGAACCATAATAGTGATGAAACCTAGTATCACGGGTCTGGTCAGCATGTCGCCTCCTTTTCTCCCCAAAAGGAGTATATCGGGTGAATTATAACACTAAGCTGGCGCATTGTCTAGAGGGAAATTGGAATTATTTTGAAAAATTTTCGGCAACAAGCCAAGTCAAATTCCAAACATCAAGCACCAAATCCCAAAATGGGGGTCAGAATTTGGATAATTTGAATTTTGAGCTTGTTTGGGATTTAGAGATTAGAATTTAGGATTTCTACTACTATGCGAAGCATTTCAGACGCCCTGCTTGAAGAACAGAAGAAGCCCACCAGAAAGCCCCTGGTCAAGCTCGAGGTGCAGGCATACGGTCACCCACAGCAGTCCTCGAGCCTCCAGTGGGAACTATTCGGCTGGCAGTGCTTTTATCAAGGCTCGGAGACCAAAGACTCACACGGCGTAGCCATACCCGGAGACGGCTCATTGATTCGGGTCCGCAAATCAGGCACCAACCTCTACCTCTCCAGAATAACGAACCCCGGTCCCTCAAGCGACTACTCCCAGTGGGGTTCGTCCTTCGGTGGCGTCCCCGCCAATGCCAAAGTCGCCATCGCCTGTCTGGGCGCCAATGTCATGGTGGTGTCAATGGACGCCTCCATGCTGTGGCGTCGGGAATCATCCGACTACGGTGCCTCCTGGGGTAGCTGGACGCAGATGTCCAACGCCCGCCCCTGTGAGAGAGGGGTCGCCGTAGCCTACAAGCCCAACGGAGACTGCGCCATCGTCCACGCCTCGGACGTCAACGACCCCACCAGCCTGTATATCCAGAAAAGGACATCAGGCTCATGGAGTACCGGCTTAGGTCAGAGGGGGAGCTATGACGGCGAGATTGAGGACTTAGCCCTGTACTACGACGGCGACTGGAACATCATCGCCCTGGTCCTAGAGGGCAGCTATGTCTCCGTGGTGCGCATGGTCTACGGAGACGGCTACAAGGTAACCGCCGGCACCTGGGCAGAGGACGCCAAAATCGGCTTGGGCAGAGCCAGGGTGGACGTCGCCGCGCAGGTAAGGCTGAGACAGTTCCAGGTAGGCTACCCCGTAGGCTTCCGTCAAATGCAGCCCTACGGTCCCTGGGAGCCGAGAACCAGCTCCACCTACTGGGAGAGGCATCAGGCGGTGGTAGAAGCCCTGGCTGGTGAGACGCTGGACGTTTCAGGTCCCTATCTGGTAAAGCCGTCGAGTTACCCCGTCATGCTGTCTCTAGCCCGCCAGAACCAGCCCTGGCTATTCAGACTAAAGCCCGGCAGCGATTTCTTTGACTACAACTGGAACAAAGCCAGCTTCATAGACACGCTAGCCTCCAGAGGCATGGCTATAGCCTGTGACAGCAACTATATCTGGGCAACGCAGGCTAACGAGGTCTGGAGAAGCGCCTTGCCTTCATCCTGGGCGCCCCCTACAGCAGGCAGCGGTGCTGGCAGTAAAATCACCATACCCGTCTCCAGAATAGCCCGCATCCAGGAAGCCGTAGACCCGGAGCAGCCCTCAGAGCTTACCGTTGAGCTGGACAACTCCAAAGGGACGTATAACGCCCCGGGAGAAGGCAGCCTTGCCGTCTTAAAGAGGGGGGCGCGGGTAAACCTCCACCTGGGCTATAAGACCACCTCTGGAGACCAGCTCTCTGAAGCTGCCCGCTACTTTATAGAAGACATGGAATATAAGCGAGACCCCAACACCTCAGCCTTTATCCTGCACTGTGTCGATGCCTGGGGTCTTCTACAAGCCTACCGGTTCAACAAGCCGGTGGAGTGGAATATGGGCTCGGACGAGTTTACCTGTTACCAGCTAATCGAGAAGGTAGTGCAGAGCGTAGGGGGGACCCTGGGCTACAAGTCCAGAAGCAGCCTCATCACCAGCCTTTACCCCAAGCTCGAAGTATCGGCGGGAGAGAGCGCTGCCTCGATATTAAGGCGTCTTTTAGCCATGGTCCCCGACGTCATCTACTTCTTTGGACTTGACGCCTACATCGTCCACCCCCAGCCAGGAGACACCGTTGTTTATAAGTACAGGTTCCCGCAAACATAGCTTGGAGCATTTTAATTTGGAATTTGTTTAGGATTTAGAAATTAGGATTTAGGATTTCCGACTGAGAAAGGAGGTCAATCATGGCAAATTCACTCTATACGAAGGCGAAGCAGAAGCTACTGGACGGCACTATCGACCTGGACAGCCATGACATCAAGGTGGTTCTGGTTGATGGCGCTGACTACACCCCCAATCTGGCAACCGATGACGAGCTGGCAGACATACCGGTAGGCGCACGTGTAGCCACCAGTGGCGCTCTGCAGAACAAGTCGGTCACCGATGGCGTCTTTGATGCTGATGACATTGTGATTAGCGCGGTGTCAGGCGACCAGTTCGAGTACCTGGTGCTCTATGACGACTCTGTTGCCGGCGACCCCTTGATTCTGCTCATAGACTCAGCTACTGGCTTGCCCTGCACCCCCAACGGCTCGGACATCACCGTCCAGTGGAGTTCAGGTGCCGACAAAATCTTCAGGCTGTCCTAACGCCCCCTGTCATCATTGCGAGCGAAGCGTGGCAATCTCGGAGGTGAGGGGGGACATGTAGCCACGGGGTTTTAACCCCGTGATCCCGACCTTAAAAGGTCGGGGCTACATCTCTAATTTAAATTACAAGTGTCCGAAAAGAGAAAAGGAGCGAAGCGACCCATCCCCGCTCACCCTGAGCTTGTCGAAGGGGTCGAAGGAAAAGAGAAATCGATGTGACTACCAAACTACTCGGCGCTGATAATGCTACTGGCTTAGACGAGGTGGTCGGTTATTTCAGGCTAACTCGCTGGCAAGCCGTAGCCTCTGGCTACATGACCGAGTTTAGGGTAAAGGCAGGAGCCAGCGGCTACGTTAAGTGCGCCCTTTACCAGGACAATAACGGCGAACCTGGCGCTCTAATCACCGCCATGAACACAGGTCAGGCGGTGGTTGCTGGCTGGAACACCCTGTCTTTTACCTCTACCTGGGTAAACAGTGGCACACCTTACTGGCTTGGCGTCTGCTTTGATGTCCAGGGAGCAGTTCAGTATATAGATGGTGGCACTTACCGCTACAGGGCGGCGACCTATTCCACCTTTACCTTTCCAGACCCGGCAGGCAGCGATTTCACCAGCGGCGCTTATTCAGACCTGACCGCCGGCTGGGGAACCGGGGAACAGACCATCTCTCCCACCAGCATCGTGCAACCTATCAGCATCGGCACGCCAGCCCTGCTCTACCCCCAGACCATATCACCATCAGGCATTGAGCAGGTAGTAGCCATCGGCACGCCTAGCCTTCGCTATCTTGTCATAGAGCCGTTGAGCATCATACAGCAGGTCAGCGTAGGCACGCCCGTCATCACCCTACCCCAGCTCTACGAGTCCTATCTGGAAGAGAGCGCCTATCAAAACGTCTATAACAACTACTGGCTATGCCAGACCTTCACTCCCCAGTCGTCCCACAAAATCACCAGCGTCAAGCTCAAGCTTTGCCGGGTCGGCAGCCCCGGTACTGGTACCGTCTCCATCAGAGCCACCGATGCCAACGGCAAGCCCGCAGGCGATGACCTGTGCAGCGCTTCAATAGATGGCGACTCCCTCCCTACCGACCCCACCCTCTTAGGCTTCTCATTGGGAGCTGGTGCTAACCTGAGCGCTGGTGTCAAGTATGCCATCGTGTGGCGCTTCCCCTCTGGCAATTCCAGCAACTACGGCAGAGCCAGGCGCATGTACCCCGGAGCTTATGCCGGGGGTACTGCCGTAACCTCCAATGACAGCGGCGCCACCTGGGAAGTGGTACAGGACTGGGACTTCGTCTTCCAGGACTGGGGTGAGCCGTTGATGCAGACCATATACCCCGATGGCATAGCCCAGTCCTCAGCGGTAGGCAGCCCCATCGTTTACTTTGTGGGCACGGTCTATCCCCCAGGCATAGCCCAGCAAGTCGCCTATGGAATCCCTACTATTCTCGGCGGCATACCCAGCGGCGTCATCTGGGTGCCCAGCGTGGTACAGCCCATCAGCATAGGCACTCCCACCATCCTCAAGTACGTCTGGCATGTGATTCTAGACGGAAATTATGCCACTTCGAGCGTGAGAACCAACCGCGCCTACGTCATTGGCAGGGACAGCAACGGCAACCCTGTCTATGGTACTGCGGTCGACAGTACCGAGCTGGGGCTGGTAGGCGAGAGGTTAGACTTCCAGCAGGAGCTAGCCATCCCCACCAGCTCTCAGGCGGAAAGCGTAGCCAATGCCATACTCGCCAAGATGAGGCTCAGCAGCCAGAGGGGGGTCATACTCATACCGCCCAACTGTGGTCAAGAGCTGTGGGACGTGGTGCAGCTCTCAGATAAGCAAGCCAACCAGCAGGCGGTGTCATTTCGTGTAGTCGGTATTCGCTTCGAGTATTCCCCCAGGCAAGCCAGGTACGAGCACATGCTGATACTGGGAGCGCCCTAACTATGGCACCGTACTGAGGACGCTTCTGATGGCAGACCAGGGTCCCCAACCGACGTCATTGCCGGCTCGCACCCGCCAGTAGTAGGTGGCGCCCAGGGAAAAACCAGTTACTTCTTGTGAGGTAACATTGCCCACCTCGGCGTTGAAAATATTGGTTCCAGTGAAATCGGCGCTGGTGTTTACTTGCAACCAATACTTTGTTGCCCTATCTGCAGTGCCCCACTTGAAGGTGATAGACGCTCCGGGGGACAAGAGCGCTGGGGCATCATCCGGTGGTGATGGGGGAGTTCCCCAGCCCTGGGAGATAGAGTAATATGAGCCGGAGTCGAAGCCGGAGCCTGCGGTGGCAGGGAAGGAGAAGGTGGAGTAAGTAGCTGGTTTATAGGCTAAGGCACCGCTGCCGGGGACGT
>Ga0208828_1000739_pt1 | contig 13938 bp, 6 predicted proteins | sample Kivu_160m_FD_185487 | JGI IMG/M metagenome (GOLD analysis project Ga0208828, IMG submission 185487) | Freshwater microbial communities from Lake Kivu, Western Province, Rwanda to study Microbial Dark Matter (Phase II) - Kivu_160m (SPAdes)... | ecosystem: Environmental > Aquatic > Freshwater >... | reverse complement strand
CAGGCCAACATGCCTTACGGGAATTACACGCTGGAAAACAACGCCGACCTGCTCCGGGAACATATCCTGAAAAACGTTCAATTCCTGCTCAGTAATAAATACTACCGGGCGGCCGACACCACCGGTTCCCAGCAGGATAAATCCTCCGTCAAGGCCCTCGTGATTGCCTGCAACACGGCTTCCGCCATAGGCAAAAACGACGTTGTTGATTTTCTGCGGCGCGCCGAGATAGACCTGAAAGTAATCGGGGTCATTGACGCGGGTGTGCGGGGTGCCCTGCACCAAATCGGCGATAGTGAGAATTGCAGTGTCGGCGTCCTCGCCACGGCAACTACTGTAGCGACCAAAGCCTACCCGACAACCTTTGGCGAACTGGCGCGCGCCGCGGGTAAGACCGGTAAAATCGTTGTCTTTCAGCAGGCGGGTATCGGCCTGGCGGAAGCGATTGACGGCATGGCGGAAGGCATCAGCGAATCGGCCACCCGGCCCCGTGACGCCTACCGCGGACCGGCTTTCGATCATCCCACCGCCAAAATTGACCTGGCCATCCTGGAGCGCTACGGCTTCGATCGGCAAGCCAATCATTTGCTGATCGGAGGCGCACCGACCGAACCAACGACCATACAAATCAACTCCATCGCCAACTACATCGCTTATCACCTGGTTAGTTTACTCGAACAAATCCGCCAGACACCCGGAGCGCCGCCGCTCAAAGTCATTGTGTTGGCCTGCACTCATTACCCATTTTTCACGGATATCTTTCAAACCCAGCTGGAGCGCCTGTACAATTATCGCGAGGATGGCCAATTTATTTACCGCCATTGTTTAGCGCAGAAGGTTGTTTGGATCGATCCCGCCGAATTTGTCGCACGGGAATTGTATGAGCACCTAAGCGTCTCCAACCTGCTGAACGATGCCGGCGGCTGTACGGCCGAGTTTTATATCAGCGTGCCCAATATTCTGAATCCGAATGTCCGGCTTACTCCCGATGGTCAGTTTAGCTATGCTTACAAATACGGCCGGCAGGCGGGAGCAATCCAGGAGTACGTCAAGGCGGTGCCGTTCAGCCGGCGCACCCTGAGCCCCGAAGTAATTGCCCGATTGGCGACCAAGAGCCCGCGCGTTTTTACTTTACTGCGCCGCTTCAACCAGCAAAACCCGAAACTGAAATTTCTGCCCGACCGCGCCAGAATCTAAACCACGCCGGGGACTGGATTACTTCAGCATTATCCAGGAAAATGCCAGCAATCCCGTAAAAATCAGCACAAACGGCGGGGCTACGCGGCGGTAAAATGCCCCGAGGCGGGTCTGGAAATATTCCAGAGAAATTAAAATACACGGATGAATCGGTGACATCAGGTAACCGAGAAAAGCGGCAAAGTACATCAGTGCAAAAACCAGTGGCGTCAGCTCTCCGCTGCCATACCGGGCGTAGAAAATCGGCAATAGCAGGGAAATCGCCAACTGCGCACGGCCGGTTATGGCTCCCAACACAAATCCCACACCGACAACCAAAAAGGTTTTGGAAAACACCAGCCCGGAAATTGAGCCCGCGATGGTCGTCGCCTGGAAAACCCGCAGAAAAGTGAACATCCCGATAATAATCAGAAAGTAGTGCCAGGAGCGGATCTTGAGAAATACTGCCCGGAAAGCGGCGCGCGGGAGCTTGCCCCAGGCGATCGCCAAGAAGAGGCTGAAACCAACGCCGATCACCAGCGGTATTTCGGGAATAACCCGGGGCAATAAATTCATTAAAAGCAGGTGCAAGAGCGGCGCGGCAATGATCACGGTAAGCGGTACGAAAAACTTATGCGGGTCAAAAGTCCCGCGCAGGCGCAAACGCGCATCCACTCTCCGCACCAAAAACCAATACCCCAAAAGACTCATGATTACGAAAGCCGGGATCAGTATGACCATCTCCCGATAGACGTTCATCTGCGCCATTTTGGAAGTCGCCAGCAATCCGCCCAGGGGATAAATCATGACCAGCGCGTGCCGGAACCAGACATTGATCGCGGCGTAGTCCCGGGCGGTTATCCCGTCTCCGGCTTTGGCAACAATCGGGGCGGACAACAAAGCCCCGCCGGGCATCGGCAACATCCCCAAAAAGGCGGGCGCCAGCATTAAAAAATTACGACTCTGAATCTGGAGCGAGCCGATCATGGCGTCCATCAAACCACTTCGTTCCAGTACGGCGCCGATCAGCGGAATAATCCCGGTAGCCACCGCTAACAAAATGATTGACCAGTCGCTCACAACGCCCAGTAAAACCTCGCCCAGGACCGGAAGGCTTAAATTGAAGATTCCGAGCAACAGGGCACCGACAAACAAACCCAAATAGAGATTGCGCTGGGCAATCCAGAGCATGATCCCTAAACTCACGATGAAACTTAACCACAGCAAAAACAAACTGACTCCTGCACCGAACAATTACCGATTACCCAAAAAACGCCCGTAATCTACACCGCCCTACCCGAGCTAAAGAAGGAAGATCTTCAAGCGGTATCCACTTTTATGCGCGGCGCGCTTTTTAGGGGGAGTAACTAAACGCAATCCTTCGGAGAACGCAGAAAATCAACCGGATTGGTGCAGTAACTGATAAATCAGTTCCAGCAAAGCCTGCGCCTGATACGGTTTCTGGATAAAGTGAAATTGTGGGTTAGCCTTGATGGATTTGATGATGGTATCTTCGGCATAACCACTGCAAAGTATTACCGGTAAACGCGGCTGGTGAGTCAGGATTTCATCAGCGAGCAGGGCCCCATTGTTATCCGGGAGCACCACGTCGGAGATCAGCAGATTGATTTTTTGGTGTGCTTTATGAAATTCTGCCAAAGCCTGCGCGGCCGTCGACGCGGTAAGGACAACATACCCGCTCTGATTCAGGATGGAGCAGGTGAACTTCAATACTTCCAGATTGTCTTCGACAATCAGGATTTTCTCGCCTTGCCCTTTATGTGACACGATATTTTTGGGCGGCTCATTTTTTTCTGCTACCGCCTTATCCGTAATCGGCAAATATATTTTAAAAATTGTCCCGCGCCCGACTTCGCTATAGACATTGATCCACCCTTTATGCTTCTTGACGATTCCGTAAACTACCGATAATCCCAACCCCGTACCTTTGCCGGCTTCCTTGGTGGTGAAAAACGGATCGAAAATCTTCCCCAATAATTCCGCGGGGATGCCCTGACCCGTATCTTCGATTGACAGCCGCAGGTAGCGCCCCGGCTTGCCATGGTGGATGGCCAGGCTGTCCGATTCCGACAGCTCAATATTTTCCGTGCGGATGGTGACAGTGCCGCCGGCAGGCATGGCATCGCGGGAATTGATGACCAAATTGATTATGACCTGCTCGATATTACCTTCATCGGCTTCAACGTTCCAGGCGTTTTTGTCCAGTACGGTTTCGACTTTGACGGTCTCGCCAATCAGGCGTTTGATCATTTTCAGCATGTTTTCTACGGTTTCATTCAGATTGATCGGCTTGAACTCCATGGCTTGTTTGCGACTGAAAAGCAGGAGCTGGCGGGTCAAATTGGCGGCTTTGGTGGAGGCGTTCATGACCTGTTTCAAATCGTGATAGTGGGGATCGTTTTCCGTGCTGTGGAGCATCATAATCTGGGTGTGTCCCTGGATTACAGTCAACAGGTTATTAAAATCATGAGCGATGCCGCCCGCCAAATTGCCGATCGCCTCGATTTTCTGGGATTGCATTAACTGAGAGCGAAGCAGTTCCTCTTCTGCTTGTTTTTGTTTCTCATCGGTGATATTCCGGAATACGGTTAGCAAAGCCCGGCCCCCCGGCTCGGTTTCCAGGTAGGAATGGGTAACACTGAGCCACACTTTTTTACTATTCCATAGCACCATTTCTTTCTCAAAGTGTTTCGGCATAGTCCCGGCTTTAAATTTCTTGACATAACTGCTCAGACTCTCTACTGTATGGTCATCCTGGTAGATTACGGTAAAGGGCTGGCCTACCAATGCTTCTTTGGCGATTTCCACGATCTGGCAAAAAGCCTGATTGACCATCAAGATGATTCCTTTTTTGTCGCTCAGACACATGCCGTCCAGAGAGTTGTCCCAGACCGATCTAAAATATTGCTCCGACTTATCTCTTTGCGCTTCGGCGGCTTTCAGGTCAGTGATATCCTGGTTCACCCCGTAAGTTTGGATCGTGCGCCCCTCCGCATCCTTGACCACAAAATAATTAACCGAAATCCAACCGATCCCCCCATCAGCATAAAGTATGCGGTGCTCAAGCCGGCGAGTGAAGTGCGGATCTTTGGTGCTGAGGGCAATGCTCATCTCCTGCGCAACGAGTGGTTGATCTTCCGGATAGAGGAATTGCCGGGCATACCGCTCGGGTTTCATGGTATATCCGCCCACTTTCTCGGCGGTTGTATGAAAAATGGCATAGAAATGATCGTCAAAGGTGAAAAGATCGGCGGCCACATCGTAATTCCAGTAGCCCAGTTTGGCGATCTGCGCGGCGGTCGCGAGGCGCTCTTCACTTCTCCGCAGTGCATCATTGACCTTTTTAGTCTCGGTCGTATCGGTCATAAATCCGACGGCACAATTCAGCCCATCCATGACTATCCGACTCATACTGAAGTTGGCATAAAGGATGCTACCATCCCGGCGCAGGCAAGGAATATCCTGCGCCATGGTTTTCCGTCTATTCGCCAGCATTTCATATTCCCGGTTGATCAGCGGATGGGCAGACAATGGGAAAATATCCCGCGCGGTTAATTGGAGCAACTCGCGTTCGGTATAACCCAACAAGTTACAGAACGCGGGATTGACATACTTGATCTTCCGGCTTTCAATTTCGACGCCTACAATACCTTCCGAGGCGTTTTCGAAAAGGGTGCGAAAACGCTTTTCACTCTCCTCCAGCTCGGTGACCTTTTCCTCGAGCTTTCTGACGATACGTTCATTATAGTTACGGAAGACATCCTTTTCTTCCTTGAATTTTATTTGAGCCACACTCAGTTTACCTTCCACCCGGTTCTGTAATATTTCACGAATGATCTGCAGGAACGCTTTCGGCTCGGCGGGTTTGCGGATAAATTTCGTTGCCCCCAGCTTAATGGCGAAAGCTTCATCCTGCTCCGAGGTGAAGGTTGCCGAGTAAAAAATAAACGGTATATTCTGCCAGCGCGCCTCGGATTTGACCTTCTTGCATAACATATACCCGTCCACTTCGGGCATCAGAATATCGGAAATGATCAGCTCCACATAGTTCTTTTCCAGTAATCCCAAAGCCAGTTTCCCGTTGGCCGCAGGCAGTGGATTAAAACCATTACTGATCAAAAACTGCTCTAACAGTTCCAGGCTGTCAGGTTTATCATCAACTATCAGGATATTTGTCATTACTAACCTCCTTTATTGCTCACTACCGGGGCTGGATTTTTTCAGGTGCAACAGGATTTGCGTGCCATGGGTATCAGGACTAACCTGAATGTCTTGTGAATTTACCTCGATGGTGCCACCGTAAAATTCGACAAACGACTTGACCAGTGACATCCCGAAACCTGTCCCGATTTCACCCTGTGTGCCGGGGCGACTGATGCTTTTGGACATATCAAATAAATGTTCCAGCATAGTGGCCGGGATGCCAATTCCCCGGTCTTCTATACTGATCGTGACCATCGCACCTGCCTCGATCGCGGTGACATCGACAGCATTGTCGGGAAAAGAAAATTTAAGGGCATTGGTCAGCAGGTTGTTGATCACCGAAGTGGTGAAGGAACGTTTTTCCGCTTGGATCCAGATATCATCGTGCACGTTGATATTGAGTTTGACTCGTTTTTGTTCGAAGCGCTCACCCAGAAGTAATATTGTTTCATGCAGAACAGCGCTGAGGTTGAGCCTTTTGAGTTTGAGTTTCTTTTCCTCCAAAGCGCGCATTTCGCGCACCAGGGCAATGGCATCTATGCCGTGACGAGTGGCGGTTTTGATTTTCGTCCAGTAATATTCAGCTCTCTCGGGCTGGGTCTTGAACAGCTCAAGGGCCATGTTGATGATGCCGAAATGGTTGGCCAGATCATGACTCAGGACGTGCAGGAGCTCCTTTTGTTCGTGATTCTGCCGCAGAATCAGGTCTTTCTGCTGTTTGAGCAGTATTTGAGTATTGACCCGGGCCAGCAGTTCAGGGGGATTGAAAGGCTTGGTCAGGTAATCCACGCCGCCCGATTCGAATCCCTTCACGATGGCATCCGTTTCGGTTTTTGCGGTGAGAAATATGATGGGAATCTCCTGCGTCCGGGGCTCACTCTTCAGCTTTTCGCATACCTGAAAGCCATCCATACCAGGCATCATTACGTCCAGCAAAATCAGATCCGGTCTCGGATCCAGCTGGGCAATTTTGATGGCCAATGGTCCATTAGTGGCAACCTTGATGTTATACTGATCTATTAACAGCCCCTTCAGCAGATCCAAATTGGTCGCCACGTCATCAACGATCAGAATGGTGTGTGCGCTGGATTGCATGGTTGTCCTTCTATTTTTTCGTTTTGCCGGATGGGGTGATGGCTTTATCCAGAATGGCTATGGCCTGGTCATAGTCGTACCGCGCGATGGCCTGTTCGATGTCGGCCAGCTGTTTTGCAGACAGTTTATGGCTGAGCAAGCTCTGGTGCGACTGGAGAATTTCCCCGGCCCGGGCATCGTATACGCCAAGACTGTGACGTAGCTCCTGGATTGCTTGTGAATAAGCCCGGCGATCAAATTTCAAACCCGCCGGTTTTGCCTGGCCAGCGGGCTCGCCTGATTCCACAGGTAACTTAGCCTGGTCAATCGAACGGAGCACAATGTCGAGCTCAATCGCCAGGTTCTCCAAAAATTTGCTGACCTCGCTCAACTTAGGGTTCGCTGTTTTTAATTCGTTATCCAGTTTGGTGGCAAGTTCATATACTCCTTCGGCGCCAACATTGCCCGCACTGCCTTTCAACGTATGGACAAGATGTTCGGCATTGGCGAATGCCTGCCCGGACAATTCGTTTTTAATTTTCGTGATCATATCCCGATTGTCAGCCGCGAAACTGCGCAGGATCTGGCAGTAAAGGGGAATATTCCCGGCGACTCTTTTCAGCGCCGTCTGAACGTTAATACCAGCCAGGGTTGGGAAAACTACTCTACCACGGGTGCCGGGTTTTCCAGTATCTCCTGCGGCGGCATTTTTTTCTTTGGCGGGAATCCACCGGACTAATACCCTGACCACATCATTGGGATCAACGGGTTTGGTGATGTAATCATTCATACCGGCAGTAAGGGCATTATTCCGCACACCACTCATCGCATCGGCGGTTAAGGCGATGATCGGGACGTTTTCGTTGCCCGCAATTTTACGGATGGTCTTTGTAGCCGAATAACCGTCCATGACCGGCATCTCGAGATCCATGAAAATCAAATCGAATTTACGCTCGGCATTTGGCCGGCATTTTTCAACGGCCACGGCTCCGTTTTCGGCAATTTCGACCTGCATTCCGTAGTGAGTCAACAATTCTCCCGTCACCTGCTGGTTGATTTCATTGTCTTCGACCAGCAAAATCCGTGAATTCCGGATTAGTGACAATTCCTGATTATATTGCTGTCCCCGACTGGGACTGCGCCGGCGTCTGGGGGCGCCTTTACCAAAGACCTGCATGATGGTATCGAACAGCGTCGAATGACTGACCGGTTTCAGTAAAAAAGCATCGATTCCGATTCGCCCGGCGTTTGTTACTATCTCTTCCTGGCTGTAGGCACTTACCATGATTACGGCGGCCAGCTTGGGGATTTCGGTTGACGTTTTAATCATTTCAACCGTCTGTAGGCCGTTCCAGCCGGGCATTTTCCAGTCAATCAGCAGTAACTGAAACGGTTGTTCTTTATTCTCTTTCAACCTTTCGAGCGCTTCCTGGCCGGAAGTGGCGGTCGTGACATTAAATCCGAACGAATCGAGGGCCCCCTTGATAATCTGCAGAGCGGTAAGATTATCATCGCAAACCAGCACTTTCAGCCCCCGCAAATCAGGTGAGGGTACAAAAATCTCGCTCTTTTGCACCGGTTGCTTCTTAAAGACCGCAGTAAAGTAAAAAGTGCTGCCCCGACCAAACGTGCTTTCGACCCAGATCTCGCCCTGCATTACCTCTGTCAGTTGTTTGCAGATTGCCAGTCCCAGCCCGGTACCACCGTAGTGGCGGGTGGTGGAGCTGTCAGCCTGGCTGAAAGGCTGAAAGAGGCGCTGTTTTTGTTCGTCGGTCAACCCGATCCCCGTGTCGCTGACGGCGAACCTGATTTTCACGTGGTCATTATGTTCCTCGGCTACGGCTGCACGGACATCAATTTCCCCGCTGTCCGTGAATTTAACGGCGTTATTGGTCAGATTGACCAGGATCTGGTGCAGGCGGAGCGGGTCGCCGAACAAATACCGCGGTACACCTTGGTCAATGGCGAAGGTCGTTTCCAGATTCTTCTGGTGGGCTTTGAAAGTCATGATATTGGCCGTATCCTGAAAAACCTTCTCGAGGTCGAATTCGATTTCCTCCAATTTCAGCTTGCGAGCCTCGATTTTGGAAAAATCAAGAATATCATTGATGATCTCCAGGAGATTCTGAGCGGATGACTTGATTTTGGTGAGATAATCGTATTGCTTGGCGTCCAACTCTGTCTGCAGGGCGAGATGGCTCAGTCCCATGATGGCATTCATTGGGGTGCGAATTTCATGGCTCATGCTTGCCAGGAAATCGCTTTTTGCGCGCGCCGCCTCCAGGGCTTCTTCTTTGGCCTGTACCAGCTCCTTTTCCATGGCTTTGATTCGGGAAATGTTGACGAAAGCTTCCAAGATAACCCGCTCGCCCTCGATGATAATGGGAAGGGCGCTCATCAGAATGGGAACACGTTCACCGCGCTGGTTCAAGCAGGTCATTTCCTGGCGATCCATAAACTCGTCCTGATCAGCGAGAGGACTGGCAGAGGTCTCTGACAGATAAAAAATTTCCTGGTAGTTGCGGCCGATGATTTCGGCTTTTTGGTTGTACCCCAACACATCCAGGGCGGCCGTATTGACCTGCCGGATGGTATGGTCAGTATTGATCAACACTACCGGAAACGGCATAAACTCAATGATAATCCGCAGTGATTCCCGGGATTGTTCCAGGGTTGTGGCGATTTTCTTGCGTTCTTCGATCTCGCTGACCAGATCCGCGGTTCGTTCGGCGACGCGTTGCTCGAGTTCAAGGTTCAGACTCTTGATCTGGGCTTCGATCTTCTTTTGCTCCGTGACATCGGTGATCACAGCCACCCGGGCTGCGCGTCCCTGATAATTCAGATCATTGGAACAGGCGATAATAGTTATGACTGTGCCGTCCTTCTTGGTATTACGCCATTCACCGACATTTTGATAACCATGCAAACCAGTTGCAGTGGCAATTATTTTTTCTTTTTCCTCCGCCGGATAAAGGTCCTGGAGATGCATCGTGGTGATTTCATTATAAGCATAGCCATAGTGGATGGTGAAGGCTTCGTTGACGGTCAAAATCCGGTACGTGTCGCGCTCATAGATCAGCATCGGGGCAGGATTGGATTCGAATAGCAGGCGGTAACGGCTTTCGCTTTCCAGCAGTGCATTTTCGACCATTTTTCTTTCGGAGATATCCTGCACTGCGCCGTGGATACCAGCTAGCCGGTTGGATTTTGCATCCCAGAGCGGATGGGCATAAACCCTGACCCATTTTACCCCACCGCTTTTGGTGATAAAGCGCAGTTCGGATTGAATCGGCTGGTTGAGCTTGAGTTTGGCCAGATCGCGGTCATCAATGTCCCGATCACCGGGATGGATAGCGGCTCGCCAGCCGCCACGCGCGGTAAATTCTTCAAAGGTATAGCCGGTCATGGCTTCGAAAGGGCCTCCGACCCATTCCTGCACCAACCGACCGTCGGGCTGGACGCGGGTCGTAAAAACAAAATCCGAGACAGCCGAGGAAATCAACCGGTAACGCGACTCACTCTCCTTTAGCAATTCTTCAAAACGCATGCGCTCGGTGACATCGGCAACGATACCTTGATAATGAGTAATTTTCCCATCTTCATCTCTGACAATAAAGGTCCAGTCGTCAACCCATTTGCATCCACCATCTTTGGTAATAATGCGATAGGGTTCGTGCCGGAAGTCGCGCGTGGCCGGTGACTGACTATTCCTGGCGACTTCCTGACCGACTCTTTCCAGGTCTTCCGGATGAACGCATTGGCTATAGGAAACAGCGCCGCTGAAAAATTCTTCACCGGTATAGCCAAACAGGTTGACCACGCTTTCCGAGACGAAATCAACCGGCCAGCCTGGTTGGTTGCGCCAAGTGAACGCCACGACGGGACTGCGATTGATGATATTATTTGCTTCGCGGAGTTTTTGCTCGGCTTGTGCTTCTTCGGCGCGCCACTTATCGATTTCTTCCAACATCTCGTTGATACCATCGTAGAGCGTGCCGATCTCGTCGCTGGTGGGTTTTACGAGTCGCCGAGAGTAATCATGTTCGGCGGAAATCCGTTTGGTCGTTTCGATCAAGTTGAGAATCGGCCGGGATACAGCCCGCTGGGTCCGCACCGCCAAACCCAGAGCTAATATCGTACCCAATACCAAAACAATAAGTCCCAGCCCCAGACTTCTGGCGACCGTAAAGAACAGTCCGGGGGTCCTGTAGCGAATCAGCAGGTATCCAAGAGTTACGTTGTCATCAACAAGGGCGTGGGTAAAAATAATAAAACGCCTCCCGACCCGATGCAGTCCCGGTGGTAAATAGGGATAAGTATAATCCTGGTAACCACTCCTGGCATAATCAGCAAACAACTGCTTTTCGGCATCGAAAAGTCCGGCATTGACGATGTGCAATTCAGACCTTAAAGAGGCCAGAATTTCCGTGGCGGCCGGGGCATCCAAGAAATGGAGGGCGGGTAGAGAGTTTTCGCCGACGATTTTGGCTATCGATTGCAAATTTTGGACAATTGCCGCGCGTGATTCGAGCTGATCGCTGATGACCTGGAAAACAATGAGCACACTAATTATCGCCAGAGCAATTAACAGTTGAATGAAGATCAATTTATTTTTTAGGGAAAGACCCTGAAAATGTTTCCAGGCCAGAAGTTGGATTCTCATTGTGCGCCTTGATGCAAAGGGTTCAGATTCGACGTTTTTACGGGTAGGCAGATCATTGCACGATACGGGCTAATTTTTGAAGTTGAGAGCTGGCTTTGAGCTTGACTCTTTCAAGATGCAGGGGATTCATCTCGAATTTCACCAGGTCACCCTGTAAATAAAAATTGATCATGACGCCTCTGGTACAATATCCGGGCGTGTCACCAATCGTCAGGGTGGCCATGTTCCGGAGCCGGCCAAAAATCTCCGTTAGCCTTTCCTTTTCTGAACCGGCAATGAATAAAATATGACAGTATTTTAAATCTTCGGGATTTTTAAAAACATGAATCTCGATCGGCCTTTGGTCAATCGTCTTTTTCTGTGCCAGTAATTGCAATGAATTGACCAGCTCGGTTTCGCCGATGACTCCGATTTTGAACACCGTGAACTTTTCCCCGTAGGGCCAGGCGATATATTTGGTGAAATTATAGATGAAAGCCGCTTTCAGATGGTCGGCCTCGGCCGTATAATTTACCGGAAAGCTGGCTTCCATCATCAGTAAGAGCGCCCCCAATATGGTTACGATCCTCCCGTAAGCCGTACGATTTTTCATTTCCCTGCCGACCGGTAGCATGGTTCCAGAATTTTCGCCTTCATAGCTGATAACTCAAACTGACCAGGACAGAACGCTGGGGTTGACGATAACGTTCGGGCGGGCGGTTGGAAGTGTGATAATACACGGCGTTCAATATATTATTGACGCACAACTGCATATCCAGTCTGGTCAGGGGATGATAGTTGATCGTACCATTCAATATAAAATAGGCGTCAACATTGAAGCTGTGCGATGCGGTTATATAAGCGGGATTGCGGCGAGCCCCTAAGTAATTGCCTCGCAGGTTGCAATTCAACTGGCGTGAGAACGAATAACTGACTCCGGCATTAAAACTGTGGCGGGCGATTTCTGGAACGCAACTGCCGTCGGCGTATTTCGAATCGGTCAGCGTATAATTTACATTCCACTGCATTTTATTCCGGGAATAGTCGAGGTTGGCTTCCAGTCCGTTGGTTTTGAGCTGCTCCGCATTAATCCATTTGTTCGTGGTCTGGGTCAATTTCTCAAAAACCAGGTTGCTGTACAGATTAACTTCCATCCGCAGATACTTATTCGGAGTACAAATGCCGGCCAGCTCAAAGCTCCGCATTTGCTCCGGCTTTAGATCAGGGTTGCCATCACCCCAATTGTAATCCCAGGGCTTGGGAGCACGGAAAGCTTCCATATAAAGGATTTTGGCGGTGTAAGCCTTCCGGTGATAGACCAACCCCAGACGCGGCGTTAGCACCGTGCCATAATAGGAGCTCCGATCCAGCCGCGCGCCGGCGGTGAGTTCCAGCGATGTATAGAATCGGTAATGGGTCTGAGCATAGAAACTGGCAAGCGTATTTTTTTCAAAATCGGGAGCCGGCGGTCGCGGCGGGCGTACGTGGGGGTCACCGCTAAAGGTCTGGGAAAAATCTGCAGCTAATTTTTCTGCTTCCCCGACGACCCCCAGGATCACACTGGCATCTTCATTAAAATAGTAATCGAGCTGCTCTTCGAGGCCGAACAAAGCATTGGGACGAAAATAACCAACCTGGCCAATCTGCTGAGCACTGTCCGCCCGGATATAGGCGATAGTATTATCCACAACCGTGGCGTTACGGAAATACCCCAGCGATTTAAGCGTCCATTTGTCTTTGGCATTGACGACGTGCTTGGCATAGGCATTGATAAAACGGATATGCCAGTTGGTGTTTCTGTCGAGGTAGTCAGTCCCATTGGATTTATAGTTGGTGGTGCGCGCGGCCTGTTTGTCCTGCATCGTCAGACCGAGGCAGAAATTCCGATAGCTGAACTTGGCATCGCAGCCGAGATCATTTTCGAAATTCTCCATCCGATCAGACCAGTTATCATCGCCTGCCGCTCCGCCCAAATCGGCTTTGGTGGTGCGTTTATAATGCACGGCGATTTTACCACCAATTTCTCCCGCTGCAGACGTAAAACCATATTCGCCGTCGCCAAACAGCGTTCCCCAATTGCCCGCGGTGACGTCTATCGTGCCCCCGGCCGGGGCAGGAATATCTTTGGTAATGATGTTAATAATACCAGAAATGGCATTCGTGCCATAGAGCGCCGAAGAGGGGCCATAGACGACTTCGATTTGTTTGACATTGTGCAGATTGTACTGATACCCACCATAAAACCCTCCGGAACTCAATTCATTAATCTGAATTCCGTCAATCAGAACCAATACGAGGTTGTTTTGACTGGGAGCGCCCCGCATAAAGGTATAGGCATTGAAGCCCTGAATGTTACGGAACTGAAAGCCGGGCAAATCCTGGAGTACATCTTCCAGGCTGTCATATCCACGTTCCCTGATTTGGTCGGCACTGATAATACGCACGGTAGCCGGCACATCATTGAGGGATCGGTCACTTTTGGTCGCCGTCGTGACCCTGATGGTCATCAGCTGATTTAAATCCAGATCCAACCACTCATCCAGTACTGTTTCCTGGGCATTCACGAAACCAGTGCCCAGGATTAATAAAACGAACCAGTACCGCCAAGGTAAAATCACAACCACCTCCAACTGATTCAGTCTCAGGTCGACACTTGAACTATTAAATTAGGTGATTAGTAATATTCCGGACCAAGTTTAAATTGGCTTGGTTATGTTGAAAGAAATCAATGAAATTGCCCATGGTCAAAGATGCCCAAAATGCTCTCATGATCGGCTTTATAAATTGGCCGATAACCGTTTCAAGTGTGTTCAATGTAAGAC
>Ga0208828_1000738_pt1 | contig 13944 bp, 6 predicted proteins | sample Kivu_160m_FD_185487 | JGI IMG/M metagenome (GOLD analysis project Ga0208828, IMG submission 185487) | Freshwater microbial communities from Lake Kivu, Western Province, Rwanda to study Microbial Dark Matter (Phase II) - Kivu_160m (SPAdes)... | ecosystem: Environmental > Aquatic > Freshwater >... | reverse complement strand
GTCTTACATTGAACACACTTGAAACGGTTATCGGCCAATTTATAAAGCCGATCATGAGAGCATTTTGGGCATCTTTGACCATGGGCAATTTCATTGATTTCTTTCAACATAACCAAGCCAATTTAAAACTTGGTCCGGAATATTACTAATCACCTAAATTAATTTTAAGTTCTGTAAAAAATGCAGATATGAGGAGCTATTTAGTTGATATTGGTTTTCAGGAAAGCAGAAAAATCTTTTACAATATTGTTGAAGATGATACAATTGGAATTGATTTAGAAGGTAAAACATTCAGGAAGAATGATCTTTCAAGGTGGTATTTAATAAACTTCGATGGCAAGAATAATATAATTTCAGTTAAAGAAAATATAATGAAACATAATGATGTTGAATTTGCCTGCCCTGTATCTAAATATATAGTGGATTTTGAACCAAATGACGATTACTTTCAGTCAGGCTACCAAACAGGTTTAAAAAACGGAATTACCGGTAGAGATATCCATGCCATACAAGCCTGGGATTACAATACTGGCAGAAGTGATGTAAAAATAGCTGTTGTTGATGCCGGAGTTGACTATAATCATATAGATTTAGATCCAGGCAATAGAAGCAGGGTTATTGCAGGTTATGATGCTGCTGATGATGATTATAATCCAATGGATGATATTCCCAGTCAGTATAAAGCTGCTTCTCATGGGACGTCAGTCGCCGGAGTTATCGGTGCTATCACAAATAATGATGAAGGTATTGCCGGTATTATGCACAATCTAAAAATCATACCCGTTAAAGTTTTTGCGACTAATGGACCGTGGTGGGACCCTTTCTCCTGGACTGCTGGCTCTGCGTATGATCCCTGGGTAGCTGATGGGATAAATTACGCCGCCAATAATGGGGCTAAAGTAATCAATCTAAGCCTTGGCGGTTATGGATTATCGGCATGGGAATTTTTCTTTATTGGTAATCCGGTCGGTGAAGCTATCTGTAATGCATATAATCAGGGAATTGTCATTATCGCCGCGGCCGGGAATGATAATACTGATGCACTACATTATCCTTCTGCATTTCCGGGTGTTATAGGTGTTTCAGCAGTGAATAATAACGATGTTAAAACCAGTTATTCTAATTACGGGAGCTATATAAGCGTATGTGCACCCGGGAGTTATTATCAAAATTATTCAACGAAAAGAGGCAATCAATATGATTATTTTGGAGGAACTTCGTGCTCTGCGCCAATGGTATCAGGCTCTGCCGGATTAATAATATCGGAAGCGCTTGAAAGAGGAATATATTTAACAAATGACGATGTTAAGCATCTTCTTGAGGCAAGTGCCGATAAGGTCCCAGGTATGCAGGGGCAAAACTGGCATGAATACTATGGTTACGGTCGTATCAACGTTGGTAGAGCACTTGAAAGATTAAATTCTCCATACACCGTATCTACACAAACTGTTTACAATACAAGTGGCATCCTGGTATGGGACTCACATCAACATCAATTTTTCAATAATACTGGATTACCTACAGGTAATTATTATGGGGTAAAACAATATAAAATTACGGGGCATATAACGTTTCCAACATCTTATCTTTCAGATCCTTATGTTTGGGTTAGAGAAAGAGAATGTATCGGATGGAATTATGCATATTCTAATAATGAATTAACATGGGTAGATATCAGTAATATTACTACCACAGGTTTTGATTACGAAACTGTAGTTTACCTAATTAAGTACAACTTATTGGGACAAGAAATCAATAAATATTGGCCAGGAAATTCAAGTTCTTTACAAGCCAAAATAGTATATACTGTTATTGGACATAATTCTGTAATTAATGTCCCTCAGGACTATTCCACGATTTCAGCCGCCCTGAGTGCAGCTGTATCAGGTCAGACCATAAATATTACTAATTCACAAACTCTTTTAAGCAATTTAACAGTGCCAATAGGAATTACATTATTCATGCAATCCAGTGCTACCGTCAATCTTAATTCATATTCCATCATCGCTACCGGAGGGACAATTACTATTCAAAACGGTGCTACGCTTAATCCAGATATTCGACTCATGGATGGAACAACTATCAAAGGCTTATATTCATCAATTGCCTCCGCACTGTCAGATGCTTCTACTGGTGATAAGATATACATCAATAATATGATAACTTCGTTCAGTTCGAATTACTCAATTCCTACCGGGATTACCTATGAATTCAATAACAGCTCCCTCAGTTTTGGATCTAATGTTCAACTTAGGATTCAAGGTGGACTTAAGTCCAACAATACGACGTTTACTCGTTCCGGCAGTAGTAACTGGTATGGGATTAGGTTCTACGATTCAGCAATCGATTGGAATTGTCTTGTCGAAAACTCAGTAATTTCTTATGCAAATTACGGATTATATGCTTATTACAGCAATCCGACAATTCGGAATAATAATATATCCAATGGTAATTACGGTGTATATCTGAATAATTCCAACAGTGCGGTTGTCAGTACAAATACGATCACCGGTTGCACGCGCGGCATCTATGGTTATTATTCGGGCTTATCGGATTTCACAGACAACTATATCACCTCCGGCGGCGCATCCAGAGTCGCCGGTATCCAGGTGTATAATGCGACCGAGCCGACGGTTTACAACAACACCACCGAGGGCAGTTTCACCTACGGACTGGACGCCGACCATTACAGTCGGCCATTGGCCATCGGTTCCGGCGGGCAGAATTACCAGGGTTATAACCGGATCATCGGTGGCGGAGAAATTTAAATATTTCTTGAAATTTTATCTTGACTTTACCCCCCCCCTTCGTATATATTACAGCAGAAATTGACGGTGTGCTCGATGAGGAAAATGCTAAAAGGCACCCGACTCTGTTTTCCGGTACAAACAGGAAAAGGAGAGGAACATGCAAAGATTGGGACATCTTCATCGACGAGAAGTAAAACACAGAACAGTTTATATTTAAGTATGGCGTAGACATGATGAAGGATTTTAAACATAGTCTGGTACAGAAAAATTTCCTGCGATGCTTCTTTTGTCTTCTTCTATTTGTAATGGGCTTTTTACAGGCCTGCGATACGAACGAGAAAGAAGAAGATAATGATGGTGGGCCGGGTATTATTGTCCCCGGGAAAAGTATCGAGGGCATTAAACTGGGCGATATCCGTGACACCGTCCTTGCAAAGTTAGGTAACCCAGATGGTGGTATGTATGTGGATGGTCGGTTCAGATGTTGGAAGGGTTATGTGTATAGTAACTATTCATTATCCGGATTATATATATGTTTTGTTGACTACCCGACTGAATATAATCCGGATCTTGTCGATGTGATTTGGGCTGATAAAGAATATAAAGGTAAAACTCGGGATGGTATCGGCATTGGAGATACTCTACCTAATGTCCTAAGCATTTTGGGTGAACCAAATAAGATACTTCCCCTACAATCGAATCCGAAACATTTTCACGCAATTTATTGTTTTGGGAAACACTTTTTAAACGTTATTTATGATGATAATAAAGTATATGGTTTTTATTTCGGGTACTATTTCCCGATGCCCGAAGATACTATCTATTCCTGTAAATGATACTTTTATGCAAATTATCATTTAATCTTTAAAAAGGATATCCTAATAGAAATAACTTACAACAATATTAACAGGAGGGAAAAATGAAAAGAGCTCTGGTTATCTGTATATTTTTATTCTTGAATGTATTTACTCAGTTGAGAGGAACGACTTACTTAATCCAGAAGCCTGAAGAAGTAATCAGAAATGCCGAACTGATTATAGAAGCAGAGGTAAAGGATATCAGTTTTTTACCATGCTCCAATCACAATATTGACATGGCTAGTATTACACTTTCTGTTTTGCAAAAGATTATCGGGGATTGCCCCTCCAGTATCATTATACGCCGAGCCTTTGTTACACCGGATCTTAAGTTTTTAGATACAGAATGGTTACCATCCTATCAAATCGGCGAACGGTTTATAATCTGTTTATCACCGACTAAGGACGGATACAGTACAATAGGACTTTACAATGGCCAATTTGTCATCGAGGCTGGAAATATTAAGGATACCCGTATCCGTGTTGCCGATTTTATAAAACAAATAATAGATTTACGGCAAGATAAAATATCTTTGTTATCAGCCGAATTACTGCGTCAAACAGCTGATAAGGGTAAAAAGATAATATTAAAAAAAGGTCAATCCGTCGTTATAACAAATGGTACTCCACATCTTGACAATAAATTCAACATTCAAAATTTTACATGGGATCCGTCACATTTACCTATTACGCTACATTATAATCCAAATTCGGCACCCGCAGGTGCGCCAAATGCAAGTACGATAGCCACACGTGCATTTCAATCTTATAGTATCTGGAATGATATGTACTCATTTATGTCTTTTCAAAATGCCTCTCCTTTTCAAACGACTGAAGGTTATGCAAAAGATAATTTTTGCAACATATTATGGGCAGATTTAGGTAGCCAAAATATTTATGCTGCTACATTTACATATCCGAATGATCTTGAATTATTGATATTTTATGGTCCCAACAGCAATACCGGCGTTGACATTATTTTTAACAACAGTATTTATGGTTCATGGTATTTTAACTATACGCCACCACAATCACGTAGTTCCACTCAGGTTGACTTCATAGAGACACTGGCCCATGAATTGGGGCACGCAGTAGGTTTTGATCATAATTATTGGGACACATATTCTATTATGTTTCCGGTTTATGAAAGTAGATCGGGAGTTGTGAGATCAACGACTGACGGTGACCGGGCAGGATTTATTTATCAGCATACATTATCTCCTTTAAATTTATCCGGCAATATTTCACAAAGCCTGGATTTTGCCGCCGTTCCCAACCGGATTATTAATCTTACAAGTAATGTTAATATAACTTCCGGGGTACAATTTAAAATAGAATATAATGTTAGTGAATTGAATCTGGGACAATATTATTTAAAAGTACTAAACACGGGTATCATTAGTATTACGAAAGGCTTTGTGGCGACACCTGACATTAGAATTTATCAGAACGGACTTATTAAAGGTTTATACCCGACAATTCAAATGGCTTTATCTGCAGCCAGTAGTGGTCAACTTGTAAATTTGCAAGGCAATTATTCTCTTATTGAGAATTGTACGGTACCTGATGGAGTTACATTTATAGTAAAATCCAATGTCAACCTGGCCCTGAATGATTATTCGATTTCCACTTCAGGGGGTACAATCACCGTCGAATCCGGTGCAACATTGAGTCCCGACATCCGTCTCCAGACCGGCTCTACGATTAATGGACTTTATTCGACAATCAGCGCGGCATTTTCCGCAGCATCCGACGGGCAATCAGTGCATATAAGGGGAACTCACAATTTCGCCGATCATTTTACCATTCCTTCCGGTAAAATCCTGAAAACCGAGAGCAATGCTCAGTTGAACTTTGCTTCCGGGAAATATCTGTATGTCTATGGAACACTGAATGCCTATAATACCACCTACACCGCCTCCTCCGGCACCTGGGGCGGCATCCGGTTCTATTCCGGCAGCAGCGGCTCGCTCCAGTATGCCAATATCAATAATGCTACCTATGGCGTTTATGCCAATAACAGTAACCCGACTATCAGCCATTCCGCGATTAGTAATTGTTCCTACGGCGTTTATTCCTATTATGGCTCTCCGACTCTGAGCAATAACTCGATCAGTAGCTGTACTTACGGTGCTTACCTTAATCATGCTGGAAGTGCGGTTGTCAGTACAAATGCAATTACGAGCTGTACACGTGGTATTTATGGCTATTATGCGGGTTTATCGGATTTCGTTGACAACTATATCACATCCGGCGGCGCATCCAGAGTCGCCGGTATCCAGGTCTATAACACCACCGAGCCGACGGTTTACAACAACACCATCGAGGGCAGTTTTACCTACGGGTTAGACGCCGACCATTACAGCCGACCGTTAGCGATTGGACCGGGCTCTCAGGATTACCAGGGATACAACCGAATAATCGGTGGCCAAACGGCGACCGTTTATACTCATGATCATAGTGAATCAGTGTTGGGCACCTGTTTCAGTTCGGATGGTTACGCCGGATATAATACAATTTATCTCGATATCCAAACGGATAGATTCGCTCACATTCGGGCTGAAAATTATGCGAATATAATCGCCCAGAAAAACTACTGGGGTGATTATCCGCCCAGTGATTTTTATGCCGATGGTACTTCGAGCATCGACTACAGTTATCCTCTCAGCAGTGATCCGGGCGGTGGCAGCAGCCTGGCAAAAATGTTGGATGGTCTGCTGGCTGATGCTTTATACATCAATATAATGCCGTTTGAAGACGCGGAGTCAGTGGAAACGCTCTGGCAGGAGATTACCGAACAATGGCAGGGCCTGCAATACCGCAAAGCCTTAGATAATTGTAATACACTCTTGCAGAATTATCCTGATTCACCTTATGCGCCGCTGGCCTTTCTGCGTTCGGTTTACGCCAAAAGAGCCCTGAAGAGCGCCGATATGGCAGAATATCTGCAGAAATATGTTGATACGGAAAACCTGCGCACAAAAGCGTTGGAGTTACTAATCGGTGAAGATTTGAGCAACCAGCGATTCGAAGAGGCAGTGAAAAAGTCCAAAACCGTGATCAAAGAGAATCCGGATACTGAAGCCGAATACAAGGCCATGTTTGGTCTGTTCAATCTTTATGCCACCGATCTGGATGATAAAGAAAATGCTCGAACAATGTTGGATGCCATGAAAGAAAAATACACCGATTATGGTTTGACTCAGATGGCGCAGTTCGAAATGGGCGAAACCGTGGATTGGCAGTTAGCCAAGCCGATTGCTTTCCGGAAAGAGCCGGAACCGGAAGTGGTTTCAATATTGCCGGACAAATTTCAATTGAAGCCGAACTATCCCAATCCGTTCAACCCCTCAACGAATATCAGTTTTGCCTTGCCGGAAGAGTCCAGTGTCCAGATCACTATTTTTGATCTGACCGGACGGGAGATCTGGCGGAGTGCTAAAACCAGTTATGCTGCCGGTAACTACACGCTTACCTGGAACGGCGTCAATCAATCCGGAGCCAATGTTGTCAGCGGCATTTATCTGGTTCGGATGGTTACCTCCAAATACACAGCCACTCAGAGAATCGTGTTGATGAAATAAATTAGCCGATCTAAGGTATCCTGTATTTTAAAGAGCAAGAAAGAAAAATATTTTAAATTGTCTATTGATAAAAATGCCGTGAGCCTGTATATTCATCTTGTGAAATAAAATAATAGGTGAAAGCGATGTTCTGCGAGCGAAACCTTCGAGAAAGTTACCCGACGGAGGATTGCAGGCTCAGAAGGCTTTCTTTCAAGATAAGTCGTCTTTACTTTTTGGTAATATTTTTGGTCATAAAGGGTATACCCGGTCAGACTTCTAGTATTCGGGGCAATATTCTCACTGAAGACCTGACCCCAGTTAGATATGCTTCGGTAACCTTTATTAATCAGAACGATACGACCCAAAGATTCTCGACGATAACAGATACAACCGGATATTATCAATTGAGCGTCACGACAGCAATTGATCACCTCGATTTTAATTTGCCATCAACTATTGAATTATCTCAGAATTATCCCAATCCGTTTTCGGGTAGTACATCGATACACTATCAAATCGCTAAATCAGCGGAAGTGAGTATTAAGATTTACAATCTACTAGGACAGGAAGTGCGAGAATTGAAAGCCGCGCCCCATATAGCCGGAATTTATGGTTTAATCTGGGATGGGAGAGATAATCGCGGTAAGCGGGTTGCGCCGGGAGTCTATTTCTATCAATTGCGCGCTGGTAATGAAATCAAAGTAAAGAAAATGCTTTATGGACTATGCGGGACGAACGGTTACATCGGCAATAATTTTAATTCCATGAATTCTATGGCGATTTCTTTCCGCCCAATGGAATTGAATAAAGAGAATAAATTATCTGTTAACGTCGGGACATTCAGTGTTAAGGTAGAAAATACCGATAGGACGAGGCCGAGAATAATTTCTCAGCAATTTAATTATGTCACAATTCGAGGTGATACGACGCTGGATTTTGTGGTTATTCCGCAGCCCTGTCCGCCGTGGGAGATTGTTCCAACTCCACCTTATGATAGCCCTATTTGGCATCCAAGCGGTAATTTTATCGGATTCAATTATACACCCTTGGAGCAAATCAACTATCCCTATCAAGATTCCTGCTTCGGTGAATATATTTGGAATATTGATTCAGCGGGCTTTTGGTCGATAAATCCTGATGGAGCAGATAAGCGAAGAATTTTTCCATATAAACTAACCAATCCTGCCTGGGCTCCAGACGGCCAATGGATTGCATTTAATTCAGGGGCACAAATCTATGTAATGCGCTCCACGGGGACATCGTTAGATACAACAACCATTACTCAACTCACCTTTGAAGGACTAAACTTCTTACCGACCTGGAGTCCAGATGGGAACTGGATCTCATTTGATTCCAATGTCGATAGCCCAAACGGGATGTATTTTGTTTGGAAAATGAAAACCGACGGTTCTCAAAAAAGACGACTAGTATATGAAACGTCAATTGGAGAAATTCGGATGCCCAACTGGTCCCCTGACGGAAAAAAAATAGTACATCAGCGATACGTTGGAATGGAGGGATCAGAAATATTTATTATGGATACATCTGGTGGTAGTATTGAACGCCTAACGTTTGATAATCGATTTGATTGTTATCCTAAATTCTCCCCTGATGGGACGAAGATAGCATTTTGGTCAAACGGAAATCTCTGGTTAATGGATGCAACAGGCGCCAATCAATACCAGTTAACTACTCGCGATGTTGGTATCGGCTGGGGACCTCCCTTTAGCTGGTCGCCGGATGGTAGCAAGATTGTCTATTACCGATATCGAGCCGACGATTGGAGTTATGCCAATGGTGTATTGTGGATATATGACATATCCTCTGGTACAGAATGGCAACTCACCTATAATCCATGATCAAACGATCTAAATGAAACAGAGGAGGTGGTTTGGCATGAGAGTCTAAACGTACAAAAGACCTTGAGGGTACACCTTTATCTTACAAGAATATAAGTTATCAATTGAATAAAGGGGAATGTTATGAAAACGATTATGTTCTCAAAACTCTTGGTTATTTTCTCAATTTTGGCGATAATATGTTTTAGCCTGACTTCGTTGTTCGCTCAACAAGATTTTGATAGAGAGATCCTTGTGTATTTCACTTCCGGTGTTGAGCGTGTTGCAGCTGATAAGTCAGCAAATGTTAAAATGCCAGGCGTTCATGCAGTCTTGAATCGTTTTAATATTGACCAAAGTGAAGTAACTCCAGCATTTCCAAATTTCGATGAACGCGACACACTTATCACCACACCAGAAGGCCAAATTATCGGAATGCCGAATATGGCAAAGATCTTTAAAATTCGTGTCCCTTCGTCTCCTTCAAGGGTACAAGTCATAGAGGCTCTGAAATCTCTGCCAAATGTGCTTTTTGCAGAACCAAATGGGGTTGCAGAAGTTGATGTTGTTCCTGTTGATCCATATTTTTCCTATCAGTGGTCGCTTCAACCGGGTGGAGGAATAGGTAAAATTCAAGCTCCTGAGGCTTGGGATATATATAAAGGAAGTTCAGCTTCAAAAATTGCCGTGATTGATTGTGGCGTTGACAGAACCCATCCTGATCTAATTGGAAAAGTCAGTGGTCATACGGCTGTCTATGCCTATCACGGGACGCATGTCGCTGGGATTGCAAGCGCCAAGACAAATAATATCAACGGCATTGCGGGTGTAAATTGGAATGCCCAAATACTTGCAAAAGCTTTTAACGACGGAACGGAAAACGGTGACCCCTTTATTTATCAGATCGTAACAGAATCCGTCAATGAAGGAGCAAACGTCTTGAATGATAGTTGGAAACTACTTCCTATCGGTCGTTATTCAACCACAGTACGTATTGCATTTGCATATGCCTATAAAATGAACCGTGTCGCAGTTGCGACTATTGGAAACACAGGTCCTTATCAGAACATCGTACAATATCCAGGTTCTTTCGGACAGGGAATCATTGCAGTTGGAGCAACAGATAATAATGATGTCGTAGCATACTTCTCGACCAGGGGTAATGCTATAGATGTCTCTGCTCCAGGTGTAAATATACTATCAACATACCGCAATGGAGTAACTTTCCCTGATCCGGATTATGAATACGCAGATGGTACCTCTATGGCTGCGCCATATGTTTCCGGAATTGCTTCACTTCTCAAAGGTTACAATCCTAATCTCTACAACGACGACATTGAGAATATCATCAAACTCTCAGCTGATGATAAAGGGCCTACTGGCTGGGATCAGTATTATGGCGCCGGTCGCGTCAATGCCCTCAAAGCGTTGCGCCGACTGCGGGGGCCCTATACACTAACGCAACCCTTTGTTGTGGGGGGAACCGACCAGGGCGCCAGCGATCTGTACCAGATGACTGTATATGGCGCTCAGGCGCTTGGTTTACAAGATGGAATCTACTGGGTAAAGCGCCACGAAGTGCGCCAAACAGTCACTTATCCCACGACTCGCAATGTAGTAGTGTGGGGACGGGGCGCGGCCACCAACGGCTGGGCAAATGAAGGAGTCGTTAACTTCACCTACGGCTGGTGCGAGCCTATTTCCGGTACGATTACCTCAACAAGCGCGATATTAAGAACATTTGTATACGAAGTATTCAACTCGGACATGGATTTTCTCGGTTGGTATCCGACTCCGGCAAGTAATGTTCGCTTTGAGTACACTGTTCATGGAATTCCGGCAATAGTCGCCAGTAACACTAACTGGGAGGGCGAATTTGATCTGGATGGCAGTGTAACTGTAAATAGCGGAGTCACCCTCGCAATTAGTACGGGCACAAGCATATCTTTTACCAATAGCGCCACTTTAACAGTTAATGGAACTCTAACTGCGATTGGTTCTTCTGCGAACAGAATAACCTTTAATCGGATCGGCACTTCCGGCACCTGGGGTGGAATCCGCTACCAGAGCGGCAGCAGCGGTTCGCTCCAGTATGCCAATATCAGTTATGCTACATACGGGGTCTATGCCAATAACAGCAGCCCGACGATCAGTAATTCCACAATCAGCAATTGTTCCTACGGCGTCTATTCCTATTACGGTTCACCGACAATGAGCAATAACACGATCAGCAGTTGCACCTACGGCGCTTACCTGAATCATGCCGGAAATGCGGTTGTCAATACAAATGAGATTACCGCCTGCACGCGTGGTATTTATGGCTATTATGCCGGATTATCGGATTTCACTGACAACTATATCACCTCCGGTGGCTCGACCAGAGTGGCCGGGATTCAGGTTTATGCCACAGATGAACCGACCATCTATAATAATACCATCGAAGGCAGTTTCACCTATGGACTGGACGCCGACCATTACAGCCGCCCGCTGGCAATCGGCCCGGGTTCTCAGGATTATCAGGGTTACAACCGGATAATCGGTGGTCAAACGGCAACCGTTTATACTCATGATCATAGTGAATCAGTGTTGGGCACCTGTTTCAGTTCGGATGGTTACGCCGGATATAATACAATTTATCTTGATATTCAAACAGATAGATTTGCTCATATTCGGGCCGAAAATTATTCTAATATCATTGCCCAGAAAAATTACTGGGGCGATTATCCGCCCGGTGATTTTTATGCCGATGGGACCTCGAGCATCGACTACAGTTATCCTCTCAGCAGTGATCCGGGCGGCGGGAGCAGTCTGGCAAAAATGCTGGGTGGTTTACTAGCCGATGCTTTATACATCAATATAATGCCGTTTGATGATGCAGAATCCGTGGAAACGCTCTGGCGGGAGACGACCGAACTCTGACAGAGCCTGCAATACCGGAAAGCCTTAGAGAATTGTAATACACTCTTGCAGAATTATCCCGACTCGCCCTATGCTCCGCTGGCATTCTTACGATCCATTTATGCTAAAAGAGCCCTAAAGAGTACTGACATGGAAGATCACTTGCAGAAATATGTCGATACCCAAAACCTGCGCACCATGGCGCTGGAGTTATTGATTGGTGAAGATTTGAGCAACCAGCGATTCAAAGCCGCTGTTGAGAAGTCCAAAACCGTAATTAAAGAGAATCCGGACACGGAAGCCGAATACAAGGCTCTGTTCGGTCTGTTTAATCTGTATTCGACCAATCTGGAAGATAAGGAGAATGCCCAGACTGTATTGAATGCCATGAAAGGAAAATATGCCGATTATGGTTTGACTCAAATGGCGCAATTCGAAATGGGCGAAACCGTGGATTGGCAGTTAGCCAGACCGATTGCTTTCGGGAAAGAACCGGAACCGGAAGTCGTTTCAATCTTGCCGGATAAATTTGAGTTGAAGCCGAATTATCCTAATCCGTTTAATCCTACAACGAACATCAGTTTTGCCTTGCCGGAAGCGTCTAATGTCCAGATCACTATTTTTGATTTGACCGGCCGCGAAATCTGGCGGAGTACTAAAACCAGTTATGCCGCCGGAAATTACACGATTACCTGGAATGGCGTCAATCAATCCGGGGCCAATGTTGTTAGCGGTATTTATATAGTTCGGATGGTCACTCCCAAATACACGGCAACCCAGAGAATCATATTGATGAAGTGAGATTTGAGGAGAATAATTATGGCTATAGAAAAAAACGAACATTATACAAAATACATTTCACGTAAAATAGTTTTTATTTTTTCAATTATTTTTATTTTAATTTCTTGCGATACAATTGGGCCACCTACACCTTTACCAGAATATGAATCTATAGATGAAGCACCAGCTTGGAGCCCTGACGGTGAATGGATAGCATACTGGCATTTTAATCCAATTATTAGCGATACAACTTACCCAACTGGATTGTACATTATAGATAGTAATGGAGTAGATAGAAAACTGTTTGTACATGGATATGCATACAATCCCGATTGGTCACCGGACGGGGAAAAAATTGTATTCACTAACGGAAATATATTTATCATTGATGTCAACACAAAAGAGATAAATCAATTAACAGAAAAAGGATCGGATTTTTTCCCAAACTGGTCTCCTGATAGTACTAAAATTTCTTTTGATAGATCGGGAACTTCTGATACCGTTGGGACATGGATAATAGATTTAATTACACTAACACAAAATCGCTTCGGCTTTTTTTCACAGTTAGACTGGGCACCGTCTAATGATAAAATAGTATATTCTGGAAGTTCAGATAGTAAAAAAAGTAACTCTCAAATCTGGCTAGCAAGTTCAGATGGAAGTAATCAACAGAAACTCAGCACAAATGATTTTTTAGATAATAGATATCCGAAATGGTCTACTGATAACAATAGAATAGTCTGGGAAGTTTCAAAAAGGAATACTATATATTCAGAGATATGGATAATGGACAATGACGGAAAAAATCAATATTATTTAGTAGAAGGATATTACCCTTCTTGGTCGCCAGATAATAAAAGAATTGTATGTTCTAAACCTGTCGATGATAAAATAGCACTTTTTATTATTGATATTGCAACAAAAGAAATAAAACAAATAACATTTTAACAATATTTTTCAGAGGTAATTATGAAAAAGCAAACCGATTTTAAAATGACATTTTATTTGATACTTCTGATTTTTTTATCTGTTTCTTATTCGCTTTTAGCCCAGGAAAATGAGTACGTACCGGGTTTAATACAGGTAAAATTCAAAAAGGGTGCAGTAACTAATTTTGATAATAAATTAAGGTAATTATAAAAAAACCGGACCAAAGTGGATTTCGATCAGTTTTTCGTACAAATTTGTTTTTCTGTAATTGTATCTAAACTCCAATTCTTTCAGGTATAAATGAAAGTGTTTCTTACTGACTCCA
>Ga0208828_1000733_pt1 | contig 13986 bp, 7 predicted proteins | sample Kivu_160m_FD_185487 | JGI IMG/M metagenome (GOLD analysis project Ga0208828, IMG submission 185487) | Freshwater microbial communities from Lake Kivu, Western Province, Rwanda to study Microbial Dark Matter (Phase II) - Kivu_160m (SPAdes)... | ecosystem: Environmental > Aquatic > Freshwater >... | reverse complement strand
CAGCGGCGCCGCCGAGGCCACGCAGAGCTTCATGGATTTAAAATCAACCTTGCCCGCCTTAACAAGCTTATGCTCCAGCAGTGCAATGAACATCGTGGGGACGGCAGGGAAGTATGCAGGTTTCACTTTGTTGATGGTCTTTACCACGTCGTCACGGTCTCGCGGGTTGGGGACAACTGCAAGTGTATTATGCCCCATGATGGATGTGCCCATCACCCCGGCAAATCCATAAACATGGAAGAGCGGCATGATCATCATAACCACATCGTCCCATTCCGTCAGCACACTATCGTTCCAGACCTTAAGCTGCCAGGCTTCTGCAATCAGGCATTTATGCGTGATGATTACACCCTTGGGAACACCGGTAGTGCCTCCACTGAAAAGCAGCAGCGCAGTATCTTCGGATACAGGCTTGTGGTCAGGAATAGCGTCACCGGCGTGTTTGCTCATAAGCTCGGCCATCCAGAGGTCGCCTGACTGGAGAGTAATTCGGTGGCCTTCCTTCTTCTCCTTGAGCAGAGTAAACATAGTCGCAAGGAACGGCGGAAGATATTCCTTGATATTGGTGGCAATGACCAGCCTGAGGTTTGTCTGTGATTGTATCTTCTTGACGGTGGCATAAAAAGGTGTCAATACGATGGCAACCTCAGCCCCGCATTCCTTAATCGAGTGCTGTAATTCATGCTCGGTATACATCGGATTGAGCGGCACAGGTATAGCACCGGCCTTCCAGGCTGCAAACGAGCTGATAAAGCCCTGCGGGCAGTTAGGCAGGAGTACGGCAACGCGGTCGCCTTTCTTAACTCCGTTAGCCTTGAGGGCAGCGGCAAACACTGAATAAAGCCGCACGAGCTCGCTATAGCTGATGTTCCTGTCTTTGAAAATCATGAACCTGTGATCTGGCCTCTTCTTGGCGGCCTCCTCAACCACGTCCAAAAAGGTGACCTGCGGGTATGGTTCCAGGCTATGCGGCACCCCCGCATCATAGCTTTTAAACCACGGATATGATTCTGTCATCAATTCAACCTCCCTGCATAATTATTACTGCGGCCGCTATGTGTGATTGGTTTCCCCGCCCTGTTTGCTTGTCTCTTCCTCGATCAATACCCTCCTCAGAATCTTGCCTATCTGGGTTTTAGGCAGATTAGATTTAAACTCGATATATCGCGGCACCTTATAGGCCGACAGTTTGGATCTGCAATGCTCCCTGAGTTCATCGGCCGTGCAGGTCATCCCGTCATTCAAAACTATCCATGCCTTAACCGCCTCGCCCTGGTATTGATCGGGCACGCCGGCTACACTGGCCTCCATAACCGCATGGTGTTCATGCAATACCTCCTCTACCTCGCGCGGCCAGACCTGGAAACCGCTGGTCTTGATTATATCTTTCTTGCGGCTGTGAAGGAAGAGGTGCCCGTCATTGTCGAGATAACCTATATCGCCGGTGTACAGCCATCCCTCTTTCAGCATGTCCGCCGTTTCCTGCGGCCGGTTCCAGTAACCTGTCATAAGGTTGGGAGCCTTGAAACATATTTCACCGAGCTCGCCGGCTTTCATGCCGTCCCTGCCGGTCTCAGCATCCACTATCTTAATGGCTACATCGGGTAGCGGCATACCCACCGAACCCTCTTTATTAACGCCCACAATCGGATTGAGTGTCGCCGCCTGCATGGTCTCCGTCATAGCATAGCCTTCCAGCAGCCGTCCGCCCGTCATACTCTCAAACTGTTTTTTAGTATCCGCCATAAGCGGGGCCGCGCCCACAATACATATCTTCATGCCCGACAGCTTTACCTTGCCCGACTTCACCAGAGGATGGTTCATAATACCGATATAAAACGTGGGTACGCCGGGCATGAAGGCAGGCTTATACTGCTTGATGCTTTTAACCACGTCGGTGATATCGCGTGGATTCGGAATAAGGATACATGACGAACGATTTATCATGGCAGTCCCCAGCGCACCCGCGCATCCGAAAACGTGGAAAAGCGGCATGGTCAGAGCCACTTTGTCCTCCCATTTCTCAAGCACAGGACCGAGCCAGGCGTTAATCTGCATGGCGGTCATCATGAGGGCACCGTGAGTACCCACGGCACCCTTGGGAGTACCGGTTGTACCACCGCTGAAGAGTATCACGGCCGCATCCTCCGGCCTGACTTCAATATCAGGCCTGGAGTCGCTTTTATGTTGCCGCAGCAGCTCCTGAAACCACACATCCCCCTTTTGCAGGGATATCCTGTAGCCCTCCTTCTTCTCCCTGGCCAGCGTGAAAAGCAGACCGAGATGCGCCGGCAGATATTCCTTGATACTGGTGGCGATAACGGTCCGGATAGCAGTATCGGCCTGAATATTCTTCACAGCCGGGTAAAAAGGATTGAGCACGATCACAGCAGAGGCGTCCACCTCGGTCAAAGCATGCTTCAGCTCATGTTCGGTATAGAGAGGATTGATGGGGACAGCTATTGCCCCTGCCTTCCAGATGCCCTGGAATGCCAGTACCATCTGTGGTGAATTGGGAAGGAGCAGGGCTACACGCTCCCCTTTTTTTATTCCGAGAGCAACCAGGCCTGCAGCCAGGGCATCGCTCTGCCGCACAAAGTCGTGATATAAAAGCCTGTGTCCTTTGAAATAGAACATGGCGCGGTAGGGTTTTGCTTTGGCCGACTCATCGACCACCTCGATCATGGTCGTCCCGGGATACGGCTCGAGTGTGCGAGGCACACCTTTATCATAATTCTTAAACCAGGGGTAGTTTTCCATTTCGACTCCGATCCGCATCACCAGAGGGCGAGGTGTTCCCATTATGCGGCCAATCGTTAACTGATTGGTCAATTTTAACATAGTTACTCGTAAAGTCAAGTTTGATAGGAGTCCCGCGGCGTCTTTGACAATCCGTATGTCTACTTATTTGGATGCTGACTGCCGGCGCAATTGTCCGCAGGCTGCACCTGTACCAGCTCCCTTCTGTTCTACCCGCACCGGTTAATTGTCTCGCCTGTTTTGTCACAATGCATGAATTCAAGAAAGAGAGGCTAACATCAGATAACTGCCAGTGTTGCCGGCTGTTGAGCCGGCAACACTGGCAACATCATTCAGGTAGACTGAGCGAAGACTCGACTTTCGATACCCTATTTTAGAAGCTGATCATCATCCGTTGTATCGATGACAGGGCCCGGCATCGGCTCGGGAGTCGGATTGGGCACGGGACCCGGCATCGGCTCGGGAGTCGGATTGGGTACGGGACCCGGCATCGGCTCGGGAGTCGGATTGGGCACGGGACCCGGCATCGGCTCGGGAGTCGGATTGGGTACGGGACCCGGCATCAGGCTGATAAATCGCAGCGTGAATACATCTGAACCACCGGGCTCCAGCTCCAGCGACGAGGGGTATACGCCGTCAAACCTTGCTCCATAAGGGCCACCGCCGCGGTAATCGATGCTGTAAGTCCCGGCCGGCACGTTGTCGAACGTCATGGATGCCGAAGTTCCAGATTCTACATACGGCCCGGTAATCAGGTATTGGACGGGACCGGACCAGGACATCCCGTTGAGCAGAGCATCAACCGTGATATAACCCCTTGCCTGGGTAGTAAAATTCAATGTAAAAGCAACGGTTCGTCCGGCGCCCAGATATTGATCCGGGGACGGTGATATGCCGGTCAGCGTGGCGCCTATGGGACCGCCTGAATTGTACATAAGGGTGTACTGGCCCGTAGGATAATCCCTGAGAGTGACCGGAATAACATCTTCAGTATCCGCAAGGTCCGACTTGAAAATGGAATAGTTGATGGGACCTGAGCCTATATTGGTGGACCATGGCCGACCGTCCACGGTTGCGCTGACTGTGATCGTGCCGGTATCGGACTGGCTGATGAAGTTCAGGTTAAAGGTAATCGACTGCCCGGCCGAAAGAGATTGAGACGGCGCGGGCGTGATATTGGAGAATATAGCATTGCCCGGCCCACCGCCCAGATATGTAATCGAATACAGGCCGGCCGGAGCTGAGCTATACCTGCGCGGCACCTGGTAATCGGTACTCTGCAGCGGACCGCTGACAGCAAAGTTAACCGAGCCCGACCATGCCACTCCATCCAAAGTGGCATTGACCTGCACGCTGCCGTTCTGAGGCTGAGCATAATAATACAAAGTAAAACTACCGGACTTTCCGCCGGCAATCGTCAACGTGGTATCAGGTGTTATGCCCCCCATGGATGCACCGGAAGGGCCGCCCGACTGGTAGGTGATTCTATATGTGCCAGCCGGGACGTTGTCGAGCCTGAGCGGCAGGGAGGAGTATGATCCTGAAATAGGGCCCGAGACAGAGAAACGCGCAGGCCCCGACCATGAAGAGCCGTTATACAGGGCTGTTACCGAGAGAGAGGACGACGCGGCAGATACAAAATTCAGGTTATACCTGACCTCAGCACCTGAAGCAAGCACCTGCGCGGCTGAAGGTGAGATTCCTGTGAAAACCGCGCCCTGCGGTCCGCCCGAATTATATGAAACGGTGTAAGTACCGGCCGGTATATCGATGAAAGTATGCGATACGTAGGTATCTATATCTCGAAATGGACCATAAATGGAGTAGTTTGCCCCGCCCGACCAGTCAACGCCGTCCAGGGTAGCACTGACGGTCAGCCTGGAACTCGTAGGGGAGCGGAAATTCATGGTGAAATACCCCGTGCCGCCGGCCACCAACTGCAATGTCGGCGAAGGGGTGATATCCAACAGCGAAGCATTCGGGGGCCCTCCATAATTATATGTGAGCGTATAGCTTCCGGGAGGAAGGTTATTGAAGCTCCAGGGCACTGTACTTTCTGAATCGCTGAACGGTCCGCTAACTCGGAAGTTAACCTGTCCATTCCAGGGAGAGCCGTCCATGGTCGCCGCCACGCGTATATTGCCGGTGCCGGAAGGGGACACTCCCGGCGTAAGGAAAGAGCTGGCGAGGGTCCAGCTTGAAAGCTGTCCTGCCCGGTTGGCCTGTACTGCCCAGTAATACGGCGTGCCGGCGCTTAATTTGCCGGCCGGGACCGTGTAATTCTCCAGCCGCAGGTTGGCAGCATCGATTGCCGTATTTTGCAGGTTGCTATCACTGGCAACAACCAGATGATAGGTCGAATCTGATGAGCCCCCGCTCCAGAACAACGTCGGTGTCAGAGAATCAGCTGTAGCACCGTTAGCAGGAGCCACCAGGTTGACAGCCGCAGGCGCAGGATTAATGCATCCTGCCAGCAGTAAGATCGCGAAAAAACAAAATACTGTTAACCGCCTCATCTTTTTCCTCTCCATTTCATATTTGGCTCAAATATATCATACGCTCCATATATCATCAATATTTTTAGCAGGTTCCCGGACTCGAAACCGCAGTGTGCGTATTCTCATCAACTTGATAGGAGGTCATCCGGCTATGTCATGCACACATGGATGATAATTAATCGTTTACGTTTGACGCCGCAATTGTCCGCAGGCAGCCTGTATGCCAGCCCCTTTTTGTTCCCGCTGCGTCACAGTTATGCCGGAACTCTCAAGCATACGCCGGAAAGCGTTTATAGCAGGCGCCTCGGGATGCCTGTAATTGCTTTGCGGGACTTCGTTAAAGGGGATGAGGTTGACATGACAGTTCAGCCCTTTGAGAAGTGATGACAGCGCGGCGGCCTCAGCAGGGCTGTCGTTAATCCCTTTGAGCAGGCAATATTCAAACGTAATCCGACGGCCGGTATGGTTGCTGTAATGGTGGCAGGCTGCGATTATATCCTTCAGCAGGTAGCGCGACATACCCGGCACCAGCTTTCTGCGCAACCCGTCTGCGGCGGCATGCAGCGAGACAGCCAGCGTAAGTTGCAGCCGCTCAGCGGCCAGACGGTATATGCCGGGAACATAACCGATCGTGCTCACTGTTATATTGCGCATCCCGACCTTGAGTTCATCGTTGATCAGGCGCACAGCAGCCAGTGTAGCATCGTAATTGAGCAGCGGCTCTCCCATTCCCATGAAGACAACGTGGCTGACCCTTCCGTCCGCAGCAAGTATCTTTTTTCGTACGGCGGCCTCGCCCACGGTTAAAACCTGATCGACCATTTCACCCGCCGCAAGATTGCGTTTGAAACCGCCGGCGCCCGTGGCGCAGAAGGCGCAACCGACCGGGCATCCGACCTGAGTGGATATACAGCAGGAGAATCGTTCCTCGTAAGGCATGCCCACGGTCTCCACCAGCTCGCCATAGTAAGGCGACAGCAGCAGCTTGTACGTGCCGTCTCTTCCTGTGCTGATCTCCTTGACAGAGGATCTCCCGACCGCCCACACCTGGTCCAGTTTCATCCTGAACGGGACCGGGAGATCGGTCATGTCATTGACCTGCCGGCAGCCGCGCCTGTAAATCCAATCGGCCACCTGTTTGCCGCGGAATTTCTTCTCCCCGAGTTCGGCCGCCAGCTCTTTCAACTGGTCGCCATTAAGACCCAGTAACATTTTTTTCGACATCATGTCTCTCCCTAACTACAACATTATGTAGCACCGTCAAACAGGCTGCAAGCCGGGCTCAATACAGTTTGACCACCCCGCTTATTAGTAGTAGCATGAAATTGAGGGGCAGTCAGACAGAGTAGCCCCAAGGGAGGTCGGAAATGGTCAAGAAACAGGCCATGTACGTAGAATGGCACTTTCCTCGAGAGTGCTCTCCCCTGCCGGAGGAGCAGAGATAGACTGCGGACGTGCAAAAGGGGAGAGCCAGTAAAACTCCTGAGCTCTCCGTTAAGTAGCAAAAAGGCTACGAAATATCAAGGATAAGGCACAGTATTGAGGCTTACCTCTGTGGGAGAGTAGGGAGGAGTGCGGATCTGAAAGATCAAGGGGCTTCGCCAAGGCGAAGCCCCTATTTTTTCTGCGGATTCTTGTTATGGGCTGTCTGATACCGCTATCAATACCCGGCGGTAGCGTCCAAACCGGCAGACTTGAATATGTCGACGATCTCGTTGATGCGCTCACTGCCCGGCGGCTTGCGGCTGCTGAGCTGATAAGCCTTGCCCAGAGACTGATATTTGGGACGTCCAAATTCATGATATCCGAGTACAGACACTTTCTCGGCCTTCATTCCGCTCAGCTTGCCGGCCAACCTTTGCAGATACTCAGTGGAGTCGTTGTAGCCGGGTATCACCGGAATCCTGATCCAGATCCGGGACTTACCCGAACTCATGGCCTTCTCGAGGTTGGATAGAATCAGCTTGTTGTCAGCGCCTGTTCCATCACGGTGCTCGTCGGCATCGAGATGTTTGATATCGAAAAGTACCAGGTCGACCATATCGAGCGCCCTGTCCAGCACGCCCCATACCACATGTCCGCAGGTGTCCAGCGCAGTATTGATACCCAATGCTTTACACCGGCTGAGAAGAGCCAGGGCAAAGTCCGCCTGCAAGAGCGGCTCTCCCCCTGAAAGAGTTACGCCGCCTCCGGAATTATGATAGAAAGGCTCATCCCTGCGGCATTCCTCGACCACTTCGTCCAGCGTCATGAACCGCCCCGCTACCTCTATGGCGTCTTCCCAGCAGGCATCTATACACTTCAAACAAAGGTCGCACTTCTCCCTGTCCAGCCACAGGCCTGTAGAGGCCAGCGATAAAGCTCCAGGGGAACACACATCTATGCAGCGGCGGCAGCCGTTGCACCTGGCTTCCCGCACCAGTATCTCGGGCTGCAGACTGATAGACTCAGGATTGGAGCACCACTTGCAATGCAACGAACAGCCTTTGAAAAAGACCGTCGTTCTTATGCCGGGTCCATCATGAATACTGTAGCGCTGGATATTAAATACCAGCCCCTTCAAGTCTTTCTCAGCTTTATCGCTGCCCGTGTTGCCGGCCTCCCGGGAGTCTAAAAGCACTGCGGAGTCCTGGCTATAATGGAATCCTGGATGCTCCTGTCGAGATCGATGAAGTATGCCGCGAAGCCCGCCACCCTGACCATCAGAGTGGGATACTTCTCAGGATGATCCTGCGCATCCTCCAGCGTCTCCCTGTTGACCGTGGAGAACTGGATATGGTGTATGCCCATGTCGGCAAAGGTCTTCAGGTATTGAGCGAAGACCTCGGCATTATGGCCCACCAGGAACTGCGGCATGAAGCTCTGATTGAAGAGGTGATTCCAGCTTTCCAGCGGGTCTACTTTCGCCACGGACTTCAGGACTGCGGTGGGACCTTTCTTATCGCGGCCGGCCATTGGCGAGATGGTACCATCGTTAAAGGGATCTCCGCTCATCCTTCCATCCGGCGTCGGACCGCAGACGCGGCCGAAGCTCCACCAGGCTGTGGCTGCAGTGCCATCCACATGCACCGATGTGCCCCAGTTGGTCTTGCACTTACTGGTCTCCTCTTCGATCCTGCGGGCAACATCGTTGGAGATCATATCGGCATAATCATCGTCATTGCCGAACTTGGGCGCTCGCAGGCATAACTGGCGGATCTCTTCGTAACCCTTCCAGTTGTTCTTCAGCGCTTCCACAAGCTGCTTCATAGTAATCTTCTTGTCGTCGAAGACCACCTTTTTGACGGCCGTCAGGGAATCGGCCACCGTATTAAGGCCGAAAAGCGTGACATCGCGGTAATCAGGCATATAGTTCCAATCGCGCACATCCTGTGCCCTCTCGATACAATCGTCTATAACAGACGATAGGAATGGGCGGGGCACCCACTCTTTATAAAGGGCATCGGCGATATTGGCGATGCGGACCAGGCGGTGTATGACCAGCCGGTAATTCTCCGCAAATGCATCGAAAAGGTCTTGCATCGAGCTTATTTTCTCGGGATCGAGCACTTTATTGCCGGCTTTCTTGTAGATGGCAAGCGGATCGATGCCCAGCGCCTGGTTCAGGCAGAGCGGCGCCGGCACACCGCTGGCCCATGCCGAGATGTGACTGAAGTTTTTACCGGGTATAGTGGGCACCATGCAGTTATTGATGGAGTAGTTGCGGGCGTCCTCAAGCGGTGTGCCCATATTGACCAGCCTTAATACAACCACCTTGTCATTGAAGATGGCAGGCTGAGGCATACCTGAGGCCAGACACTCGATGGCCTTATCCACCAGCTTTTTAGGTATGCCGTCATGCCAGCGCAGGGCCAGCGGCGGCACGATGGCGCGAACCGTCATGGTAGCGTCGAGAATAATCAGGCTCATCTCGCTGGTAACGTCCCGGCCCTTGGAGTCCACGCCGCCTATGGTTACTGTCTGGAATCCCAGCGCTCCGCCACCGAACCCGGACCAGATAGGAGCATGTAAAAAGCCGGTCTCCTGGAACTTAACAAAAAGAAATTCCACCATCTCCTGAGCCGATTCACGGGTTATCTTGCCGGCGGCCAGGTCCTTCTCGTAAAACGGATTGAATACCACATCGAAGCGTATACCTGAACCCACCTGCGGGATCTCAAGAAAATTAACCACGAGGTGAATGAACCAATAGGATTGGATGGCCTCATGCAACGTGCGGGCCGGGTACTCCGGCACGCGATCGCAGGCCTCAGCAATGTTTTCAAGTTCAACCTTTCTGAGGACTTCTTTCTCGGATTTTGCCAGGCTGCGTGCCAGCTCAGCATACCTCTTTGCCCACCTGCAGACGGCCTCCAGAGTAATAATAGTGCTCTCAAGGAAATCCTTCTTCCTGACGAAATCGATGCCGTTTATCGTCTCTTCCATATATTCCCTGTCGAGCTTGTTCAACCTCTCCCTGACCTCCTCCAGGATACCCTTCAAACCCATGGAAAGTATCTTGTCGTAGTTGGGCGTGGCTGATTCCCAGTTGAAGATCCAAAAGGCCTCCTTAAGCTCCGGCGGAAGGTATTTCTTGCTCATGTGGTGGATGGAGCGGTTTCCCCAGTACTCGCCGATCTCCTTGAGCTCTTTCCTGCCCTCATCGCTGAGCATACTCTCGTATACCTGTCCCGGCGCCGTTTCCCTGGCTATCCACTTCCAGGCCAGCTCCGGGTAAAAAGGTACGGAGTCGCTGTTGGAGGCATAGTTGCCCACGATCATTTCGTCAGGCCGGATGTAGACTGTCATATTGTCCAGTATGTGCGCCAGGGCTCTGGCGCGGCGCAGGGCTATGGGTTGGCCCTCCGTCATTTTATATGATTGCGTTACCAGCCTGGCCCTTTCAAGGTCGAGAGACCAGATAAAGCCGGGCCTGGTCGCCCTGGCATCGGCGCTCAGGTATTCCAGCGCCACCTGCTGAGCCTTGATAGGTGTTTTCACCATTAAATTCACTGTTCTTGTAGTCATTGTCAGCCTCCTTAGCTATATACTCATAATTTACTTTTACACTTTGATGCGCAGATCGTCGAGAGGATAGCTCATGCAGGGATGGATATAGCCCGACTTTTTATCAGCCTGGCGGTGGTGCACCCTGGAGGGTATAAAGACCTTCCCCGAGATCAACTTGGTGCGGCAGGCCGTGCACTCGCCCGAGCGGCATATCGCCGGCACCACGATGCCCGCTCTTTCGAGCGAGTTCATCAACGGCTCGCCGGCTTTGGCCCTGACTTTCTTGCCGCTCCGCACCTCAGTCACCTCAAATTCCTTGGAAGCTGCAATCCCGGGCCATGCAGGCTCTTTGGTGATATCCTGAGGCGGGCCGTAGGCTTCCCGCTTGGTTCGCCTGGCAGGTACGCCCAGTTTAGCCAGCGCCGGTCCGCAAAGCTCGTACATAAGGGCCGGGCCACAGACAAAAACCGTCTTTCCTTTGAGATCGCCCGCCAGCTTTGCAATCACCTTATCATCGAGGAAGCCGGCAGCGCCTTTCCAGTCTGCCGGAGGTTCACTTATAACGTAATCAACTTTGATGTTTTTGTTCTTGGTAGTTATCTCTTTAAGCTCTTTCTCAAAGATTATGTCATCCGGCTTGCGGCTACCGTAGATCAGATGTATCTTCAAAGCTGAGTTCTTCTCAACGGCCTCGCGGATGATGGATATGAAGGGAGCTGCGCCGCTGCCACCCGCCAGGAAAACGAGGTCTGAGGAATCCATCAACGGCTCATAATAGAAATAGCCGTTGGGTCCGGTGGATTCAAAGCTGTCACCCACCTTGACGCTGTCCAGCAGGTAATGCGAAACGAAGCCGCCGTCCACACGTCGAACCGTGATGTCATAATACGGTTTTCCCGGAGTTGACGATATGCTGTAGGGACGTGATGTCCTGACGCCCTTGATATCGACAAAGAGATTGATATACTGTCCGGCGCGGAAAAATGGCAGGCGGCCGTTGCTGGATTCCAATCTAAGAGTCTTTGCGCTGGCCGTTTCTTTGATGATCTCCTTGACCTTGAGTTGCAGCCTGCGTGGATGGATGTTTTGAACAAATTTTTCTTCAGGCGTGATGCTGTCTTTCAGCTCATGCGGCTGCACCTTTTGCTTGGCCAAAGACTCCTGCATTTTAGTTATCTCACCTGCCTCCCAACCTCCCTTCTCCATATCCCGCAGCACCTCACGCGACGCCATGGCGCCGGAGGCGATGCAGGATTCAAAACCGCCGCCGATATTGACCCAGGCATTGGCGAAATACAGACCCTCCAGAGGCCCGCGCATGGGTATGCGCAGGAACCCGGTGCCTGTGAAGTTCTCATCGAATCCGATAATGCTGCCGCGCGGATTTCCTGTATAGCGTATATTGGTCAACGGCGTAGCAATCTCGATTACCTCGATATGGTCCCTTAAATTGGGGGCAGCTTTTTCCGCCAGTTTGATCACCTTCTCGGCCATCCTGTTCTTGGCCACAACATAGTCGGACGGGGACAGCTTCAGCCATGGATCTGCATAGGCGATCTGGGTTATCACGCACGATGCTGTGCCTTTAGGTGAAACGGATGGATCGACAACGTTATATGCCACGATTGCGTTACCGTCCGGCTCATAATCCAGCGAGTTGCGCATGTTTTCGTACTGCGCATCCAGGTCATAAGTTTTATTGACGAAGTTTTCATGCACGTTCAGCCCGACGTCCTGGCAGGGGCAGTCCAGGCCCAGGTAGATGTTGAAGGTGCTGGCGCCTCCGGACCAGCCCCCCAGCCGATTGAGATACCAGCCCGGCATATTGTCACGTCCGACCAGCTCCAGACTGGTCGTAACAGGATTGGCACTACACACAACGTGCTGCGTGGCGATCTCGGTGCCGTCCTCGGTCAGCACTCCGCGCACCTTGCCATCCTTCACTAAAATTTTTTTCGCGCCGTTATTGAACCAGACCTCACCACCGTATGACTCCATCGTATCGATAAAAGCCTGAGAGAGGTTTTGCGAGGTACCTCTGACATGGGCAGGGCCGAACCTGATGTAGCTGACCAGGCCCAGAGCATAGATAAGGAAGGCCATCCTGGAGGGCGGCTGGCAGAAATAGCCCCAGAGTTGCCCGATGACCGCGCGGGCTTTTTCATCGGAGACCAGGGGATTGAGCACCTCTGATAGGCTCTTGCCGAAGTTGCCGACCAGTTCCGGATATTCCGAAGGGTTCTCCATAACCGCTTTCATGCCCACCCGCATGGACCTCATGGCCTGCCTGGCGAACTCGAACATGGTGTTGGAAAACTTCTTTATACCTTCGGCCTCCCGGGGGAACTGGCTGCACAGGGCATCCTCGTAGTTCTGCCTGCCCTTGGGGAGATCAATAGTAAAATCGGGGAAAATGCTGCGATAAAGATCGGGTATGTGCAGTATGTCCACGCGGTCGGAAACGCCGCTGTCATGCAGGATTTTCCAGATGGGCCCCTTATCTTCCTCCGTCCCGTAGCCCGAGAGCTGATGCAAGGCGATCTCAAATTCAAAGCGCCCCCTGAGGAACGAGGTCGCATATCCGCCCGGGACATTATGTTTCTCCAGAATCACAACCTTCTTCCCCGCCTTGGCCAGGTAGGTAGCAGCGGATATTCCACCTAAACCCGCACCCACCACAACGGCATCGAAGTCTTTCATCAGGTATTCCTCCTATTCCTGTTATATGTTGTTTATTTTAATTGCTGTCAGCGTCCTTTGAACTTCGGCAGGCGCTTCTCTCTGAAGCAGTTAAGCCCCTCCCTGAAATCTTCGCTTCCCATCAGGTTTTTCTGCGCATAGGTCTCGATATATAGCTGCTGTTCCAGGGTGTTGTGCAGGCCGCTTTGAACGGCGCGCTTGATCTGCTTGAAGGCCAGAGGAGGACCCTGCACTATCCTGGCTGCCAGGGCTTGCGCCTCCTCCATCAGCTTCTCATGCGGCACAACCCTGTTAACCAGGCCGATGCGCTCCGCTTCGCGCGCGTCGATGGATTCACCCGTATACATGTATTCGTAGCAGCGTCCGGTGCCCAGCAGCCGCGGCATAAGGTAGGTGCAGCCGCAATCGGGTATCAAGCCCCGCATGACGAAGGCCAGGTTGAATAGAGCCTTCTCTGAAGCGATCCTGATATCGGCCAGTAACGCCAGCGATACCCCACCGCCTGCAGCAACGCCGTTGACAGCGGCGATGACCGGCTTCTGGAGATTATAGAGCCCCAATACGAAAGCTCCACCTATGGTCTGGCCGCGAGGCTCGAGCAGATCCTGCAGCCTCCCTTCCTCGGCTGCCTGGTTGAAAATAACAACGTCGGCGCCCGTGCAGAATCCCTTGCCCGCGCCGGTTATAATGAGGGCGCGTACGCTGTCATCCGCCTGTAAATCCCTGAATATCTTCGGCAAATATTCGTTGCTGATCTCACCCGTCAGCGCATTCAATCTGTGCGGTCTGTTCATGGTCAATGTAGCCACGTAATCCTTCTTTTCAAGTATCAGACCTTCATATTCCATATCTATGTCCTTCTCTACCCGGGCAGGCACGTCCTTTGCCTGATGTCCATGCTCAGGCCTTAACGGTCACCTCCGACGGGAATTGTTTTTGCATTATCTGCACGGCTCCACCGATGATGTCGTCCATAACCTCCTGTGTGCTCCTGATCTTTTTGATCAATCCGGTGACCTGCCCTGCAAACATGGGGTAA
>Ga0208828_1000729_pt1 | contig 14030 bp, 13 predicted proteins | sample Kivu_160m_FD_185487 | JGI IMG/M metagenome (GOLD analysis project Ga0208828, IMG submission 185487) | Freshwater microbial communities from Lake Kivu, Western Province, Rwanda to study Microbial Dark Matter (Phase II) - Kivu_160m (SPAdes)... | ecosystem: Environmental > Aquatic > Freshwater >... | reverse complement strand
GTAAATTGATCCATATCCGACAGGCCAAAGGAAAAAAAGACCGTTACACGCTGCTATCCGACGTAGTTCTGGAAAAATTGAGAGAATATTACCGTGTATATCGACCCTCAGAATATTTGTTTGGGGGCGCCGAGGGGCATGGTCATTTATCTGAACGCAGCATCCAGAATGTTTTCAGGCGGGCTTTAAAGAAAGTCGGAATACGCAAACCAGTCACAGTCCACTGTCTGCGTCATTCATTTGCCACCCATTTATTGGAAAATGGTACTGACCTGCGTTACATTCAGGAAATCCTGGGACATGCCAGTACCCGGACCACGGAAATATACACCCACGTGAGTAAAAAGAGTCTCGGTAAAATCATCAATCCACTCGATCAGGCAATTATAAAGCAAGGATTAAAGCAAAATGACCCATCAAAAACGAAATAAACGCCATATTTCGTATATCCCACCCAAAACGGGTGGATATACGAAGCAGGAGTGCGTATATACAATAGTTACCAACAAGGCGAAGAAAAAGACAGCGACAACGAAAATGACAGAAATAATGGTTTGAGAATGAAAAAAGTAATGACAATGACAGAAAAAAGATTTAGTTTTTTTGCCGACCCACTTAAAATTAATACGATAAGCCTACCCACAATGGCACATTTGCTTTTGCCCCGACACACAAAACCAACACTTCGGCAAAATCAAAAGAGCCATTTTTGCTACCCACTAAACTAACTTTAACATTTTTTTTGAAAAAAGTTTGACAATTACGATAAAATGACTTATCTTTGTGAGCGAATATTCACTCTATTGTTTTAAAGTCAAATTAAATGAATACAGAATTATCAGAGAGACAAAAGGAAATTATTAAAGCTTCGCTTGAAATAATTGCTGAAAATGGAATACAGAGTTTGACTATTAAAAACCTGTCGAAAAAAATCGGACTTGTTGAATCCGCAATTTACAGACACTATGAAAGTAAAACCCAAATACTTATTGCAATACTCGATTCCATAACAGGTGAAGCAAAATCAAATGATTTAACAGGAGAAGAAAGCGTTATTTACTTTATTGAAAAAAGACTTACAAATCATTTTTTAACTTTTACTAATAACCCCGCTTTGGTTTCAGTAGTTTTTGCAGAAGACTTGTTTCAAAACGAGCCTTTATTGATTGAAAAAACAAAGGTAAAAGTAGAAAAAAGCATATCAGAACTTGCAAAACTAATAAGCGTTGGACAACAAAAAGGTGAAATCAGAAACGACATTATTTCAGAACAAGTTTCTATTATGATAAATGGAAGTGTTAGAATGTTGGTAAAGCAATGGAAAATGTCAGGTTACTCTTTTGATTTAATTGTCAAGGGTGCAGAATTAATTCATTCTTTGAAATTAATGTTGAAACTATAATGCCATGTATATAAAATCATTATTAATATTATTAATGCTTTTTAGCGGTTACATTGCGAATGCACAACCCGAGATTATCGGTAAATGGAAAAATGAGGAATCGGGAAGTATTATCGAGATTTACAAGCAAAACAGTTTGTTTTTTGGAAAGATTATTAAGGTTTCAGGGAACGAAGATAGAGAGAAAGTAGGGCATTTGCTTTTAGATAAACTGACCTTCTGTAAAGAAACAGGAACATACACAGGTATAGTGAACTCAACCAACGGAATGACAGCAGATTGTGAACTTAAATTGATAAATCAAGACAGATTTCAAATGACAGTTACCAAATTATTTATTAAGAAAACGCAAATATTTGTAAGAACAGAATAATATGAAATACATTTTAATTCTAACAATAGCAATATTACAGTTTTTCCAAACTGTAAATGCACAGACAGAATTGAGTTTCAATAATCTTGATTCGCTTCTAAATTATGCAGAGAATAATAGCATATCAATTAAAACAGGAGAGCAACAGATATTATTGGCGAAATGGCAAAAGATTTCGGCACAAGCAGGACTTGTAAATTTTAGAATGCAAACAAATTTTAATTTAACCAATAATTTGGAATTACCTGTTTCTTATATGCCCGGTGAAGCCTTTGGTGGTGCTCCCGGCACATTCAAGGAAGTTACAATGGGACAACAATATATCGGAAACCTTAATATTGCCCCACAAATAGACATTATAAACCCTGCCAGTTGGGCTAAATTGCAAAGTGCTAATGCAAACTCGAAATTAGCAGACATTAATAATTTGATTGCAAAAAAATCACTTTTTGAATCCATTTCAGCAAGCTATCACAATATTATTTCGTTGCAAGAGCAAATTGAACTAACTCAAAAAAGTCTGCTAATTGCCGATACTTTGCTTCTGAATATGCAAAATAAATATTCCGCAGGTATTGTTAGGCAACAAGATTTGAACGATGCACAAATTAACAAACTAACACTTGCCGATAAATTAGAGCAATTGAAATTATCGCTAAAACAACAATATTTCAGTCTTAAAATTCTGTGCGACATACCCGAAACTACATTACTTACTATTAATGAACCAACAAACTATAATCAGCAGTTTACACTTGGTTTAGAAGTAGATAATCAACTTAATTATAAATCTTCACTGTTAAAAGTTGATTTAGCAAATGCCGATTTAAAAACCAATCATTTTATGCAGTTACCAACTGTTTCATTGGTGTTTTACGATGCTTGGCAACAAAATAGCAATCTTATGTTCTTTGATAATGAGGCTCGATGGCTTAATTCACAGTACGTTGGATTAAAACTTAGTATGCCATTTCCTGATATTAATAGATTTACACAAACAAGAACATCTAAAATAAACAGAACCATAGCGTTGCAAAATGTTGAACATACAAAAATACTTAACGATAATAATAATCGTCAACTTGTATTGGATTACGAGAAAGCATTCTCGCAATTTGCAACAGCAAAGCAAATTTTCACACTTAAAGAACAAAATTACTATTTGGCATTAAATCAATTTAACATGGATATTCTGCCGTCCGATAAATTATTGATTGCCTTTAATGATATGGTTACGAGCCGAATAAATTACAGTTCGGCATTGGCAAATTTACTTTTTTTAAAATCAAAAATTGACATAAATAACTCTGTAAAATGAAAAAGATAAAGTACATAATCCCGTTTATTTCCGTCTTGTTCTTGCTCAATTCATGTGGCAAAAATACCGAAACGGTAAAGCCTGAAAGAAAGAATATTACCGAAACTGTCTTTGCATCAGGGGTTTTAGTGCCTGAAAATCAATATAATCTTACGGCTCAAAGCGATGGTTATATTATAAACATGAATTTTGAGGAAGGCGACATTGTTAAAAATGGGGATTTATTGGCTGTTATTGACAATAAAACATACGATATCAATTCTCAGAATGCTGATTTATTGCTAAAAATTGCACAAGCCAATACTTCGCCAAATGCACCGGCATTAAAACAAGTAGAAGCGAATATGAATGCTGCCGAAATAAAAATGAATCAGGATATGCAACAAGCAGAACGATATAAAAAGCTGTACGAGAGCAACAGTGTATCAAAACTAGAATATGAAAATATACAGTTGGCTTATGAAAATTCAAAAGCTACCTTTATCTCCTTACAAGAAAATTACAAATTACAGAAACAAATAGCTGAACAGCAACTGATAAATCAACAATCACAAAGCGGAGTTAATAAAGTTTTGCAAGGAAACAATGAATTACGTGCTGTTGTTGGAGGTAAAATTTATTTAAAAATGAAAGAATTAGGCGATTACGTCCGTAGAGGCGAAATCATTGCTGTAATAGGAAATCCTTCAAATTTGTATGCCAAACTTAGTATTGATGAATCGAACATTTCTAAAATTAAATTGAATCAGAAAGTTATAATACAGTTAAATACACATAAAAATCAAAACTACAACGCAAAAATAACTGAAATATATCCAGCTTTTGACAAACAAACGCAATCATTCTATTGCAGAGCAGATTTTACCGATTCATTAAATTTTCTTATTTCAGGCACACAATTACAAGCCAATATTGTTGTTGGTGAAAAAGAAAGTGTTTTAGTTATACCAAGGAAATTTCTAAATTATGGAAATACCGTTAATGTTAAGGGCGAAGGACAAGTAAGCATTGAAACAGGAATTATTTCAACTGACTGGGTAGAGGTTATCAGCGGTATTGAGGAGAATACAATTTTGGTTTTTGAAAAAAATAAGTAAGTATGAAAATATTTCCTAAAATAAAACTCAATGTTGATTTAGAAATAGCATTGACTCATATTCTGGCAAAAAAGAAGCAGACAGTCATTGTTTCTTTTGCAGCGGCAATAGGAATAGCAGCCTTTATTTTCCTTAATTCACTGGTACTTGGGTTTAACAGGGATTCAGATGAAGCCCTTTTTAAATCGACTCCACATATTCGGATTTATGTTGAAGATAAAATGAGTGAACCCTTGTTTACTGATTCGAAAAGTAATTCCTTAACAATTATTTCCAACCCAAAAATAATCAACGAAAGCAAGAAGCTTTTAAACCCTGAAAAAATTCTCTATAATGTGAAACTAATAGAAGGAGTTACCACGGCAACAACTTGGCTCAATATCAATATCTTTTATAATAATGGCAGTGCTCAGGTTAACGGAAGTAGTTCGGGGGTAAACATTTACGAAGCCAACGAGATGTTTGATATTCAATCGTCTATGGTTGAGGGCAGTTTACAAAATCTTATAAGCACACCTAACGGAATAATTATTGGAGTGGGTATTGCAGAAAAACTGAATGTGAGAATTGACGATAATATCAGTGTAGTTTCACCAACAGGTATAGTGAAGATAATGAAGGTTGTTGGGATGTTTAAAACAAGCAATTCGGTTGTTGACAAATCAAAATCATACATGAATTTGTCAATTGCTCAACAATTAATGGCACAGGGACCCGACTACATTACAGACATATATGTTAATGTAGAAGACCCAAATACGGCAGTTTCTTATTTGCCATTAATACAAGAACGTACTGGTTATATTGCTGAAGATTGGAAAGCAGCTAATGAATCGGCAGAAGCCAGTAAAAAAACAAGAAAAGTGATGATGGGCTCAATATCAATTATAATTTTAATTGTTGCCGCTTTTACTATTTACAATGTTGTAAACATGACAGTAAAACAAAAACTTCACGATATCGCAATTTTGAAAGCTCAGGGTTTTGCTGGAAAAAGTGTTGTAAAAATTTTCATCAGCGAGGCACTGATAATTGGAATACTTGGCACAATTATGGGCTTGATACTCGGCACTTTATTGGTCAAAGCCCTCAGCAAAGTATACATAGGTGGTGATAGAGGTTACTTCCCGATAGAATTTGAACCCAAAATAATGATTATGGGTGTTTTTGTTGGCCTTTTTGTAACATTTATTGCCGGATTAATTCCTGCAAAAGGGGCTGCAAAAGTTGACCCTGTATCAATCTTTAGAAATTTATAACTATGCAGACTATACTCAAAACAGAAAATATTACGAAATATTTTTATACTCCGCAGAAATTCAAAGTATTAGATAACATTTCTTTTGAGATAAAAGAATCCGAATTTGTATCAATCGTTGGAAAATCAGGAAGTGGAAAAACAACCCTTTTGTATGTACTTTCGACAATGGATACTGATTATAATGGAAATATTTACATCGAAAATAATGTAATAACAGGGTTAAAGCAGGATAAATTGGCGAGAATACGAAATGAGCATATAGGTTTCGTATTTCAATTTCACTATTTGCTCCCGGAATTTACCTGCCTGAAAAATGTTATGATTCCGGCTTTGAAATTAAATCGTTTTTCACGTGAAGAGATAGAAGTAAAAGCATATCAAATTCTAAAATTGTTAGGTGTGGAGGAACAGGCATTAAACCCCGCATCGAAACTCTCCGGTGGACAGCAACAACGTGTTGCAATAGCAAGAGCATTGATAAATGACCCCAAAATTATTATGTGCGATGAACCAACAGGTAATCTTGATTCGAAAAACACGTCTATTGTAATGGATATTTTTAAAAAAATTTCCACCGAATTAAACCAGACTATCGTTGTAGTAACGCATGATAATGACTTTGCAAATTCAACAGACCGGATAATGGAAATGCAGGATGGAAGAATTTTATAAAAATGCTAAATTTGTATTCTAAATTCTGTATCAATTTAAATGTTCGCCTTAATAAAATCGCTGAAAAATTGAGAAAGTGAAAATGTTGGCTGCATAATAAGAATTAAACGAAAATGACTTAATAGTAACAACTTAAAATTAGTTTAATATGAAAAAAGTTTTGATTATTTTCAATCGTGAGCCTTACGACAACACAGATGTAACATGGAATGGGCTTCGCCTTGCAGAAACATTGAGAAAAAATGGACAAGAAGTCAGAATTTTCTTAATGAATGATTCTGTAGATATGGCGAGAGAAGTCTGTAAACCGCCAGAAGGTTATGACCAAGATTTGTCGCAAATGTTAAAGGATTTAATATCCAATAGAGTCCCTGTTAAAGTTTGTGGTACTTGTATGTCTCGTTGTGGAATTCATAAAAATCATCCATACTTTGATGGAGCAGAAAAATCAACAATGGGAGCATTGGCTGATTGGGTAGTTGATAGTGATAAAGTTATGACTTTTTAAATGCCACCACGCACAGCCAAGCACAATGTCAGGTCGCACAAGCCTACGCTAAACCAAAACCTGCCATAGAGCCTGTCTTTCTGCCAACGCTGACTTTGCCGTCACTTAAAAAAACTAAATCTTTTAAGACAGAAAAAACAGAATGACTGAATTGAAAAATTATCTCAAACCATTGACAGACAAGAACGCCCAGTTGGTAACATGCGGTATATTTTATTGCCGAGATAGTGCTAATTTGAAAGGTTGTGGCTCGCTTCAAACTTCATCGTGGTTTGACAGTGACGTGCTCCGAAATCGGCAACAAAAACATACCGCTGTCCGTTGTGCCTCATGCTAAGAAAACCGACAGCGTACCAAATGACAGGAAAAATGATTAAATTTGTAAACTAAAATACAAGGAATTAGAATGAAAGAAAAACTGACAATAGACAAACTAAAAGCTGAAGCCAAAGCCTTTTGCATTGCTGAATCGAAAATTCAAAATAAATCACTTTTTGGGGTAACTGACGGAAAAGCAGTAGGGACACATATAGAACATAAGTTTCAAGAGCAATTAAACTCAAAATACAAAACAACAATTGGTTCATCTGCAAATGGAATTGATTTGCCATCTGACGACATACTTACAGATATTAAGGTTACTTCAATAAAGCAACCACAATCATCATGTCCGTTTAAAGATGCTAAACAAAAGATTTTTGGACTTGGGTACAACCTGCTTGTTTTTGTTTACGACAAAATAGATGACCCCAAAACAAAAACAGCTAAACTTGATTTTGTTAGTTGCTCATTTATTTCAAAAGAACGGACAGCCGATTATACCACAACTTATCGTTTACGTGAAATGGTTAAGGACAAGGCTAATGTTGAAGATATTGTTGCATACTTGAACGATAAAAATATTCCAGCCGATGAAATAACTCTAAATCAGTTAGCAAAACAAATTCTGAAAACACCGCCAGTTCAAGGCTATTTGACTATTTCAAACGCTTTGCAATGGCGACTTCAATACCAAAGGGTTGTTGCGCTTGACAAGGCAGTACAAGGAATAAGTAAAGTAATTGATAAAGTAGCCAAGTAATGAGAATATTTGAAGCAAATATTTCATTGCAAGTTAGAACGTTTTTAAAAGACTTTTTAAACAATACTTCGTCTTTTGAAAATGCAAATCAAAAAATGTTTGATGCCTTCGGCATCAATGTTTTTTTTGAAAATGATGATGATTTTCAAGCATTGAAAGAATCTGTTTCTATTGTCGCCATAAGTTCAGTTGAGGAGCCTGACCGTGCAGAATATGGAGATTTTCAAACTAATAAAGATTTAGCAAATAAGGTTGCAAAGCATTTGTCAAAAAGGGATATATTACCTGAAATTATTATTGAGCCAACTTGCGGGAAAGGAAATTTTATAATTGCTTCGTTATCTAATTTTAAAGCAATTAAGAAAGTATTTGGTATCGAAATTTACAAACCTTATGTTTGGGAAACTAAATTTAGTATTCTCGATTTTTTTCTTTCAAATCCCGACAGTAACAAACCAGAAATAACAATCACACATTGCAGTATTTTCGATTTTGATTTTAAAAATATTTCTAAACAGTATCCAGTTGAAAAAATACTAATAATTGGAAATCCACCTTGGGTAACAAACTCAAAATTAGGTTGCCTTAATTCTTCAAATCTTCCCAAAAAATCAAATTTCAAGAATCAAAACGGTTTAGATGCAATGACAGGCAAAGGTAATTTTGATATTGCTGAGTATATTACTTTAATGCTTTTAGATGCTTTTCAAATGCATAACGGATATTTGGCACTATTGGTAAAAAACTCAGTTGTAAAAAACATCGTTTTTGACCAAAAAGACAAAAAGTATAGAGTTGGTGAAATAGAAAAATATTGCATTGATAGTAAAAAGGAATTTAATGTTTCAGTTGAAGCGTCTTTGGTTTATTGTCAACTTAATTCACCCCCAAGTTTTGAATGCAATGAATTTGATTTTTATAGTTTAGAGAAAAGATTAAGTTTTGGCTGGCTTAATTCAAAGTTTGTTTCGAATCTTGCGGATTATAATGAAACAAAAGAAATTGATGGCGTATGTCCATTTGAGTGGAGACAAGGCATAAAACACGATTGTACCGCTATTATGGAATTAGAAAGAGTAAACGGACATTTTGTGAATAATCAATCTGATGAAATTAAACTCGAAGAAGATTTGGTTTATGGCTTATTAAAAAGTTCTGATTTAAAAAATACAGTTATAAAAAGTACAAGAAAACATACTATTGTCACACAAACAAAAGTTGGACAAGAAACTTCATATATTCAGCATTTATACCCCGAAACATATTCATATTTAAAAAAGAATATTTCTAATTTTCAAGCAAGAAAATCAAGTATTTATAATGGGAAACCATTATTTTCAATATTTGGAATTGGGGATTATTCATTTAAACCATTTAAGATTGCAATTTCTGGGTTATATAAAACATATCATTTTACATTAGTGTTGCCACAAAACGACAAACCTGTAATGTTGGATGACACTTGTTATTTTATTGGTTTTGACAGAATAGAATATGCCGTGTATGCTATTATTCTACTAAATTCTAAAACGGCTGAAGCATTTTTAAAATCAATTACTTTTTCCGATGCAAAAAGAGTCTTTACCAAAGACCTTTTAATGCGTTTAGATTTATTAAACATTGCCAAGTTAATTTCCCGTACTGAAATTGAAGAGCAAATAATTTTCTTAAATGATAAGTATAGTTTGAATATTAACTTATCACATTGGGAAAGTTTCATAGACGAAATGACACCAAAGAAAGAAAAACAATTGACAATATTCGGATGAAAACAAAGCACGAAGGCACAACAAAGGCTATATGCAATAAGGGTTTTAGTGGTAATTCAAGCCTTCTGCCCCGCATAAAATTTCGTGTCGGCGGACAGTAAAGTAGCCCGCAATCCCTTACTGCATATAGCCTCAACCGTTATGTTTTATTAACAGGAAACACAAAACTATACACAGATTAATAAAAAATTCGTGAAAAAATTTATTAAAAATATAATGATGATTTTTTTGCTTTCGGTATTTATATTTCCGATAGCAGTAAAATCATTGCATTTTCACGAAAAAGAATTTCGTTGCAACGCTAAAAATGAAAATCATTTTCACACGAAACACGAAAAATGTGCTATTTGTGCTTATGAATTTTCAATATTTACCGTTATAAAACATAATATTCAAACTCAAAAGAATGAAATATGTGATAATTACAAAACTTCATATCTCTCTTTTTTATTAGATAAAAGTATTTTTTTTACTTATTTATTACGAGCACCACCAAAATACATCTAATTACTTAAAATTAAATTAATTAGATTATATAACTTTAATTCGTAATAAAATGAAAAAATATTTGTTTTTTTTCTTTATGGTATTTCTTTTTCTAAAAGTAAATGCCCAAAATGAAATAAAAGGAACCGTAAGCGACCAGAATAATGAACCATTGACGGGTGCTAATGTGTTTCTTATTCAACAAAATAAGGGGACAATTACCGATAATCAAGGTCAATTTATACTTACCGACCTTCCAGCCGGAAAAATAATTATTCAGGTTTCATTTATTGGCTATCAAAATCATATTGAAACAATAAATTTGGATAATTTACCGATTGAATTGAAAATCAGTTTAAAAGAAGTTCCTATTGAAGCGCAGGAAGTTGTTGTTTCAGGTAGTTTTAACAATTCGCAACACGAAAATGCAGTAAAAGTTGACATTCTCAAAATGACGAATATTTCAAACACAAGTACACCTAATTTTATGGAACTAATTACACAAGTTCCGGGCGTTGATATGATTGCCAAAGGAAACGGAGTTTCAAAACCTGTAATTCGTGGACTTTCAATGAATAACATTTTGGTTCTAAATAATGGTGTAAGAGTTGAAAACTATCAATACAGTGAAAATCACCCACTTGGAATTGATGAAAATTCGATTGAAAAAATTGAAATTATAAAAGGTGCTTCTTCGTTGCTTTATGGTTCAGATGCCGTTGGTGGTGTATTGAATTTTATAAAAGAAAGACCTGCACCTGTCGGAAAAATTGTTGGCGATTATTCGCTAAAATATTTTTCAAATACGCAAGGCGTAAATTCGAGTTTGGGAATAAAAGGGGCAACAAAAAATCTATATGCAGGTATACGAGTGGGTATAAAATCACATTCCGATTATTTATTGCCGAACAATGATTTTGTTAAAAATTCACGTTTCAACGAAAAAAGTATTCATACCAACGTTGGAATGACAAAGAATTTTGGAACATTCAAACTCTTTTATGATTACTTCAAACAAGATTTAGGAATGACTGTTCCTGCAGCAATTTCGCTTGTTGAAAACAGAGACCACAAAAATGATATTTGGTATCAGGACTTAACACACCAATTAATTGCTTCGCAAAATAAATTGTTTTTCGGTTCTTCTACATTAGAATTGAACGCTTCGTTTCAAAATGCTTATCGCAAATTAAATACTACGCTTGACGTGCCGTTTGTTGAAATGAGTTTGAATACCGTTTCGTATGAAACAAAGTTACTTTTGCCTTCAAACAATAAAAGTGAATATGTTGTTGGAATTCAAGGTTATTGTCAAACAAATGAAAATAAAAATAACCGAACTTCACAATTTTTGCCTAATGCCGATATACACAGCAACAGTGTTTTTGCATTACTCCAACATACATTTTTCAAATCGTTGAAACTTCAAACGGGTATTCGATTGGATAATCATTCAATAAAAACGAAATCGCTTGGAGCAGAAGGAACACCAACCTATTATAAACCTGTTGAAAACAATTATAATAGCATAAACGGTTCATTAGGTTTTACTTACAATCTTAATAAAACCGATTTGCGTTTTAATGTAGCAAAAGCATTTCGTTCGCCAAATATTGCTGAATTAACATCAAATGGAATGCACGGAAACCGCTTTGAAAAAGGAAATCCTGACTTAAAACCACAAGATGCTTATGAAACCGATATTAGTTTACATTATCACGCCGATAATATTACATTCGACATTGCCGGTTTTTACAACTATATTTATAATTATGTTTTTGTAAAACCAACAAGCGATACAATTTCAACAGGTTCAAAGATTTTTGCATTTTCGCAAACAACGGCTAAACTATATGGATTTGAAGCAGGAGTTCATTTTCACCCCAAACAATTAGATTGGATACATTTAGAAATAACTTATTCATCAACCGTTGGGAAAGACAATTTTAACGATTATTTGCCTTTTATTCCGGCAAATAAATTACGAAGCGAATTGCGTTTTCAGAAAGAAAATATACTATTTTTGACAAAACCGTATTTTAAAGTGAATTTGCTTTCGGCTTTTGCGCAAAACAATCCGGCATCAAACGAAAGTAAAACAGATGCTTACAATATCTTTGATATAAGTATAGGTTCAAATATTAAGATTTTTAATCAGTTGATAACAACAAATATCAGCGTAAGTAATGTTTTCAACAAAGAATATTTCGACCATTTATCTACTTTAAAAGGATTAAATATTTATAATCAAGGAAGAAGTATTAATTTTGCGATTAAAATACCTTTTGGATTGAAATAATAATGAATTGAAAATAAAAAACATAACATAGCATATAACGGTCAGTGTGTTTTGGGTAGCTTGCTTCGTTCCATTCGCTTCGCTCATTGCACTACGCAAGCCACCCAAAACACACCGCCGTATATGCTTTTTCGTTAAGCTCCATTTGCAGCCATCAATGAGGAGTAACCATTTATGGCAACTTCATTAGACATAGTTTTCTGGGATGTTCAGCATGGACACAGTACGTACCTAAGCACACCCAACGGGCGTCATATCGTTGTTGATCTTGGTATCGGAGCGTACTCTGGAAAGGCAGATTTCAGCCCTTTGCTGCACTTGAAAAACAAATACTCCGTTGCACAACTCGATTATGTTGTAATCACACATCCCCACGTTGATCATATTGATGATATTTTTAACTTCAGTTCGCTCTCACCAAAGGTTCTGTGCCGTCCTAAACATCTTGACAGAACACCTATCCTAAGTTCTGGCAGAACAGAGGAGAAGAAGATACTCGAAAAGTACTTTGAGATTAGCGACAGCTACAATGAACCTATCCCAGACGATAGCCCAAACAATCCCCGCAATCCGGCGAACTGGGGCGGAGTTGCAATAACTATTTTCAGTCCAACAAAGTGTGGCGAAAGTAATCTTAACAATCATAGTATTGTTGCTCTATTTGAGTATAAAGGAATGAAAGTGCTCATACCCGGAGATAACGAACTCCCATCTTGGAATGAACTCAAGGAACAAACCGTCTTCTTGTCTTCAACCAAGGATATTGATGTTCTGCTGGCTCCCCACCATGGTCGTGACAGCGGCTTCGACAACGATACCATTGCTAATTTCAATCCAAGACTGACTATTATCTCCGATGGGCGATTCGGTGATTCGTCCGCTGCTTCAAGATACTCAGCAAAAACCCGAGGCTGGAAAGTTCACAAAAGGAACAGCACTGACGAAGAACGAAAGTGTGTAACCACGAGAAGCGACGGCGTCATTGTTGCCAAAATCGGCGAGAACGATGACGGGAGCCGCTTCCTATCAATTACAATAGACTGAATGCGTATGAGTCTGAAATCAAAAAACACTCCGATTCTAACAGGTTTCGTCCTCCTTAATTTGGTGATCTTTCTTACTTTTTACGGTTTTTCGTGGGGTGAATTCACCAGGTTCTCAAATGGATTCACCCTCCAAAGTCCTTTCTTTGCAGTTGCAGTACACCTTATCGTTCTAGTTCTGTGCTACTTCTTCCCAGAGACAATTAAGAATACTCTCGTTTACTGGCGCATAAAGAATCCATTGCCTGGCACTCGTGCATTCTCCGAATTGGCACCCAAAGACGTTCGAATCAGTATGGACAATCTGAAGAATCAATTTGGCACTCTACCCACTGATCCACTTGAGCAGAACAGACTTTGGTACAGGATCTATCGCAGCAAAGAGAAGGACACGGTGGTAACCTCCTCACACTCACGCTGGTTACTCACAAGAGACATAACGACAATCGCTTTCGAGCTCTTGATTTTACTTTCAGTCATCACTTTTGCTCGTTCTTTTGCTTTGATGAGCTTCGTCTATTCAATATTCCTTGTGCTTCAGTATTTGCTTTTCGTAATAGTCGCACGCAATAATGGAAACAAATTCGTTTGTAATGTGCTTGCTCGTTAGGCTGCAAACGGCGCTTAACAGCAACAAAAATGTAAAATGAACAATTGCTTCGCTTACATAGAATTGGTTTTTAGTAGTTCGCTTCGCAACTGCATTTTTGTTGCACACGTT
>Ga0208828_1000727_pt1 | contig 14067 bp, 8 predicted proteins | sample Kivu_160m_FD_185487 | JGI IMG/M metagenome (GOLD analysis project Ga0208828, IMG submission 185487) | Freshwater microbial communities from Lake Kivu, Western Province, Rwanda to study Microbial Dark Matter (Phase II) - Kivu_160m (SPAdes)... | ecosystem: Environmental > Aquatic > Freshwater >... | reverse complement strand
TCCCTGACTTGAGCTTTTTGACGTACTTGGGCGTGTGGACGAGAAGGAGGTCTTCGTCGGAGGCCGGCTTGGGGCCCAGGAAATTCTCTTTTTTTACGCCCATTGCCAGCAGCTTTTCGTAGATCATCCGGTATTTCTTGACCGGAAAGACGTGCTTGCCGAGGTCCACCATCCAATATTCTTCGCTATAGACGAACTTGAACGGAAACTTGTTGCCGAGGAGCAGACGGATGATGCCCATGAGGGGAAATAAAGCATATCACGTCTTACGAAAAACTCAAGGGGCCGGGCGCCGGCCGGTCCCTTTGTCATAGTCTGAAATGTGATATACTATGCCGGGCAGAATATAATTGACGCAATATTTCTTTTCTGCCCGGCTAGAACTCGGGGAGCAGTAATGATGCTGCATTATATTTTCTGCTCCCCGTAGTAATACCGCGTTCCTGGGGTGCGCGCATGGTGCGTGTTCCCAGGCGTACGCAAGCGTTCGAGCCCGGCCCGGGAGGTTTTTGTGAGCAATTACCGCATCGACAAGCACCCCATCCTGACTCCTCCTGCGGCACCGGGCATCGAGATATTCTGGAAGGGCCTGCCGCTCGCGGCGAAGCCCGGAGAAACGATCTCTTCGGCCCTCTTCGCCCACGGCGAGCGGACCTTCAGCTTTCATCCCAAAGACCATGCGCCGCAGGGCATCTTCTGCGCCAACGGCCAGTGCGCTCAATGCCTGGTCCTCGCCGACGGGCTGCCGGTCAAGGCCTGCATGGAGCTCGTCCGGCCCGGCATGAGGGTCGAGCCCGTGGACGGGCTTCCCGTACTGCCTCGCATCTCCGCCCCTCCGCGCATCGGTCCCGTCGAGGAGATCCCGATCCCCGTCTTGATCATCGGCGGCGGGCCGGCCGGGCTGTCGGCCGCGATCGAGCTCGGCAAGCGCGGCATCGAAACGCTCCTCGTGGACGACAAGCACCGCCTGGGCGGCAAGCTCGTCCTGCAAACCCATCGCTTTTTCGGCTCCTATGACATGGTCTACGCCGGCACGCGCGGCATCGACATCGCCACGAAGCTCGAGGCCGAGGTGCGATCGCACCCCAGCGTCCGCGTCTGGCTCCAGAGCGCGGCCCTGGCCGTGTTCAGCGATCAGAAGGTCGGAATCCTGGCCGAAGGCCGGCGCTACGTGCTCGTCAAGCCCCAGGCGCTGCTCGTGACGGCGGGCGCGCGGGAAAAAAACCTCGCTTTTCGGGGAAATACGCTTCCCGGCGTCTACGGCGCCGGCGCTTTTCAGACGATCGTCAACCGGGACCTGGTCCGGTCGTCCGAGAAGCTCTTCATCGTCGGCGGCGGCAACGTCGGCCTGATCGCCGGCTACCACGCGCTCCAGGCGGGGATCCCGGTCGTGGGGCTCGTCGAAGCCCTGCCCGAATGCAGCGGCTACAAGGTCCACCGGGACAAGCTGGCCCGCTTCGGCGTGCCGATCTACACGTCGCACACGATCCTCAGCGCCAACGGCCGGGACTCCGTCGAATCAGTGACGATCGCCCGTCTCGACGAGAAGTGGTCGCCCATTCCCGGGACCGAGCGCTCCTTCGCCTGCGACACCGTCCTCATCGCCATCGGCCTCGACCCGGTCGACGAGTTCTTTGTCAAGGCCAAGGAGTTCGGCATGGCCGCCTTCGCCGCGGGGGACGCCGAGGAGATCGCCGAAGCGTCGGCGGCCATCTTCTCCGGCAAGATCAGGGGCCTCGAGGTCGCGCGGGCCCTGGGCGCCGAGGCGGGAGAGATCAAGAGGGAATGGTACGAAACGGCCGAGATCCTCAAATCGAGGCCGGGCCGGACCGACCCGGAAACCTATCCGGAAGATGAACGCGGCGTATTTCCCGTCCTCCACTGCGTCCAGGAGATCCCCTGCGACCCCTGCACCACGGTCTGCAAGCAGGACCTCATCCATATCCACTCCTCGGACATCCGCTGCCTTCCCGTCTTCGAGGTCAAGGACGGTCAAAAAGGATGCACCGGCTGCGAAAAATGCGTCACGATCTGCCCGGGCCTGGCCATCTCACTCGTCGACTACCGCAAGGACCCCGAATTCCCGACCGTGACCCTCCCCTACGAATTTCTCAAGGACGGCATCGAAACCGGAGACACCGTCACCGTCCTTGATACCGAAGGGACGGCCCTCGCCGACGTCGAAGTCACGGGCGTCCGCGCGATCAAGGCCAACGACCGGACGGTGCTCGTCAAGCTCAAAACGCCCCGCGCCGTAGCCAAGAAAGTCGCCGGCCTGCGGGTCCAGGACGACAGGGTTACGAAGCCTCTCGGCCGCTATGTCGAGCGGACGGCCGACGACACGATCGTCTGCCGCTGCGAGCGCGTGACGGCCGGCGAGATCCGGGCCCTGATCCGGCAGGGCTATCATGACATCAACGAGATCAAGGCCGTGACCCGGGCCTGCATGGGCTCGTGCGGGGCCAAGACCTGCACGCCCCTCATTCACCGCCTTTTCCGGGAAGAGGGAGTCGCGGAGAAGGAGATCACGGACCAGCCCAAGCGGCCGCTGTTCATGGAGGTCCCCCTGGGAACGTTCGCCGGCTGCGACGAAGCCGAGGAGACGGGCCATGGCCGCTGAGCGAGCCTTCGACGTCGTCATCATCGGCGCGGGCAGCGTCGGAACGCCGGCGGCCATGTTCCTGGCGGAAGCCGGCCTGCGGACGCTCGTCCTCGACAAGCTCCCCAGCGCCGGCCAGGGGTCGAACAAGCACGCCATAGGCGGGCTGCGGGCGACCCATTCCGACCCGGCTAAGATCCGCATCTGCCTCCGGAGCCTCGAGATCTTCGGGACCTGGAAAGAGCGCTACGGCGACGACCTGGAGTGGCGCAAGGGCGGCTACCTCTTCGCCGCCTTCCGGGAGGCGGAAGAGCAGATTCTGAAGGAGCTGCTCGTCGTCCAGAAGCAATACGGATTGAATATCGATTGGCTGGACAAGAAGGAGATCCTCGAGGCGGCGCCCGACCTGAAGCCGGACGGCCTGATCGGCGGGACGTTCTCGCCCGACGACGGGAACGCGTCGCCCCTGGCCGCGGCCCACGCCTTTTTCCTTCGGGCCAAGCGGGCCGGGGCGGAATTCCGTTTCGGCGAGAGCGTTACGGGGCTCGATATCGAAGGCGGCAGGATCCGAGGCGTCCGCACGGACCGGGGTTCGTATGGCGCCGAGGTCGTGATCAACGCCGCCGGCGCCTGGGCGGCCAAGGTCGCCGCCCTGGCCGGGATCGACATCCCCGTCCAGCCCGACTCCCACGAGGGGGCCGTGACCGAGCCCGTCGCTCCCTTTCTCGGGCCGATGATAGTGGACATCCTGCCGGCGGACGCCTCGGCGAACTATTATTTTTATCAGCATGCCACGGGGCAGGTGCTCTTCTGCATCACGCCCAGTCCGAGCTTCTGGGGCTTCGATACCCGGGAGACCAGCACCTTTCTCCCCCAGGTCGCCCGGCGGATGGTCAATATCATGCCGAGACTCCGCAACCTGCGGGTGAGGCGCACCTGGCGCGGGCTCTATCCGATGACGCCCGACGGCGCTCCGCTCGTCGGCTGGACGCGCGAGGTCGAGGGATTCCTCCTCGCGGCCGGGATGTGCGGCCAGGGCTTCATGATCGGCCCCGGATTGGGCGAGATGCTGGCCCATCTCGTCAAGGGAAAGCTCTCGCCGAAAGACAAGGAAATCCTGGATTATCTGTCCCCCTACCGCGAATTTAAGGGGATGGAAAAGTTGAAATAGCCGGCAGGCACTCACCCGATCGGTGAGTGTCTGCGGACGAGCGTCTCGGTCATATCCACGGATTACCGCCTTTTTCTCCGGCGGCGCCGCGCGCCGGCCGGCGCAGAGGGGAAAGCCGCCCGGAAAAGCCCTTCGAACGATTCTTCCCCGCACGGAGGGCGTCCGGTTTCGATCAGAAAGGCCAGCCGGGAAGCCTGCGCATAATGGGTTCGCCGCTGCAGCGACCAGCGCATCCGGCCGGTGCGGAGAGCTTTCAGCATGGGCTCCATGATGTCGAGGATCTGAACGGCATTCGACCGCACGACGCGGGGGATAGTCATGGCGGTCTTGGCCTCCGCGATCGCGAGGGCGAGAACGTGGTGGGTGTCCCCCTCGGCTCCCTCGAAGAGCGGCTCAAGCCAGGGCCGGAAGAAGAGGGCATAGGCTTCGTCCTGGGAAAGGTCGAAGCCCGCCGCCTTAGCCCTGTCCATAACGGCCAGGAGCGCGTCGAGCTTGGCGAAGAGGGCGGGATCCATCTCGTAATCCCGGCCGATCCGGCCGAGAATATGCTTGAGGATGCCGAAGCGGCGGAGTCCCGCGAGAACGGCCTGGGTCTCATAGGCCAGGTCCTTGTTGAGCTCCTCATAGAGCCGGGAGCCCGGCACCGCGGCGAGGCTCGGCGCGTGCGCCGGGAGGGCCGCCTCGGTGGCCTCGGCGATCCCGAACCCGAGTCGAGCCGCGTGCCGGATGACTCGCCAGACGCGCACGGGATCCTCGGCGAACCGCTCGGCGGGATCGCCGATGATCCGGATCCTCCGCTGCGCCAGGTCTTCGATCCCGCCGACGTAGTCGACGACCGAGTCCGTGGCGGCGTCATAAAGGAGGGCGTTGATCGTGATGTCGCGGCGGAACGCATCTTCGCGGGGCGTGCCGTATTCGTTCTTCGGGTCATGGCCCGTCTCGGGAGCGTTCTCCTCGCCCGGGCCCGGATTCTTGCGGAAGGTGGCCGCTTCGATGATTTTCCCGCCCGGGAAATGGATGTGGGCCAGGCGGAACCTCCGGCCGATGATGTAGACGTTGGCGAAGCGCTTCTTGATCTGGCCCGGCCTGGCGTCGGTCGCGATGTCGAAATCCTTGGGCCGTTTCCCGAGCATCAGGTCTCGTACCGCGCCGCCGCACAAGCAGGCGATGAAGCCCTGGCGGTCGAGGCGATAGAGGATCCTGAGGGCGTCGGGATCGATATCCGCGGGAGCGATCGGATGCCGGCCCTTTTCCAAGATGACGGGCAGGGGGGGAAAAGGGGAAGGGCTATCGTCGTTCATGAAGACTCGGGCGGAGTCGGCCGCCTCGGGGATGTCTCGCCGGCATGGGAGATATAAGATAATGGAATCCGGCCGAGAAGTCAAAATGACAAAGACAACAGGCCCTCGGACAATCGAGAGCCACTTAAATAAGTTTTGGCATGTGTCTGCTTCGCGAACGTCTGCGGCGCCTTGCTAATACCCGCCAATGCTCATATAATTTATCCTTTATTTCTCACCTTGGAGGTCAAAAACGTGACAAAACATCGGCCGGACGCCCTCAGAGAGGGCGTGGTTATCGCATTCCTAGCTTTATTCGTCCTGGCCGCGGGATTCTCCCCTGCTCAGGACCGCCTCAAGACGTATCCGGGATACGATCAATACCAGAAGATGTCGAAGGAGATGCAGGGCGCGGTCAAGCTCGGCTCTCTCCGCGTGACTTGGAAAGACAACGGCAAAGCCTTAGAGTACGTGAAGGACGGCAAGAATTACCGTTTCGACATCGCCTCGAAGAAGACGACCGAGCTCGGCGCGGCGACAGCCCCGGCCAAGCCCCAGTTCGCCGGCCGGCCGGGCGGAGGGCCCGCCCGCGGCCGCCAGTTCACGGAAGCCGTATCGCCGGACAAGAAGCTTAAGGCTTTCTACCGCGACCGCAACCTCTGGCTGAGCGACGCCGACGGCAAGAACGAGTCCGCGGTCACGACGGACGGCAGCGAGAAGACGCGGGTCAAATACGGCTCGGCCAGCTGGGTCTACGGAGAAGAGCTGAACCAGAACACGGCCATATGGTGGTCGCCGGACAGCGCCAAGCTCGCCTACTACCGCTTCGATGAGAGCAAGGTGCCCGACTACATCCTGCAGATGGACCAGACCAAGCAGTATTCCAAGGCCGATATCGAGGCCTACCCCAAGGCGGGCGAGCCGAACCCGGTCGAAGACATCTTCATCTATGACCTCGCGGCCAAGAAGACGGTCCAGGTCGACGTCCGCGACGGAAAGCCGTTCGAAAACGACGTCATCGGCCATTACGCCTACCACGTATCCTGGTCGCCCGACGGCAAGGAACTCCTCTTCAACCGGACCAACCGGCGCCAGAACATCCTCGAGTTCGTCGCCGCTGACCCGGCGACCGGAAAGGTTCGGGTCATCATCCGCGAGGAATGGCCGACCGGCTGGGTCGAGAACGCGCCCCCGATGCGGTATCTCAAGGACAACAAGCGGTTCATCTGGACCTCGGAGCGCTCCGGCTTCCGGAACTTCTATCTCTACGACCTGGCCGGGAAGCTCCTGGCGACGCTGACGAACCATCCGTTCGAAGTGGGCAACATCGTCCAGGTGGACGAAGCTGCCGGCTTCCTGTACTACATGGCCCGAGACGGGGCGAATCCCATGATGATGCAGTTCCGCCGGGTCAAGCTCGACGGGAAGAACGACATCCGGCTGACCGACCCGGCCTATAACCATCAGGTCGACCTCTCGCCCGACGGGAAATATTTCATCGACGTCGCCCAGACGCACGACATCCCGCCCTTCACCCGGCTGCTGGATGCCAAGGGAAAGGTCGTGGCCGAGCTGGCTAAGAGCGACACGGCCAAGTTCGACGAGCTCGGCCTGAAAAAAACCGAGCTCTTCAAGTTCAAATCCGCCGACGGCAGCCGAGACCTCTACGGCGTCCTCAATTTCCCCTCCAACTTCGATCCGGCCAAGAAATACCCCATGCTCGTTAGCGTCTACGCCGGACCGGGCTGGAACGGGGCAAGGGAGACCTTCTCCCCCGGCACTCCCCTCACGGAGTTCGGCTTCCTCGTCGCGTCCTTCGATACGCGGGGATCGTCCGGATGGGGCAAGAAGGCCATGGACGCCATTTACCTCCATTTAGGCGTCGTCGAGATGGACGACCAGGCGGCAGGCGTCAAATTCCTGTGGAACCGGCCCTACCTGAACAGGGAGCGCGTTGGGATCTTCGGGACCTCCTACGGCGGCTATGCTTCGGCCATGTGCCTGCTCCGCCACCCCGACGCGTTCGCGGCCGCCTCCGCCCAATCCGCCGTCACCTCCTGGAACCAGTACGACAGCATCTACACCGAGCGCTACATGTGGATTCCCCAGGAGAACAAGGAAGGCTACGAGGCCGGCAGCGCCATGAAATACGCCAAGGACCTCAAAGGCCGGCTGATGATCTATTACGGGACCGCGGACAACAACGTCCACCCGACCAACGCCATGCAGCTCATCCAAGCCCTCCAGCAGGCGGGCAAGAGCTTCGAGGTCCAGGTCGGCCCGGACCTGGGCCACACCGGCCTCAACCAGCAACGGATGATGGAGTTCTTCATCGAGAACCTCGTCCTCCGCTAAGACCGGACGGAACCGTTCCGCGACGCCGGTGCGCCCAATGCGCATCGGCGTCTTTTTTTACGGCCGCAAAAGGAGGGCTCATGAAGGAAACAAAAACGGTTATGGCGACCGTTCTCTCCGCCGGAGTGGCCCTCTTACTGGCGCTCTCCTGTGCACGAAAGCTGCCGGTAGCCTCGGTCGGCGGGGCCGCTCCATTCCCCGTCGTCGAAACGACCATCGCCAAGATCCATGTGGCGATGCGCGAGGGCCGGCTGACGGCACGCGCTCTGGTCGAGTCCTATATCCGCCGCATCGAAGCCTACGATCAGCCGAGCGGGCTGAACGCGATCGTCGTCGTCAATCCGGCCGCGCTCGCGACCGCCGACGCCCTCGACGCCGAGTATCGGAAGACGAAGAGACTCCGGCCGCTCCACGGCATCCCAGTCATCGTCAAGGACAACTACGACACCGCCGGCCTCCCGACGACCGCCGGATCGCTGGCCTTTAGAAGTTCGATTCCGCCCGACGACGCCTTCCAGGTCCGGAAGCTCCGCGAAGCGGGCGCCATCGTCCTGGCCAAGTCCAACATGGCCGAATGGGCTTTCAGCCCCTATCTCACCGAAAGCTCCATCGCCGGAGTGACCCGCAATCCGTACGACCTCGAGCGCGTGCCGGCCGGTTCGAGCGGGGGGACGGCGGCGGCAGTCGCCGCCTCGTTTGGAGCGGCCGGCCTCGGCACGGACACGGGCAATTCCATCCGCGGCCCCTCGTCGCACAACGCCCTGGTCGGCCTCCGCTCCACGATGGGCTTGACCAGCCGCGACGGCATCATCCCCCTCTACCTCCGCAACGACGTCGGAGGGCCGATGGCCCGGACGGTCGAGGACGCGGTCCGCATCCTTGAAGTGATCGCGGGATACGACCCGGCCGACCCGGTCACCGAGCGCGGCCGCGGCAAAATCCCGAAAAGCTACCTTCCCTTTCTCGACAAGAACGGCCTCAAGGGGGCTCGGATCGGCGTTTTCCGGACCTTCATCGAGTCCAAGACAGCCGACGCCGAGGTCAAAGCCCTGGTCGAAAAGGCCGTTGCCGATATGAAAGCCGCCGGCGCGGCCGTCGTCGATCCCTTCGCTATCCCCGATTTCGAGGCGCTGACCAAGAACCTGTGGTGCGACATGTTCAGGACCGACGTCGAAGCCTATTTCCGGACGCTCGGGCCGCGCGCTCCGTTCAAGACACTGGCCGAGGTCGTCCAATCCGGGCTATATGTCCCGGCCAACGAGCGGCGGCTGAAACAGGCCCTGGCCGCGGACGAAAAAGAGACGGCGAAGTGCCTCGACCTCTACCGCGATCCGCGAAACATCAAGTTCAGGGAGGCCGTCCTGCGGGCGATGGACGAGGCCAAAATCGACGCGTTCGTCTATCCGACCTGGAGCAATCCGCCGCGGAAGGTCGGCGACATGAGGAGCCCGGCCGGCGACAACAGCCAGCTCATCCCTCCGCACACCGGCCTGCCCGGCTTTAATGTCCCGATGGGATACACGCACGGCAGCCTGCCGGCGGGACTGCAGATTGTCGGGCGGCTGTTCGACGAGCCGGGACTCATCCGAATCGTCTACGCGTATGAACAAGCGACGAGGCACCGCCGGCCGCCGGAGCGGTTTCCGGAGCTCGGTACAGGCGTCGAATCGGAAACGGCCGCCGAGCCGAGTCCGTTCACGACCGAATCCCAGACATCGCCGGTGGAAGCGAGCTTCCGAGCTCTGCGCGCCGTCTCGTCCTCGGTCGCCTGGGTGAGCGGGAACCGAGGCTCAGTCTGCCGAACGACGGACGGCGGAAAGACATGGGAAGCCCTCCCCGTTCCCGGAGGAGAAAAGCTCGATTTCCGAATGCTGGCAGCGTTCAGCCCGGAGAAGGCCGTCGTGGCCAGCGCCGGGAGTCCGGGATTCATCTTTAGGACGATCGACGGAGGGAAAACCTGGAAATCCGTATTCCGGAACGACCGGCCGGGCTTCTTCCTAGACGCGATGTGTTTCTGGGATGAAAACCGCGGCCTGGCCGTCGGCGACCCTATCGACGGCGCGTTTCTCACTCTGGCGACGGAAGACGGCGGCGAGACGTGGGATCCGTTGCCGAAAGACAGCCTGCCCGCCCCGCTTCCGGGCGAGGCGTTTTTCGCCGCGTCGAACGGCTCGCTGGCCGTCCAAGGCCGGATGCTTGTCTGGCTCGGAAGCGGCGGGGGCCCGGGCGCGCGCGTCTTTGCCAGCCTGAATGCGGGCCGGTCGTTCCATCCGGTCCCCGCTCCCGTCACGGCCGGCGCATCGACGCGCGGGATTTTCGGACTGGCCTTCCGGACGCCGAGGGAGGGCTTAGCCGTCGGCGGAGATTACAGGGAAATGGAGTTTCGGAATGGCATCGCCGCCGCGACCCATGACGGCGGCGATACGTGGCAGCGCCTGGAAGGATTATCGGGATTCCGCGAGGGCGTGGCCTTCGTCCCCCACCGGCCCTGGGTGTTAACCGTCGGCCCTGGCGGCAGCGACGAGTCGCTCGACAACGGCCGGACCTGGCGGCCTTATGCCCTGGAAGGCTGCCACGTCGTTGCTTTCGCCCCGGACGGGACATGCGGCTGGGCAGCCGGCAATAAGGGCAAGATCGTCCGGATTACGTTCAATTAAACCGGGTCGCGTCTACACTTTGCCACTTTTTCTCCCGGACGATGGTTTATCCGGTTATCTGCTGGAAAAGTGGTAAAGTGTAGACGCGACCCCTATAAATACGCGGAGTCAGCCGTACGGACATCGGTCAGCGCTTGCGGCCCGCCTTTTTCGATTTGGCCGCCTTGGACGTCTTCGTCTCGGGCGCATTGAGCAGCGCCGCCCGGGCCGCCGCCAGCCGGGCGATCGGCACGCGGAACGGCGAGCAGCTGACATAGTTCAGGCCGATAAGGTGGCAGAACTCGATGCTCGACGGATCGCCGCCGTGCTCGCCGCAGATGCCGAGCTTGATGCCCGGGCGGGTCTTCCGGCCTCGTTCCACGGCCATCCGCATGAGCTGGCCGACGCCGTCCCGGTCGATGACCTCGAAGGGATCCTTGGCGTAGATCTCCTTGTCGACGTAGGGGCGGAGGAAGCGGCCGGCGTCGTCGCGGCTCACGCCGAGCGTCGTCTGGGTCAGGTCATTGGTGCCGAAGCTGAAGAACTCGGCTACGGAGGCGATCTCGTCCGCCGTAATCGCCCCGCGCGGGATCTCGATCATCGTCCCGACCAAATATTTGAACGTGACGCCCTGCTCCTTCATGACCGCCTCGGCCGTCTGCCGGACGAGCTTCTCCTGATGGGCGAGCTCCTTGACGTGGCCGACGAGCGGGATCATCACCTCGGGCCCGACATCGATTCCCTTCTTCTTCGTCGCCGCGGCGGCCTCGAAGACGGCCCGGGCCTGCATCTCCGTGATTTCAGGATAGATGATGCCCAGGCGGCAGCCGCGGAAGCCGAGCATCGGGTTGAATTCGTGGAGGGAGGCGACGCGCTCTTTTATCTTTTCGTAGGAGATGCCCATTTCGGCCGCGAGCGCCCGCTGGTCCTTTTCCTCGTGGGGAAGGAACTCGTGGAGGGGCGGGTCGATCGTCCGGATGGTCACCGGCCGGCCGGCCATGACTTCGAAAATGCCTGCAAAGTCCTTCCGCTGGAGGGGCAGCAGCTTGGCCAGGGCAATTTTCCGCTGCTCCAAAGTATCGGCCAGGATCATTTCGCGCATGGGGCCGATTTTGCCCTCGCCGAAGAACATGTGCTCCGTCCGGCACAAGCCGATTCCCTCCGCGCCGAAGGCGACGGCATTGGCGGACTGGTCGGGCTGGTCGGCGTTCGTCCGGATCCTCAGCGTCCGGTGGGCGTCGGCCCAGGCCATGACCTTGGCGAACGTCTGGTAAACGGGGGCCTTTTTGGGGTCGAGCGACTTCTCGATAAGCACCTGGAGCACCTCCGAGGGCTTCGTCTGGATCTTTCCCTCGATGACCTGGCCGGTGGTGCCGTCGATCGAGATCCAATCTCCCTCCTTGAGGGTTTTCCCGTTCACGGTCATGACATGCCGGCCGTAGTCGATGGCCAGCTCGCTGCAGCCGGCGACGCAGACGCGGCCCATCTGCCGGGCGACCAGCGCCGCGTGAGAGGTCATGCCGCCGCGCGCCGTGAGAATGCCCTCGGCCGCGTTCATCCCCTTGATGTCTTCGGGGGAAGTCTCGATCCGGGTGAGGATGACTTTTTCGCCGCGCTTGGCCCACGCCTCGGCGTCGACGGAATTGAAGACGAGGCGGCCCGTGGCGGCGCCGGGGCCCGCGTTCAAGCCCTTGGCCAGGAGCCGGCCGCCCTTGATCGCCGCATCTTTTTCGGCCGGATCGAAAATAGGCCGGAGGAGCTGGTTGAGCTGGTCGGGCTCGATCCGCTTCAGGGCCTCCTTCTCGCTGATGAGCTTCTCATCCACCATATCCACGGCGATCTTGATCGCCGCGAACGCGGTCCTCTTCCCGACGCGGCACTGAAGCATGTAGAGCTTGCCCTGCTGGATCGTGAACTCGATGTCCATCATGTCGGCGTAGTGCTTTTCCAGGATATGGCGGATCTTTTCGAGCTGGGCGTGGGCTTTCGGGTCGTCCTTCTTGAGGTCGGCGATGGGGAGAGGCGTGCGGATGCCGGCCACGACGTCCTCGCCCTGGGCGTTCATCAGGTATTCGCCGTAGAACGTGTCGGCGCCGGTGGCCGCGTCGCGGGTGAAGGCGACGCCCGTGCCCGAATCGCGGCCCATGTTGCCGAAGACCATGAGCTGGACGTTGACTGCGGTCCCCCAGGATTCCGGGATGTCGTAGAGCTTGCGGTAGGCGATCGCCCGCTCGTTCATCCAGGAGCCGAAGACTGAGCCGATGGCCCCCCACAGCTGCTTCATCGGGTCCTCGGGGAAGTCATGGCCGGTCTTGTTTTTGATCGCGGCCTTGAACCGGGCGACGAGGTCTTTCAGGTCGTCGGCGGAGAGGTCGGTGTCGCTTTCGATTCCCATCTCGTGCTTCTTCTGTTCGATGATCGCTTCGAACGGATCGATGTCGTCCTTATTGACGGGCTTCAAGCCCAGGACGACGTCCCCGTACATCTGGACGAAGCGGCGATAGCAGTCATAGGCGAATCGCGGATTGCTCGTCTTGGCGATGAGGCCGGCGACCGTCTTTTCGTTCAGGCCGAGATTGAGGATGGTGTCCATCATCCCCGGCATCGAAGCCCGGGCCCCGGACCGGATGGAGACGAGGAGGGGATCCTTGGGGTCGCCGAAGCCCTGCCCGGCCGCTTTTTCGAGCTTCTTCAAGTTTTTTTCGATCTCGGCCTTGACCCCGGCCGGGATCGTCTTCCGGCTCTTATAATAGAGATCGCAGACCTCAGTCGAGACCGTGAATCCCGGAGGAACGGGCAGGCCGATCCCGGCCATCTCGGCCAGGTTGGCTCCCTTGCCGCCGAGGAGGTTTTTCATCGTCATGTCGCCTTCGGCGGCACCACCGCCGAAAAAGTATACGTATTTTTTCATAAGGGCATATCTCCTTCGATACGTTCGCGGCACCAAATCCCGATTTTCAAATCGGGGAAAGAGCGCCGCTCAGTATTAAGCCTCTAAATACCCCGGGCTTTAGCCCGGGGATGGCTTTATATGAATCATTTTCGATGTTTAAACGGCAACTATACTATGAAACGGCGCGGAAATTCAACCGGACGGGAGTACGAATCCGGGGTCGCGTCTCCACTTTCCACTCTTGCAGAGGATCGGAATTGAACCAAGATTTCCACAAAAAAGTGGAAAGTGGAGACGCGACCCCATAGCCCGAGTGAGAATCAACTCATTTCCGAGCGTCCTTTGAGAAGGAAAGCAAGCGGCTCCTCGGAGGATCGATCCCGCCGGGCTTGACGAAATGAATATGAAGGCATTAGAATGAATAAGAACGAAATTAAAGGAATCGACCTAATGCCAAAAACCATCACCCTGCGCCTTTCGGATACGGATTACGCCGCGTTCGCCGCCTACGCCAAGGCCGAGAACAGGAACCTGGCTAATGCCATCGAGACGCTGGCCTTGAAACAACTCGAAGAAACGCTGTTTGCCGACGCGCTGGAAATGGAGGAGATTCTATCCAGAAAGGATCTTTTGAAGAGGATCCAGACCGGCATCGAACAGGCGAAAAAGGGGCGGGGGACGTTCGTTGATTGAATTCCGGGTCTTCGAGACCGAGCAATTCCAGCAGGATCTTCGGACGCGGCTGGGCCCTCGGACGGAAGCTTTAAGGGCCAAGCTTCGCTCGTACGTCTATCCCCAGCTCCGCGCGCAGCCCTATTTCGGCAAGAATATCAAAAAGCTGAAGGGATTCACGCCCGAGACATGGCGCTACCGCGTTGGAGAATACCGCTTTTTCTATGGCATCGACGATGCTCGAAAGACCGTTTTTATGCTGGCCGCAGAGACGAGGTCCCGAAGCTACTAGGATGATTCGACCGTCGCCTTGTATTTCTCGAGGCCGGCCTTGAATATGACCAGGGCGCGCTTGATGTCCTCTTCGTTGAGGACATAGGCCAAGCGGATCTCGTCCAGCCCCTTCCCAGGCGTGGAATAGAACCCCGGGCCGGGCGCGACCATGACCGTCTCCTTGTCCA
>Ga0208828_1000726_pt1 | contig 14076 bp, 13 predicted proteins | sample Kivu_160m_FD_185487 | JGI IMG/M metagenome (GOLD analysis project Ga0208828, IMG submission 185487) | Freshwater microbial communities from Lake Kivu, Western Province, Rwanda to study Microbial Dark Matter (Phase II) - Kivu_160m (SPAdes)... | ecosystem: Environmental > Aquatic > Freshwater >... | reverse complement strand
AGGCGGTTTTTGCCGACGAAGCAATCCCCACCGTTGCTTGCATTTGAGGGCGGGAGATTGCTTCGCTCCGCTCGCAATGACACATCCGTCCCCTTAACTTACTGACATTGACTGATCACTGATCACTGATTAATCGGCTTAGCCTAGTTGCTCCACCAGATAGTTCTGTATCCCCATCTGGCTGATCTGGTCGAGTTGGGCCTCGATCCAATCAATGTGCGCTTCTTCATCCACCAGGATGGACTCGAGGAGTTCACGGCTGCCATTGTCGCCGAGCTCGACGGCCAAACGGATGTCTTCATTGTACACCCGAATGGCCTCGTTCTCGGCCTCCCAGTCATTCCTGTGCTGCGCTTCCACGTCGGCCCCGATGTGGAGGGGGTTCAGGTTGCTGACAATGGGCCTCCCTTCGAGGAAGATGATGCGGGCGATGAGCTTTTCCGCATGCTTCATCTCCTCGATGGCCCGCCCCTGAATCGCTTCGTGAAGCCGCTCGTAGCCCCAGTTGTCACACATCTCGGCGTGCACCATGTACTGATTGATCGCCGTCAGCTCATCGGCCAGACGAGCGTTCAACCTCTCGATGATTCGTTCGTTGCCTTTCATGGTTTATTTCCTCCTTTATTCATTTTATTTATCGAGGACTTGGTCGAAGTCCTCCAGGTGATCGTGGTTTAAGCCAGCCCAATCTCCTTGCTGCCCTCCCACAGCCCGTGGATGTTGCAATAGGCCAGGGCGTGCAGCGTGCCGGGCTTGCTGACCTTCAGCGAGGTGGTCACCTCGTGGTGGGTGTAGACGGGGCCCTGGTTCGGGCCAGCGACGGCCTCGCCGTGGGCGTTGAACTCGAAGTGACCCACGTCGTAGGTGAACTTCTCCCCCTCTGGGTGGAAGTATAGGGAGATCCAACTGATGTGATGCTCGGTGGTGTTGGGATGGGCGATCTCTTTCCCGATGCCGACTTTTACCTCGAACACCTCGCCCGCCTGCACTTGATCCGGACACTCGATGACCGGGACGTGCTTTTCCTTCTTCCAGTCAGCTTTCTGGATGCGTTCGCTTAACTCTGTCATGGTATTCACCTCCTGCTGTTCATGAAATGGGCTCTGCATTGTAAACGCAATTTCTGGCTTTTTGTCCATCACCTCCATTCCACCAGCGCCACAACAACCCGATTATACCATTGGAGCGGCTCTCTGTCTATGACAAAAATCACAAGGGGCGAAAGTTGCCCTGTTTTCTGCTCGTAGGCCCATCCCCGGGCCGTCTCTCAGGGCGAGTCTTGCGCTACTGCCAGAGATCACATGGAGTGGACGTCATCAGTCAGTGGCGCCTCACGACAGTGATTATATCATAGCTCCCCCCGTTGTCAATTTGCATTTGCCTATCGGGGGATATAGTAGTATAATTATCGCCCGGTGCTGTCGGGGAAGAGAAGATGAATTCAAAGAACGATAGGGATGTCGAAATCAAGAATGTCCCTCCCGCGGCCCTGGTGATCGGGGGCGGGATAGCCGGCATCCAGGCCGCGTTGGACATCGCCGATGCTGGCTTTAAGGTGTACCTGGTGGAAAGGGAGCCCAGCATCGGCGGGCGCATGGCCCAATTGGACAAGACCTTTCCCACCCTGGATTGCTCGGCTTGCATCCTCACTCCCAAGATGGTGGACGTGGCCCGGCACCCTAACATCGTGCTCCTGACCTACTCAGAGGTGGAGGCGGTGGAAGGGGAGGCGGGCCGTTTTCGCGTCCGGGTGCGCAAGAAGGCCCGCAGCGTGGACATGGACAAGTGTACCAGTTGCGGGCTTTGTGCCGCGAACTGCATCATCCGCTACGCTCCCTACGTGGAGCAGGCCGAGAGGGAGGAGTAGGGGATGGAGACGGGCGTGATCGAGAACATCCTGGCCAGGCACCAACGGGACAAGACAGCCATCATCGCCATCCTGCAGGACATCCAGGACGAGGTGAATTATCTGCCTGAGGATGCCCTGCGCTACCTGGCCCACACCCTGGATATCCCCCTCTCCAAGGTGTGCAGCCTGGCTACTTTTTATAGAGCCTTCAGCCTGCAGCCCCGGGGAAAGCACGTGATCCACGTGTGCCTGGGGACGGCCTGCCACGTGCGGGGGGCAGTGCGCATCCTGGAGGCCCTGGAGCGCGACCTGGGCCTCCGGAGTGGGCAGACGGATGAGAACCTGCAGTTCACCCTGGAAACAGTGAACTGTCTGGGGGCCTGTGCTTTAGGCCCGGTTGTAGTAGTGGATGGGGAGTACCATGGGCAGATGTCGTCTGCCAAGGCCACTCGCTTGTTGAAGAAATTGCGTACAGCGGACGAACAACTCGCCACTAATCATTGATGTATGTACTACTCAGGCTGTCATTGCGAGCGGAGCGAAGCAATCCCCAGCCGCAAGGAGGAGATTGCTTCGTCGCAAAAAACGCTCCTACTCAGAAACTTCCCCTCACCCCCACCCTCTCCCCAACGGGGCGAGGGAGCATGTCCCCTCTCCCTCGCAGGGAGAGGGTTAGAGCCTGCCCTGAGCGGAGCGAAGGGGTGAGGGTGGGACGTTTCTGCTCTTTTAGAATGGCGGGGCACGCCATGGCCGACTCGCAATGACACGGGCTGAGCAAGTAACTGATGTGCCCAATGGAGCGTGTGCAGAGAATTCATGGCCCGGCCGACCTGAAACGATTGCAGGAGACTCTGGTGCAGGGCCGGGATCCCAATAAGCCCTGTATCACCGTTTGCGCAGGAACGGGGTGTTTGGCCCATGGCTGCCAGCACCTGGTGAGCGCTTTCCGCGAGGAGCTAACCAGGCACGGACTGACCGACCAGGTGGATGTCCGCACCACCGGCTGCCACGGTTTCTGTGAGCGAGGCCCGGTGGTGGTCATCTACCCGCAGGGCATTTTCTACGAGCGGATGCAACCCCAGGATGCGGCGGAGGTGGTGGAGCGTACCGTCATTAACCACGAGATAACGGAGCGGCTTCTCTACACCAACCCGGCGACGGGGGAGAAGGTCGTCTACGAGCGGGACGTGCCCTTCTACAAGAATCAGACACGGCTGATCCTGGCTAATAATGGGCTGATTGATCCCACCAGTATTGAGGATTACATTGCCGTGGGGGGATACAGCGCGTTGCTCAAGGCCCTGTACACCATGCAGCCCGATGAAGTTATCGAAGTCGTCAAGAGGTCGGGATTGCGGGGACGGGGCGGGGGCGGTTTCCCCACTGGCCGCAAGTGGGAGAGTTGCCGCCAGGCCCCTGGGGACCCTTCGGCAGGCTCAGGGCAGGCTATCAGATATGTGATCTGCAACGCCGATGAGGGCGACCCGGGGGCCTATATGGACCGCAGCGTCATGGAGGGGAATCCCCACAGCGTGCTGGAGGGGATGATTATCGGTGCTTTCGCCCTTGACAGCCACGAAGGGTACATCTACGTCCGTCACGAGTATCCGCTGGCAGTGGAAAACACCGGGATCGCCATCGAGCGGGCCCGGGCTTATGGTCTGCTGGGGGAGAACATCGCCGGCACCGATTTCAGTTTCGACGTTAGGATCACCCGCGGGGGTGGGGCTTTCGTGTGCGGCGAGTCCAGCGCGCTGATGCGCTCTCTGGAAGGCGATGTGGGCGAGCCTCGCTCCAAGTACGTGCACGCCACGGAGAAGGGGCTATGGGACATGCCCACCGTGCTGAACAACGTGGAGACCTGGGCCAATGTCCCTCTGATCATAAACAGGGGATGGGAATGGTACGCCGGCATCGGCACTGAGGGCAGTAAAGGCACCAAAATTTTTTCGCTGGTAGGCCGAGTCAACAACACCGGCCTGGTGGAAGTGCCGATGGGCATCACCCTGCGGAAGATCATCTACGACATCGGGGGCGGTATCCCTGGCGACAAGCAGTTCAAAGCCGTGCAGACCGGGGGGCCGTCGGGGGGATGCCTGCCGGAGAGCCTGCTGGACCTACTTGTGGACTTCGATGAGCTGACCAAGGTCGGGTCCATGATGGGCTCCGGTGGGATGATCGTCATGGACGAGACCACCTGCATGGTGGACGTGGCCCGCTATTTTCTCAACTTCCTGCGGGAGGAGTCGTGTGGCAAGTGCGTGCCCTGCCGGGAGGGGATCGAGCGCAGCCTGGAGATCCTGAACCGTATCTGCGCCGGGGAGGGCACAGCGGAGGACATCTCCCTGCTGGAGGAGTTGGCGGACTTCTTGCGGGGTTTCTCCCTGTGCGCCCTGGGCCAAACCGCGCCCAACCCGGTGTTGTCCACCCTGCGTTACTTTCGTGAGGAGTACGAGGCCCACATCTTTGACAAAAAGTGTCCGGCTGGTGTCTGTCGGGCGCTGATCGAGTATTACATTGACCCGCAGGCCTGCACTGGCTGTGGGGCCTGTATCCGGCCATGTCCCCAGGAAGCCATCAGCGGCGAGAAGAAGCAGCCCCATACCATCAACGTCGAGTTGTGCATAAAGTGTGGGGCCTGTCGCGACGTGTGCCGATTTGATGCTGTCCTGGTTAGGTAGAGGTACACAATGATTCGAGTAGTCATAGACGGGCGGGAAGTCGTTGTCGAGCAAGATACCACTATCCTGGAAGCAGCGGAAAAGCTGAGCATCCCTATCCCCACGCTGTGCTATCATAAAGCCCTGGAGCCCTACGCGGTCTGTCGGCTGTGTACGGTGGAAGTGGTGCACCGCGGGCGTTCCCGTCTGGTCACCGCCTGTAACTATCCTATCCGCGAGGAGATCGAGGTCTTCACTGCCTCAGAGAAGGTGCTGAAGGGCAGGCGGATGATCGTGGAGTTGCTACTGGCCCGCTGTCCCGAAGTTCCCTTGCTCCAGAGGCTGGCCGCCGAGCTGGGCGTCGAGAAGCCCCGTTTCCCCCTCAAGGAAGAGAACTGCATCCTGTGTGGTCTGTGTGTGCGGGTATGCCAGGAGTTGGTGGGGGTCAGCGCTGTCAGCTTCGTGGGGCGCGGGGTGGAGCGGGAGGTGGCTACGCCTTTCTTTAAGCTCTCCGAGGACTGCATCGCCTGCGGGGCCTGCGCCTTCGTCTGCCCCACGGGGGCCATCAAGCTGGAAGATGTGACCGACAAGGAGCCTCGGCCCTTGCCCCTGGAGTTCGACATGGGCCTCAAAGGGCGGGGCAATATCTACACCCCCTTCCCCCAGGCCGTGCCCAACGTGCCGGTCATTGACCGCCAGCACTGCCTGTATTTCCTGACCGGGCACTGCCGCACCTGCCAGCATTTCTGCCCGGCCCACGCCATCAACTACGACCAGGAGGACGAGATCGTGGAACTGGATGTGGGAACCATCGTGTTGGCCACCGGCTACGACCAGTTCGATGCCCACATCAAGCCCGAGCTGGGTTATGGCAAGTACCCCAACGTCATCACCGGCCTGGAGTTCGAGAGGCTGTCCTCGGCCTCCGGACCTACCAGGGGTGTGATTTCCATCAACGGTAAGCAGCCGAAGGAGGTCGTGTTCATCCAGTGCGTTGGCTCGCGGGATCAAACCGTGGGCCACGAGTACTGCTCGCGGGTGTGCTGCATGTACACGGCCAAGCAGGCTCATCTGGTCAAGGATAGGATCCACGATGCCAACGTGACGGTGTTCTACATGGACGTGCGCGCTTTTGGCAAGGGTTTCGAGGAGTTCTACGACCGGGTGAGGCGCGAGGGGGTGATGTATCGTCGGGGGAGTGTGTCGGAGATCTACAAGCGAGGGGACAGGGTAGTGGTGCGGGCCGAGGACACTCTGCTGGGCGAGCCATTGGAGATGGAGGCCGACCTGGTGGTGCTGGCCACGGGCGTCGTGCCTCGGGCGGACGTGGAGGACGTGGCGGGATTGTTGAGTCTGGAGCGTTCCGCCGAGGGTTTCTTCGCCGAGGCCCATCCCAAGATGAGGCCGGTGGATACTACTCGTGATGGCATCTATCTGGCGGGCTGCTGCCAGGGTCCCAGGGACATCCCTGACACCGTAGCCCAGGCCAAGGCTGCGGCTTCGTCGGCCATTGTGGTATTGCGACAGCTCAGTGATCAGTTAATCAGTGATCAGTGATCAGTATCCAGCATCCAATATCTAATATCCAATATCAGGAGTCCTAGATGGCAGCTTCAAACAAGGTTGGTTCTGTCCTGATCGTTGGGGCCGGCATCAGCGGCATGGGTTCGGCCCAACTGCTGGCCCACATGGGGTATCAGGTTTATCTGCTGGACAGCGCGCCGGGCATCGGCGGCTCGATGCACCTGCTGGACCGCACCTTCCCCACCGATTCGTGCGGTTTATGCATCATGCTGCCCGACCAGCCTGCATACTGCCCCACCCTGGAGTGCGGGAGACATCCCAACATCGAGATCCTGCCCTCCGCCGAAGTGGAATCGCTGGAAGGCGAGGCTGGCGATTTCAGGGCCTCAATCGTGCATCGGCCACGCTACGTTGACATTGAGAGGTGCAATAACTGTGGTTTGTGCGTCGAGGTCTGCCCGGTGGAGCGGCCTGACGATTACGAAGGCCATCTGCATAGGGTGAAAGCCATCTACCGCCCGCCCACCCGCGCCGTGCCCGACGCCTACGTGATAGACATGGACTACTGCACGCGGTGCGGCCAGTGCGTCGAGGTTTGCCCCACCGAGGCCATTGATCTGGGGATGGCCGAGCGGCGCTCGGAGATCGAGGTCGGGGCGGTCATTCTGAGCCCTGGCTACCAGGCCTTCGACGCCCGCCTCAAGGGCGAGTTCGGCTACGGCTACTACGACAACGTGCTGACCAGCCTCGAGTTCGAACGCATGGTCAGCCTGGCTGGCTCGACCCAGGCCCGCCTGGTGCGCCCCTCCGACGGTGTGGCCCCCCGCCGCGTGGCCTTCATTCAATGCGTTGGGTCGCGGGACGAATCCATTGGTTACCCCTATTGCTCGTCGGTGTGCTGTATGTATACCGCCAAACAACTGGCGGCGGCCAAGGAAATCGCCCCTGACCTGGAGGCCACGGTGTTCTTCATGGACATCCGCACCTTCGGCAAGGACTTTGAGCGTTACTTCAACAGGGTCGAGAGCCTGCCCGGCGTCACCTATCGCCGCTGCATGGTCTCCTCCGTTAAAGAAGTGCCCCACACCCGTGACCTGCGGGTGGCCTTCGTGACCGAGGACGGCACCCTCCGCGAGGAGGACTTTGGGATGGTGGTCCTCGCGGTGGGGCTGGCCGCGCCCGAGGGATTCAAGGCCCTGGCCAGCAGGTTGGGTGTGAAACTGAACGAGTTCGGCTTCTGCGTGACCGATCGCTTTGCTCCCCACGAGACGACGCGGTCCGGCGTATTTGTAGGTGGAGCCTTCAGGGAGCCCAAGGACATCCCTGAGACGGTGGCTGAGGCGGCGAGCGTAGCAGGTGAAGCGGCAAAGGCGCAAGGGAGCAGGGGAGCAGGGGAGCAAGGGAGCAGAGGAGCAGAGGTGCTGCCTGAGCGGGATGTCAGCGACGAGGAGCCGCGAGTGGGGGTGTTTGTTTGCAGTTGTCGGGGCCAGGTTGCGGAAGTGGTGGACGTTGGGGCAGTGGCGGAATACGCGGGGCAGTTGAGCGGCGTGGCTTTGGTCAAGGTGGTGGAGGATGCCTGTGGCGCGGATCTGGCCGCTGTCCAAAAGGCCATTGAGGAGCAGGGGCTCAATCGGGTGGTAGTGGCGGGCTGCTCGCAGCGTCTCTACCAGCCGGAGTTCGCCGCCCTCATGCGCCGGGTGGGATTGAACCCGCATCTGTTGGAGCGGGCCGACCTCCGCGAGGGTATTGCCTGGGTACACCGGGATGTGCCGGAACAGGCTACGGCCAAAGCCAGGGCTGCCGTGGAAATGGCCGTGACCAGGTCCACCCTCCAATATCCAATCTCCAATATCCAATCTCCAATATCCAAGAGAGGACTGGTCATCGGCGGGGGACTGGCGGGTCTGACCGCTGCCCTGGAGTTGGCGGAGCTAGACTTCGGGGTAGATCTGGTGGAGAAGGGCGAAGAGCTGGGGGGCAACTTGCGGACAGCATATTACACCCTGGAGGGCAGCAAGCCCCAGGAGTTGCTGGGTTCGTTCATCGAGCGGGTGAAGGTAAACGGCTTGATCCATGTGTATCTCAACACAGAACTGAGGGAACTCAGAGGAACTAAGGGGAACTTCCTCACTACGCTGGCTTTGGCCGACGGCACCGACCAGGTGTTAGAGCACGGCGCCATCATCGTGGCCACCGGCGCTCAGCCAGCCACCACCACCGAATACCTCTACGGCCAGCACGACCGAGTTCTCACCCAGAAGGAACTGGAAGCCCGATTGGCCGAAATCCAAAATCCAAAATCCAAAGCTCAAACTCCGTATTCCGCATTCCGCATTCCGCAATCAGTAGTGATGATCCAATGCGTCGGCTCCCGCGACGAAAACCGCCCCTATTGCAGTCGCGTCTGTTGCTCCCATGCGGTCAAGAACGCCCTCAAGCTCAAGGAGCTGAATCCTGAGACCAGGGTGTTCGTCCTCTATCGAGAGGCCAGGACTTACGGCTTCCACGAGCTATACTATCGGGAGGCGCGAGATAAAGGCGTGGTCTTTATCCGCTACGAGCTGCCGGACAAGCCCCGCGTCGAGGCGGCGGGCGATGGGCTGCGGGTGAGTCTGCGCGAGCCCATCCTGGGCCAAGAGATTGCCCTCGATGCTGATTTGCTGGTTCTCAGCACGGGGATAGTTCCCCACGACAATGATGCTTTAAGCCAGGTGTTGGGTGTGCCCCTGGACGAGGACGGGTTCTTCCAGGAAGCGCACCCCAAGATGCGGCCGCTGGATTTCTTCAAGGAGGGTATTTTCCTGTGTGGGTTGGCCCATTCGCCGCGTTTCATTGATGAAACCATTTGCCAGGCTAAGGGTGCGGCGGTGCGTGCTGCCGCGCTACTGAGCTTGCCCCAGTTGGAGAGCAAGGATACCCTGGTACAGGTGAACGCCAGGCTGTGCAGCTTCTGTGGGCTGTGCGTGGAGGCCTGTCCCTACGAGGCCCGCTATCTGGACTACGATGAGCGCGTGGCCAGGGTGATCGAGGTGCTTTGCAAGGGCTGCGGCGTCTGCGCCATGGTCTGTCCCAACAAGGCCACGGCGCAGGTGGCTTTCGCGCCCAGGCAGATGCTGATGGCTGTGGATGCGTTGATGGAATAGAACCAGACCTGACAGGTTTCCCAAACCTGTCAGGTCTTGAGGAGGAAGACGTACATGGACAACTTCGAACCGCGTATCATCGCTTTTCTGTGTAACTGGTGCACTTATGCGGGGGCAGACCTGGCGGGCACGTCGCGCATTCAGTATCCGCCCAATATCCGCATCATCCGCCTGATGTGTTCCGGTGGGCTGGACGTGACCTACGTCCTCAAGGCTCTGCTCGAAGGAGCCGACGGGGTGCTCATCGGCGGGTGTCACCCTGGCGACTGCCACTATCAGAGCGGCAACTACAAGGCCCGGCGGCGGGTGGCCATCCTGAAGAGCATCCTGGAGCAGATGGGCTTCGACGACGAGCGGGTGTGGCTGCGCTGGATCAGTGCCAGTGAAGGCCAGTACTTCGCCGACACGGTCAAGGCGATGGTAGCCTCGCTCAAGGAGAAGGGACCGAATCCGTTGCGGGAGTTGTGGGGGACGTAGCAAGTCGCAGGTCACAGGTCACAGGTCGCAAGGAGCGAATGTTGACCATCACGAAAGGATACAAACCTTGGGAGGAAGGTTGACATGCTGATGAGCTACATTGGGGCTGCCATGCGTCGAGCAAGGTATGAAATCTTGTTGGATGATAGCACCTTCTACGGGGAGATTCCAGGATTCGACGGCGTTTATGCCAATGCGGATACTCTTGAGGCCTGTCGAGAGGAATTGGTAGAGGTCTTGGAGGAGTGGATTCTGTTCCGTGTCTCCAGGAATCTCCTACTGCCGATTGCGGCAAGCCAGAATTCAACGGGATGAATGGGAGGAACTCTGAAGGGATGAATAGCAATTATGCACTCGAAGTAAAGGACGGCGCTCTGGAGACGATTACCGCTTTTTTGCGGGGGCTGCTGGAAAAGGGGATCGTGGATGCTTTGCTGGCGCCGCGGCGCACGCCAGCCGGCGATAACGTCGTCCAGACCCTGTTCACCGATCCGGCCAGGCTGGAGAGGATTGATCCCATCGCGCCGGTGTTGCCGGTGAACTCGGCCAGGCTGGTGTCGGACCTGACGGCCACTGGAGCAGGGGGCCGGCTGGGGGCGGTGCTGCGCTCCTGTGAGGTCAGAGCTCTGATCGAGCTGGTCAAGCTCAAGCAGGCCAGCCTGGATAACGTGGTACTCATCGGGGTAGATTGCCTGGGCACCTACGAGATGAACGACTATGCCGAGCTGGCCGCAAACAGCAACGGCAGTCTATCCACTGATCTGCTGGCACAGGCCAAGGAGGGACACCTTGCACCGCACGAAGGCTATCAGTTCCGCGTGGCCTGCCAGATGTGCGAGTATCCGGTTCCCCAGGGCGTTGACCTGGCTCTGGGCCTGATCGGGATAGACACGGCCAGCGAGATACTCATCACTGCCAGCGATGAACTGGCCGAGAAATTGGAGTTAGACAGAGAGACGGCTGGCCTCCCCCCCAAAGTTGGGGGGGACAGAGGGGGGGCAGTGGACGCTCTGGTGGCTGAACGGACAGCCGAGCGCGACCGCCGCTTCGCTGAGTTTCGCCAGCGGGTGGCGGACATGCCCAGCCTGTTGGCCGAGTTCTCGCGCTGCATCCGCTGTCACAACTGCATGGTGGCCTGTCCTATCTGCTACTGCAAGGAGTGTATCTTCCGCACGGCCACCTTCGACCACGCCTCGGCGCAGTATTTCCGCTGGGCCAACCGCAAGGGCTCCATCCGCATGCCCACCGATACCCTGATCTTCCAGTTGACGCGACTCAACCACATGGCAACGTCTTGCGTGGGATGCGGGATGTGCGAGAGCGCGTGTCCCAACGACCTGCCCGTGGCGACCATCTTCCGCGCTGTGGGCGAGAAAGTGCAGGCCCTGTTCGATTACGTGCCGGGCCGGAGCCTGGAAGAGGAGCTGCCGGTGGCTACTTTCCGCGAGGACGAGTTGACCAGTTTAGGGGAGAGAGAATGAGCGAAGTCCAAAATCCAAAGCTCAAAGTTCAAACGTCAAACGTCAAACGTCAAACGTCAAGCGTCCAATATCCAATATCCAATATCCAATATCCAACCTCCAACTTCGCCCTGGAGGTGCAAAGACGAAGCGGCGAGAATGTGTTCCGCTGCTACTATTGCCAGAAGTGTACGGTGGGCTGCCCCACGGCCTATGCCATGGATTACCAGCCGGCTCAGGTGTTGAAGATGATCCAACTGGGCATGAGGGAGCCTCTGCTCAAGAGCTCGGCCCCTTGGTTATGCGTGGGTTGCGAGACCTGCGGTGCTCGCTGTCCAAATGAGATTCGCCTGGCGCCGGTGATGGACACCCTGAAGTACATGGCCCTGGAAGCGGGGTATGCCCCGCCGGAGGCCAAGGTCTATGCCTTACACCAATCTTTCCTGGACAGCATCAAGCTGTTCGGGCGGGTGCACGAGGCCACCATGCTGGCCGAGTACAAGTTGAGGAGCAGGGATCTCTTCACTGATCTTAATCTGGGAGCACTCTTGCTGCTTAAGGGCAAGATACCGCTATTGCCAGAACGGGTCAAGGCCCTGGGGCAGGTGAAAGAGCTTTACCGAAGAGCAGGACGGTAGAAACACAGACTTCCGAAGTCTGCCAGACTTCGGAAGTCTAAGGAGGCTGCGTTGAAGTATTCATACTATCCGGGCTGTACGGCGAGCACCACGGCTGTGGAATATGGCCTCTCCACCGAGGCGGTGTGCGAGGCGCTGGGCATAGAGCTCATCGAGCTGGAGGATTGGAACTGTTGTGGAGCGACCTCGGGCCACGCCCTGAGCCACGAGCTGGCCACCGCTTTGCCAGGGCGCAACGTGGCCATTGCCCAGGCTGCTGGCCTGGATATAGCTATCCCCTGTCCGGCGTGTTACCAACGCTGTCTGGCCGCCGATCAGCGATTCCAGAAGGACGAGGCCTGGCGGGCAGAGATGGAGGAGTTGTTGGGTTTTGACTATACGGGCCAGGCGCGGCCTCGCAATCTGCTGGAGATCCTCGGCTGTGACCTCGATTCGGAAGACATCGCTGCCAAAGTCAAGAAACCACTGGAAGGCCTGAGGCCGGTCAGTTACTACGGGTGCGTGCTCGTCCGTCCGCCGGAGCTGACGGGCTGGGACGATCCGGAGCATCCGGTGATCATGGACCGCCTGCTGAAGGCAGCGGGGGCTGAAGCGGTGGCCTGGTCATACATCGTGGACTGCTGCGGGGCGAGCCTTAGCCTGAACCGCAGCGACGTGGTGGTGGCGCTGGTGAACAAGCTGGTGCAGGCGGCTGAGGAGGCGGGGGCCAACTGTATCGTCTCGGCCTGCGGGATGTGCCAGATCAACCTGGACACCCGACAAAAGGATCACCACATGCCCATCTTCTATTTCACGGAGTTGTTGGGTTTGGCCCTCGACCTGCCGGGCACCGACAACTGGTTCAAGCGACACGCTGTAGATCCGCGGCCCCTGCTGCGTTCAGTGGGGTTGGCTTAGCTGGAAGCTGGAAGCTGGAGGTTGGAGGTTGGAAGTTGGATTTCCAACCTCCAACCTCCAATATCCAATCTCCAATCTCTAATCTCCAGAAGGATTATCATGTTGAAAACACGAGACTTTATCGAACAGTACGATCTACTGGGATGCATCCAGTGCGGACGATGTGCGGGAGGGTGTCCCCTGGCGTTGAGGTCGCCGCTTAACGTCCGACGCATCATCTACGAAGCGCTGGTGCGCGACCAGTTGGACGTCAACCAGAGGCCTGAGATCTGGGACTGCACCACCTGCACGACGTGCACCTTGCGCTGTCCCAAGGGATTGGACCCCGCCCTGATGTTGATCGGCCTGCGGCGGGTGTTGACCGAGGGAGGACGCATTAAGCCCACCGTCCGCGACGCTTTGGAGAGCACCTTCAAGTTCGGCAACCCCTGGGGGCGGGGCAAGGCCAAGCGCTCGGATTGGGCGCAGGGTTTGAACGTGAAGAACCTGGCCGAAGGCGCCGAGGCGGAGATGCTTTATTTTGTGTGCTGCACCCCGGCCTACGACGACCGTGTTCAGGCGGTGGCCCGGGCCATGGTCAAGGTTTTCCAGAAGGCCGAGGTTGATTTTGGCATCCTGGGAAACGAGGAGATGTGCTGTGGGAGCGAGATGCGCAGGCTGGGAGAGGAGGGACTGTTCGAATTCCTGGTGGAAGAAAACCTGGCGCTCTTCCAGCAGCATGGCATAAAACGAATGGTGACCACCTCGCCTCATTGCTACAACAGCTTCAGGAACGAGTACGAAGGCCGGGGTTTCGAGGTTCAACATTACACTCAGTTCGTGGCCGATTTGATCGAACGCGGGAAGCTCGCTTTCTCAGGGGAGGTGAACAAAGTAGTCACCTATCACGATCCGTGCTTCCTGGGAAAGCAGAACGGGGTGTACGATGAGCCACGGGCGATCCTGCAGCGCATCCCCGGCCTGCAGTTCGTGGAATTCGATCGGTCGAGGGAGCGGAGCCTGTGCTGCGAGGGAGGAGGGGGAAGGATGTGGGTGGAAGCCAGCAGCGCCAGGGAGCGGCTAGCGGAAGTCCGCGTTAAGGACGCCCTCGCTCTCGGCGCGGAAGTGATCGCCACGGCTTGCCCTTTCTGCCTGCTGACCCTGGAAGACGCGGTCAAGACTACGGGGGCGGAGGGGGCAGTTGAGGTATTGGACATCGTAGAGTTGGTGGCGCAGGCGATATGAGACGTGTTGCGTATTGCGTGTTGCGTAACGGAATACGCAATACGAAATACGGACCACAGATAGGGAGGAAGAAACTATGGACATTGTCGTTTGTGTGAAGCACGTGCCCGACACGACGGAGGCGGAGATCGCTATTCGCGACGACGAGAGGGGCATCGAGAAGCGAGGGCTGGTATTCGACATAAACGAGGCGGATAACTACGC
>Ga0208828_1000725_pt1 | contig 14092 bp, 8 predicted proteins | sample Kivu_160m_FD_185487 | JGI IMG/M metagenome (GOLD analysis project Ga0208828, IMG submission 185487) | Freshwater microbial communities from Lake Kivu, Western Province, Rwanda to study Microbial Dark Matter (Phase II) - Kivu_160m (SPAdes)... | ecosystem: Environmental > Aquatic > Freshwater >... | reverse complement strand
CAATTATCATTATTATATGTATTAATTGTAAATAATTTATTTATTACTCGTAATATTAATATAGTGAAAAAGAACATTAATGAATACTCATAAATTGAAAGAATCGTGTAATACTGTACAAAAAATGATAAAACTCCAAATGATAAAAACATTGTGTTAAAAAATATTAGAATCGGATTGTTAAAATTTTTACATTTAATATAAAGTGTGTATGAGATAGCTGATGTAAATAACGTCATCATCAAGGTAAATCCCAGCCCCCCAATTAAATAATATACACCAAAGCCAGTACCTACATTAGAATGGAACCCTTTAAGTACTTGGTAGAAACCTTTAGAAACGTATGGGATAACATTAATTAGGTTTTTATTTCCGGTAACATATCTAAATAAGTTAATAATTGGAACGAACATAGTCCACTCTGGTTTAGTATCAGCAAAATCCATCCATTTATCTAAGATAATCGGACCGGACACTAAATAGTTTAAGAACATTTTAAATATATGTTCCCAAATCCCGGTTTGTATAAATGTTGCAGTTTTCCATCCTAATGCTACAATAATGAAATAAACTATAAATAGCATAAATAACAATAGTGTAACATTGACGATACTCTTTATCTGTTGTTTGGTTGTTTTTGTCAGATTGCTGATAAAAAATATCATTAATACTATAATCATCAAATGATACTTATTTTGTATCGAGATAATTGTCAGTGATAAAAAGAATAGAGTAAAATAAATAAGAAAATTGTCTCTCCGTCGATTGAGTAAAGATATGCAATACAGAATAAGAAAGCATACTTTACCATAAATGATAGCATGTCCGACTGGTCCTCGAAAATATTTCTCACCGAACTCATCAGTTCCAATGTACCACCACCCCCCATGAAGTCCAACAAATTTTAATAGTCGAATAAAAGAAAAAATTATTATTACCCAAGAAAGAATAATGAAAATATATTTATATTTAATATAAGGACTAAATGCATCTGCCAAATTATTTTTAATCCTCTCAGTTGAGTTGAAATGCGAAACCAAATAACTAAAGATCCAGATGAATACCAAATTAAGTAGAACAAAATAATTTGCTCTGGCTGTAATCATCGAAAACCCAATCTGATAGAGTAAAAAATTCACCAATAAGGTGATTACGACAAACGGCCAGGCCGTCAGCGTAAAAGGTGTATATAAATTATTCCATTTCCTATTTTCAATTACGGTAAGACCCGCAATACAAAGAAAAAAGACAAGACTTGATAATTGTTCTTCGAAAAAAAACGTCATTATTTTTTATTATTTAATTTGTAACGTTTCATTATTGTTTTTCAATATTTAAGCAACAGTATTTAACTACTCAGATTTGCAGCCAAGTTCCACTTTTCTCTTCGGATATAAATAAAATAGTTTATTATAAGAAATAAGGATATTTCAGCGAATGTAAATGAAAACGCGGCCCCAATTTCTTGGAAATAATAGCACAATGTTGAGCAAACAATAATATTAATAAATCCGATTCCGACTACACAATATGAAAATTCCTTCCTCAGATCATAGTTTTGCATAAAAATAATCCCTAATATATAGTTTAATACCGAGAATAAAATAGCAATACTAGAAATCTGTATTACAGGAATTGATGCGCGAAATTTTGATCCTAAAAATAGTAATCCTATATACTTTGAAAAACAAAGCAAGATAACTGAGATAATTAACGCAATAATTCCTAAATATGTTAATAGCAGTCTAATATATTTGAGAGTACTGCTGGGTGAAATTAATTTTTTTCTTGAAATAAATGGATAAAATACTTGTGTAATTGGTGTAAAGGTAGATTGAACAACTTTTATTATTTTCTCTCCCGCACTATAGATACCGACAATTTCTTTAGATGCAAAGAATCCAAGAATTATAATGTTACTATTGCGATAAAAATTTATCGCAATATTCGATACAAATACATGAAATCCATCTTTTAAATAAGACCAAATTATTTCCAGCCGAGGGATTTTTAACTTAATTTTAAACTGTACAAAAATAATTAAAAGAGTAGCAATTGCCCCAAAAAATAGTGAAAATGAATTTATCATAGGTATCAGCCAGTATTGGCTCTCGTTTTTAATAAAAATGAATATGCCTAATAAATAGCCAATCCGTGAAATAAAATTGGAATAATTAAGATATTGCATCTTCTCTAAACCAATAAAGAACCAAAGAGAAATAAAAATATTTGCCGGTATCATACTAAAAGTGAGCAGATATACCCGACTATTTTCACGCCCTTCATCAGTTATTGAAATGATTGTTAACAATATCAAAGAAATACATAGCATTATTAAAAATTTTATTGTCCATACCGTACTAATTGTTTCACTAATTTTATCAAGATCACCTTTCGACTGTGCAATTTTCTGTGTTGCCGAAATATCAAATCCGTAGTCGACAAAAATACTAAAATAATAAATTACCGCTTGAGCATAGCTGAGAATCCCAAATTTTTCTGCTCCAATAACTCTGACGATATACGGGATCGAAATTAAAGGTACAAAGTAATTGGTAAATTGGAATATCGTATAGTTTGTAACATTCTTAACTAGCCGACGAAACTCTAAATTTTTAAAATAATTAATTCTTATAAGGCTTTCAAGCATGAGTCAAGATTCCACTCACCTGAGATCTATATCTTCGAAAGATAATAATGGAAGCATTAACTCCTAATTGAATAAAACCGAATAAAAAAGCAAAAGACACTAATAATAAAGCGCGCTTCGGGCGACTTTTTTTATATGGTGGAATCGCTTTATCTAGAATTTTTACCGGACTTAGATTAACCATGTTTTGTAAAATAAATAACTCTTTCTGTTTCTGTAATTCTGTATAAATGGCACTCTGCAATTCAATTTCTCGCTTGTGTCGGAGTTCATTGATCTTATTTTGAGGAATCTCAAGGTTTCTGACACGCTCTAAAAAGGTTTGAAGATTCGCTTCAGCGAATTTGAGATTTATTTCGGTTTCAGAAATCCGATTATTCAGATACATTAATTGTTCTTGGTATTCTTTTTGGACTTGGGTACGTACGATGGTATCTAGTATGGTAACCATTTTATTAGCAACTTCGGCGGCGATTAGGGGATCGTACAAAGTGATCCCTAATGTCAGAATATCGTTATCGGGATCGATATCAATGTTAATAACTTTTTTACGCATTTTTTTAAGTGCTTTTTCAAGGGAATCTCTTGCGTTAATGGCATTTATCTTCAAATTATTTATTAAAAGCGCCGTATCTAACATTGGATCAGCTGAGGAAGGAAATGTGTCAAATAGAACTTTTTCAAGAAGATGTCGAGAAATCAGAATACCACGATACATTTCTTGACTTTGACCACTTGAAAGAGGAATCTGAATTCCCGCTAACCCAGCAATTGTACCGAGCTGATTCGAGATATTTTGTGAAAAAGTTGCCGCACTAGGAATTAAAGAAATGGAAGCCGTGTATTCTTTATCCGTATAATAAAATACCTTTACAAATAATATTCCTAGTAAAAGTAAAAATATTGTGATATTAATGACCCAATGCTTAAAAAGATAGACGAACAATGGATAATCGTATTTGATTTCAGTAGGTTCCATCTAAGCAGGCTCCTTTATCGAAGGTTTCTTAAAACTAGAATAATGGTGATAATTTGGGTAGTTATAGTCAAACTCTGCATGAACAGATCCCAAGGTTCCTTTTGTTCATTTTGAGGTACAAAAATCCGGTCACCGGCTTCGATCTTCACCGTCTCCTTGGCATCCAACCAAGTTTCAGTGTTATGCTTAATTACTTTAATCCGGGTTTTCCGAGCCCGTTCTTTATAACCACCGGAAGCTTTGATATAATCATCAAATTTCCAGTCCGGATTATAGGTGACTGTTCCTGGATAGACTACTGCACCGGTGACAAATACAAATCGGCGCACAGGCGAAATAACAATGACGTCAAGGTGTTTTAATTCCACATCCTGGGAGGCTTCATTTTTCAAAAAAAGTCCCTCAAAATCACAGGTTACGATCGAGAGGTTTTCCTTGGCAGACGATCGCCAGAAGTTTGCTTCAATCCATTCCAGAGACATCGAAAGGGGCATAGCCTTAACCAATTTGTACAATTCTGAACCGCCGGGCACTCCCAACTCACGGTAGATGCGACTATGTCGTAGAGAAGCGTTTTTTGTAAACCCACCCGCCTGCTTGATGATTTCCGACAATTTTGTCTGGTTATCTACAATTGGATAAATACCGGGGTAGAGTACTTCGCCCAGGATTTTCACATACTTATCCGCATGAAATTCGGCTTTGCGTCGTACGAATATCCGGTCATCAGGTACTAAGTGAAACGCCTCATCTTTAGGAAGACGGCAATAAATAAGCTGAAAATCATTGGATCGCGGTTTATAACGATAGATCTCGATACGGTTAGAGTCCGCGGCATAACCCACACCACCGGCAAATTCCAGCGCTGTGTTTAACTGATCACCCTCCTTATATTCGAACTTGATCGGCTGGCTGACGGCACCTGCCACAGTAATAATGCTACTCGTCGTATCCCGAAACGGAATAACAACCTGGTCGCCATCCTGCAAATAGGGATTATGGCGATTATCACCCAATAGGTAATAGCGTAAGAAATCGTAGTCACTTGGTTGGTTTTTTCGCAGGATCGTCGTATTTCGCAGAGACGCCTGGGCTAATTTGATATTCAGTAAAGAGTCACTCTGATAACTCACGATTAGCGCACTCATCAGATCGTTTAGCCGACAGGCTGAATTCAGAGGTTGTTCTTTTATTTTTTGCAGGGCCCCGGTCAAATGGACATTGATTGGGCGGATTTTCTCGAGATAGACCTCAATCTGAGAGTCAGAGAAATTCCGCTTGAGGTTATTTTTAATTTTCTCCTTCGCTTCAAAAAGCTTCAACCCTCTGACATTCCAGCCGCTGGCCTCAGGAATCAACAAATAGCCATCGGAAGTGACTTTACTGTAATAGGTTTTCAAATCCGGGCCGGGAATATCAATTTTGATGACGAATTCATCGCCCGAGTCAACGATGTATTCCTTTTCGTCAATGGCACGATATTCTCCTGTTGCTGACTTGGTAAAGCCAGTCAACTCTTCACGCTTTAAATCTTGCAGAGAGGTGAGTGCCGTGCTCATGGACATGGACGGTAAATTTTGACCATAACTCGATCCAAGTACCGTTAACATTCCCAATGTAAAAAAAACTACCAGCGATTGTTTTCCCATGAATCTGATCTATAACTCCATTTTGTAATGCTTCTTATAAAACTCCAAATACTCCCCGCTTTTCAAGGGTCGCCACCATTCAGGATGTTCTACATACCATTGGATCGTTTCCGTTAGTGCCTTGGAAAAAGTATGCTGTGGTTGCCAACCGAGATTGTGCAATTTGGTGGCATCCAGTGAATAGCGCCGGTCATGCCCGAGTCGGTCTTCGACATGTTTCAGCAAAGTCGGAGGCTTTTTTAAATAATCAAAGACAAATCGGGTGATAAATAGGTTTTCCTTTTCGTTCCCGCCGGCAATATTATACACCTCGCCCACCTGGCCATTTTCAACAATAAATTGGATTGCCGAGCAATGGTCAATGACGTACAACCAATCCCGTACGTTCTTGCCATCACCGTAAAGCGGCACCGGTTTATCTTCCAGCAGGTTTGTGACGAAAAGTGGAATCAGTTTCTCCGGATATTGAAATGGACCAAAATTGTTGGAAGCCCTGGTGACTATTACCGGAAGGTTGTAAGTGTTGAAATAAGAATACGCTAATCGATCGCCACCGGCCTTACTCGCGGCATAGGGATTGCCCGGTTTCAGGGGCGATTCCTCGGTAAAAGAACCGGCGATGATTGAGCCATAGACTTCATCAGTACTGATCTGGATGAAACGTTCGATCCCAAATTTCTTGGCAGCTTCCAGGAGCACAAAAACCCCGAACATATCCGTGCGGATAAAATCATCCGGATTACCAATACTGCGATCAACGTGACTTTCGGCGGCAAAATTGACGATATAATCCGGTTTGTACTGCTCAAAGATGGTATTGACTTTAGCGCTATCACAAATATCACCCTTGACGAAGACGTAGTTCGGATTGGAAGCGAAGTCATGCAAATTGGCCGGATTTCCGGCGTAAGTCAACTTGTCTAGATTAACGACCTGAGCACCGGGGTATTTACCGAACAGGAAGCGGATAAAATTACTGCCGATGAATCCGGCGCCGCCGGTGATTAAATAGGTTTTTGGCATGTTATTGCTTGCTCCAATGCATATACTATGCGGACTTAATTTTCTATTTTCCTGCCGATACAATCGTATTTGAAACCCAACGCCTGAACCTTTTGCGGATCGTAAATATTGCGTGCGTCAATCATAATCGGTTGTTTCATCACAGACTTTATGAATTTTAAATCCATATTGCGGAATTCGTTCCATTCCGTCATGATAATCAGTGCGTCGGCGTCTTTGATGGCATCCTCGCTAGAGGCAACATAGGTAATATCAGGGAAATGGCGCCGCATTTCGTTCATCGCCTCAGGATCATAGGCTTTAATTTTCCCTCCGGCTTTCAGGATAGCGCGAATGACGCTAATGGCGGGAGCTTCGCGTACATCATCGGTATTGGGCTTGAAAGCCAAACCTAAAATGCCAACAGTCCTGCCTTTCAGATCAGGCAGGAATTTTAGCAGTTTCTCGACGGGACGCATTTTCTGACGCTCGTTGACTGCGATGACCGTCTCCACGATACTGGCATGCATCCCGGCTTTTTCCGCAATTTTAGTCAAGGCGGAAGTGTCCTTGGGAAAACAGGAACCGCCATAGCCCGGTCCGGCATGCAGGAATTTTTTCCCGATGCGTCCGTCCAAACCCATGGCTTTGGCAACCATCTGAACATCAGCCCCGACAAGCTCGCATAGATTGGCAATTTCATTAACGAAGGAAATCTTGGTCGCCAAGAACGCATTTGAAGCGTATTTGATCATTTCGGCGGTCCGAATATCAGTAGCAACAATTGGCGTTTCAATCAAGTACAATGCGCGATAGATTTCCTTCATAATGTTCAGAGCTCGTTCCGAGCTGGTACCTAAAACCACCCGATCCGGGCGCATGAAATCCCCAATTGCCGAGCCTTCTCTTAAAAACTCCGGATTTGACACTACTTCAAACATTTCAGCTGGAATGTTATTTCCCAACATGCGTTCGCGGATTTTATCATTGGTGCCCACTTCCACCGTACTTTTCGTAACAATTACCTTGAAACCATTGATAACCTTGGCAATATTGTCTACCGCGGTAAAAACATAGGATAAATCAACCTCACCTGCCTTGCCGGATGGTGTCGGGACGGCCAGAAAAATGACTTCGCTATCTTGGATGACTTGGTCGAAGTCCATACTGAAGCTTAACCGACCCTTCTCGACATTTTTCTTGACGAGATCGGCTAAACCGGGTTCGTAAATGGGAATGATTCCTTTTTTCAGGTTTTCTATCTTGGTCGAATCAATATCATAGCAGACGACCTCGTTGCCAAAATCTGCCAGGCCGGTACCTGATACTAAACCAACATAACCCACTCCCAGCATTGCGATTTTCTTCATTGCAAAATCCTTTTAAAAATTTTTAGTTATTTATCCGGGTGGAAGTAAATAGGTGGAGACTGCACCACAAATATCAACTGTCGCGCCACAACCTCTTTTCTTGGATCTCAGTCTGCACGTATAAAATTATGCTAATTGACAGGTAAAGGGCAAGGTTTTTTTTATTGATAGCCCGCACGGCGCCGAATAATCCATTCCAAACCTAAAAGCAAAATAAGAACGAAAACCACTCTCGTCCAGTGCCAGAGTTTTAGTTCCCGGGCAATGATTAGAACCTTGTTTTTCGATTGGAGATGTTCGATAAGTTGCACAGCGCTTATTATGTCGTATTTGTTACCACCGGCCCGCTGAGCAAGCAAGGCCAAAGCCGGGGCATTTTGGCGTACATCAATTAGCTCTACCGGACGGTCGTCGACATGAATATGCCAAACGGCCTGCCCGATATTTTGCTCGTTACTCGAAGCATTGCCTGCAATATTTACCTCGCCAGCCTCCTGCAGGATAAATTCACCACGGTAACGGGAACCGTTCCAGCTCAGGTGAACTGATTGCCGGTTGCCGCTACGGTACGTGACGGTGGCCTCAACCGCGGCGTTTGATAGAGGATTGCCTTTTAAATCAGATACATCGGCGGTCAAAGATACTGTCTCACCCAAAAGGTAGGCGCGCTTATTCGTGGTCATTCTCAATAATGAAGCGTTCAGCGAATCGAGCAACCAGTTCGTCAGCCCTAAAAACAAATCGGAATAAATTCTATTATCACCGACCGGACGAGTCATAAAATCCCACCGCCAAAAATCCACACCGAGAGCTAATGCGATGCGCTGTTGCCCCAGTTGTCCGACAGCCAAAACGGGATTGGCACTCAGGTTTTCGGTTTGCAATAAGGTTGTCAGACGTTCATCCAGCCGCACTTTTATAAATGCATAATTCAGCGGCGGCAGAGTGTTCCAAGACGGAGCCGTTTCTTGTCCAAGAAACAGATCATGAATAATCGGATGATCCCGACCTACTTCGGTAGGTGTCACGGTCACAGATTCAAAGGTTTTCGCGGGTATAGCTTCCTGCACCAAAGGTACAATGCTAAACGTAGTTTTACTGTCCGTCGATTTTGTGCCACGCCAGATAATTAATAGGGGGATTTTTTCTTTTTCGATCTTTTGTCGCAGAGCGTTGACCTGATTCCTGTTGGTAGTCGGTGAAGGAAAATCAATCAGTAGCGCTAAATGCCATGGTTTGCGCAATTGTCCATCCAGATCCTCCGGCAGCCAGCGCCCTTGATTATCAAGAAGGCTGGCGATTTCGACATTGGGCAGTTGGCTTAGCGTACGGATTAAAAATGGCGTTTCGAAATTGGGGCTTCCGTTAAGAATCACGATATGCTGTCTGGCAGACAGAACGCGAATTTGCCCCGACTGCTGATTGTTATAGGTGTTCCGATCCTGATCTGACTGAATAACAACCGAATAAATCAATTCACCGGGACTATCAGGAACAGTTTTAAAGACTACATCCCGCTTGAGATTGGTAGCCTGAGTGGGGATGGTTTGCCGGGCAAGAATTCGTTCATCTCGTTTTAAAAGCACTTCTGCCATACGTCCGGCACCCTGGGCGATGATTTCGGCCTGGATAGTTATGGTATCTCCGGCACTGGCTTTGTCCGGTACTACCAGAGAAATAACCGCCGGGTCAAAGGCCAAACCACTATCTCCGATTCCGACTACATGCAGAGGAAATTCGAACTCAGCATCCAGCCAGCCTGGTTCCGGTCCCCGCGTCACAATTCCGTCGGTCACCAGGATTGCCGCTGTGATATTAGCATCCCGCTGGCGTTTCTGTAAATCGGTGATGACCACGGAAACGTCGGTGGCCAAGCCGTTAAATTTCAACTTCGCATAATCAGCAAGTGGCTCGATTTTGTCGTCGAAAGCATAGCGCACCAGGCGCAAGTGCCGGTCAATTACCTGGGCTTCGAGGGCACGCAGACGCTCGACCAACTGCGCTTTGGAAAAGCCGGTCTGGTTAGCCATACTGAGAGAGTTATCGACGTAAATAAGGACCTGGGGTTCCAGTTTTTTCCGATACTTCCACCTGATTTCCGGTCTTGACATGATTAACAGAAGTAAAATCACGGCCGTCAGGCGCAGTATGAGCAACGCACTAGATGCGGGCAGATGCGCTTTGAATCTATTGCGATAGGAAAGCCAGATTATTATGGCATCGAGTAAGGTCAGTAGTAGGACGATCCCGAAAGAACCGAAAAATTTTATCGTTACAGAAGGCATCAGTTTTGATCGGTCAACAGCAGGTTCGGAGTAGCCGAAATAGAGAATGGCGAAAGCAGCTGCCGACGCAACATTTCCAAACCTGTACGCGCTATCATGGCGGCATTATCCGTACAGTAAGACAGAGACGGCAGAAATAAACTGACATTCAAATCGCGGCTCAACTCTTGAAATACATCCCGCAAACGGGAATTGGCCGCGACCCCGCCGGCCAGCACCAGCCGATCGGCCTCGGTTTGGCGGATAGCCTGCTGAACGTTGGATTTAAGGACGTCTACGATCGCTTCCTGATAGGAGGCGCACAGATCCGCCAGATTGGCGCTGGTCCATTCCGGTCCTTTTTGCCTGACCAAATAGAGCAAAGCGGTTTTCAGTCCGCTGAAACTAAAATCCAATGCATTGTTCCGAATCTTGGCGCGGGGAAATGGATAAAAATCGTCCCGGCCGGAATGGGCGATCCGGTCAATTTGCGGCCCTCCGGGATAGGGCAGATTCAGAATGCGGGCGGCTTTATCGAAAGCTTCGCCGGCGGCGTCATCCACGCTTCGACCCAGCATCTGATATTTTCTGTAATCAGTGACGAAAATGATCTGTGTATGTCCTCCCGAAACTAATAGACATAAAAAGGGATAGCGGAGCTCATTTTCATTCAGGAAGTTCGCCATAATATGCCCTTCGATATGGTTGACTCCCAATAGAGGCTTGCCCAGGGCGAAGGCTAAACCCTTAGCAAAACTCAAACCGACTAATAGGGCACCCATCAATCCCGGTCCGCGGGTAACCGCAATGCCATCTATTTCGTGGATTGGGCATTGGGTTTGATCCAAGGCCGTTTGGAGCAGATTCGGTAAAATGCGCATGTGTTCACGTGAAGCGTATTCCGGAACCACCCCGCCATATTGCTGATGCAAAACCTGCGAAGCGACCAAATTGATCAGCACCCGCTCGTTTTCTACAATGGCAACCGCGGTTTCGTCGCAGGAAGTTTCGATACCTAAAATGCGCACCGCGGTCACTTCTCCCGGATTACGCGCACTTCGATCTGTTCCGGAGTCAGTTCACTCCAGCCAAGTACTCCTGCCGGAATTACTACTGTCGGAGAATAGCGACTTTCGAGGCTGTGCCAGTCCTGGGCATAATCAATACTAATTTCGATGTCGTTTGGATTCAACGTTTTCAGTATTTCAACCCCCGCGGAGAGTTTTATGCTGACTGAGGCAGGCACTAACTCGACGCGAATCCCAGCTGGCAGGTTTTTCATCACCACCGGAATGTTCATAAGGCGGCGTTCTCCCAGCTGGTCAATTTTCTGGGTCAGGCGTACTTTACGCACACTCAATTTTATGTTCGGATCCGGTGAGATCAGGGTTACTTCTCGAACAAATGATGAGGATGCATTGCGCTGAATTAAATGCGGAGTATTGATTTGGGTTATCTTTGTTAGACGCGAGCGCGGGCCGCTGGCTAAGACACTATCCGGAATAAGGATAGGTTCACCTACCTTAATATATCCGGGTTGGAGCTGCATTTCGAGATCAGGTACGATAGGTAATTTGACAGTGTCCAGATAATCTAACTCAACTTGCAACGTCTCGGGCCAAATTATATATTCAAACTCGGCACTGCTATTGCGGGGAATCAATATTTTATCGGGATTGGCGCGGAAGTAATCATTCAGCTGGAAATTATAGTGCCAGCGAATGGACTGACAATCAACGATGAATTTGAAAGAAGCGGAGCGCGAAAGCATCAGATTGAACAGATCGAAACCCTTTCCGGAGAAATTGGCTTGAATCCGACTGGGCAATTTTTCCTTCAGAGTTTTACCAGGCTCAATATTCCGTACTTCCAGGCGAGCAGAGTAAGAGTAGATGTAGCGATTATTGAGAATCACGAAAATCCAGAGAATCAAAGTAAAAATAAATACCCCGATTTTCGTACGGCGGTTAGTCGCTAACCAGCGGCGAAGTCGAAAATTCATATTTTTCAATGTGACGCGACGCTGTAGAAATTGCAGATGATCTTTACGGTCTTTACGCATTGCCGTTTAAAATAAAAAAGGGGCTGGTAAAAACCAAGCCCCTGTTTGATTTCATTTTAACCAAATTACTCTTCCGGTACTTCTGTGCTTCCGGTTTTGTCTGTGTCGCTATGCGCAGATTCAGTTGATTTGCTCTTTTTCGGCGTCTTCGAACCAGTTTTGGTTTTTTTCTTGCCGACCGCTTCTTCAGACGTAGCGGGTACTATTTCAGTGGTTTCTGCTTTAGCAACCTTTCTGATCGTTTTCTTTTTCGTCGTAGTTTCTGTTTCAGAAACAGGCTCACCATCCTCAGCGAGTTTGGCCTCTTTTTTTGCTCTGGTCCGTGATTTCTTGACTGGTTCTTCCGCTGGTGATGTTTCGACGATTGGTGCGGGTGGCGCGGCTTGTTCCTCCGATTCAGCAATCTTGGCGATTAATTCAGTCGGAATTTCAATCTTATCAGTCGCTTCGGTTTGCTGGTACATGTAAGCCTCGACTTCCGTTTTCGGCTTTTTGGGAATGGCAAGCTCGCGTGAAAGAATGATTTTTTTATCGTGCTTATTGACATCCAGCACCATCAACTGCATTTTTTCACCGACTGCGACTGCCTTGCTGAGATCCTTGCGATCCTTCTTCGGCATTTGACCCAGCGGGACAATGCCTTCTAAGTCATGTTCTAGGTTGACAACGATAAACTTTTCGGTGATGCGGGCCACCTCGCCCTCGATGAGCGAGTTCGGACTAAAAAGCGTCTCGATCATTGGCCAGGGATCCTCGACCAGCTGTTTGAGACCGAGGGAAATCTTGCGATTTTCCTTGGATATTTCCAGGATTTTCACTTCGATTTCCTGATCCTTGCGTAACATTTCACGCGGGTGCCGCAGTTTTTTCGTCCAGGACATATCGGAGACATGAATAAACCCGTCAATGCCTTCCTGCAATTCCACATAGGCGCCATAGGGAGTTAGGTTTTTAATGACTCCCTTGACAACGGTTCCGACGCTGTAATTCTGCCCGAGCGTATCCCAGGGATCAGGTTCAAGCTGTTTGAATCCGAGGGAAATCTTACGTTCCGTACTGTCAATGCCCAGGACTTTGGCTTCAATATGATCGCCCATCGAGAATACTTCCGAGGGGTGTTTGATATGCTGGGTCCAGGAAATTTCAGAGATGTGGATAAGGCCTTCGACTCCTTTTTCGAGTTCGACGAAAACTCCATAATTGGTGATGTTGACGATTTTGCCTTTTACTACTGAATCCACCGGGTACTTCTGTTCGATTCCTTCCCACGGATGCGGAGTCAGTTGCTTCAGGCCGAGAGAGACGCGTTGTTTTTCCTGATCATAGTCAATGACCTTTACGGTCAGTTCCTGGTCAATGGTCACAACTTCCCGTGGATGATTGATCCGACCCCAAGAAATGTCGGTGATATGCAGTAATCCATCCAAGCCGCCGAGATCAATAAAGACTCCGAAATCAGTAATATTTTTCACTCGTCCGGTCAAAATATCCCCGACCTTGATCCGGGACAGCAGATCGTTGCGTTTCTCTTTCATGCTTTCTTCGAGGATTTCTTTGCGGCTGAGGACGATATTTTTACGAAGCTCGTTGAGCTTGACGATTTTGAATTCCAGCGTCTTCCCGACATAGGAGTCGAAATCGGTAACCGGTCGGATGTCAATCTGCGAACCAGGCAGGAAGGCATCAATGCCCATGACATCCACGACCATACCGCCCTTGATCCGGCTCAGGATATGGCCTTCGATGATTTCACCGGAGTTGTGGACTTCCCGGATGCGTTCCCAGATCCGCATAAAGTCGGCTTTGCGTTTGGAAAGAATCATCTGGCCATTTTCGTCTTCGAGGACATCCACGAACACCTCAATCTGGTCGCCGATTTTCGGCAATTCACCCTCGGCGAATTCGTCGCGTGAGACCATTCCCTCGGACTTAAAGCCGACATCAACCATGATTTCACTTTCGTGAACAGCTACAACCGTTCCGAGAATGCGCTGATCCTTGCGTACGTCGCGCAGGGAACTTTCGTAAATCTTGCTGCGGTCATCGCCTTGCGGCGTGCTGACTTCCTGCAGTTTTTCAATATCTTTTATATCGTAGACTCTGACTCTTTCTGAAA
>Ga0208828_1000720_pt1 | contig 14121 bp, 9 predicted proteins | sample Kivu_160m_FD_185487 | JGI IMG/M metagenome (GOLD analysis project Ga0208828, IMG submission 185487) | Freshwater microbial communities from Lake Kivu, Western Province, Rwanda to study Microbial Dark Matter (Phase II) - Kivu_160m (SPAdes)... | ecosystem: Environmental > Aquatic > Freshwater >... | reverse complement strand
CGGGATCAGACAACGTTTGAAGCCCAGCTTGGCCGCCTCGCTCAAACGCTTGGACAGTTGTCCCACTGCCCTGAGCTCCCCAGAGAGGCCGATCTCACCCACAATGGCCAGGTCCGCCGCCACAGGGACATTCTTGAAGCTCGAAGCAATAGCGATGGCCACTGCGAGATCCGCCGCTGGCTCGTTGATCTTCAGCCCACCCACCACGTTGACGAAGATGTCTTGATCGGACAGCCGCAACCCTACCCGCTTGCTGAGCACGGCCGTCAGGAGGAGCAGACGATTGAAGTCCACTCCATTGGCCGTCCGCCGTGGCAAACCAAAACTGGTGGTGCTGGCCAGGGCCTGGATCTCCACCAGGAGAGGGCGCGTGCCCTCCAGAGTGACGGCGATGGTGGAGCCCGCCGCGTTGGGCAGCCGTTCGGCCAGGAAAGCCTCAGAGGGATTGGCTACCTCGATCAACCCCTGGCTTCCCATCTCGAAAACGCCCACCTCCGACGTTGCCCCGAAGCGATTCTTGACGCTGCGCAGCAGACGATAGGCGTGGAAACGGTCTCCCTCCAAATACAGCACGGTGTCTACGATGTGTTCCAAGACCTTGGGCCCAGCGATGGCCCCGGCCTTGGTTACGTGCCCGACGAGGAAGATAGGGATGCCCTCACCCTTGGCCACCTGCATCAGCCGGGAGGCGCACTCGCGCACCTGGCTGATGCTGCCTGCGGTCGAGTTCAACTCGTCCAGGTAGACCGTCTGGATGGAGTCAACGACTACTGTCTTTGGCACAAGCTCCTGGATGTGCCCCAGGATGATGTTTAGGTTGGTCTCTGTCAGAAGATAGAGTTGGTCGGTGGTTATCCCCAGGCGCTCGGCGCGCATCTTCATCTGCCGCACCGATTCCTCGCCGGAGATGTAGAGCACCTTGCCGAGGGCTTCAGCTATCAGGGCCGAGACCTGCAAGAGGAGGGTGGATTTGCCGATGCCCGGATCGCCTCCTATCAAAACCATAGAGCCGGGCACGATGCCACCCCCCAGCACGTGAGAGAATTCGGGCATGGGCAATGGCACGCGCTCCAGGCCGTCGGCGGCCACCTCCGAGAGACGCTGGGGTTTGCTGCGCGGCCCGGCATACGAAAGGGGAGAGCGTTCCTTGCTCTCCACAATCGTCTCTACCAGGGTGTTCCATTCCCCGCAGTCCGGGCAGCGCCCCATCCACCTGGGCGAGGTGCTGCCGCACTGCTGGCAGACGAATTGAGTGCGCGCTTTAGCCATCTTTGAGAGCCTTTATATCTTCTCATCCTTCGCTTCCGCTCAGGACATGCTTCAGTGGAATTGCTGGGAGTCGCTTCAATGTTCTGTTCGCAGGATCCACCGTGATACCAACTGACTCAAGGGCTGTAACTCCTAGTAGCGGTTCGCAACCTTTCTCTCCGAAAATCACACGGCCGGCGGTGATCTCCCCCATAAACTCGATCCGGGCGAGGCCGTAGTGATATTCCCTGATTGTTCCATCCGCCAGTTCGTAGACCATTTTGCCTTCCTTGCGGATGCCAATCTTCTCCAATTCGTCTGCCGGAGCCATGGAGTCTACAGCTCCGGTGTCAACCAAGAACACCGTTTCATAGATGCCCTGTGGTGATTCAAGGCCTATCAATCTCGTGGTAACTCTAGTCAATCCCACTGTAACCCCTTGGAGTCACTTCCAGCACCGGAATCCCTCTTTTGCGCTCCGCTGGTCCAGAAGGTCAGAGACTCCTCGCTCCGCTGAGGATGGCAAGCCGCACTAACGGCTTAGGCGGGCGCCTGTTTCAATTTTCTTTGCCGCGCAGAAACCAATGGCTGCTCAGCAGGTGTGCCCTGCGAAATTGGAAACGAGACACGTCGTAAGGCCTGTTCTATCACACGCGGAAAAGTAGCGAAGACGAAATACTCAGCAGGATACAAATAGTCTTCGCCTTCGTTGTCTATCACACGCACGTAATTCGACCGCGCCGCGCTCTCGTCAGGCAAGACCTGGTATATCATTCGTGGCGTTAGCAGGTCTGGATCATCGCTCTGAATGCAAATTGCGAATTGCGGAATGTTCTTCTGTCGCTTTGTCATACTCTCTAGTCCAAGAAACATTTGATTCTCATTTTTCGCTTACCTATCCCATGCGCTTCAAACCAGTGGATTTCGGCGGGACGAACTGTGCCATCAGCAAGTTGGACCGTGGCCATGCCTTTGCGCTTTCTCCAGCGTCCTGTCCCATACCGCTTTCGCAGAATGGTAAGGATGCGGATGCTACTCCCCACTGCGATAGTCTCGATGTTGGTGATTTCGCCGATGATTTCAAAGTGCATGCGTTCATGCTTTCAGGTGTGTTGTTGCGACATACCGCGCTGCCCGCATAACTATAGAATATACAGAATTCTTTCCGTATAATTCCCTTCTCTCTGGTTCGCTTTGTGTCTTGGTCTCTTTGTGGCTTTGTCCTTGAGGTCTCAAGCCCGAAGGGTAAAAAATTAGCGTTTACCTGGACAGTTACTCAATCGAGGATCTCTTCTGCCGGGAATTGAAAATCGGCCAGCACCTGAGAGCTCACCATCTCATCCCCGCCGTACCGCCCCACCACCTGGTAGCCCTGTGGCGAGAGGGCAGCACTTCCACTGTCCGCTCCTCAGGGTCAACGCCATAGTTTCTGTCTCCCTCAGGCCAGCAACTCTGCCATCTGGGGGACCTCAACTTGCTCCTGGGCCCGCAAGACAATCTCGCCGTCCGCCACGTCGGCCACAACCACGTCACCGGTCTGGAACTCACCCGCTAACAACTTCTCCGACAGGGGATCCTCGACCAAACGCTGGATGACCCGCCGCAGGTGCCGGGCGCCAAACTCGGTGCTATACCCTTCGTTGGCCAGGAATTCCCTGGCCTCGTCGGTGGCCGTCAATTCCAACTGGTGCTCGTCCAGCCGCTCCCGGATCTTGTTCAGCTCCAGGGTAACGATTTGTTTGATCTCCTCCCTGGTCAAAGCCTTGAAAACGATGATCCCTTCCACCCGGTTGAGGAATTCGGGGCGGAAAGTACTCTTAAGCTGAGCGAGGAGTTTCCCCCGCATCTCCTGATAGGCTTGTTCTTCGCCTCTAGCCTCGTCACGCGGCACAGCGAAGCCCAGGTTGGTTTCGCGTTTGATGAACTGGGCGCCTATGTTAGAGGTCATGATGATGATGGTGTTAGAGAAGTCAATGGGTCGTCCCTTGGCATCGGAAAGGCGGCCCTCCTCCATGATCTGGAGCAGCATGTTGAAGACTTCAGGGTGGGCTTTTTCTACTTCGTCGAAGCAGATGACGGAGTAGGGACGGCGGCGGATGGTTTCGGTAAGCTGTCCAGCGTCCTCATAGCCGATGTAACCTGGCGGGGCGCCTACCAGCCGCGACACGTTGTGGCGCTCCATGAACTCGGACATGTCCAACTGCAACAGGGCGTCCTCGCTGCCGAACATGAATTCCGCCAGGGCCTTGGCCAGCTCCGTCTTGCCCACGCCTGTGGGGCCCAGGAAGATGAAAGAGCCAATGGGGCGCTTCGGATCCTTCAAGCCTGCGCGTGCCCTGCGAATGGCTTTGGCTATGGTGGTGATGGCCTCGTCCTGGCCAACAATTCTCTGGTGAAGGGCCTCCTCCATGTGCAGCAGTCGCTCCGATTCCTCGCCAGCGATGCGGGAGACCGGGATGCCGGTCCACATAGAGATCACCTCAGCCACATCGTCGGCGGTGACGAAGGGACCGCCATCTGAGAAACCCGATCCCCATCCCAGGCGAAGCTGCTCCAACTTATCTTGGAGCTCTACCTCCAGATAGCGCAACTGCGCGGCATGGTCGTATTCTCCCTCCTCAATGGCCTTATCCTTTTGTCGTTGTATTGTCTTCAGACCAGTGTAGGTTTCCTTCAGGTTTCCAGTCTGGGGGGTTTTGTACATGCGCACCCGGGATGCGGTTTCGTCAATGACATCTATGGCCTTGTCTGGAAGATACCTGTCGGATATGTAGCGCGAGGCCAGGCGAGCTGCCATCTGGATGGCCTCGTCGCTTATCGTCAGCTTGTGATGAGCCTCGTAGCGCTCCCTCAGGCCTCGTAGGATGTCAATGGTCTCCTCGACCGTAGGCTCATCCACATAGACGGGTTGGAAACGGCGCTCCAGAGCAGTGTCCCTTTCGATGTATTTGCGATAGTCATCAGCCGTGGTGGCCCCGATGCACTGGAGTTCCCCCCGCGCCAGAGCGGGCTTGAGGATGTTGGCCGCATCCACAGAGCTGCCAGCAGCTCCTGCTCCGACCAGCATGTGCACCTCATCTATGAAGAGAATGCAGTTTGAGTTTTTAACTTCCTCAATCACTCGTTTCAGCCGTCCTTCGAACTGGCCTCGGTATATGGTGCCCGCTACCAACGAGCCCACGTCTAACTGTACCAGACGCTTGTCGAGCAGAGGTTCCGGTGTCTCGCAGGCCACGATACGTTGGGCCAGGCCCTCCACGATGGCCGTCTTGCCCACCCCAGGACTGCCAATGAGGGCCGGGTTGTTCTTTGTTCGCCGCGAGAGGATTTGAATGACGCGCTCTATCTCTGTATCCCGCCCGACAACGGGGTCCAGCTTGCCTGCCTCGGCCAGGGCCGTCAAATCGGTAGCCAGTTCATCAATCAGGGCCGTCTTCTTCTCCTCCCTGGCACGCCCGGCGTAGACAGGGTTCTTCATCATGACCCGCGTGGTCTCGCTGCGCACCTTATCCAGACTGACGCCCATACTCTTCAGCGCATCAATGGCCACGCCGTCGCCTTGTCGCACCAATCCCAAGAGGAGGTGTTCCGTGCCGATGTAATGGTGTCCCAGGCGCCGCGCTTCATCAAAAGCCAGCTCTATTACCCGTTTGGTGCGCGGAGTGAGATAGACCTTGCCGAATGAGGTCTGCCGACTGGGCGCGCCGATTCTCTCGATAACTCGCTCCAGTTGCTTGGGCTTGATCCCCAGACCCTTCAACACCCTACCAGCCATGCCACTCTCTTCGTGCAACAGGCCCAACAAAAGGTGTTCGGTGCCGATGTAGCCATGATGGAGGCGCTGCGCTTCCTCTTGAGCCAGGGTCAGAACACGGCGAGCTCGGTTGGTGAATCTATTGAGTTTGTCCGTCATCTCCTTCTTCTACCTCCTTGGCCTCCTCTTCAGCCTCATGCTCCTGTTCCCCCAGCACAGCGGCGCGCTCAACTCGCCAGTCCAGATCAGCATATTCGGCTTTGGCGACGCTTTTCAGGCTGAGGGCCATACGACGGTGGCGTGGGTCGAGCTGGACGATCCTCAGGATAAGGTTATCCCCTTCGCTTACCACTTCTTTGGGATGAGCAACGCGGTCGTTCGATAGTTCTGACACGTGGATCAGTCCCTCAACATCCTCGCCTTTCAATTGGGCAAAGGCTCCGAATTCAGTGAGCTTGGTGATGGTGGCTTCCACCAACTGACCCTCCGAGTATGTCTCCTCGATTTGACTCCAGGGGTCGGGCTGTAGTCGCTTGATGCTGAGGCCAATGCGCCGCTTCTCACGATCAACGTTCAGGACATAGACATCCACCTCATCACCCACCTGGAGCACTTCGCGGGGATGAGACACCCGCCCCCACGAAAGCTCCGACAGGTGAATCAAGCCATCGGCCCCTCCCAGATCAACAAATGCGCCGAACTGACTCAGGCTGCTAACCCTCCCCCGGCAGACCTCGCCCTCTTGAAGGGTAGCCAACAACTCTTGCTTTTGTTGCCTGCGCCATTGGCGCTGGGCGGCTCGTTCGGAGAGGATCAGGCGGTTGCGCTCACGGTCCAGTTCTATGATCTTTAGCACCAGTGGCTGGCCCACCAGCTTCGCTCGGCGCTGCTCAGGAGTTAGAGCGGCCTCCTTGTCCTGTCGGGGGGGAGGCACCAACTGCGAGCCTGGGACGAAGCCTCGCACTTCGCCCAATTGGATGAGCAGTCCGCCCTTGTTGTAACCGGTCACCAGCGCCTCGAAAATCTCGCCGGCCTCGAAAAGTTCCTGGAGAGATCGCCATTCTCTCTCTTGTTCGGCCTGGCGCAACGAGAGGACGATTCGACCGTCCCTGTCCCGGGGATTCACCACGTAGGCCAGTACTTCGTCCCCGATGTGGATGTTCGCAAAGTCTTCTGGTGTCATGCTCTGCAGCTCGTGACCGGAAACAACTCCTTCGTACTTCCAACCTACGTCAATCAGGATCTCTTCCGGGCTGACTCGCACCACCTTACCCGGCAAGACCTGGCCTCGGCTGAAGGCCTTGAAGTCGTAGGTTTCCTCGGAGAGGTGCGCCGCCGCCTCGTGCTCTTCCTCTGTTTCTGTTCCCCTCCCTTCTTTCGTTAGCAGGGCTTTCTCTTCTTCCATGTGATCTTCCTTAAATTGAGGTTTGCTCATATTATACCAACATTCGTGCAAAAGGGCAAGCAAAAATAGCGACCTGGGCAATTAGACTTCGCAAGTCTCAAGAGCACACTATTTGGCGAGCTATCTGCTAGTTTATGATTGCTATGGCATCAATCTCCACCAAGGCCCCCAGGGCCAGGTCCGATACCTCTACGGTCGAGCGAGCGGGTGGTTCGCTGGCGAAGAACTCGCCATAGACCTGGTTCAGGGCCTTGAAGTCGCCCATGTCCTTGAGAAACACCGTGGTCTTTGCTACCCTGTCCAGGGAACTGCCGGCCGCCTCCAACACAGCGGAGATGTTTCTCAGCACCTGACGGGTCTGCTCCTCGATCCCGCCCTCAACCAGCTTGCCTGTGGCCGGGTCTATGGCCAACTGGCCAGCGGTGAACACCAGATCGCCCACCCGTATGGCCTGGGAATAAGGACCTACCGCCGCCGGCGCCTTCTCAGTGGCTATCACTTCTCGTTTCATCGAACATCCTCCTTTCTCGATTGCGGACTTCGGAATGGTGATTGCGGAGGTTTAATTCCGAAATCCGCAATCCGAAATCTGAAATCAGTCTACCCTTATTGCCTCTGCTCCCAGCATCTCGATCAGGACCGCCTCCAGGGCAGGGCAATAGCCGGTGGTGTCGTTGGGGAAATCGAGTTGTACCCGCTTCCCGTCGCCCACCAGATAGATGCTGAAGTGGTCGTCGCCCTCATAGCTCCGCAATAGGCTGTGCACCTTGCCCAGCCGTTCGATATCCTGCTCTTGTTTGCCAGTGCGGGGGATGGTAATGTGAAGCCGTCGGGGCCTGCCCTGAGCTTCGTCGAAGGGCCCGCCCTGAGCCGAAGCCCTGAGAGAATCGAAGGGTCTGTCGAAGGGACTGCCCGGCCGATTCTTCTCCTCATCCACCGGTCGGCTAATCAACAGATAGTCTTGAGCCGATTCGCAGATTACTTTGGACCCCCTACTTTTGGCATCCACCCTGCCCCTGACAACCAGGATCTTCTCCTCCTGCCAAAGCTGTCGGGTATTCTCGTAGATGCTGGGGAACACCAGGACCTCCACGCTGCCGCGTAAATCCTCAAGGTTCACGAAGGCCATGGGCTTCCCGTTCTTAGTGGTATGGGGACGCACCCAGGCCACCACGCCAGCTATGATGACCTTCTGGCCTTCCATCTCCTCGTTAATCTCGCCGCAGAAGGCGGTTACTGTCCCCTCCAGGCTGGCAGCCACTTGCTGCAAGGGGTGTTCGGATACGTAGAAGCCAACCAGCTCCTTCTCCCAGGCCAGCATTTCTCTGCGAGTCGCCTGGGGTATGTCGGGCAGGGTGATGGAACCTCCCATCGCTTGCGAGAAGCCGCTGGTGGCGTCAAACATGCTCAGTTGGCCAACCTCTCGCGCCTGGTGGGTGCTCTGGCTTACAGCCATCATGCGATCTATGAGGGCCAGCAATTGGGATCGCTGGCCGAAAGCGTCCAAAGCGCCAACCTTGATCAGACATTCCAGGGCGCGGCGGTTCACCGGGCGTAAATCAACCCGCTGGCAGAAATCCTCCAAATTCTTGAAGGGGCCGCCTCGTTCCCGGGCAGTCAGTATGGCTTCAATGGCGCCTTCACCTACGTTCTTCACGGCGCCCAAACCGAAGCGGATGGCTCTGCCGGCACCGGTTTCTATGGTGAAGTCCAGCCCGCTCCTGCTCACATCCGGCGGCAGGATCTTGATCTCCATTTTATGACACCCGGCCAAGAACTGGCCTATCTTGTCGGTGTTGTTGCGCTCCACGGTCAGCAGGGCCGCCATGTACTCCAGGGGGTATTTGGCCTTGAGCCAGGCCGTCTGGCAGGTGATGACCGCGTAGGAGGTAGCGTGGCATTTGTTGAAACCGTAATTGGAGAAATACTCAATGGCATCGAAGATCTCTCCAGCCTTATTCGCTTCGATGCCGCCATGCCGCACTGCCCCCTCGATAAAAGTTTTCCGATGTTTGAGGAGTTCCTTCTCTTTTTTCTTGCCCACGGCCCGGCGCATCAGGTCAGCATCGGCCGCCGAATAACCGGCCAAATCGGTCATGACACGGATCACCTGTTCTTGATACACCATGATGGCGTAGGTGTCCTTGAGAATAGGCTCCAGTTTGGGATGGATATAGGTCACTTCCTCCCGCCCGTGTTTGCGGGCGATGTAGTTGGGGATAAACTGCATGGGGCCGGGGCGGTAGAGGGCCAGTACGGCCACGATGTCCTCGAAGCATGTGGGTTGCATGTCAGTGAGGACGCTGCGCATACCTGAGGATTCCACCTGGAAGACGCCGGTCACCTCGCCGCTGGAGAGCAACTCGAAGATAACCGGATCATCGGTGGGGATGGTGTTCATATCCAGTTGGAGGCCGTGGTGCTGGCGGATGAGATCAACGGCCTTGCGCATGACGGTCAGGGTGGAAAGGCCCAGGAAGTCTATCTTGAGAAGGCCAATGTCCTCCAACACTTCCATCGGGTACTGGGTTACCGCGATGTTCCCGTCCTCACCGCCGGTGGGGCGATGCAGCGGAGTGTAATTGATCAGGGGCGCGTCGGCTATGACCACGCCAGCGGCATGGGTGGAGGCGTGGCGGGCCACGCCTTCCAGACTCCTGGCGGTATCAATGAGCTCTCTGATATAGTCCTTGCTCTCGTATAGCTCTTGGAGTTCCGGTACTTTGTCCAGGCCATCCTGGATCTTGACCTTCGGCCCAGGGGGGATCAGCTTGGCCACTGCGTCCACCTCGGGCAGAGGAATGTCCAGGGCCCGGCCAGCGTCGCGGATGGCGGCCCGAGCGCCCATCGTACCGAAGGTGATGATCTGGGCCACCATATCCTGGCCATATTTCTCCGCCGCGTAGCGAATCATTTCGTCGCGGCGCTCGTCGGGAAAGTCCAGGTCAATGTCGGGCATGGTCACCCGGCCCGGGTTCAGGAAGCGCTCGAAGATGAGGCCGTGTTTCAACGGATCCAGGTTGGTGATGCCCAGGGTGTAGGCCACGATGCTGCCTGCTGCGGAACCGCGCACATTCCACCAGATGTCCCGGTCTTTGGCATGGCGTACCAGGTCCCAGACGATCAAGAAGTAGGTGTCGAAGCCCATCTGGTGAATGAGGCGCAGCTCGTGCTCGAGGCGGGTCTCGATCTGCGGCGTAACGATAGCGTAGTGATCCTTCAGACCTTGCTGGCACAAGTGGCGCAAGTAGCTCTCGGCATCATAGCCCTCAGGCACGTCGAAGACCGGCAGGTGATAGCCCGTACTCTTCAAGTCCAGGTTACATTTTTCGGCGATGAGGAAGGTGTTTTCGAGGGCTTCTGGCAGGTCGGAGAAGAGGGCGGCCATCTCCTCACTGGTTTTGAGGTAGAAGGTGTCATCGCCCATGGTCATGTGCTTGGGATCATTGATGGTGGTATTGGTCTGGATGCAGAGGAGGATCTCCTGGGCCTTGGCCTCGTCGGGCCGCACGTAGTGGACATCGTTGGTGGCTACGAGGGGAATGCCCATTTCCCTGGAAAGGGCAATGAGCCCTTCGTTCACCTGCTTTAACTCAGCGATGCCCTCGTGCCGCTGAATCTCCAGGTAGAAATTGCCCTCTCCAAAGGCCTGGCGATACCAGGCGGCTACTTCGCGAGCTTTGTCCAATTGGCCCTTCAGAATCAGTCGAGGAATCTCCCCTGAGCCGCAGCCTGAGAGGGCAATCAACCCCTGGGTGTGCTGAGCCAGGTACTTTTTGTCCACGCGGGGTTTGTAGTAGAATCCTTCGAGCTCTCCGGCCGTGGCGATGGCGAGCAGGTTGTGATACCCGACGTTATCCTTGGCCAGGAGGGTGATGTGGTGAGGGCTTCTGTCTTTCTTAGCGTCTCTCTGATTCATGCCTCGGGGAGCGATGTTCATCTCGATGCCGATGATGGGCTTTATGCCACGCCTCTTGGCCGCCTGATAGAACTCGATGGCCCCATACATAGCCCCGTGGTCGGTGAGGGCCAGGGCCGGCATGGCTAGCTCTTTGGCCCTGGCAACCAAATCCCCTACCCGGCCCAGGCCATCCAGCAGGGAGTATTCGCTGTGCACATGGAGGTGAACAAAAGGATGCATGAGATGCTCCTACTAACTGGTACATTGGTACATTGGTAGATCGGTAGACTGGTTTCCCGATTTACCAATCTATCAATTATTATACTAGAAAAATCGTTTTTAGCGTAGCTCTGGAGGGGTGAAAAAGGGCCGTCTGGAGAAATTTTAAGGTTTGAAGTTTGCCCCAGTTTCCGTTTGGCTGTATAATCTGGAAGGATATGGAGATTCACAGTTTTCTAGACATCCTTGGACTACTTGGCGGCGGCGTCTGCGGGCAGATACCCAGCCACTCTTTCATCATCGGCGGGAGCCAGCTTCCACTTTGCGCTCGCTGCACGGGGACCTATCTGGGTGCTCTGCTGGGTTTTCTGGGCCTGGCTGCGCTGAGGAGGTGGCGCGCCAGTGGCCTGCCACCCAACGAGGTCTTGGCTTCCCTGATCAGCTTCATCGTTCTGTGGGGCATTGACGGCCTCAACTCATTCCTGGCTCTGTTTTCCAACGCCCCCCACCTCTACCAGCCCCATAACCTGTTGCGCTTGATTACGGGGACTTTCAATGGCCTGGCCCTGAGCATCATCGTCTATCCCGTCTTCAACTTCATCTTGTGGAGAGAGGCCGACACCAGAAGGATAATTCGCAACTGGTGGGAACTGGGCTATCTGTTGATCCCAGCCGCTCTACTCGTATGGATCGTTCAGACCCAGGCCAGCTTTCTATTGCACCCTGTAGCCGCTTTGAGCATCCTGGGGGTGCTGGTCATGCTGACGATCGTGAACACCATGATCGTCCTGATCGTGACTCGATGGGAGAGCAAAGCCGAGAGCTGGCGCGATGCGGTCCTCCCCCTGCTGCTGGGGATGCTGGCCACCTTTTTCGAACTCAGCGTGTTGGGATGGCTGCACCTTGTCCTGATCCAGCGCCTGGCCTGGCCCGGTCGACAGTGATAGTCAAGTTGCCAGGAACTGAAAACCCTGGTATAATGTCGGTGCTGCGCTGCCCTGAGGACCTGCGTCTTTGGGTCAGCGAACACATCTCAATAGGAGGGCGAAAATGGATCTCGGCAAATCATTGACCTACATGTTCGAAGACGAGAAATGGGTGAACAAGGTGGTGGTGGGGGCGGTGATCAACATGATCCCCGTCCTGAACTTCGCCACTGTAGGCTACATGTTGGCCACCATTCGCAACGTGGCCAACGACGTCCTTCCCCCCTTGCCGACCTGGGACGACTTCGGCGATTACTTCATCAAGGGGTTAGTCTTGACCATCATCGGCTTGATCTACGCCTTGCCGCTTCTTATCCTCTCTTGCTGTCCCATCGGGACGATATTCCTGCCCGCTTTCTCTCAAACTGAGGAGGTGTCTGCGGCGCTGGGAGGTCTTGCTATCCTCGTCTGGAGTCTATTTGCGTTATTCGCCTTCCTGTACGCCCTCGTCTACACCTTCGTCATGCCCGCCGTCATGCTTCACTACGCCTCAGTCGACGAATTCTCCGCTGCGTTCCAGTTTGGCAAGATATTCAACTTCATCCGCGACAACATCAATAGCTATCTCAAAGCCTGGCTCTACATCCTTGTGGTGGGCATCGTGATCGGGTTCGCAGAGTTCGTCATCGGTATCACAGTGGGCTGGATTCCCATCTGCGGCTGGTTTATCACCTGGGTCATAGGGCTGGGCGTTGGCTTCTGGACCTACCTGGTCGTGGCCCACGTCTACGGCCAATTTGCCCGCGAGGTACAGCTTCCCATGCGCCCGGCTTCTGCGGTAGCATAAATCCTACCTCGAAAATAGGCGAGTTGTAGGACAAGTTGGCAACTTGTCCTACGCCTGTGTTCACGTGTTGCGGTGAACGCAGTTCGTGAAAACCACCTCGAAAATAGGCTGTTTGTAGGACAAGTTGGCAACTTGTCCTACGCCTGTTTTCACGCATTGCGGTGAACGCGGTTCGTGAAAACTACCTACCTCGAAAATAGGCTGTTTGTAGGACAAGTTGGCAACTTGTCCTACGCCTGTTTTCACGCATTGCGGTGAACGCGGTTCGTGAAAACTCTCCAGAAAATAGCGCCATTTTCATCCGTCGTGGTGCGCCAGCACGCATGGGAAACTACTCTGATAGTGCTGCGTTCTGGGGCATAACACTCACATGCGACGTGCTGCGCAAACGAGGTATTAAGTTATGGAAACACAAACTGCGACTCTCTTAGTGGCAACTGAAACTATTCCCTTGCAGATGGATGCTGATGGTGTCATACACATCGGCAATACCCGCGTTACGCTCGATACCATCGTGATGGCTTTCATGGAGGGGGCAACCGCTGAGGAGATTGCACAACAGTATCCTTCCGTCTCCCTCGCCGATGTGTACTACGCGATTAGCTATTATCTGCGGCGACAGGCCGAGGTCGAGGCGTACTTGAATCGGCGGCGACGGCAGGCTGAACGGGTACGGCGGCAGAACGAGTCTCGTTTTGATCCCGCTGGCATCAGGGAGCGATTACTGGCACGCCGGGCAAGCGGGAGGCTCTAACCCATGCGTTGGGCAGCCGATGAGAACTTCAATAACGACATAGTACGCGGTCTGCAGCGCCGAAAGCCAGACGTGGACATCGTGCGTATCCAGGATGTTAGTCTGTCAGGCGCGGATGATCCGACTGTACTTGATTGGGCTGCTGATGAGGGGAGGGTACTGCTCACGCATGATGTTTCGACCATCACGCGGTATGCTTACGAGCGGGTTGAAGCTGGCAAGCCAATGCCTGGCGTCTTTGAAGTCAGTCGTGACATCCCGATGGGCGTAGTCATTGATGACCTCATTACTTTCAAAACATGCTCTAAAGGGAAGGGGAATGTCCCTGTCTGTCAGACTCTATTCCTCCGTCTCTATGGTGACAAAAGAGGTCTCCCCGGCTCTGACTTCTACCTCTTGGGTGTATAAACGCCCGTTTACGCTGGCCTTCAGCACGTAATCGCCGGCTGGCACATCCCCCATCACGAAGTTCTCACCCCATTCTTCGTCGGGGTTCACCTCATCGCTGGCATAGGTCCAGGCCTCGCGCCATCGCCTGTCGGGCTGCTCTGCCTGGTGAAAGTTGATGAGCGCCCCAGGGATCGGATTCCCCTCGGCGTCCACCAGCGCCCCAGCGATGGTCCCGTGGCCGGGCAGGGGCTTCAGCCACAGCTCCGGGTTGCGCGTATCGGCGTAGGTGTTGGCGCCAACTCGTACCTCGAAGTGAAGGTGGGGCCCGATGGCCACCCCCGTCATGCCTACCTCGCCTAACACCTCGCCTGTATCCACTCGCTGGCCCACCTGAGCCATTACCTGAGAGAGGTGGCCGTAGAGGACAAAGACGGGCTGCTCGTGGAACTCCCTATCCAACTGCACTACCACAAGCTGGCCATAGAAGTTGGGTTTGAGGCCGTAGACCTCGACTTGATCGCTGCCGGCGACGATGACTGTCCCCGCTGCGACAGCCAGCACCGGGGTGCCCATGGGATTCTCCATATCCACCCCGTGATGGAGGAAATAGCGGCCGCCGCCCGTGGTCCCGTAGGGGTAGAAGCGGCTGGCTTGACCCTGGCCCTCAGGGCCGATGG
>Ga0208828_1000719_pt1 | contig 14141 bp, 15 predicted proteins | sample Kivu_160m_FD_185487 | JGI IMG/M metagenome (GOLD analysis project Ga0208828, IMG submission 185487) | Freshwater microbial communities from Lake Kivu, Western Province, Rwanda to study Microbial Dark Matter (Phase II) - Kivu_160m (SPAdes)... | ecosystem: Environmental > Aquatic > Freshwater >... | reverse complement strand
GCTGCGTCAGGCTTTCGCCCATTGCGCAAAATTCCTTGCTGCTGCCTCCCGTAGGAGTCAGGGCCGTATCTCAGTCCCCGTCTGGCTGGTTGTCCTCTCAGACCAGCTACTGATCATCGCCTTGGTAAGCCATTACCCTACCAACTAGCTAATCAGACGCAAGCCCATCTTCAAGCGCCGTGAGGCTTTGCTAATAAATATGATTTAACCTACTAGCACATGCGGTATTAGCTTGCCTTTCGGCAAGTTATCCCCCACTTAAAGGTAGGTCACTTACGCGTTACTCAGCCGTTCGCCACTCCCTCATAACCCTTGCGGGTCATAAGGGCGTTCGACTTGCATGCATCAGGCACGCCGCTAACGTTCATTCTGAGCCAGGATCAAACTCTCTGAAAAACCTTTCCTTCCACTATCCAGTTGTTAAAGTGCGCACTCGAAGCAGTTTACTATAATAACACAGCCTACTGCTCCTGTCAATACATGCGGGGACACTCATCAAATCCCATGGAAATAGCTTCGATAAGGTGCGAACCAGGGAGCATCTTACTCAAAGCTATGGTATAATTCACACTGAAAATAAGTATGTTCAACAGACTCGAGTCAATCGAAAAGCGCTATGAGGAATTAAATCAACTGATAGCTCAGCCAGAGTTATCATCCAATCCAACACGCCTGCAAACATTAGCTCAGGAACAGGCTAACCTGGAAAGCGCCGTAAATAAGTATCGCCAATATAAAGCAGTTTCCAAAGCCCTCCAGGAAACCCAAGCCATGCTCGATGATGGACTCGAGCCTGACATGATACCGATGGTGAAAGATGAGATAGCCAATTTAACAAAACGACAGGACACCATTCTTCATGAATTGAAGTTATCTCTATTACCCAAAGATGTCAACCAAAATAAGGATGTAATTGTGGAAATCAGAGCCGGTACCGGCGGTGAAGAAGCCTCCCTTTTTGCCGCTGACCTCTTCCGTATGTACAGCCGCTATGCCCAAAGCAAGGGCTGGCATGTAGACATCATCGATTGCAATCAGACTGAACTCGGTGGAATTAAAGAAATAATCTTCGAAATAAAGGGCAATGGTGCTTTCAGCCGTTTGAAATATGAGCGTGGCGTACACCGAGTACAAAGAGTGCCAGCCACAGAGGCTTCAGGGCGGATTCACACCTCAACAGCCACGGTAGCAGTCCTACCTGAAGCCGAAGAGATAGAGGTAGCTATCAAACCCGATGACGTCAGGATTGATTTTTTCCGCAGCGGTGGAGCCGGTGGACAAAATGTGAACAAGGTGACCACCGCAGTTCGCATCACCCACTTGCCTACAGGTATAGTGGCAGTTTGCCAAGATGAGCGCTCCCAGTTAAGAAACAGAATGAAAGCCATGGCAGTGCTCCGGGCTCGCCTCTTAGACAAGGAACAAAGTAAAAAATCTGAAGAGCTAACCGAGGAGAGACGCTCGCAAATAGGCAGCGGCGAGCGTGCCGAAAAAATCCGTACCTACAACTTCCCCCAAGACCGCCTCACCGACCATCGCATCAATCTTAGCCTCCACAATTTGCCACGCATCCTCGATGGCGAAATCGACGAAATCATCGAAGCCCTGGCTGCAGATGAGCAGGTGAAACTACTAGAGGGAAGCCAGCTATGACATTAGCTCAGGCACTTCAACAATCTACCCGCATTCTAAGATCGAACGGCACAGATAATAGCCATATCGAAGCCAGAATGCTGCTGGGCTACACAACAAAGTTGTCACCAGTCCAAATATACACGCAGCCCGAGCTAACCCTGAGCCAAGAACAAAAGGTGAAATTACAAGAGCTGCTCGAGCGTCGCCTCCGCCATGAACCTACAGCCTATATTCTGAACAACAGGGAATTCTACGGCACTGATTTTTATGTTGATTCACGTGTCCTCATTCCCCGCCCGGAGACTGAACTTCTTGTGGACATGGCTCTTGATTTCGCCAATCATAGCCATACCTATCTTGCAAAACCACCTTTAATTGCCGACATCGGAACCGGCTGCGGAGCTATTGCCATCAGCCTTGCCCTAAATTTGCCCCAGAGCAAAATCTACGCCACGGACATATCTTATTCGGCTCTCGAAGTTGCCAGGCTAAACTGCGAATATCATAATGTCGCAGACAAAATTACCCTCCTACAAGGTAACTTGCTAGAGCCGTTACCTCATCCCGTTGACCTGCTAGTTGCTAACCTGCCTTACATCAAAAGCTCAGAACTGACAAATTTAAGCCCAGAAATAACCAGATTCGAGCCGAGAATGGCAATAGACGGCGGCGCAAGCGGATTGGACTATATTCACCAACTTTTAGCACAAGTCAAAGGAAGAATTAACAATAAGGGCTGTCTTCTTCTCGAAATAGGACAAAACCAAGAGAAGGAGGTGAGCCATTTAATACGTAATTGTCTCGGCAAGGTAAATTTAGAATTTATGTCAGATCTAAATGGAATTAAGAGATTAGTAAAACTCAATTTTTAAGGGCAGCCAATTTGACAAAAAGCAGGATTTGTCCTAAAGTATCTGTTTGGTTCAACCCAACAGCAAAAATTCTCTGAAGGAGGAAAAACAATGCCCCTAAACATAATAGTTTGCTGCAAGCAAGTGCTGGACCCGGAGGCACCACCGGCAAGTTTCAAAATCGACCCATCTGCTAACAAGGTGGTTCCACCACCTGGAGTACCCCCTGTCGTTAGTCCCTTCGATGAGCAAGCTGTAGAAGCAGCACTCCGCATAAAGGACCAGCAGGGCGGCAAAATCACAGTCCTAAGCCTAGGCAACAATCTACTCCGGGATGTGGTTAAAAAACCTCTTTCCATGGGAGCTGACGAGCTCATCCTCCTCGAAGACGAGGCTTTCGAAGGTGGAGATAGCTGGTCCATCGCTAATGCTCTCGCCACAGCCATCAAAAAGATTGGAGAATATGACCTCATCTTCTGCGGTCGCCAGGCAGCCGATTGGGATGCTGGGCAGGTTGGTTCAGGTATCGCAGAAATACTTGGAATTCCCAGCATTACTGTGGCTAAGAAAGTAGAGATTACTGATGGCAAAGCCAAAGTGGAAAGAGTTATCGCCGATGGTTACCAAGTCATTGAGGTAACACTCCCTGCTCTGATTACAGTCAGCAACGAACTCGGTGAAGCCCGCTACGCCACACTCAAAGGAATTATGGCAGCAGCCAAAAAGCAGCCCACAGTTTGGAAGCCCTCTGATATCGGACTAGAGCCCTCACAAATAGGTGCTGCTGGCCGACGGACCAAGCTTCTCAAGCTTTTCCAACCAGTTAAAGAAGGCAAATGCGAAATTGTAGAGGCAGATACCCCCACAGAAGCCGCCTCTAAACTGGCTACGAGACTCAGAGAAGCAAAAATAATCTAGAACTAAGAAGTATCAAGGAGGTTATAATGGCTGAATATAAAGGAATTATGGTCTATGGCGAATTGGTGGAGGGCAAACTGAGCTCAATTACCACTGAGCTTCTAGGTTGCGGTAGGCGTCTAGCCGATGAATTAAAAGAAGATTTGCTATGCATATTAGCCGGCGATAAATTAGGCGATGCACCTAAGCAAGCTATCGCATACGGCGCAAATAAAGTATACACCGCCGAAGACCCGCTGCTGAAGGAATATCAAACAGACTCATACACTGCCGTATTGGAAAAAGCAGTAAAAGACCTCTCGCCACGCATTCTACTTTTCGGACAAACATCCATAGGACGTGATTTGGCTCCCAGGCTGGCATTTAGACTGGGTGTCAGCTTATCCATGGACTGCATTGAACTTAGCATTGACCAGGGGGCAAAGCTGCTCCAGCAAACCCGACCTGTTTACGGCGGTAATGCTCGTGCCACCTTCGCTTCGGAGCTTTTACCCCAGATGGCTACAGTCAGGCAAAAAACAATGTCGCCATTGGCACCTGATGAATCAAGGAAAGGCGAGATTACTCCCATAAAAGTTGAACTGGACACGGCAAAGATAAGAACAAAGGTACTCGAAACTGTAAAGGAAGAGGTCGTTGGAGTAAAGCTCGAAGATGCTCAAGCAATCGTCGCCGGTGGAAGAGGAATTGGAGGACCAGACGGCTTCAAACAACTTGAGGAGCTAGCCAAGGTGCTAAAGGGTGCAGTTGGAGCTTCAAGACCACCCTGCGATAACAAATGGGTGCCAGACACAATGCAAATCGGGCTTACCGGCAAAATTGTCACACCGGAGCTCTACATCGCAGTGGGTCTCTCTGGAGCAAGTCAGCATTTAGCTGGATGCTCCGGCGCCAAAAACATAATAGCCATCAACAAAGACCCTGAGGCTAATATATTCAAAGAAGCTCGCTTCGGCGTGGTAGGCGACTGGAAACAGGTCTTGCCTGCCTTTACGGAAAAGGTCAAGGAACTTTTGGCTGGCTAATAGACCAGCAACGCTGTTATTGATTAGCCTTCTGGGCTATAACTTTCTGGGCGACCTGGCTTGGCACTTCTTCATAGTGACTGAATTCAACAGTGAAGGTGCCGCGCGCCTGAGTCATTGACCTCAGGTCAACAGCATAACGCTGGACCTCTGCCAATGGTGCCTGTGCCTGAATAATATTGATTCCATTTCCTGGATTCATACCTAACACACGTCCGCGCTTGGTATTGAGGTCACCAATTATGTCACCGGTAAAATTATCCGGCACGGTGATTGTCATATTCACTATCGGTTCGAGCAAGACAGGCTGTCCTTCAGTCAGACCCTTTTTCAAAGCCTGCGCAGCGGCAATCTTAAAAGCCATATCAGACGAATCCACGGGGTGAGAGCTGCCATCAAAAAGAGTTACTCTGACATCAACTACAGGACATCCAGCCAGGACCCCCTCAAGCCTAGCCTCGTTGACCCCTTTTTCCACCGCTGGTATATAGTTTCTAGGCACTGCTCCGCCAACCACCCTCTCTGTAAACTCAAAGCCGGTACCTCTGGGCAAAGGTTCTAGTTCCAGAAGGACATGACCATACTGTCCGTGTCCGCCTGTTTGTTTCTTGTGCTTGTATTCTGCCTCAGTTGTAACACTTATAGTTTCTTTATAAGGAACTTTAGGTCGCTGGAGATTAACTTCTACGCCGAACTTGCTCGAAAGCCTTTCAGCGGCGACATCAAGATGTGTTTCCCCCATTCCTCCAAGTAATATCTCACCGATATCAGCCTCTCGGTGCACTTTCAAGGTAGGGTCATCCTCGCAGATTTTAGGCAGTACCGTGCTCATCTTATCCAAATCACCTCTAGCTTTAGGATGAACCGCCATATTCAATAGCGGCGCTGGGAACTCAATTGAAGCAAACTTCAGAGGGCGTTCACGTGAGCCAAGTGTATCCCCCGTAGTTGTCGAGGCTAGCTTAGCCACAGCACCGATGTCTCCAGCGCTGAGTTGGGGTACCGCTTCCTGTGTTTTACCACGCAGGACAAAGAGTTGACCTATACGCTCAGCAGCCCCCTTGTTAACATTCCACGTCTGAGAATTACTGGAAATAGTTCCTGAATAAACTCTAAAATAGGTGACCTTGCCCACACGAGGGTCATTAGTAGTCTTAAAAACAAAAACCGATAGAGATGCACCTGGAATCGGCTCAACCACCTCTTCAGCTTTAGTCGATGCATTTGTGGCTTTCACCACCTCCCGCTCCTTAGGTGAGGGTATATAATCACGAATAGCATCCAGCAGAGGGGTAACTGCGGTATTCTTCAAGGCAGACCCAAGCAACACCGGCACAACTTTACCCAGTCTGGTCGCTTCTTTTATGCAGTGGTAAATTTGCTCGTCACTTATCTCCTCGCCGTCCAAATATCTGACAATAAGCTCATCATCAACCTCTACCACTGCTTCAACCAACTTCTCACGATAGGAATCAACCTCACCTTGAAGAGACGATGGTATCTCAGTCTCCTTCAACGGTGTGCCACTATATGCCTTCTTCGTCACTAAGTCCACTATGCCCTGGAAATCTTTCTGAGAACCTATGGGCAATTGAATCGGCAAGCACTTCGGTCCCAGTTTTGCTTGAATTTCCTTCAAGACATTAAAGAAGTTCGCGTTGTCCCTGTCCATCTTATTCACAAAAATAAGGCGTGGCAATTTTGCCTCGCTGGCATATCCCCAAACTTGCTCAGTGCCCACCTCCACGCCAGAGACCGCGCAAACCACAATGACCGCACCTTCGCTAACTGCCAACCCCGCTTTGACCTCAGCCACAAAATCAGGGTAACCCGGAGTATCGATTATGTTGAGCTTACAGTCCCTCCACCGGCATGGTATCAAAGACAGGTTAATGCTTATCTGGCGCTTTATCTCACTAGGGTCGTAGTCTGAAGTGGTTGTCCCATCAGCTACATTCCCTAAGCGACTGACAACTCCTGAGCTGAAAAGCATTGCTTCAGCCAGCGATGTTTTGCCAGCTCCAGAATGTGATAGTAGAACAACGTTACGGAGTTTTTCTGGTTCGAAATGATGCACTTATCGCACCTCGTTCCTAGTTGTAATTTGCCCTTTGGGGCAGTGGCATTGTAGCAATGTCTGACTCTAACCGTCAAGGTGATATACTCGTCCATCTGACCAGTGGCACCCTCCTTCTCTGTCATTGAGAGCAAGATATCGGACTGTCTGAAAATGTAGTCACGACCCTTTAGGGTCGGGTTCCCGAGGCTAAAGCCTCGGGGGCTACATGTTAACTCTTTGTGTTATAATATCCAGCGTTACTTTTAAAGACAGCCTTCACCATTTTCTGAGGTACAGCAAAAATGAAACTAAGTCGCGAGGAAGTAAAACATATCGCCCTTTTAGCCAGGTTGGGACTGAGCGAAGACGATATCGAGAAGTTCAGAATCCAGCTATCAGACATCCTAGAAAACTTCGAGATACTAAAACAAGTTGATACCACTGACCTGCCACCCACAGCTCAATCCATCGCTCTGCAAAATGTCTTAAGGCAAGACGAGGCAAAGCCATCCTCCCCAGTGGAAGATATACTGGCTAACGCGCCACAGAAAGACAGCAATTGTTTCAAAACACGTGCCGTTCTGGAATAAACCATGAATGACCTCCATCAACTAACCATCAGCCAGGCTCATGGGCTTCTCAAGGAAAGAAAGATATCCTCTGTCGAATTAACCAAAGCCACTTTGACTCACCTGGTTAAGGTTGAAGACAAAGTCCACGCCTGCGTAACCATCACCGAAAAGACTGCTTTAGAACAAGCTAGAGAAGCAGACAAGACCATCAGCAGCGGCAAAATCAAGCCATTAACCGGCATACCGGCTTTAATTAAAGACAATATGTGCACCAGAGGCATAAAGACCACCTGCTCTTCAAAAATCCTGGAGAGCTTCATTCCGCCTTACGATGCCACAGTCATAGAGAAACTGAAAGCCGATAAGGCGGTGATTTTAGGCAAGACCAACATGGATGAATTCGCTATGGGCTCGTCTACAGAGAACTCTGCTTTCTTCCCCACACGAAATCCTTGGGACCTCGACCGTGTTCCCGGTGGCAGCAGCGGCGGCTCGGCTGTAGCCGTGGCTACCGATGAGGCTATCTATACCCTCGGCTCCGATACCGGCGGCAGCATCCGACAGCCTGCCGGCTTCTGCAGCGTGGTCGGCTTAAAGCCAACATACGGCAGGATAAGCCGCTTCGGGCTGGTCGCCTTCGCCAGTTCGCTCGACCAGATTGGACCCATAACTAAAAACGTCACCGACTGTGCCCTGGTGCTTAATGCTATCGCTGGTCATGACCCACGAGATTCAACATCAGCTCCTTACCCCGTTCCTGATTACAGCAAGTCACTGATTCCAGAACTCAAGAAACTACGCATAGGCATCCCCAAAGAATATTTCGTCAAGGGCATGCAGAAAGAGGTGAGAGCCAGCATAGAGACGGCTATCAAAAAGCTGAAGGAGCTAGGAGCTAAAGTGGACTGGGATGCCTCATTGCCCCTCACTAAATACGCCCTCGCCGTATATTATATCCTGGCTCCTTCCGAGGCTTCAGCAAATCTCGCCAGGTATGATGGCGTAAAATACGGCTTCTCTTACCAGGACACCAACAACATGTGGGAGGCTATGGAGAAAACAAAGCAGTTCGGCTTCGGGGCTGAGGTCAAAAGGCGAATCATGCTGGGAACCTATGCCCTATCCGCCGGCTACTATGATGCCTACTATCTCAAAGCTCAGAAGGTACGCACCCTAATAAGAAGGGATTTTGACCAGGCTTTCCAGAAATACGATGCACTGGTCACCCCGACATCGCCCACAGTGCCGTTTAAGCTCGGAGACAAGGTGGATGACCCCATACAAATGTATCTTAGCGATGTCTGCACTTTACCCATAAACATCGCTGGTCTGCCGGCAATCTCCGTCCCGGCTGGCTTCGCCGATGGTCTGCCCATAGGTATGCAGATTATAGGCAAGCCCTTCGACGAAGAGACCATACTCCGCATCGCCTTTGCCTACGAGCAGGCTACCGACTGGCACAAGAGAAAACCACCCATATAAAAATATCATTAACACAGCACCATCTCCTCAGAGGGACAACGTGACAATCTGTGAAATTTATTTTTCCCCTTCCATACTTTAAAGAGGGAAAAGGATAAAGGGGATGGGGTTGGATAAAATTGAAGTCAAATGTTATTCAGGTCATACCTACGCTCAGCGACCGGTAGCTTTCTTCTGGCAGGATGAGGAACACAAGATATCCCGGATAGAGAAAGAGTGGCTGGAGCCGGGCAAAAGATTATTCCGGGTAACCACTGAAGATGAGAAGCGCTTCGAACTCTGCTATAATGAGGCTCAAGACCAGTGGTGGCTTATTAACTAAAGTTGAGGAAGTGACATGAAAAATATTCTTGAAGCTCTGGAAAAAGATGCCCGGCTGACGCCGGAGCAAATCTCCAACATGACCGGTATATCGGTCGCCGAGGTGAAAAAGGCGATTAAAAAGGCTGAGGAAAACCGCGCTATACTGAAATACAAAGCTGTCATTGACTGGGCAAAACTGGGCGAGGAGCAGGTCTGGGCACTTGTCGAGGTCAAGGTTGTCCCCCAGCGCAATGTTGGCTTCGACGCTATAGCCGAACGTGTCTATCGTTTCCCTCAAGCCCGTTCCGTCTATCTCGCTTCCGGCGCCTACGATTTAGCGGTGCTGGTAGCCGGTAAGACTATGCAGGAAGTCGCTGTTTTTGTCTCAGAAAAATTGGCAACCCTAGAAACTGTTCAAGGAACCGTTACCCATTTCATCCTCAAGAAATACAAGGAAGACGGCGAAATATTCGAGGGTGGGGAAGAGACTAAACGCCTGCCTGTAGCCCCTTAGCCTCAAGTGCACTCTCTGCCTTGCAGACAGGAGGTTCCTGTGTCCAAAAGCGAGTCAGTTAAAACTAAGCTATCTCAAAGCTACATATCCGAAATGGTGAAGGCAATCCCACCTTCGGGTATCAGAAAGTTCTTTGATTTACTCTCCTCTATAGAGGGTGTAATTTCTCTGGGCGTGGGCGAGCCCGACTTTGTCACTCCGTGGCACATCCGTGAAGCCGCCATCTACTCCCTGGAAAAAGGCTACACCATGTACACCTCCAACAAAGGCACACTTGAGCTAAGGACAGAATTAGCCAAGCACCTCGATTCTCGCTTTGGACTGACCTACAACCCCGATAATGAAATCCTCATCACTGTCGGTGTCAGCGAAGCTCTCGACCTTGCCATGAGAGCTATATTAAACCCAGGCGATGAAGTCATCATGCCCGACCCTTGCTATGTCGCCTACCCCGCTTCTGTCAGCCTTGCCGGTGGAGTACCTGTCCAGGTGCCCACTACCGAGGAGAACAATTTTGAAATAACCGCTGCTGATATCGAGTCACGGATTACGCAGAGGACAAAAGCCATACTGATTGGCTATCCAGCCAACCCCACCGGCGCAGTTCTAACAAAGGAAGAGCTGACCCAAATCGCTGAACTGGCTAAGCGATATAATCTCCTGGTTATCTCAGACGAAGTTTACGGCAGGCTAGTCTACGGCGTAGAGCGTACCTGCCTCGCCACTCTATCAGGCATGAGAGAGCGCACTATCCTGCTAAACGGTTTCTCTAAAGCCTATGCCATGACCGGCTGGAGAATAGGCTATGTTGCTTCCGATAAAGAAATTGTCGCAGCCATGACCAAGATTCACCAATACACCATGCTATGTGCTCCCATAATGGGGCAGATGGCAGCAGTGGAAGCTTTAAAGGCTGGCGACAGCGAAGTAGAAGCCATGGTCAGAGATTACGACCGCCGTCGCCGAATCATCGTCAAAGGATTTAGAGATATAGGCTTATCTTGCTTCGAGCCAAGGGGCGCCTTCTATGCCTTCCCATCGATAAAAGTAACCGGCATGACCTCAGAAGAATTCGCTGAAAAGCTGCTATGGGAAGAAAAGGTAGCTGTGGTCCCAGGCTCGGCATTCGGCAAGTGCGGTGAAGGCTATCTCCGCTGTTGCTATGCCACCGCCTTACCCGACATCGAAGAAGCGCTGAAAAGAATGGGCAGATTCATCGAACGATACCGCAAAAATAAAATCAAACGTTAAAAACCAAAAGACAAAAAGACAAATTAGAATGCAAAAATTCACCCTCCCCCCTGTCATTGCGAGTCCCGACTACGTCGGCACGTGGCAATCTCCGCCTCGCAATCGCGTCTGCCGGAGCAGAGAGTGCCATGTCGCTACCGGTCCTCGAGATGACAAGGGTAGGTTTTGGGTCATTTTGATTTAGATATTTGAATTTGTTTAGTATTTAGAAATTAGGATTTAGGATTTTAGGTCTCACCCTTGGGGGTCATGACATGGATTTCGAGCTAACCGAGGAACAGAAATTAACACGTCAGGCGGTTCGAGATTTTGCCGAGAGAGAGATAGCCCCGATTGCCCGAGAGCTAGACGAAAAAGAACAGTTCTCAGTCGAACTAACACAGAAAATGGCTGAACTGGGTCTACTCGGCTGCTTCGTTCCCGAGAAATATGGTGGCTCGAACATGGGATACATCTCCTATATCATCGTGGTGGAGGAGGTAGCCAGAGTAGATGGCTCCCAAGCGGCTACTATCGCCGCCGGAAACTCCCTAGGCATAGGTCCAATCTACTATTTTGGTAACGAAAACCAGAAACAGGAATGGCTTCCCCATCTCTGCAGCGGCAGATATCTAGCGGCTTTCGGTCTAACTGAGCCTGAGGCTGGCTCGGATGCCGGCAGTTCGCGAACTACAGCTAGGCTCAAGGGAGACCAATGGATTATCAATGGCAGAAAAATCTTCATCACCAACGCCGCCTGTCCTTTAACCGGCGTCATCGTAGTCCAGGCTGTGACCGGCAAACGAGAGGCTGGGCACGCAGAGCTCAGCTGCTTTATTGTCCCCAAGGATGCGCCCGGCTTCACCGCCAAAGAGATGAAGGGCAAAATGATGTGGCGTTCATCCAATACCGGTGAGCTCTTCTTCGATGACTGCACCGTACCCAAAGAAAATCTCCTAGGTAAAATAGGCGATGGCTTCCACCAGATGCTTGCTACCCTGGATGGCGGACGCCTGAGCATCGCCGCTATGGGACTTGGTGGCTCGCAAGGAGCTTTCGAGATAGCCCTAGAGTACGCCAACTCGCGCATCCAGTTCGGTCGTCCTATCAGCTCCTTCCAGGTCAACGCTTTCAAGCTGGCGGACATGGCGCTTGAGATTGAGCTTGCCCGGACATTCCTGTACAAGGTCTGCTGGATGCGAGAAAACGACCTCTCCATAACCAGAGAGGCAGCCATGGCTAAGCTTTACTGCTCGGAAATCATGCACCGTTGTGTCCATCAGGCATTGCAGCTACACGGCGGCTATGGTTTGATGAAGGATTTTAGAATAGAAAGGTTTTATCGAGACCAGAGGCTTCTCGAAATCGGAGAGGGAACATCCGAGATTCTGCGAATCGTCATCGCTCGACATATCGGCGTGGCAGGAAGGGCAATCTAGGAGGAAGACTATGAAGAAAGAGGAAAAGCGCGTCAAACACGAGGATTTCCTGACCGATGTTTCCCGCCTGGCACCTGTCAAGCCGGCAGCCAAAGAAAAAGAAGCTCTTGGGGCACGGATTCGAACCGCACGTGAAATGCGTGGCTTAACCATTGAAGACATCAGCAGTCGCACCGGCATTGATGTAAAAACATTGAAGAGCATCGAGTCAAGCGAGATGGTACCGCCTCTGGGTCAGCTAATCAGACTAGGCAAGGCGCTGGACATGAAAATGGGCTACTTCATCTCCCCCGGCGTCGATAAGCCCATAACCGTAGTCCGCAAAGGCAAAGGTCAGGCTGTAGCCCGGCACGGAAAAAAGAAGGGTGAGCAACATGGCTATTCCTACGAATCGCTGGCTCCGGAAAAAGCCAACCGGATGATGGAGCCTTTTATCGTAACCCTGCTACCCACCGATACCCAGGAGTTCTCCTCCCATGACGGTCAAGAGTTTCTTTTCGTTCTGGAAGGTGAGGTGCAGGTCCAGGTCGGCAACCGAGCCGAGTTCCTCCACCCCGGTGACGCCGCTTACTATGATTCCAACCAGCCACACCTGGTCAAATCAGCCACCAAGACCAAAGCTACAATACTGGCAGTGCTATATACCGGCTCAAAATAGCCCCTGAACCTCTTCATTTTACCACCCTCCTGGATTTGTATTTTTCAAAATTACTGGTTAAATCACTGTTTTGGTGATGAGACAGGCTCGTCAGCAGGCTCCGGGCATGGTTCATTTAGAGAGATCGGTATATTATTGATTCTCAATATCTTACAAATGCGCCCCATTACCTCTTGAAGGGATGCTACTGACATTGCACTACCCTGTATCCAGAGGATACTATTCAAACTATCGATTGGAATTTTTCCTCCGTACGGAGCTGCGAAAAGGATATAAACATCATCGTTTTCATGGATAAGACCTAATAGTACACGGTCGGATATCTGGAAATGCCATGCAGTTGTTACTATTTCATACATCCCGTCGCCTATATATCCACCTTCCACCCGGATAATAGCTTCTTTTATCGGAGGATCTCCCTTAATTACCTTCTCTGACCTTTAGCTTCGTGCCGGGATTGGCGATAGGACCAAGTTCGAAGTATCCATAGCTGTCTGTATAGTCCCAGGCTAACCGTTGCTCTGGAAACGCAGCGGTGTATAAGCCTACCAGAAAACGTTTAGCTGCCACAGGGTCACCACCACCCCTGTCATAGTATTTCCAATATCCAGTTATGGTCAGACTCCTCAGACTCTGGGGCATGTTCTGGTGACCTGGGTTTTCCATTAGGTATTGAGAGGCAAACGCCTGATTGACGCTCTTGAGCGGTGATATATAGCGTGTCATAAATGCCCAAATAGCCATCTATGACAAATATGGCTAAAATGCCAGCGAAACAAACTAAAGCCAGATATAGATAAAGATTAGACCTATTCTTTGCTGCCAAACTTCACCAGCTTTAAGATAAATACTAATCTGCCTGGAGAAGCCCTAATGCTCTCTTTTAGCGTTTTTCACGAAGAAATACAATCGAACGATAAATGCTATGGCAACAACAGCAATTAGTATGAACGCCCATAGTGGCATAATTCCAATCTTAACAAGTGTTGGTGTAGTCCAGCCGCTATCATTGCCAGCGCCATCTACAGCCTTAACCCGCCAATAGTATTTTCCTCGAAGCAAAGCTTCGTCATCAGTCAAAGTATATTCAGCCCCAACTAGGTCTTCTTTACTCAACACCGTAGTTGCGAAGTCCGATTGAGAAGATACCTCTAAACCATAGTAGACACCGCTCGGGTCAGAGACATCAGACCACTTAAAGGTAGGAGCAGCACGGTCAAAAAAGCCCACCCTACTTCCATCCTTTGGCGATACAATCTGTGGCAATGATGGTGCAATTGCTTCCATGATAAAAACGCCCGAGGCTGAAGCACCACCAGTATCAATAGCGACTATATTATGCTTACCACTCGGACTTTTGGGAGCTTTAAGATTCGTTTGAAAGCTGCCTTTAGCATCAGTAATCAGATTGGTAGCCACATTCACATTATCATATTTGATAGTCAATTCTTTGTC
>Ga0208828_1000718_pt1 | contig 14154 bp, 9 predicted proteins | sample Kivu_160m_FD_185487 | JGI IMG/M metagenome (GOLD analysis project Ga0208828, IMG submission 185487) | Freshwater microbial communities from Lake Kivu, Western Province, Rwanda to study Microbial Dark Matter (Phase II) - Kivu_160m (SPAdes)... | ecosystem: Environmental > Aquatic > Freshwater >... | reverse complement strand
ACGCCGTGGCCGAAATCGACGGCCGGCGGTATGTCCGGGTCCAGGGCTTCGGCCGGGCCGACAGCCTGGCCCTCCTTGCCCCGGAGACCGCCGCCGAGCACGACGCCCGGATGAAATGGTGGCGCGAAGCCCGCTTCGGCCTGTTTATCCACTGGGGACTCTACGCCATCCCCGCGGGAGCGTGGGGCGGAAAGACGATTTACGGCGAGTGGATCCGGAACAACGCCCAGATCCCGATCGACGTCTACGACAAGTTTGTCGATCGGTTCAACCCCGTGAAGTTCGACGCCCGGGAATGGGCCCGGATGGCCAAGGACGCCGGGATGCGCTACATCGTCATCACCTCCAAGCATCACGACGGCTTCTGCCTCTTCGAGTCCGCCCTCACCGACTTCGACGTCATGTCCACGCCCTTCAAGCGGGACATCATCAAGGAGCTGAGCGATGCCTGCCGCGAGGCCGGGATCGTCTTCTGTTTCTACCATTCGATCATGGACTGGCACCACCCCGATTACCTGCCCCGCCGCCCGTGGGAGAAGGACCGCCCGGCCGAAGGGGCGGACTTGGACCGCTACGTCGAGCACATGAAAGGCCAGCTCCGCGAGCTCCTGACAAAATACGGCGACATCGGCGTCGTCTGGTTCGACGGCGAGTGGGAGGCGACGTGGAACGAGACGCGCGGCCGCGACCTCTATCACTTTGTTCGCGGCCTGCAGCCCAAGACGATCATCAACAACCGCGTCGGGGCGAGCCGGGGAGGGATGGAGGGTTTTTCGGCCGACAAGGAATCGGCGGGTGACTTCGGAACGCCCGAGCAGCAGATCCCGGCCACGGGATTGGCGGGCGTGGACTGGGAAACCTGCATGACGATGAACGACAACTGGGGCTACAACGCCCGGGACGAGAACTGGAAGTCGACCGAGGACCTCATCCGCAAACTCGCCGACATCGCTTCGAAGGGAGGGAATTTCCTTCTCAACGTGGGACCGACGGCCCTGGGGCTGTTCCCCCAGGCGAGCATCGACAGGCTTCGCGAAATCGGCCAATGGATGAAGACGAACGGCGAGGCGATTTACGCCACGCAGGCGAGTCCGTTCAAGGCGTTGTCGTGGGGCCGGTGCACGCAAAAACCGGTCGAAGGCGGCGTCCGCCTCTATCTCCATGTCTTCGACTGGCCTGCCGACGGGGCGCTCGTCGTCCCGGGCATTTTGAACGAGCCGCGCCGGGCCTATCTCCTGTCCGATCCGGGGAAATCGCTCGAGGTCACGAGGACCGAGGATGCCCTCACCGTCCGGCTCCCCGCCGGCGCCCCCGATCCCATCGACAGCGTCGTCGTCCTGGACGTCGCCGGGAAGCTCGACGTCAGCGACCCGCCCTCGATCACCGCCGAGACGGATATCTTCATCGATACCCTCGAGGTCAAGGTGGCATCGGACAGGGAAAACGTCGAGGTCCGCTACACGATCGATGGGACCGATCCCGGTCTTTCCTCGCCCATGGTCGCCGGCACCGTCCGGCTGACCGAGACGGCGGTCGTCGCCGGGCGGTGTTTCCGGGACGGAAAGGCGGTGAGCGGGATCGCACGGGCGAAGTTCACCAAGGTCGCTCCGCGTCCCGCCGCGCATGCCGCCGCCGTCCAGCCCGGCCTCCGGTACGCCTACTACGAGGGGGAGTGGGACCTCGTCCCCGATTTCGCGAGGCTCAGGGTTCGCGCTGCGGGGAGCGCCGCCAACCTCGACCTGGCGGTGAAAAAGCGAAAGGAGAATTGCGGTCTCGAATTCTCGGGATACATCCGTGTCCCGGCCGACGGCGTCTATGTCTTCTTTCTCGCATCCGACGACGGAAGCCGCCTCGACATCGGCAACGAGGTCGTCGTCGACAACGACGGCCTCCACGGGATGACCGAGCGGCGCGGCGTCGCGGCGCTGGCTGCCGGCCTCCATCCCGTTCGAGTCCGGTTTTTCAACCGGACCGGCGACGAAGGCCTCGTCCTGTCGTGGCAGGGTCCCGGATTCGCGAAACAGCCCGTTCCCGATTCGGCGTTTTTCTTGATAAAGTAGGAACCAGGAGGAAGCTCGCATGGCCGAGACAGTCATCGGTTTCAGCCGCCTGCAGTTCGCCCTGACGGCGATGTTCCACTTCATCTTCGTCCCCCTGACCCTGGGCCTCGTCTGGCTTGTCGCCTGGTGGGAGTGGAAGTACGTCCGCTCGGGGGACGAAAAATTTCTCCGGATGGCGAAATTCTGGGGGAAGCTCTTCCTGATTAACTTCGTCCTCGGCGTCGTGACCGGGATCACGATGGAGTTCCAGTTCGGGATGAACTGGGCCGAGTACGCCAAATACGTCGGCGACATCTTCGGCGCCCCGTTGGCCATCGAGGCCACGGCCGCCTTTTTCCTCGAGTCGACCTTCATCGGACTTTGGATTTTCGGCTGGAAGAAGATCTCGAAAAAAATGCACGCCGCGGCGATCACCATCGTCGCCTTCGGGACGGCCCTCTCCGCCTTGTGGATCTGCCTGGCCAACGGCTGGATGCAGAATCCGGTCGGCTACACCCTCCGCAACGGCCGGGCCGAGATGACCGATTTCGCGGCCGTTGTCTTCAACGGGACGGGCTGGCTGATCTTCGCCCACACCGTGCTGGCCGGCTTCGTCACCGCCGGCTTTTTCGTCATGGGCGTCTCGGCCTACCATCTCCTCCGCAGGAACGAGATCCCGTTCTTCAAGGCCTCGTTCCGGACGGCGGCCGTTTTCGCCCTTGCGGCCGGGATCCTCGTCGTCGGGACCGGCGACCAGCAGGGCGTCCGGGTGGCCAAGCACCAGCCGTCCAAATTCGCGGCCATGGAGTCGCAGTGGGAGACGGAGGCGGGGGCTCCGTACACCGTCTTCGCCTGGCCGGACCGGACAAACGAGAAAAACGCCTTCGAGTTCTTGAAAATTCCCAAGGGGCTGAGCCTGATGGGCTTTCACGACGGCGCGGCCATGATCAAGGGATTGAAAGACATCCCGCGTGAGGAGCGTCCACCCATCCTGCCCGTCTTCCTGAGTTTCAAGCTCATGGTCGCCTTCGGGTTTTTCATGATTCTCATGGCTTTTCTCGGGTGGCTCAAGGGCAAGAGGGGGCGTCTCGAATCGAGCCCGAGGTTCCTGCGGCTGATGGTCTGGCTCATTCCGCTGCCCTATATCGTCATCCAGCTCGGCTGGATCGTGACGGAGCTCGGCCGCCAGCCTTGGCTGGTCTACGGTCTGATGAGAACAGCCGACGGGGCTTCGGCGTCTCTTGTTCCGTCGCAGGTTCTCCTCTCACTCGTCCTTTTCACGGTCGTCTACGGGGCCCTGGGCGTCGTGGATATCTATTTGCTGGCCAAGTACTCCCGCCGCGGCCCGGACAAAGATGGGGGACACATTAAAGTGTCCCACATCTTGGAGGCCGAAGGAGGCCGGCCATGACCTTCGCCATCATCTGGTTCATCCTCTGGGGCGTTCTCTGGGCCGCCTATTTCATCCTTGACGGATTCGACCTCGGGGCGGGGATGCTCTATCCCTTTCTCGGCAAGTCCGAGTCCGACCGGGCCCTCATCCGCCGCTCCATCGGCCCGATGTGGGACGGCAACGAAGTCTGGCTTCTGACGGCCGGCGGAGCGACCTTCGCCGCCTTCCCGGCCGTCTACGCCTCGATGTTCAGTTATCTCTACACGGCTCTCCTCCTCGTTCTCTTCGCCCTGATTTTCCGCGGCGTGTCGCTCGAGTTCCGGGCGAAGGACAAGCGGGCCTCGTGGGGAAAGTTCTGGGACATCGGCTTCGTCGCCGGAAGCCTCCTCCCCGCCCTTCTTCTCGGCGTCGCTTTCGGCAACGTCTTCCGCGGCCTTCCGATGGATGCGGCGGGCTACCACGGCACCCTGTTCTCTCTTCTCAACCCCTACGGCCTGCTGACCGGGGCGCTGTTCGTCGCCCTTTTCCTCGTCCATGGGGCGATTTGGGTCGCCCTCAAGACCGAGGGAGACCTGTCCAAGAGAGCCCTCGCCCTAGCCAGCAAGCTATGGTTTGCCGAGGCCCTGGCCGCCGTCGTCTTCCTCATTGTCACGCCGTTCGCGACCAAGCTCGTGGTGAACTATCTCGTCCGGCCGTGGTGGTTCGTCGTCCCGGCCCTTGCCGTTCTCGCCTTGGTCTTGACGATGAGCTATGCGGGAAAGGGAGAGGTAGGACTGGCTTTCTTTGCCTCCGCGGCGACGATCGGGCTCGTGACGGCGACAGGGCTCATCGGCCTTTATCCCAATCTCCTGCCGTCACGCCTCGATGCCGCGTCCAGCTTGACGCTCTTCAACGCCTCATCCAGTCCCTACACTCTGAAGATCATGACCGTCGTCGCCCTGATTTTCGTCCCGATCGTCATCGCCTACCAGGTTTGGGTCTACCGGGTATTCCGGGCGAAGGTCGCCGCCAAGGACGCCGAGACGGACAGTTTTTACTGAGGCCCGAGAGGAGGCGGGAAGAAGAGTGGCGACGCCCCGCGAGCGCGTCCTCCGCGTCCTCGGCGGAATGCGCCCCGACGCCGTCCCCTGGTTCGGCGACCTCGATTACTGGGCGACGGCCCTGATCGGACGGGGGATGAAGCCTCCCGATTTCAAGGAGAGCGGGGCCTATATCGACTGGCATCGGAATCTTGGGGTCGGATTCTATCTTCAGGGATATTTTCCTTTTCGGATGATCTTCGACGGATGCCGCGTCGAAGAACGACGGGAGGGCCCCGACAGGATTCGGCGGATCGCCACGCCGCGGGGAGAGCTATGCGAGCGCTGGCGCTGGATGCCCGAGTCTTTCGCCGAGGCGCCGGTCGACCGCCTTCTCAAAACCGCGTCCGACCTGCCGGCCTACATCTGGCTCCACCGGCATCTCCGCTACGAGCCCGAATATGCCTTCGCCGAGCGCCGGCTCGCCCAGGTGGGGGAGACGGGGATCGTCCTGGCCTATCTGCCGAAAAGCCCGCTGATGCAGATGGTCGCCCTCGACGCCGGCATCTGCGCCGTGGTCGCAATGAAGGCGGATGCGCCGGCTGCGTTCGAAGACGCCTTGGCGGTCGTGGATGAGTCGCACGGCCGGGCGGCGGCGATAGCTTTGGCGAGCCCGGCCGAGGCTCTCATGATTCCGGAGAATTTGTCGTCCGAGGTCGTCGGCCCTGCCCTGTACGAGGCGCATATGCGTCTCTACCATAAAACTTGGACGGCGAGGATTCGGGCTGCCGGAAAGCGGAGCTTCATCCATCTCGACGGCACGCTCCGCGGACTGCTGGGCCGGGTCGCCTCGGCGGGATTCGAAGTCGTCGAGGCTATGACCCCCTCTCCCGTGGGCGACCTCGGCGTTTCGGGCTGGGCGGCGTTCGATCCCTCCGGGAAGGTCGTCTTCTGGGGCGGACTGCCGGGCGTCTATTTCACGGATCTCGTCCCGGACGCGGAATTCGAGCGGCACGTCAAGGCCGTCCTGGCGGTCATGAGGCGCGAGCCTCGCTATGTCCTCGGGGTGGCCGACCAGGTCCCCCCGGACGGCCTGGAGGTCCGGGTTCGACGCGTCGGCGATCTGGTCGAGGAATTCGGCCGCTATTAGCCGTGTTCCAGATGGGGGACACTTTAAAGTGTCCCCCATCTTTTTTCATTTCAAGGAGCCCTGCTGGACGGCGGCCACGACCCGCGGGATAAGGGCGTCGGGGGTGAGAAAGTTCAGGAGCGAGAACCGGGCTTTATACGCCTTGAGAATGTCGTCCTTGACCATTTGTTCGGCGGTCCGGCCCGCGGCGAGGTTCTCGCGGATGACGCCGACCATCGCCAGCAGCGCGTCGCGATAGGACCTGACTCCCGCGGCGTCGAGGTCGCGGCCATGGCCGCTGACGAACGTCGTCTTTGCAGGAAAGACGTCGAGCACGTCCTCGAGGAAGGCGAGGTAGCCTGCGAGGTCAGCTACGGCGGGGACGCTTTCGGAGAGAAGGAGGTCGCCCATCGCCGCGACCGATTCCTTCGGGAAATAAATGATGATGTCCGACTCGGAGTGCAGTCCCGGCCGGGGGATGATCTTCATCTCGACGCCGCCGGCGCTGAGCAAGTAGGGCGGCGGCAGAGTCCGGCCCCTTCGTCCTTTGAGCGGTTCGCTCGCCCTCGCGGCGGGGACGGCCGACGCGCCCGAGGCGAGCGACTCGGCCGTGATTATGGCTTGGGGAGACGGGGCCATGGCGTTGCCCGCCACGTGGTCGCCGTGAGGATGGGTGTTGATGACGTAGAGGATGCCGTTTTTCGAGAAGCCGGCGATTTTCTGCTTCAGCGCCTCGATGGCTCGCGTTGAAAATCCGGTGTCGATAATGATCGCACCGGCGGCGGACGAGACGACGAGGACGTTGTTCCTCATCCCCCACGGAAAGGCGATCCGGTGAATGGCCGGGGTCAATGTCGTGATGTCGAAGTCCAGCGGAGTGAATTTGGCGCCGTGCGGCTCGAGCCAGGAGATCAGGGCTTCCTGTCCATTTTCTGCGGCCACGTCCAGGGGAGTTCCGGAGTGGGGGGCGACGGCGTTCACGTCGGCTCCCTTCCCGAGGAGATATTCCGCGGCGGCGCGCTGGCCGTAGAGGGCGGCCATATGGAGAGGAGTCAGACCTGACGGATTTCGGGCGAGGGCGGCTTGCGGGTCGGCTTCGACAAGCTCCCGAAGGCGGACGAGGTTTCCGGTTCCAGCCGCTTGAAAGACGTTCTGGTTGCTCGTGGGCGTGGGCTCGGGAGGGGCGGTGGCCGTGATCTTGAGGTTGGCGAAAGCTCCGTCCGAGTTATTCCCCGCGAATAGGGCTACCCCGCCGCTTTTCGCCGTACCCAGGTCCTCGACGGAGAGGCTCGGTTTCTCGGCTTCGTTCACGTAGACGTCGACCCGGCCGCTCTGGAGGACGATGCGGGCGTGGAACCAGCCGTTCGGGTCGGGAGGAGGGTCGATCGCCTTCTCGAACTCGCCGGCGCGCTCCGTCCGCAGGCGCTGCCACGTGGAAGACGGATGGGAGACGTATTGGACCGAGTGAGCCTGGCGCTCCGCCTCGGCCGCGCGGAAGTTGAACGGCCGGAAGTAGACGGCGTCGAACTGCGTCCAGTCGACCATGTGGAAGGCGATTCCGAGGAAGCTCTGTTGGGCGACGTCCTTGCCTTTCAGGTCGACCTCGATGGTCCCCTCGCCGAGCAGGACGCCCTCGAGGAGGACTCCGCCGTCGCCTGACCTCGCGTCGAGGCGGGCGACCGTGCGCCCGTCCTCCGGGCCGACCGTGAAGGCGCGATTGAAAATATGGGCGCCTTTGCCCTCGGCGAGGGCGGCGAAATCGACAGCGACGGGTTTCGGCCCTCGGCCGCAAGCCGAGACGAGAGCCAGGGTGATCAGCGCCGCCGCCATTCTGATGAATCCTCTCCGTGTCGTCATCTCTTCCTCCTTCCAAATACGGGGACACATCACTTATATGTCCGATTTCGGACATATAAGTGATGTGTCCCCGTATTTATAACGTTCCAATACGCCCGGCGTTTCAGGCTTTCTTCGGCATGGGAAGGGGGCCGGTGCGGCTGGGCATCGGCGGGTAGTCGGGATAATCGATCCCCGGGACGAGGTCCGCGATTCTAACCGGCCGGCCGGACTCGAGGCACCGATTGACCGCCGCGCCGACCAGGCAGCCGTAGGCCCCCGAGCGATGGTCGGCATTTCGAAGATATTTGTCCGGCTTCTTCTCCGTGCCGAAGATGTCGTCCAGCATGACGCTGTCGCCGCCGCCGTGGCCCCCTTCGCCCTTCCAGACGTCGACCGCGTATCCGGGCTCCCGGAGGGGGTAGATGCGGATGTACGTCCCCTCGGCCTTGAGCGCGCCGGGGACGCTTCCGTCGGCGGTGAGATAGACCGACTCCTCGGCCTTGTGCTCCAGACGGCCCTTGGTCCCGTTGAAGCAGATGAGATACCCTTCCCAGGAGTTGAAGGCGTTGACCGAATAGCAGAGGGTCGTCTTGTCGTCGTACCCGACGAGGACGTTCAGCGTGTCCTCGATGTCGATGTCCGGCCGGAAAACGCAGCGGTCGCGGAAGTAGCCGTCGTAACGCTCGTTATCGAGGTAGAGCTCCTTGAGGCTGGGATTGGCCGCAAGATCGAGCTCGAAGCCGCACTTGGCCTTTTCGGGGCAGGTGCGGCAGCGTTCATGATGGCTCTGGAGGCCGAAGCGCCGGGCCATCTCGGGGGTGTAGAATTCGCGCTTTCCCGTCGCTTGGACCGTGACGGGGACGGCCGAGAGCCACCAGTTGACCAGGTCGAAGTGATGGGTCGCCTTGTGGATCTGGAGGCCCTGGGAAAAGCGTTTTTCGCTGTGCCAGCGCCGGAAGTAGTCGGCCCCGTGGTGGGTGTTCAGCATCCAGTGGAAATCGACGGAGAGGACGTCGCCGATAACGCCCCTCATGAGGAGGTCCTTGATTTGGGTCCGGGGAGGGGAGTAGCGGTAGTTGAAAGTCACCCGGAGCTTGCGGCCCGTCTTCCGGATCGCGTCGAGGATGCGCCGGCACTTGTCCTCGTGGTTGGTCATCGGCTTTTCGGTGACGGCGTCGCAGCCGAGCTCCATGGCCCGGACGATGTACTGGTCGTGGAAGGAGTCGACGGTCGTGACGATGACCGCCTCGGGCTTGGTCTCGGCGATCATCCGGTCGAAATCCTTGGCCTCGTAGACGGGAATGAGCTTTCCGGCCTTGGCCTGGGCTTTGCCCTGCGATAGACGAGCCCGGCCGATGTTGAGGTCGCAGAGGCCGACGAGCTCTGACGTCGAGGCGTAGCGGCCGAGGATGGCGTCGCGATACATCGAGTGGCGGCCGCCGGTGCCGACGATGGCGTAGCGCCTCTTCGCCGGGCCGCCCGTCTGCGTCGAATGCGGCCATCCCGTACGTGCGATCCATAGCCCCGCGCCGCCCGCCGCCGCCGTCTTGAGGAATTCTCTTCGCGTCGTCATCTTCTCCCCCTATTTTTTTATTTTGATGGCGTCCTTGACGCCCTCCTCGAACGGCTCGGTCAGGATGGGGACGACCCACCCTTCCGGACTTTCGAGATAGGTCTCGATCGATTCAAGGACGCTGAGCGGGTGCTTGAGCATGTCATAGTACCGGTCCGCGGTCGCGGCGACGCCCTGCCCTTTCGCCAGCGGAAAGGGCAGAAACGCGTTCCTCTCATAATAATAGCTTCCCCGCCGCACGGGCAACATCCTGGTCTGGTTGTTCGTCCCGAACGAATAGACGAGTCCCCGCGCGAGGTAATACCATGGCCCGTGCTGGATGTAGATGAAGGGCTGCTGGGCCGAAGCTTCGCCGCCTTCGCGGTTCATCATCGCCAGGTCGAGAAAGAGGTTGGCGAAGGCCACCCCCTTCGTTTCGCTGTAGAACGTCACCCAAGGCGTGTCGGGCCGAAGGGTGATGACGTGGTCGGGGTGCATCCGCGTGTCGGTCAGGTCGATCACGGCCGCCCGGCCGTCGCCGGCCTTGTAAGCGGCCTTGTCGAAGGTTTTTTTGTTGAAGACGACTTCGCCGTTGCGGAGGGCCTGGACATAGAGGTCGTCGAGGATGTCGATCGACGTCTCGACCCGGATGTGCGGCGTCCCGGCGTAGAAATAATACGTTACGCTCGACAGGACGTCCTTGTAGAAGGGCAGGGGCGCGGCGATCCGGATCGAGTAGAAGAGCGGCCCCGAGGTCTCGACGAAGGGCGGGTTTTCCCAGTCCGAGGTGTGAACCCAGGCGTGGGGCGGCGAATAGACGCACGGATTCCAGTGGATCGATCCGTTTGTCTCGAGCTTGTGCTCGAGCTTTATCCGCGTCGCTTTCTCGGTGAGTTCATAGAGGACGCCGGACTTGGGATGGAGGACGGCCTTGTAGTATTTGTTTTCGATGGTTTTTCCGATCCCTTTCCCACTGACCGCGAGCCCGCCCGTCGCCGCCGGTTTCGGCGCGGCGGGATTATTGTAGAAGACGAGATAGGTCGCCCGCTCGCGCGGCTCGAGGTCGACGAGAAACGCCAGGCTGAGGGATGTCGTCGGATGATAACGGACGATCGGGCGGCCCGTTTTTTCTTCCTTTTCCGCCGCGGCGAGGAGCTTTTTGTCCTCCCACTTCCGGATGTCGTAGACCTGGCGGGGGATCTCGGCGTAGGCGACGTCGGCCCCCTTCCTCTCCGCTTTGACGACCCGGATTTCGTCCGCGCTTCTGAGATAAGAGCTCAGGATTCCGACCGTGGTGTGCACGGGAAGGGCGGTCCGCTCGATGCCGTTCTCCTCCGAGACGAGAAGCGAGAGGTAGTTTTTCCAGGCCGGATTCCAATAGCCCTTGCCGGCGGGGGAGCGGACCGTCCGGCTGAGCGAGGCTTTCCGGGAGGTCTTGGCTTCGACCATCGATAGGACGAGCTGATGATCCGCCGCCGCCTTCCAACTATGACGGACCTTGAGCTCGAACGGTAAATCCCCCTGGACGTCCTTGCCCGGCAGCTCGCGGCCTTGCTGGAAGAGGACGAAGTCGCGGGCCCACCGGCCGTCGACTTCGACCCGGGCGACCGTCCAGACGCCGCCCTTCATGTCCGCCGCGGGCGGGATTTCGGCCTTGATGAAATACCATGGCTCGCCGCCGGCCGGATATCCGAACTCGACGGCGCCGGCCGAGACGGTCAATCCCAAAACGCAGGCGACGAGCGTCCCGACGGCTTTTCGCATGGGTCTTCCTCCTGACTCATCTCAACGCCGGTCCCGGCGGCTCGCAAAGCCCGGCGAGCTTTCGGCGCAGGGGATCCGCGCCGGCGGGTCCGTATCCGAGCGGATTGTGCCGCCGCCAGCCCTCGGCGTAATCGAATTTTCCCGACTTCTTCCCGACCGTCCTGGCCATCTCCCGCATCGTCGCGAGATAGGAGCCAAGGCCTTGGCTCTTGTCCAGCCAGTCGCGCTGGCTCTCGTGTTTGCCGAGGAGCTCGACTTTCCGTTCGATGACGCCCCCGACGTCCACGAAAAACTCCGCCTCGACCTCGCGCCCCATCATCTCGCGGAGCCCGTAAGGCAGGGCGTGATAGATCGCCACGTTCTTGGCGAAAGGCGGCGTCGGCGGGTCGGTCTCGAAATTCCGCATCCCCCGGACGAAGGCGGCCGTGACCGCGATTCGTGCCGCGGCCATGTGGTCCTCCATGTAATCCTCGAGCGACAGCGTCAGGACGACGTCCGGCTGAACCTGCCGCATCACGGCCGCGACCTTACCGACAAGCGGCCGGGTGAAGTAGACGTTCAAATCGTCGGCCAGGCTTTCGTGATACTCGGCGCCGAGAATCTCCGCCGCCCGTCTCGCCTCCTCCCTCCGGATCCGGACGATTTCGGCTTTCTCGTGACGAGCGGTCCCGCAGCTCCCGTTGGCGATGTTCAGATAATGGAGGGCGCAGCCTCCATCCTTGAAATGGAGAAGCGTCCCTCCCATCATGAATTCGATGTCGTCCGGATGACAACCGACCGCGAGAACGATCATCTCTCCGCTCCCGTCAATGCATGTCCACGTCGCAGGTCCCGATCCCGCCGCGGAAGTAGCTGAACCGGACGCTTGGGTGGCCGGCCAGGAGGGACATGGGGACCGCCGAGTCGGGAATTTTTTTCGAGATCATGAAGGCCGTCAGCCGCATCCCGAAGGGATTGTCGTGGACGCCGTAATGCCAGATCGAGACCGTCTCCGCCTGCCAGGTCTCCACCGGCCCGACCGTGATCGCCCGGCTGGGGACCTGGCTCACGACGCCTCCCCCGGACGTCCGGGCGTTCTGGATGATGGTCATCGGGTGGAGGTCGACGACGCGCGTCCGGAACGCCCGGTATTCCTCGGGCGTCGGCGGAGAGTTCTTCCAGCGCCCCTCGCGCTTCACCGGGTCATTGAAGGCCCAGTGTTTGACTTCGCCCTGGCCGCCCTGCATGACGACGCAGCGGACGTCGCGGAAGCTTTGGGAATAGGCTTCGAGGCCGGCGACGCTCGGAAAATGGATGTTTTCGCGCGGCATGGCGTATTTCTTGTCGATCCGGTCGAAGCACAGCTCGAGGTCGGTCCGGGCGAAGCCGAGGGGATGGTCGATCCCGACTTCCCGGTCTCCGACGACCCATTCGTCCATCCCCCAGAAATGGGCGTTCCGGAGGTCGATCCCGAGCTCATTGACGAGCGCCGCGACGAGGGGTAGCTGCTCGGTCGGGCCGATCGGCCCGCAGATCCCGGCCGGACGGCTTGCCGAGGCCTGGCGCCAGGCGCGGATGTACTCGAGCGCTTCGGCGAGATAGAAGCTCTCCCGCGTGTCGTAGAAGCGGATCTCGAAACCGGGGCGGGCGAGCTCCGCCAGGTCCCGGACGGTCAGCCGGGCCGCGTCGGCCTGGATTTTTTCGTCCAGGGTCGTGTAGTCCCACCATCCCGGCGCCACCAGGCTCGTTTTTCTCATAAAATTCTCCCTATTTCCATTGTTTACCCTTCAATAATACTACCAGATAAAAGGAAATCGGAAAGAAAAATAGGGGAATAGTGGACCTGTCCCCCTATTTTTCACGGGCGGCGGCGAGCATCGCCTTGATGTTCGCCGGCGGGGTTTCGGCCGGGATCGCGCAGCCGGCGTTGAGGATGAACCGCGGCGTATCGGCGAAGACGGCCAGGATTTCGCGCGTCTTGGCGGCGACGAGCTCCGGGGTTCCGAGCGCCAGGACGCCGCTCGGGTCGATGTTGCCGATGAAGACGGCCCTGCCCTTCATCGCCGCGTGCGCCTTATCGGGGTCGGTTTTGTGGTCGAGCTCGAGGGCGTCGGCTCCCGTGTCGACCATATCCTCCAGAATGGGGCCGGCGTTCCCGCAGATATGGAGGGCGTAGGGCAGCCCGAGGGCGTGGGCCTCGTCGGCCAGGCGGCGCTCATAAGGCTGGGCGAAGCGCCGGTAGAGCGCCGGCGAGATGAGCTCCGGGCCGGCCGGGCTGTCGCCGTTCGAAACCATGTCGGCTCCCGCGGCGGCCATGAGGCGGATGAACTCGGCGCCGGCGGCGGCGCAATAATCGAGAAGGGCTCGGGCATCGTCCTGGCGCTGTTCGTCGAGGAGGTCCATCATCCAATCGGCCGGACCCCGCATCATCCCGGCCAGGGAGAACGGCGCCTGGTCGCAGTTGCCCCGGATGAAGACCTCGCCGCCGAATTGAGATTTCAGCCGGCGGACGGCCTTGAGCCAGACCTGGACGCGGGGGTGGCGGCCGACCTCGGGAGGAGGCAGGTCCCGAACGGCCCCCAAGGTTGATATCGCGGGTCCGGCCCATCGCGCCGGCCGGTCCTCCGGATGATCGACGCGGACGCCGACCGCCTCGGCCAGAGTGACGGTATCGACGTCGAGCAAGATGCCGTCGTATTCGTACGTCTCGACGGCGCGGATGAAGCTCGCCGCGACGGCTTCCGGGTCGTTCCGGAAGCGTCTCTGGGAATAGCCCGCCTCCCGGGCGGCCATGAGGAAATTGTGGAGCACGACCGGGACGCGGTCGGACCGCTCGCCGCGGAGCGCCGCCGAGATGCGCTCGAAGCCGTTCATGATGCCGGGCTGCCGAGCGCCGCCGGGTCGATCCGCTTGACCGTTCCCCCCTCGAGCCGGCTCGCCTCGGCGGTGAAGCCGACGAGATGGCTTTCCATGGACGCCTCGAGGGTCGAGGTCAGAAGGCTCTCGTCCCGCCGGTCGATGGCCTGAACCCAGTCGCGGACGAGGCCGTAATCGCCGCCGCCGTGGCCGGAGTCGAGCTTGGCGTGGTCGCGGGCGGTCCAGAGATATCTTTTCCTTTCGTGGAAATCGAAGATATCGAGTTCGGCTTCGTCGCCGACGAGGTCGCCGCGCGTCCCCATGATCCGCGTCCGCCGCCCCGCATATGAGGTCAGGCCTTCCATCGCGAACGAGGCGCTCACCGGCCCGAACTCGAGGTTGACGACCTGGTTGTCGACGACGTCGTTGTCCGAATGATAGACGCAGCGCCCGTAGTTCGTCCGGCCGAGCCACTCGCGGATCGAGGAGTCGTCGTCGCCGGGGGTGTCCTTGTGGCCCAGCCAGGTCTTGCGCCGGAGATAGATTTCGAGCGCCGAGAACGGGCAGGTCGATTCGACGGGACA
>Ga0208828_1000715_pt1 | contig 14178 bp, 14 predicted proteins | sample Kivu_160m_FD_185487 | JGI IMG/M metagenome (GOLD analysis project Ga0208828, IMG submission 185487) | Freshwater microbial communities from Lake Kivu, Western Province, Rwanda to study Microbial Dark Matter (Phase II) - Kivu_160m (SPAdes)... | ecosystem: Environmental > Aquatic > Freshwater >... | reverse complement strand
CCCCTGACCTGTGTGAGACAACTGCTGTATATCCTGCCCTTTTAGCCATCTCAATAGTATCAAGAGTTTCAGAAAGTGTACCTATCTGGTTGACCTTGATAAGAACTGAATTTGCGACTCCCATTTGTATGCCCTTCGCAAGCCTTTTTGTGTTTGTAACAAAAAGATCGTCACCTACGACCTGTACCTTTTTTCCTATCCTGTCCGTCAGCATTTTCCAGCCTTCCCAATCCTCTTCTGCCATTCCGTCTTCGATTGAGATTATGGGATAATTATTTACAAGGTTTTCATAGTACTGGACCATTTCAGCAGGGCTCAGCACCTTTCCTTCACCGGCAAGGTCATATTTGCCATCCTTGAAAAGTTCTGTTGCGGCAGGGTCAAGCGCTATAAATATATCTTTGCCGGGCGCATAGCCTGCCTGGCTTATTGCTTTTATTATATACTTTATGGCATCTTCATTTGTTTTAAGATTCGGGGCAAAACCTCCTTCGTCACCAACCGAGGTGCTCATCCCGTCTTTTTTCAGTACACTTTTCAATGTGTGGAATATCTCTGCGCACATCCTCAAAGCCTCGGCAAATGAACTTGCGCCAAGCGGCATTATCATGAATTCCTGAAGATCGACACTATTGTCTGCATGTTTTCCGCCATTTAAAATATTCATCATAGGCGCTGGAAGTATGTGTGAATTAACTCCGCCAATGTATTTATACAGGGGAAGGTCCAGAGCAATAGCTGCAGCTTTTGCTGTTGCCAGTGATACTCCAAGAATTGCATTTGCGCCCAGTTTTTCCTTATTTTCTGTACCGTCAAGGTCTATCATCAGCTGGTCTATTTCCCTCTGGTTTATGGCATCCATGCCCTCTACTTCAGGCGCGATAATCTCATTTACGTTTTCAACAGCGTCGGTAACTCCTTTACCCATGTACCGTGACTTGTCACCGTCGCGAAGCTCCACTGCCTCAAAGGCCCCGGTTGATGCCCCTGAAGGTACGGCTGCTCTTCCCATCGCTCCGCATTCCAGCACAGTTTCAACTTCCACAGTGGGGTTTCCTCTTGAATCAAGCACTTCGCGCGCATATACTTCAACTATTTCCGTAAATTCACTCATTTTGGTTCTCCTTCTGAAATCCTTATAAAATAAAATACTTAAATTTTTTATTCTTTCAAAGTCATGGAGTATTATATAATAATGGCAAATTCCATGCCATAGAAAACAGCTAAGCAAAATATATTGATGCTTGTAAAAAGTAAAAAATATGTAAAAACACATTACAACCTTATTTATTTGCTTGACACTGTACATATTTGATTTTAGTATTTATTACTTGGGAATAAAAAGGGCATAAAAGTATTCACCTAAAAAGAATATTTGGAGAAATATTATGAAAATGAAAAACGGTATTAAAAAAACAGCAGGTCTGTATTTTTTGACAGTTACTTGTTTAGTATTAGTTTCAGTATTTGCAACAGTCAGCCTTTCGGGTTGTTCAAGGTCTGCTATGAAGCAGATAGAATCCTTTACAGTTACCAGGGGAGATATTATAGAGTCGATAACATCTACAGGTGCTGTTAATGCAAGCCAGTCAAGGAACTATTCTCTGACCCAGAGCGCTGAGGTGCTTGATATAATTGAAAAAGGCAAACAATTCAGCAAGGGCGAGACTTTAATCAGGATTGATGATGCGAAATTTAAGCTTTATATCATCCAGGCTGAAACTAACCTTGAGCTTGCAGAAAAATCGATAGAACTCGCAAAAATAAACTACCAGGCCGCCCTGGATGCAAACCATGTGGCAGTGCAGCTTGTCCAGGCCAATAATAATCTTTCAGAAACAGCTGCGCAAAATGCTTTTAAGTCGATGGAAGATGCTAACATACTTGCTGATGCATCTGTAGGCGCAGCATATGGCGCCATCGAGAATTCCCGTAAATACCTGGATGAGATAAACAGTTCACCTTTTGCAACTGATATTATAAAAGCGCAGGCAGAATCAAACCTGTCAACTGCAGAAGACTCTTATGAGCAGGCCAAAGAAAGCGCAAGGGCACAGACTGATTCAGCAGAGGGCGCATATAACCAGACACTTGCAAACCAGTCAGTAACTTACTGGTCCGGCATTAACAGCCTTGAAACAGCAAAAAACCAGATCAAATTGATGAGTAAAAGCATCGAACAGGCCGGGATTCAGTATGAGCTTTCAAAAATAAACCTTGAACTTGCCAGGATTGACAGCGATAAATTTTCCATTAAGGCCCCTTTTGACGGGGTTGTTGCAAATGCAAATTTTGCAGAAGGTGAGACTGCAGGGCCGGGAGTAGCAGCAATTTCAATTATGAGCAGCCGGATGCTGGTCAAAGCTGATATAAATGAGACAGATATTGCAAAACTTGCAACAGGACAGGAAGTTGACCTGACTTTTGATGCTTTCCCTGAAATGAACTTCAAAGGGAAAATAACTGAAATATCGCCTCTGCCAAAAAACATTGCAGGAATAATATCTTATGAAATAACTGTCGAGCCGGATAAAGAAGCTATGGAACACCTTCGTTACGGGCTTACTGCTAACCTTACAATAATAATATCTTCAATAGAAAATGTGCTTTATATCCCGCTTCAGTCAGTATATTCTGAAAACGGCAAAAGTTATGTAGACAAACTGATAGATAAAGATAAGGGCATAACAGAAAAAGTTGAGATTACAACCGGAAATTATAATTATGATTATATCGAAGTTAAGTCAGGGCTTTCCGAGGGAGATGTGGTTGTAATTTCTATTACTGACCTGTCGGGCGCAAATAATGAATAGTAAAATCCTTTCTGGACCGCAGCAATAGAGCAAGATTACAGATATTATTGCCGCTTTTAATATTTGGGATTAAATAATATAGATTTTTAAATAAAATTTCAGGTGTTTGATGGAAGATTGCAAAAATAATAACTGTATAATAGATATTACACAAATTACAAAGACTTACCACCTTGGCAAGATAGAAGTAAAAGCTTTAAGGGGTGTTGACCTTAAAATCCTCAAAGGCGAATTTATATCTATAATGGGGCCTTCGGGCTCCGGCAAGTCGACGCTGATGAATATACTTGGCTGCCTGGATACTCCTGACAATGGTTCCTATCTGCTGGATAATACAGACGTGAGTAAATTAAATGACAATCAGCTCGCAGACATAAGAAACAAAAAAATTGGTTTCGTATTCCAGACTTTTAACCTGCTTTCACGCTCAAACACTGTTTCAAATGTAGAGCTTCCGCTGATTTATTCAAAGAAAGGCTCAGAGAAGTCAAGAAAAGCAAAAATATATGAATCCCTCAAATCTGTGGGCCTGATTGGCTGGGAAAAACATAAGCCAAGTGAGCTCTCCGGGGGACAGCGCCAGCGGGTAGCGATAGCAAGAGCGCTCGTTAATGATCCTGCAATCATACTTGCGGATGAACCGACGGGTAACCTTGATTCGGTCACCGGTGAGGAAATAATAGCAATATTCCAGGACCTTAATAAACAGGGCATAACTATTTTGCTTGTAACCCATGAACTTGATATTGCAAAGCATACAAAAAGGATCATATATTTAAGAGACGGGCTGATTTCAAATGAAGAAAAAATCGAATGTCCCATTGATGCAGCAGAAAGGCTTGCAACCATGCCAAAACTCGAAGATAAAATTGTAAAAAACTGTTAAAAAATAAATGAAAGAAGCGGTATAAGCTTTTTATGAAAAGATTTACAGAAAGTGTAAAAATAGCATTTCAGTCCCTCGTTGCAAATAAGCTCAGGGCATTTTTGACAATGCTTGGAATTATTATAGGTGTCGGTGCTGTGGTTGCAATGATGTCCATAGGATACGGCGCCCAGGAATCTGTTATTTCCAGTGTACAGGACATTGGCTCCAACCTTATTATAGTGACCCCTGGTAACAGGCAGGAGGAATCCCAGGGCTTTAAACAGATGCTTGGAGAAGACAAGGACCGTGATGCTCTTACTGTTGATGATGTCAAGGCAATTGAGCGGGAGGCCATTTTTCTTAAAGGGGCCGCACCTGCAATACTAAACTCTTCAGTAGTTAAATACCTTAATAAAAGTGAAAGGGTCTCTATTTATGCCTCAAGTGAAAAAGCTGAATATATATATAATTTTGAAGTCGACAGAGGGAAATTCTATACTTCTAGCGATGTTTTAAATTCGGCAAATGTAGCACTTGTGGGACAGACAGTGATAAACAAACTTTTCGGAAGGATAGATCCCATTGGTAAAATCATCAAGATAGATGGAAAAAGTTTTACAATTATAGGCACAATAAAACCGAAAGGGACGGACCAGTTTGGCAACGATCAGGACAATTCTGTTACCATCCCGATTACCACGGCTCAAAACAAGCTCTATGGCATAGACTATGTCAATATGATTATCGCCCAGAGTAAATCTGAGGATACCATGGACCAGGCTTCATACGAGGTTGAGCGCATCCTGCGGAGGGCGCATAATCTTGCCCCTGATGAGAAAAACGACTTTACAGTACAGAACCAGACCCAGCTTCTTGATATACTGGGCACTATTACAAATATATTTACTATTACCATTTCAAGTATAGCCGGGATTGCTCTTCTTGTCGGTGGTATTGGAATCATGAACATTATGCTGGTATCGGTTACTGAAAGGACAAGGGAGATCGGGATAAGAAAGGCTGTTGGCGCAAAGAATAAGGATATACTTCTCCAGTTCCTTACTGAAAGTGTAGTGCTAAGCATTACAGGCGGATTGCTTGGTATCGCTTTTGCTGTAACTGTATCAGTTATAGTCAACAACTTTACAATACTGACAACCAATATTTCGGCATTTTCAATTATTCTGGCAATTACTTTTTCTACAATCGTCGGCCTTTTCTTTGGAATTTACCCTGCAATGAGGGCCGCCAGGCTCAATCCTATTGAGGCTCTGCGGTACGAATAGTATAAAAACCGGGCTCCTTTTAAAAGAGCCCGGCCTGTTTTTAACTCTATCGTATAATTTTTTTACTTTTTCTGGATTTCCTGGTTTGCCTGTTCTGCTTTCATCCTTGCTCTTCGCCTGTTCTTTGCCCTGAGGCTCTGCCAGATTATTATAAGTATTATGCCTGCAATTACCAGCAGAGGGCTTATTGCAATAAGCACCATTGTAATTACCCTTAATGCAGTCAGCGCGCCTCTTGCGCCTCTTTTAACTGCACCGATAAATCCGCCCTCGTCAGAATCAGTAATTGCCTGGGGTTCAGCAACATAGACATCGATAGTTGAATATGCAATAAGATTGTCAAGATAGTTCTGCCTGCCTTTTATAATCTCTATCTGGCCCTCGACATTGCTGAGTTCTCTCTGTACCTCAATACTGTCTTTGACTGTTACCGATTGTTCCATCAGCTTTAACAGGCTGTCCCTCTGTGACTGAAGGTTTTTCAACCTGCTTTCATTATCCACATATTCCTGTGTGACATCAGATACACTGATTGTTACATTCTGTACAGTGCCCATTTCCTTAACTTTATTAAGCACATTATCAAAATTATTCTTGTCAACCCTTATAGTAATTGTACCGCTGGTCATTTTCCCTTCACTATCGGAATAGCTCTGTGAGTTGCTGACATAACCGCCGTTTTGCTCTGCAAGGCTGGCTATCGCAAAAAATGTTTTTTCAAAAGAACCTTTATCCACTTCAATTTGTATGGAGGCATTCTTGATAAGTTTTGCACTTATAGTCTGGGAAGTTGCTGCATCTGAGCTGCCTGCATCTGTATAAAGCTCACCGCTGGTATCGCCTGCTGGTTGTGCTGCAGCAGTTGTTGCAACAGATTGTTCCATTAACATTTCTTCTGCTGGCGCCTCTTTTGCCATATTGTCAGGTGAATAACCTTCTGAGTAATCACCCATTCCGCTTACAGCCTCACTGGCAGACCTGACTGCAGAACAGCCCGTGAGAGTAAACGCAATAATCAGAGCTGCAATAATTGCGCCTGTTATAATTTTTGCTTTAAATGTTTTCATTTCCACCCCATTCTTTAATTTTTTTTTATTTGTTTTACTTATATTTATCGTAAAAATAACATTATAAATTAAGGTAACTTATAAAATTTTAAAAATCCTGCAAATTCTGTCATTTTATCTCACCGAATACCATAATGGAAAACGCAACATAACCCTTACCAAAATATATTTTCTCAAGCCTTGTGCTTCCGGTACCAAAACTTATAAAATCAATTGATTTTGTATCCAGCAAATTATTTGCTTCATCAAAAAATGATATCTTTATATTGCCATTATAATACATATTATCAAATATATTTTTTATCTGCAGCCAGAGTATCCCTGGGCCATCTGTACCGCCTTCACCGCTGCCGGTATATTTTTCGACCATATAGCTTATGTCAAGGTCCGCAAACCCGGCAGGGATATAGATATTTGCGCCGCTGTCAGTTGCATCAAGACTGTAGGTGACTTCAAATAGCAATGGATATTCTGAAGCGGCTGCGGCCATGGCTTTTTCTCCGCTGCCTGTCTCATTATCTTGCTGCTCCCCGGTTATCTCGCCAGCTGCAGCAGTATTTTCTGTATCTGCATTTTCTGTTCCTGCTGCTGTCTCTTCCTGCTTCTGGTCCGCCCCTTCTTCTAAAGCTATGGACTTTTCTGCCTGGGTTTCAGAAAAATCCTGTACGCCTGTTTCAGCCTTACTTTCAGGCCCATCCTGCTGTAAAATTCCGCCTGTATCTTTTACCTCTGCAGGGGCCGATGCAACCATTGGTGCCGCACTGCCAGCACTGCCAATATACCTGGCACCAAAATAAGCTCCGGTTACCAGTATTGCAGCAACTGCAAATCCTGCAGCTATTTTTGCAGGCATTCCAAAAGAAAACTTGTGTCCGGCATTTTTTGCAACGGTATCGTTTTCATCTATTAAGACCTCGTCACCTATCTCATAATTACCTGCAGGCATGGCCTTTTTTAAAAACCTTCCATCAGGGGTGATAATAATGCAATATTTTCTTTTTATTTCAACTATTAAAGCTTTCATTTTTTCAGCCGGTCCAAATCCAGAAAACTGTATTTTTTTAAAATCGCTATAACGATTGCTATTATATATATTCGGCCCCTTTCGATTTTTTTCCGGTGTACGGGTAAAATATTCTCAAGTTTTTTTATTGGAAGCCTTTTTGTACGAAGCAGTTCTTCTGTAAGTGTATCATCAAGAGCAATGTGATTGGCTATTTCTATATACAGATTTCTTAATTTTTCCTGTTTCGGGCAGATTCTGTAAAGTTCATCAAAACTTATACCGAGCTTGGCAAGTTCTGCCGTATAGTCGATTATTTCATATTTTATATCTTCAGCTTCATTTCCATATGAGAAAAGCTCAACTGATTTTTTATCAATTGCTGAACCGGTTGAAATGTCTTCTTCATCATCATAACTGGCCAATATTGCCCTGTTTTTAGATTGTTTTCTGTAGTAATCTATAAGGCGGTTTGAGATAACAAGTCTTGCAAAACTTAAAAACTTACCTTTTTCAGCATCATAAGTGGAAATTGCTTCATTGAAAGCAAGCAGCCCGACTGACAGTTCCTCATCAAAACCGTATTCGACAAACTTTGAAAGCCTTTTCTGGATGACACTTGCAATAAAAGGCTTGAATTGTGTAATAAGGGTATTTGCTTTTTCCCTGTCGCCTCTGGCTTCAAGAATTCTCTCTTCAAGGGTCTGCGTTTTTAAAAACATTACCAACCCCCGCTTGAGCCTCCGCCACCGGACGAGCCGCCGCCAAACCCGCCAAATCCGCCACCGCCACCGCCGGATGAACCGCCAAATCCGCCAATAAAACCTCCGCCGGAGCTCCGGGTTTTTTTCGGGATAGTAACTGTCCGCTGGTCGTGGTATCCGCAGGCAATCCCTGTAGGATAGATGTATGTGCAGTCCCTTTCTTCAAGCATCTTGCCTGTAGTGGTATATGTTGCCTGCTGTATAACAGTGGTTTTTATTTTTAGCTTGATTTTCCTGCACTTCGGACACTTCCTTCTAAGGATGCCTTTAATAATTGAAACAAGGGTCACAACCAGAAAAATAGGAAAACAGCATATAAGTAATGGATTGCACCAGGGCTGGTCAAAATCAAGATTATCAAAAAAGTTATAGTCCGGTGCCTCAGTTGCAGGAACTGATACTTCCAGTGTCTTGCCCTGTTCAGAATATATCTCTTCAGCTATTGACAGGACACCTTCATAAACTCCTGAATTATAGTCTGAATCCTTAAACCTTGGGACTATTATATCATCAATAATGCGGCCCGCTTCAATATCTGTAATTGCACCTTCCAGCCCGTAACCGACTTCAATACGGAGTTTTCTGTCACCTATGGAAATAAGAAGAAGAACACCATTATCCTGGTCCGATTTGCCAATGCCCCATTTTTCAAAAAGTTCTACGGCATATTCTTCTATAGTAATACCTTCAAGGCTGGATATTATGGCCACTGCAATTTCTGCTCCGGTCTCTGCTTCGGTTTTTATGCAAATATCTTCAATTGTGCCGATCCAACCCTGGTCAAGGGTCCCAGTATAATCATTGACAAAAGATGCATAGGCAGGATAGCTTACCTGCGCATAAGCAGTCGCTTTCGGGACAATAAGAAAAGAAAGCCCTGTAATTATAAACAGAAAAAATAATGCAAAAACTTTAAGGGCTTTCTTTTTATATGTATCTTTAAAAAAAAGTAAAAACATTACTATGTATTCAACCTTTTGTTAACTGTAATACATGACTCCTTTTTTAATCTTCCAGTTCAAGATTTACTTCAGGCGCTGTCTCCGCGCCAGGTTCTGCCTCAAAAAATTCTCTTGGTGTAAAACCGAATAATCCTGCTACAAAATTATAAGGAAACAGCCTTATATATGTATTATAATCCCTGACTGATTCGTTATACCTCATTCTTTCAACTGTGATACGGTTTTCAGTGCCTTCAAGCTGGGTCATCAGATCCCTAATTGTCTCGCTTGCTTTAAGTTCAGGCGTATCCTCAACAACAACTTTGATGTCCCTTATAAGTGAATTTACTTCATTTGTGGCACTTTCAAGCTGGCTTGGGCTTTCTGCGCCGTTAATGCCTGCCCTTGCATTTGCAATAGCTTCAAATATGTCTTTTTCAAGCTGCAGATATGCTTTGGCGCTGTTTGCAAGGTTTGGTACAAGATCAAGCCTTCTCTGGTAAACATTCTGCACCTGGGCCCAGGCATTATCTACTGCTGTTTCTTTTGTAACCATGTTGTTCCTGCCGCCAAAAATAACCGAAACGGCAATTATAACAAGAATAAGAACGACCACGACAGCAATTACACCTCCGATGCATCCAGGAGATATTCTCCTTGGCGCCGGTCCCTGGCCCTGATACTGGCCGCCTCCCTGCTGCTGATTTGGCATTTGATTGTTTACAACCATTTTATTTCCTCCCGGTAAATATGTTTAAACATTAAAAATATAATAAATATTAAATAACCTGTACAGTTATGTAAAACTGACTTTTGCCATCAGCTGAAAAATAAATAAACGGCAAAGCATCTCACAGTTATCGTCAGTGTTTCTTGCAAACTTTTACGACTGCAGGGCGGACAAGAAAATCATTTAATCTGTAGCCTTTTCTCAATACCTCCAGTATCATTCCTTCAGGTATGCCTTTTACATCTTCCGTAACCGCTGCTTCACATTCTTCCGGGTCAAACTCTTTTCCCTTTGGATCGATTACTGTAACTCCCTCTTTCTGAAGTGTTTCCATAAGTTTACTGTAAATAAGCCTGACACCCTTTAAAAAATCCTCATTGCCTGCACTTAAACCATTTCCCATTGCAAGTGCACTTTCAAAACTGTCTATTACAGGCAGCATTTTTTCTATAAGGTCCTTGTTTGCCCTTGAAATTGTGTCTGCCTGCTCTTTTGTCATCCTTTTACGGTAATTATCATAATCTGCATGAAGCCTTTTGAGCCTGTCCAGGTATTCTTCCTCTGTTTTTTTATAATGTGAAAGCTCTTTTCGCAAAAGCTCTATCTCATCTTTCAGTTCTTTTATTTCAGTTTCATAATCCTGTTCAATTTTTAAGGCTGATTTAACAGACTTTTTCCTGGCTTTAAGCATTTCCTCTGAAATTTCATCCCCATTTCCTGAACCATGCTTCTTTGCCTTACTATCTTCCATTTAGCATTACCTTCCTTTACTTGAATTTAGATCGCGGATTTAAAATCCGGGGGAGATTAAGCGTATTATAATATATATAAAAATATTTCTAAATAAAAGTCTTATCAAACACTATTTTCCATCTGCTGTTTTCCTCCTGCAGGTATATATATTTTTTATACCGGCTGGAATCGCCGTTTGAGTATTTCACTTCAAATTCAACAACCACTTTGCTCATGTCATTCTCGTATCCCAGATAAACAGTCCTTTCAACCTGTATGCTTTCAATGTCAGACATTATTTCTGAAAGCTCCCGGAGGAATTTTTCCCTGCTCAAACTCTTTTTATCCCTGTCAAGTATAAGCTTATCGTATATATATCCTGAATCATGATTTGCCATTGCATAAATAAAATCAAGAACCGCTTTTTCAGGATCTGTCTTGAAATAATACGGGATATCAAGTTTTTTATCATATTCCCTGCAGCCTGAAAGTGCTGCCGGGGTTACAGCCATGGCTGCCATAACCAGTATAACTGCTGTAAACTTTAAAACTATCCATCCGGATTTAAACTGCATTTTTTTCCTCCATGAATGCATCTATTGCACAAAGCGCACTTTGTGCAACTGCTGGCGGGTCATATCCGCCTTCAAGAATAATACCATAAGGTATGCCCGCATCTGACGATTTAAGCAGCTTACTTATGATTTTTTTATAAGAGCCTGATTCCAGATTAATTGAAGATAAGGGGTCAAGCCTGTGTGCGTCAAAACCGGCGCTTAGCAGTACAAGCCCGGGCTCAAATGTTTTTAAACGGGGGGTGATTATTTTATCAAATGCCCTTAAGTATTCGGGTTCCCCTGAGCCTGCCGGCACCGGAACATTAAGTGTATACCCCGCTCCCGCGCCGGAGCCGGTCTGGCTGGCGCTTCCTGTGCCCGGATAATGGGGATACTGGTGAATTGAAATATAGAGAATATTATTGTCTTCATAAAAAATATCCTGGGTCCCGTTTCCGTGATGGACATCAAAATCAACAATTGCGATTTTATCTGCAAGCCCAGTTTTGGCGGCGTATCTTGCAGCAATGGCGATATTATTAAAAATACAGAACCCGGAGCCCCTGTTATTGAACGCATGGTGCCCGGGCGGCCTTACCAGTGCAAAAAAAGACTTGCGCATGCCTTTTAATGCCACTCTGCCATTTTTTACAGGTCCCTTTTTTCCCTGAAGGAGGTAGTCTATTCCATTTATACAGCCGCCCGCAGCAAGTACGGCGCAATCATAACTGTATCCTGAAATCACTGTATCAGGGTCCAGATTGCTGTAGTCTCCAGCTCTTGATAGTTGCCTTACCATATCCAGGTACTTCAAGCTGTGGACAAGGCAAATATCCTGTGTTTTTGCCGCTTCGGGTAAAATAAAGGAAATACTGCTGCCATAATCTCTGTTTCTTACCGCATTAATTACAGCATAAAGCCTGCCGGGACTTTCAGGGTGGCAGGGGCCGGCATCATGTTTTAAATAAAAATCATCATAGATTAAAAGCATAAGACCCCGGTGCATCCCTTGTTAAATATCTTATAAAAAATATGTGGCCCATTAATATAATTCACTTTATATTAATGAGGATAAATTGAATCCTGTAAAAAAACACTGAGCGCCTCAACAATGGAATTGCTGATGCCCATCTGGTAATCTGTTCGCATCAGATTATCCCTGTCCTTTGCATTTGAAATAAAAGCAGGTTCAACAAGAACTGCGGTCATAACAGTTTCTTTAAGTATTGTATAATTTGCACCATGGATCCTGCAGTCAAGGACCCCCTGGTATTTAACAAGCTTATCCTGTATAAGGTTTGCAATGGATTTTCCCGGCACAGAATATGAGCGCATGCCCTCGAAATAAAAACAGCAGCTCCCGTTTGCATCGCTGTCTGTGGAATATCCCAGGTTAATACTTACAAGAATATCTGAATTGCTCCTGTTTGCAGTTTTTATCCTGTCTTCCAGGAAAATGCTTATGTTGTCCTCCTCATTTACTGTGGTCCCGGAGTCAACTCCAATATGCATCAGGGCATCCCTGCAAAAACCTGCTATGCTTTTACAGATATATATCTTATCTTTCAAATATACTATGCTTTCAGCAGGGTCGCTCGCATTTTCCCCGTAATCAAGTATTATCTTAAAAGCGCCTTTCTCCATTATTTTCAGGTATTCTTTAACTGCCGGATAATTTGAAGACTGGCGCGAGTCTATAATTCTTTTAAGATTTTTAAGATGGCGAAGCGTTGAGCCCCCCAGTATGCCATCAACATGTATCTTCATATTTTTCTGGAACTCAATAACAGCCTTATGTGTCCTTTCGCAAAATATACCGTTTTCTTTAAACTTATAGAAGCCCAGTGTCTTCAGCCACAGCTGTAATGTCCTGACATCATCGCCCCTGAACGGAGGATTTTTAAGATAAAGCATTCTCTCGCCTATCTTGTAGCCGGCATCAAGTAATTCCTGCCATGTTTGTGCATCCACCTGGCCCGTGGCATCTATCCCCCTGTCCTGCTGGAATTTCCTTACAGCATTTGAAGTGGATGGTCCCATGAGCCCGTCTATTTCACCTTTTCCAAGTTCATAGCCCAGGGATTTCAGCCTACGCTGGACCTCTACTACTTTTGCTCCCGTAAAACCTTTCTTAGCTGCCATATTTTTAAACACCTGTCCCCTGAAAATTAAAGCCCGTTTAAGTATTTATCGGCATAGGTTGCAGCTATTGCACCATCAGCAACTGCGGTTATGACCTGCCTAAGCTTTGTGTCTCTTACATCCCCGGCTGCAAACAGACCCGGTTGGGAAGTTGCCATGTCCGGCTCAGTTATTATGAATCCGTTTTCATCAAGTTCTGCTATGCCTTCAGCGAGCTGGCTGTTTGCCTTGATACCGACATACTCAAACACTCCATCGATTTCCATATCAGCTTTTTTTCCGCTTTTTACATTTTTTAAGACAACTGCTTTTAGCCTGTCCCCTCCCAAAAACTTTTCAATTACCGTATCCCAGATAAACTCTATTTTTTTATTTTCAAAAGCTCTGTTTTGAAGTGTCTTGACTGCACGAAGCTCGCTGCGTCTGTGCACCACATAGACCACCTTTGCAAATTTGGTAAGGAATAGAGCTTCCTGTATTGCAGAATCGCCACCGCCTGCAACAATTACTTTTTTATCATAATATAATGCCCCGTCGCAGGTCGCACAAAAAGAAACACCTTTACCTATGTATTCGCTTTCCCCTTCAACAAAAAGCCTTGTGGGGCTTGCGCCTGTTGCAATTATTACTGCCTTTGACTCTGTTTCAAAGTTTTCTCCCCCGGTTAAAAATTTATATCCACCTGCACCTTGCCCGCCTGTAAGCTTTAAGGTTTCCACCTGTTTATATTCTTCGGGTTTTATGCCAAGCTTTGTACAATGCTCAATGATATTCTGCATAAGGTCAAAACCGGAAATATCCGGTTTAAAGCCAGGATAATTTTCAATAGATTCAGTTGTCGTTATCTGGCCGCCTGCCATTACCCTTTCAAAAATTTTAAAATCAATTGCAGCCCTTGCAGAATAAATAGACGCTCCAAGCCCGGCAGGGCCGGCGCCAATTATAACAAGATCCGTTTTAGTTTTTTCCAAATTTTTCTCCTGCAGACTATTTATACCTTCTTGCTGCATCTTTTATTCTAGCTTCAAGCTCATCTTCTGTCTTTATTGACGCCAGGTCAAGATCAAGGTCCATTAATAATTTTATCAGGGTTCTGACTATTTCTGTATTGGCAATTTTGTGGCCGCCCGACCTTTTACATTCAATTCCCAGGTTTTCAAGAAATGAAACCATGCCTGACGGCATTGTTATCGGGACCCTGAAATAGTCTTGTTTCTTTTCCATTTACTCTCCTTAAGATATTATTTTGTATTTTTATATATATGAGTATATACT
>Ga0208828_1000713_pt1 | contig 14205 bp, 10 predicted proteins | sample Kivu_160m_FD_185487 | JGI IMG/M metagenome (GOLD analysis project Ga0208828, IMG submission 185487) | Freshwater microbial communities from Lake Kivu, Western Province, Rwanda to study Microbial Dark Matter (Phase II) - Kivu_160m (SPAdes)... | ecosystem: Environmental > Aquatic > Freshwater >... | reverse complement strand
ACGGCCATCTCACCGGAGACCGGATCCTGCGGGTGATGACGGCCTGCTTGGGAAAGCATCTCCGGCCCTACGACCGGATCGGGAGGTACGGCGGCGACGAGGTCCTCCTCGTCCTCCCCCACTGCATGATCGCCAAGGCGGCCTCGATCGCCGAGCGGCTCCGTTCGACCTGCGGCGCGGCCGCCCCCAAAATCCGCGGCGGCTCCGTCGACTACACCCTCTCCTTAGGATGCGTCTCCACCGAGAGCTTCGCCCAGCCCTCGGTCGACAAGCTCATCCGCGCCGCCGACCGGGCGCTCTACGAGGCCAAAAAGGGAGGGCGCAACCGCGTCGTCGTGTCCCGCGGACCGCGCCGCCCGGCCGGGTCCTCGCCCCCCTAGCGGCTTCTCAAGGCCTGGACGATTCCGGCGACGACCTTATCGCCCGCTTTCTCAGCCCCGTCTTTGATCTTCGTCACCCCGCAGAGGTAAGAACCGCTCTGGGCGAGGATGACGTTGTCGAGATAACGATCCTTCACCCTGACGCCGGTGTCCATCGCGACGACGCCCTCCCCGGTCTTGGACAACTGGTACAGGAGCTGGGTGCGCAGGGAGGACGCCTCCTCTGCCGAGCGGGCGACGATGAGGAAAGCTTCGAACTCCTGACCCCCGGTCTCATATCTGGCCACGAAGCCGTTGGAGAGGAATTTGAAGCCCAGGACGTTGGACAGGATGAACTTCTCGCTGTTGGGAATGAGGCCTTCCCGCGGAAAGGCGCGAAGCTCGGGGGGAAATCCTCCGGGATCGCCGGCGGCCTTGACGACCGCGGCGGCGAAGGACTTGAGGTGGCCCTCCGCCGCGCTCCCGCCTTCGAAACAAAGGAGCTTGACGTAATATCGGCCGGCCAGGAGGTTCAGGGCCCCCTCCTCGACGTAACCCTGGACACCCAGGTCGAGAAAGCGGCTCTCCGGGTAGCGCTCGGTCCCGTAGATCCCGAACGCGTTCCTCGGGCTGCCCATGTCGTAGACCTCGACCGTCATCGCGGCCTCCCCCCCTTGGACCTTGTACTGGCCGACGACGAGCTCCCGGAAATCGTAGACGATGTAGCTCTCGGCCGCGCCGTCGATGTATTCGAACAGGCTGGAAGGGAGAAACCGCTGGACCTCCTCCGTCATCGTCCAGCCGGCGGGCTTCGGCAATAGGGCCGCCAGGTCGGCGGGGACGGAGACGCCGATCCCCCCGGCGGCGATCACGGCCCAACAGAGGCTTGTCCATATGCTCATCTCTCGTCTCCTCGTCGCGAACACTATAACCCGCCCCGTTCCGATTGACAAGAACCGCGGGGCCGTGTACCTTCGAATCGATGCCCGCGAAAGTCGTCCTCGTCCGCGGCCGCGGAGCCCGGCCGGAGCCCGGCCTGACGGACGAAGCCACGGTCGGCCGGATGCTCGAACGGGGCTTCTCCCTCCTCACCGGCCGGACGAGCGCCGCGGAGGCCGTCCGGGCGATCTTCGGCCCGTCCGACCGCGTCGGCTTGAAAATCAACGGCATCGCCGGCCGCGCCCTGACCACCCCTCCCGAAGTCGCCCTTCCCCTGGCCCGGCTGCTCGTCGGGGGGGGGCTCGCCGCCCGGCGCATCACTATCTGGGACCGGACGAACCGCGAAATCCGAGAGGCCGGCTACAAGCTCAACCTCGACGGGAACGAATTCCGCGTTTTCGGCACGGACACGGCCGACGTCGGCTACGGAGTCGAACCCCTCGTCCATCGCCAAATCGGCTCGTTGTTCTCCCGCATCCAAACCAACCTCGTCACCGCCTCCGTCAGCCTCGCCGTCCTCAAGGACCACGGCCTCGCCGGCCTGACCGCGGGGATGAAGAACTACTTCGGCGCCGTCCATAATCCCAACAAATATCACGACACGAACTGCGATCCCTACGTCGCCGAGGTCTTCGATTCGCCTCCCGTCCGGGAAAAGCACCGTCTGACGATCCTCGACGCCCTGACGATTCAGTACCACCGCGGCCCATCCTACCACGCCCGATGGGCCGAGAATGCGGAAACGCTGATTTTCAGCCTGGACCCGGTCGCCGCCGACGCGGTCGGCTGGAGGGTCGTCGAAGGCCTTCGGAAAGCGAAGGGGTTGCCCTCGCTCGCCGAGGAAAAACGGGCGCCCGGCTACATCGCCACGGCCGAGCGGCTCGGGCTTGGAAAGGCAGGGCCGGACGAGATCCAGGTCGTCGAGGACGAAGTCTAGCAGGAAATCCCCAAGACTCCGTCAACGGCCTTTACAAAGACCCGGCAACGGCCTCGCACTCAGAAAACTCCCAGCGTTCGTAAACGGCCTCCACTCCGACTCTCGAAGACGCTGACGAGTTTCGGGGCTCCCCCTACGAAAGGGGGAGTCGAGGGGGTCAGTATCCATAGTATCATTTCTGGGGAGCGTCTTCGTATGGCTTTCCGCATGCGCGCTTCCCGATCTGCTTCGGCGGTCCGCAACTGCGCACGCAAGCTTTTCTGCGACAATATGACCCTAGCCCTCATCCCCCACTCACGGATGCTGGGATGTCCGTCGTGCTCGTGTTCGTCGCGAAAAACCACGAACCCGGGACCATCGGGCGTCTCGGGGATTATGGAGTATAATAATAAGGATGGAACGAAGAAGGTTTTTCGGCGCGGCCGCCGGGACGGGCCTCGCCCTGAGGACCAACGTCCGCGGCGTTCTCGCCGACCTCTACGCTTTCGGCCAGACGCCGAACCTTTCCCGCGTCGAAGCCCGCTACTACAAAAAGCTCGAGGACCGGGAGGTCGAATGCGACCTCTGTCCCCGGCGCTGCCGCCTGGGCGACAAGGAGCGCGGCTACTGCGGCGTCCGGGAAAACGACGGGGGGACCTATTACACCCTCGTCTACGGCAAAGCCTGCACGATGAACGCCGACCCGATCGAAAAAAAGCCGTTCTACCACGTCCTGCCGGGCACCCAGGCCTTCTCGATCGCCACGGCGGGGTGCAACCTCAACTGCAAATTCTGCCAGAATTGGGAAATTTCCCAGGTCCGGCCCGAGCAGGTCCGCCACGTCGACCTTCCGCCGGCGGCGGTCGCCCAGACGGCCGTCGACTACGGATGCCGGACGATCGCCTACACCTACTCCGAGCCGGTCGTCTTCTTCGAATACATGGTCGACGCGGCCGTCGAAGGCCGAAAACGGGGCGTTCGGAGCGTCGTCGTCACGAGCGGATACATCAACCCCGAGCCCCTCGAAGCCTTGACCAAGGTCGTGGCCGCCGTCAAGGTCGACCTCAAGGCGTTCAACGAGGATTTCTACGCGTCCTACGTCCGCGGCGAGCTCAAGCCCGTCCTTGAGGCCATCAAGCTCATCGCCCGAAGCCGGGTCTGGCTCGAGATCGTCTACCTCGTCATCCCGACGCTCAACGACGTCCCCGACGACATCCGCCGGATGGTCCGGTGGATGCTCCGGGAGATCGGCCCGGACGTTCCCCTCCATTTCACCCGTTTCCAGCCGATGTATCTCGTCAAGAACCTGCCCCCGACGCCGGTCTCGACCCTCGAATCGCTCCGCCGGATCGCTCTCGACGAAGGACTCCATTACGTCTACATCGGCAACGTTCCCGGCCATGAGGGCGAAAACACGATCTGCCCGAAATGCCGGCGGACCCTCGTCCGCCGCTATGTCTTCGAGATCGAGACGAACGACATCAAGGAAGGGAAGTGTCCGTCCTGCCGCACGCCGATCCCCGGCCTGTGGGCTTGAGGTTATCCCCTCCCGCCTTCGGCCTCGGAGCCCTGGCGGCGGTTTTTCAGATCCTCCTTCTCCGGGAGTGCGCCGCCCTCTTCGCCGGAAACGAAATGACCTACGGTTTCGTCCTGGCGGCCTGGCTCTTCTGGGGAGGACTGGGAAGCCTGTGGGCGTCCCGCCGGGAGACGACCGCCTCCGGCCTATCCCGTCTTTTCTATCTCGTCCTCATCCTGGCGCCGCTCGGGTTTCTCGGACTCCGGCTTTATCGCCCGCTCCTCGGCCTGGCTCCGGGAGAGCTTCTTGGGCCGGGATGGATTTTCGCGGCGACGGCCGCCCTGACGTTCTTCCTGAGCGCGCCTTTGGGCGCGGCCTTCGCCTTCGCCGCCAAGCTGGACGGCCCCCCGGTCCGGACGTACGCCTGGGAATCCGCCGGGGCAACCATCGGGGGGCTGGCCGCCTATTTCCTCCTGATCCCCCATTTTGCCAACGCCCTGGCGGCCGCCCTCGGCGGGGCCGGGGCCGCCCTCCTCGTCTTCTTCACCTTCGGCCGGCGCCGCTCGCCCGGACTCGCCCTCGCCGCCCTGGCCGCCCTGGCCGCCCTGGCCGTCCTCGACGGCCCCTCCCAAAAAGCCGCCTGGCGCCCCTTCGACCTCGTCCGCGCCGAGGACAGCCGCTACGGCCGGATCCAAATCATCGGCACGGCCGAACAGACGACGTTTTACGGCAACGGTCTCAAGGCTTTCTCGGCGCCCGATCCGGCTTCGGCCGAAGAAGCCGTCCATTTCGCCCTCCTCCAACGGCCCGAGGCCGGCCGGATCCTCCTCATCGGCGGAGGGGGAGGCGGCGCCCTGGCCGAAATCCTGAAATATCGCGACGCCCGGGTCGACTACGTGGAGCTCGACCCGGCCGTCATCCGTCTCGCCCGGCGATATCTCAAGGCGAAGGATAGCGCGGCTTTCGCGGACCCGCGGGTGACGCTCCACTTCGCCGACGGGCGGGCGTTTCTCGAGCGGGGAGCGTCGCTCTATGAAGCCATTCTCATCGACCTTCCCGAGCCGGCCACGGCCCAGCTCAACCGCTATTATTCGCTCGAATTCTTCCGGACGGCGCGCCGGCGATTGGAAGCCGGCGGCATCTTCTCGTTCCGTATCCCCTCGTCCGAGAATTACCTCAGCCCGGCCCTCCGGCGGCTCCTCGCCGTCCTCGATACAACCCTGAGAAGCGTTTTTCCGGAGGTCCGCATCGTCCCCGGGGAGACGAACGTCTTCCTCGCCTCCGACCGGCCTCTCTCCCTCGACCCGGAAGAGCTCGGGGGAAAGGCCCGGGGCTTGGGCCTCCGGGCGGCGGCGGTGAGCCCGGCCGTTCTCCGGAACCGGCTCGACCCCCGGCGCGTCGAACGGCTGGACGAGTCCATCCGGGGCGTTCCGGCGCCGTTGAACACCGACCTCCGCCCGGTGAGCTATTTCTTCTATGCCGTCCTCTGGAGCGCCCAGTTCCGCGGCTGGAACGCCGGGATCCTGGAAGCCTTGACCTCGATTCCGACCCGGCTCCTTCTCGACATCCCGCTCGCCTTGCTGGCCGCGTGGCTTTTCGCCTCAAAATTCCGGAAAAAACGGGGCTCGGCGGTCCTCGGCCCGTTGGCCGTCCTCGGCCTGACGAGCATCGCCGCGGAAGTCATGATCGTCGTCTGGTTCCAAGCCCGCTTCGGCTGCGTCTACGAGCGCCTCGCCCTGCTCCTGGCCGTCTTCATGGCCGGACTCGCGGCCGGAGCGTTCCAGGCGGCGAGGCGGATCCTCAAGCCCGCCTCTCTCGTCGTCCGGCAGGTCGTCATCATCCTCTTGCTCGTCGCCGCCAGGGCAACGATGGGGATCGCCCTGCCCGAAATCCTCTTTTATGGCTTTCTCGGCCTCTTGGGATACGCCAACGGCGGATTTTTCGTCGCCGCCCAAGTCCTCGGCCTGCCGGAACGGAAGGCCTCGGGGCTGGGCTACGGCTGGGACCTCCTCGGTTCCTTCGGCGGGGCCTTGATCGTCGCCGCGGCCCTCATCCCCTTGGCGGGCCTGGCCCTGCTTTTCCGCTACCTCGTCATCCTGAATTCCGTCGTCCTCCTCGTCCTCCTCCCGGTCAACCTTTTTTCTCGATGGACTTCACGCCCTCCAGGCCCTTAAGTTGTTCGCCCGAGCCGTGGCCAGGATGATGCTCTCGAAATCCCTTTGGAAGCTGGGGGACAGCCGCTCTAATTCATAAAGCAAATGTGACGCTGCTGGGCCCATGCTGAAAAGATAATGCGCCTATTTTCACGGGCCTTTTAAAGGAGCACAAATGGGTGAACCGCAGATTACGCTGATTGAACTGATTCCATTTTTTCCATCTGATCTTTGCTCAATGCCACATCCAACTTCGACCTGAATCCTTCGAGATCATTGTCACGGAGTTTCTGAAAAAAATGATTGTAGTCTTTGGGTGTGAGAAAATTGAACTGATAGTGCACGGGCGAGCCTTCCTTTTTCAGCCACTTGTTGAGCCGGTTGAAGTGGGTGTTGGCGTATTCGTACTTCTTCACGTTTTCCGCTGGCGGTTCGGTGATCTCGGTGTCGTCCTTGATTTCGATGACATGGATTTTATTGCCGATCTTGATGAAGAAGTCAGGATTGAACTCGCCGCGCTTGGGGTGATCACCTTTCTTCCATGCGAACTCAATTAAGTAGAACCGCTGGGACGCGTTTTTAATCCATGCGTCCACGGCTTTGGCATTCTGCGCATCCGTGAGGAGGCGCATGAATTTTCGTTCGTTGCCGGCATCCGCAATGATCAGATTCAACGGCGTCTTGAAATCGGACGTTTTGGCGACCGCAACGGCTGCCCCGCTGAAATCGCCGTCCTCGTCTATGACCTCGTTGAAGAACTCCACCTGCTCATCCAGCAGTATTTTCTCGGTACCGGGGTAGTAGAAAATCGTTTTGTCCTTGCGCCGCAGCTCGGCAGCGTTACAACTCTCGGCTTGCCGTTCCGACGAGTTCACCGTTGCCAATGCTTTTGCCTTCAGGTTGTATTTCACGCGCTTGGCTGACCGGCGCATCAACGTGCCAAGTGCTTGTAGGAATTTCTGTCGGTTTTCTTCGGTGACGCGACCAGACTTAATCTTAGTGCGCTTGAGCGACACCTCGACAATCGCCTGACACTTCTCCAGCGGGAACTTCTTCGCGTAACTGGTTCGGTCTTTCGGGTTCTTCTCTCCCTTGGATTCCTCGTCAATGGATTTCAACCGCTGATACATCTGATCGGCGATTTCTTCGGCGCTGTAGGTCTTGTGCTGCAAGCGGGTGGTGAACTTGGTGTGCTCGCCGGTGACGGCACGCTCAAACTCAATGGAAATGTCCTCCGCCTCGACTTGCGACGGCAAATCCACGTAGCCGCCTTCGAGCAGCTTGTATTCGCCTTTCTTCGTGTACTCCATGACGCTTTCCTCGCGGGTATAATCTAGATTGTGCAGGTCGAAATGGTATGGCGAAGCCGGCACGATTGACGACGAAAGGCGGCGTTCAATTTCCAGAACCTCGTTGACTAGATGCTTGATTCGCCCCGACCATGCGTCGTGGTTGAATACAGTCACCACCGGGTCTTCGCCTGTCCATCCTTCCGGACGGCGAAGCCCGCGTCCGAGCACCTGTGCGATGAGGAGCTTGCTGTTGAAGGCTCGTTCCTCGTGCGGTACGATCTGAAAGACATTCTTCACGTCCCAGCCCTCATTGAGCATCGCCACAGAGACGATCCATTCGACTATGCTGGTCGGGCTGTCCACCAGCTTGAGCCGAGCGACATTCGGCTGGTGTTTGGGCGATGACGTGACCGGCAACACCTTCTTACCGGCTTGTTCGGCAGAAAGCTTCTCCCAATCTTTGAGGAAGTCGACTAACTCCTCGGCAACCTGCTCACAAGCGCGGATGTCCCTAGTCACGATTATGGTCAGCGGACGGATGCTTCGCTTCTTGAGTTTTCGCCGCAACTCCTCATGCCGTCTCCAAATCAGTTGCCATCGTTCTTCCGGCTCTTCGACTTGAACCGGCATCTCCGCAACATAATCCACGCTCTTGACGAACCGTTGCTCAATCGCTTCCCGCAACGAGTATCGCGCAACAACGTCTGCAAAGTAATCGTCGCCGACGTAGCAGGTTCCGGACACGCCGACGATATATCGGAAGCCGTATTCGGGATTCAGAAGAAACTCTTTCCACCGTTTCACGTTGGTCTGCGACTCGTTGGCGACGTGATGCGTCTCATCATTGAGCACGGCTACCCGGCTGCCTTTTCCTTTGAGGCTGTCGCGGATGGATGATTTCCCGTGCTCCAAAATCGCGTGGTAATTCTCTACGCAAATCGAACCGTCCACGATGCTCTCGGAAGCGTTAATGATCTTCGGCGTGGTGATCTTCGTGCCTTTGGGCAGCAAGTCGCGCAAGTCGGCGTTGCCGGCCAGCGCGCTAAACTTCTCCATCAAGCCCGATTCGATGGTGTTGGATGGACACAGCACTAAGACCCGTTCAACGACTCCCTCCGCCAGCAGTATCGCGGCGATGCCGTACATCACCCAACTCTTACCGGTGCCAGTGGCCTGATCAATCGAACACGAAAGCTGATCCGGCAGTTGCAGATGACTCTCCATGTTCGCCCACGATCCGTATCGGTGTTGAAGCTCTTCGTTGTCGTCGAGGTTCTCTTTGGCGAGTTCCCGGAGATTGGCATACTTACCGCCAAGCAGATAACGCAGCGTCGTGTGGATGGCTTCCTTCTGATATTCGCGTGTCCCGCACAATTCATCTAGAAACGCCTCATACTTGGTTTCGTCCCAGACCTTCGGATTGATGTCCGTGCTGACCTTAAGCACGAGGTCTTCGTTGCGGAACGCCTGCCGATCGCCGCGCGTCGTCATTTCGCCACCCCCTTCCCGGCCTTGACGCCGAACTCAGCGGCATCCAGCACCACCCGCGCTTCGTTGCCGTAGATGTCAATGAACACCGCCATTAACTTCGCGCCCAATGATTCCAGCGGAAAACGCACCTCCCAATCAGCCTTCGCCAGCGCATCGGCATAGAATACCGCATCCAAGTCAAACACCTCGCCATCGTAATCGTAGTCCAACATCACCATCGAAAGCGTTTCGAGATTGCCTTTATTGCGCAACGGCTCGCGCACCACCGCCTCGCTCTTGAATGTCTGAATATTGATGATGCCTTCTTTAAACAACTCGCCCTTGCGCTTGCTAGCGCCGCACTTGAACTTCAGTTCCGGCGTGCGGATGAAATCGAACCCGACCGCCTCTACCGTGTCGTTGACCGCCATTTCGTCCGCCGGCTGTTTCAACGCCGTGAACTCGCGCTGGTGCAGTTCGTTGATAATCGAATACGGAATCCGCAGAGCGTAGTAGCGGACTCCGTCGAGGTCAATGTAGTCCTGCTGAAAACCGAACGTCAGCGCCGGGGCGATGATGAACAGCTTGTTGCCGATCCGCTTGCCGACCGCCGCGTGGATATCCTCCAGCGTTTCTTCGGTGAAGCGTGCGCCGGGATTCTTCGTGTGGTTGAACACCAACACGCTTGCACCTTTGAAGTAACCGTCGAACTGAACACCGCCGATCTTATGCCGCTCATCCCGGCACTGGAACAGTCGCAGCGCAAAGAACCGCCACGATTCCCACGGCAGTTCTTTGAGCTTCGAGAAATCGTACAGGCCGGCATTGTAAAGCGTGAATGGCTTCGGCTCAATTTTTGGGCCTTTGTTGCTGATCCCCTTTTGTAGATTCAACATCCGTTTCTGCATCGTATAGATCGCCAGCTTGCCGCAGTCGATTGCGATCCAACGACGACACAACTTTTCCGCTACCGCACAGGTCGTACCGCTGCCAGCAAAGGCATCGAGTACAATGTCACCAACTAGTGATGAGGCGTTAATGATGCGCGAAACTAAAACGTTCGCGCGCTATTCAGCCCTGTCTGGTGACGGTCTCCGTGAGGACTCCGATGCCTGAAACTAAAATGAGACGCACCTGCTTGCGTCCCGTAACGGGAACTTCGGTTGGATAAGGATTCCCTTTTTGGTCGCGCTGGCCGAGCAAGTCTCTTCGAAACCACATTCCCCTCTGACTATCCTCAGAGAGTATAAATCTAAACTCGAAAAGATGTCAATTTGAAGCGCGGGGTCAATCCTTTTTCGGCATAGTGTTGATCTGTCTCGACGGCAAGAGGCTCTACCTATTCCCAAACGGAGATTCAAGCGGCGTAAACAGAGCGAATGCGGCCTGGATTGACGATTACAGCATCCGCCCTGATGATTAGCTGACGATTCCGCGTCGGGGAGTAATCTGACGATTCTAGGATTTCGTCTGACGATTGTCTGACGATTCCGTTTCCGTCGTTAAGATGTATCGGGTAGAGCGGCCCTTGCCTTCCTGCTTGGCCAAACCCAATTCTCTAAGCAGTCGAAAGTCTCGCGCTGCCGTATCACGAGTAACTTTGAACTCGGCTTCACAACGGCGACTGGTGAGTCGTTCGCCTTGAACAAGTAGCTTGACCATCTTCTTCTGGCGGTCGTTGAGCTTGGCTTCGATGGCAGGGGTCACTCTGAGACGTGCCATGGGCACTCGAATACGGTTGAGGCTTTCGCCCGGTCCGGGAAACGTGACCTGGAAATAGCCGGTAACGCTGCCGAGCAGAGGTTGGTCGAGGCCATGGTCGAGCATTTGGTCGCGCATCCGTCGAAATCCACTTCCGCGTTCCTCAATGCGATGAAAAAACGAGAGACACTGGGCAAGGACCGGGTTCCGGGAACACGGCCGGTAATTGCCTTTCCGAAGTCGTTCAATGGTGATCGGCGAAGGTGGCAGGCCGGGACTGGAAACCACCACGCGGTCGGAGAATACTTCGAGCATGATTTTGCAACCGGCATCCTCATAGCGACGATGCGCCACGGCATTGACCAGTGCCTCGCGCAATGCTTCAACGGGGTATTCATCCAGCCGTACCCGATTCAGTCCAACGATCTTCATCGGGTGTCTTGTGTTGCGGTCGATGAAAGCGATGGCGCGGTCAATGGCCAACGGCATTGGGCAGCGGATGTCTTCGTGGTCGTGCGGTTGACCGTCTGTTTCAGCTCCACGGTAGGCGTCGGCGAGGATTCGGCATTGGGGAAAAACCGCCGATGGGTCTTTGGCCAATAACATGATGCCGGCCGCCGTAGCAAAGTGCTCGCCAGAAGATGGATCGAACCAAACCAGACCGCGCAGGGATACGCCTGGCAATACATCTGCTGGAGCAACGTCGGCCGGTTTCCGCGCCTCGGCGGCGGCGACCAACTGGCTTGCTACGTCATGGTTGAGATCCTCCCATCGCAACCGCTTCAGTGGCTGTGATTCAAACGTGGAAGTGGCCTCGATGGTTTGTTGGGCGATTTCATTTTCGTCAGTCGAGGGCGTAACTCCAAACTGGTCCTTCAGCAGTTTGACGAATGCAATGCGCACCTCCTTCTGCAACTCGATGACATTCCCGAATCGCTTGTATTTGAAGCCATCACCTTCCAATTCGTTCAGAAGCGAGTCCGTTCCTGCTTCACGTTTGACGTGACGGTCGCTTTTGATGAAAGCGAGCACGGGTAGCTTGCACTCCTTTGCCCGTCGGTATTCAGCATGGGTGATGGAAACACCGCCAATGCATGTGCCGTACTGGAGCGCTACGATGAGCAGGTATACTTGGCAGCCGTCCAGTATTTTAAAACACCCCGGCAATGCTTGGTCTGGGGATGCTGGCTCGTACTCGTAGAGCACAGGAACGCAATGTTGAGCCAAGAACGGGTCGGTGTTCAGGAGATTCTGAACGATAACACGTTCGTCTTCCAATTCCTTTTGGACGGAACTGACGAAAACTTGGAGTTTGCTCATGCGTAGCTCTCTGGTTTCAAGCGGACAGCATCATACCACACGGAAGCCAGGCATCAGACTTGGTAGTTCTAATCTGTTTGAAACCACTTTCCCCTCTGACCATCCTCAGAGAGTATTAATCTCAACGTTGGGGCGATATCGGAATTCCGTCGTCCTCCTCGTCCTCCTCCCGGTCAACCTTTTTTCTCGACGTACTTCACGCCCTCCAGGCCCTTGAAATGAACATCCTGAGTCCAGAGGGTGGCGTTGTTCGCCCGAGCCGTGGCCAGGATGATGCTGTCGGCCATGGGGAGCTTGAGCTCATGGGAAATTTCGGCGGCGAGAAGGGCCAGGCCGTCGTCCAATTCGACAAAACGCCCTTCCTTCATTAAAGCCGCCGCTTCGAGAGCGTCGTTCCGGCCCCTCTCGGCGAGGACGCGCTTGAAGACCTCGAACAAGCTGATGGTCGGAACAACGACGTCCCCGGCGTTCTCGATGACCGGCGCGAAAAAGCCCGCGTTCTGCCCGTTGGTGAAATATTCCAGCCAACCCGATGAATCAACGACGTTCATACGCGGTCGTCCTCTTCCCGCTCGATGTCGCTGCTCATTCCTTTGAGAAAACCGCGCGCCGCCTTGATATCCCTGACGGGAACGATCTCCAGGCGATTCCCATAAATGATGAAACGCACCTTCTGGCCCGGCTTGACATTCCATTTGGCCCGAATCGCCCGGGGAATGACGACTTGGTATTTTGAGGAAATCGTCACGGTATCCATGTCTTACTTTTCCTTATCCAAGAAGATAACGTAAGAATATCATAAACCCCTGGGCTGGTAAAGACGGAAGCCCCCGCGACCGATCGACATTTGACAATCGCTCTCCTTGTGTTGACAATGAACTCAGGGGCGGAAATGCGAAAGACCCTCCTCGGCTTGCTCGTCGCGGAGATGGCCGTCTCGGCCTTAATGGCCCAGGAGCGGCCCCCCGAGGCCGAGGACGCCCCCCTGGCCCGCATCCTCGCCGCGGCCGGCGATTACTGCGAAACCTTGAAGGCCATGGCCCTGAATTTCGTCTGCCGGGAAAACATCAAGGAAAAAACCTACGAGTTCGCCAAGGATTGGATATTTGTCCGCAGCCAGGAGCGAAAGCGGGGAATCGTCCCGCTGGCGGACCTGAGGACGGTCAAAACGGTCAAGGCGTCTTTGGTCTATGACTATCAGCTGATCAAGAAAGGAGGCGCCCTGGCCGAGAGGCGGGACCTCCTCGAGGAGAACGGCCGGAAGAAGATCCAGAAAGACGTCGAGCTCAAGGCCGGACGGATGACGGGCCGGTATGTCGTTTACGGACCGGTCGGATTCCTGAGCCGGTCGTGGCAGCCCCACTTCGATTATGAAATCCTGGGCGAGGAGCCGCTCGAAGGGAAGAAAGCCGTCGTCCTCCGGGCCGCTCCCCGCGAATTCACCGAGGAAAACAACGGCTTCGGCCGGATCTGGCTCGACGCTTCAAGGGCGGATATCCTCCAGATCGAATGGGAGCCGGAGTCGATCCTCAATTACCGGGAGGCCGTCGAATCGCCTATCGGGGAACTCAAGCGCAAAATCGTCTGGACGGTCCGGTACGACATCGTCAAAAACGGCATCCGCTTCCCCGGCTCCCAGTCCATCCGGGAGTTCCTGACCACGCCCGCCGGAAAGGACCACCTCAAGTACGAGGCCGAGTATGTCTACGACGGCTACAAGTTCTTCACCGTCGAAACCGAGGTCGTCGTCCGATGACCCCTCGACGCCGAGGATTTCGCGTCATCCCTTCCCCGCATCCGGGAACGGCCTTCACTCCGACTCTCGAAGACGCTGACGATTTTCGGGGCTCCCCCCACGAAGGGGGGAGTAGAGGGGGGCAGTATCACTGGTCCCATTTCTTGGGAGCGTCTCCGTCGGACGGTCCTGCCGCCGCACGACACGCCGAGTCCTTTAAAGAGCGCCTGCGGGTACGGAAAACGCTCATCACGTTCCGGCCGCCCCCGGACGCGGGGGCTCTGGCTGACGGCCCTTCTCGTCGTCGTCGTCGGGGCGAGCGGACAGAATCCGGCCCAGCGCGTCCCCCGGCACGACGCCGCGGCCGTGGTCAAACTCGTCCCGGTCCGGGTCGTCGACGCGGAGGGACGTCCCGTCCGGGGACTCCGGAAGGAAGACTTCGCCCTGTTCGACAACGATGAGAGGAAAACCATCACCGAGTTCGAAGTTCACGAATCGGGTCGCGACCTCGGAGCCGAAGTCCCCGTCCGGGTCCCCGCGGAAATCCCCCGGCCCGAGTCCAATCGCAAATACGTCTTCCTCCTGGACATGCAAGGCGGCGACCTCTTCGGCAACCGCGACGCCAAGCGGGCCGTCCTGGAATTCGTCGAAAAAGAGCTTCGACCGGGTGACGAAGCCAGCGTGATGACCTTTGGGGGATTGACCGGCCTCGTCCTGCGGCAGTATCTGACCTCCGACTTGGACAAGATCAAGAAGGCCGTCGGCCGGGCGGTCGAAATGGGGGGCGGAGGAGGAGGCGGCGGA
>Ga0208828_1000712_pt1 | contig 14208 bp, 13 predicted proteins | sample Kivu_160m_FD_185487 | JGI IMG/M metagenome (GOLD analysis project Ga0208828, IMG submission 185487) | Freshwater microbial communities from Lake Kivu, Western Province, Rwanda to study Microbial Dark Matter (Phase II) - Kivu_160m (SPAdes)... | ecosystem: Environmental > Aquatic > Freshwater >... | reverse complement strand
GGTGAAGCAGTGGAGTGTGCCACGCATCGGCATCTCTATCCACCGCGTTTCCTCCAGTTTGCACTTGTTTCTCCAGCAATGCGCCCTGGGAGGACAGAAGACGTCTCCGCATTTTGGACACTTGGTCCCGAGCAGTTTCTTCTCCATGAGTCCCTCGAAGAATCTTGAGACCAGTCCGTAACTGTGTTCGTACATCACGTCCCAAGGCCTGTTGATCAGCATGTAGCGTGCTCTTTCCAGTTTGTCAGTCCTGTGACCTTTGCTACCTTCGACGATCTTGTAGCCGACGGCGTTCCATCTGCCAAGGCGACCCCACTCGGCCCATTTCTTGTCGGGCTTCTTCTCTTTGATGACTTTGTCAGGTTGCATTCTTCTCACTTCTCCATGATCATGACGGAGATCGCCGTTCCAGTCCCTGCGTGGCTATGGTTAAGGCCGACTCGGGCGCCCTTCACCTGAGTCGCGTCGCTTTTGTGCTTCTTTCCAATCTCTTGTCTCAGTTGCCAGAAGAGCTCGACTGTTTGTCCGATTGCCGTCGACCCAACGGGGTGGCCAAACCCTTCCAATCCGCCACTCACGTTGACAGGGATTTCGCCGTCGACGTAGGTTTGGCCCTCTCTGATGAGTGTCTTGCCTTGACCCCTCTTGCAGAAGTCCAAGTCCTCGTAGGTCTGGAGCTCGCTTGAATCGTACGCGTCATGTATCTCTACGACATCGATCTCTTTGAGCGGCCTCTTGATTCCTGCCATCTTGTATGCTGTTCTAGCGGCAACTTTGCAGGCTCCGAAATTGGTCATTTCCGGGTATGGTTCACGCGGCTTCAGAGCATGCTTGGGATAGGCACGTGCCTCGCTTGGGAACATTCCGTGGAAGCCTGGATTGTCGGGCCTATCTCCGGGTCTCATCATATCGCTTCCGAGCCCGACGCCCGTTATCCAGATAGGTGCGTCGGTGATCTTCTTGGCGTATTTCCGGGACGCGAGTACGATTACACTGGCTCCTTCACTGAGCAGACAACAATCAAGAACCTTCAGAGGCCAGGCAATCAGGCGAGAAGAAAGGACGTCATCGACGGTGATCTTCTTTCCTCCACATTCGATAGGCCATTGTGCATAGGGATTGTCGAGACTGTAATTGCGATTCTTGACAGCAATCATTGCCAGGTCCTCTTCTGTCTCACCGTACAGATACATGTGGCGTGCTTCCATCGCAGCGTAGTACCCGGTGTAGTAGCCTCCGACTGGGAAGTCGAAGTCTGTGTCGCTTGCCAGCGCGATGAACTCATTTGCCTTCGCTGAGGAAACCTCTCCCTGTTTCTCGAAGCCGCTTACAAGACAAATCTCGGATAGGCCGGATGCTACTAGCGCCCACGCGGTTCGTATTGCAGTGCCAGGTCCGGCCCCGCCATTCTCGACCCTAAAGACTGGCTTTGGAGTCAATCCAAGATAGTCGTTGGGTATCCAAGAAAACGCAAGCTGCTGTTCGAAGTGATCGCTGAAGTATGAACAGACATGGTTGTCTATGTCAGAGATCGACAGATTGGGAGTGTCCTCAAGAGCTTCCTTCATAGCCTGGGCGACCATCTCTTCCTGCGTCTCGTGCCTCGGTCTTTCATATCGAGAGATGCCCCCAGCAACAACCGCGACCTTTCTCATGCGTTCTACCTCGAAACCGGACTGGTGAAGACCTTCTATGATAAAAGATATCCACCAATCCCCAGCCCACCCGGGGCCCTGGCGATAGGGCCGCAACTCGCAAAACGGTACTGAGGGAAGCGGTTGAATCTACTTGCGCGGCTTCTCCTTCTTCACTCTACCAACGATGTGGTCTACAATCTGGCTGAGGGGCGTGCCGGGACCGAAGTTGCCTGTTACGCCTTTTCCCTCAAGTGCTGGCTTGTCTTCTTCCGGGATTATGCCCCCGCCAACCAAGATTATGTCGCCCGCATCCTTCTCTCGCAAAAGCGTCGCGACTCTGGGAAAGGCAGTCAAGTGCGCGCCGTTGAGCAGGCTCATCGCCACAACGTCAACGTCTTCGTCGATCGCCATCTGAGCCACCTGCTCAGGGGCCGCCAATAACCCAGCATAGATGACTTCCATGCCAGCATCTCGGAATGCTCTGCAGAGAATCAGTGCGCCTCGGTCGTGCCCGTCTGGCTGTTCAAGTCTCTAGCCCGGGTTTTGCCACGAGGATCCTGATCCCTGCGCCTGGTTTCGTCTCAGGCGGTTTCAGTGCCGCTGTCTGCGTGGTAACTCACCTTGGTCCCTATGTTCTGCGTGAGTCTCATAACATTAACGTTCGCGTCTTTGGTATTCTACAGAATGCCTGGCTCTCTCCATCCGCCGAAGACCTTCCGACCCACATCCACTATCTCACCGAGCGTCGCATACTCAGTCACGGCTTCAAGGATCGGCGGGATACAGTTGGCTCGGTCGTCTTCTAGGGCTCCGCGAAGGTTCTCCAGGGCCGCCTTGATGCGCGAGCTGTCACGACGAGCCCTCAGTTCCCCTAGCCTGTGAACCTGTCTCTCTTGAGCTGCAACGTCTACCTTCAATGTGCTGATTGGAGGCTGTTCCTTTACAGCATATTTGTTGACACCGACGATCGATCGCTCTCCACGTTCGACCTGTTTCTGATACTTGTATGCGGTGTCTGCGATCTCCTTCTGGAAGAACCCGTCCTTGATCGCGGGAAGCACTCCGCCGATGGATTCGATCCTGTCGAAGTACTCGTATGCGCGTCTCTCCATTTCATCAGTCAGGTACTCGATGTAATATGACCCTCCGAGCGGGTCGATTACATCTGCCGCCCCGGTCTCCTCAGCAATGATTTGTTGGGTCCTGAGCGCAATAGTTGCGGCTTCCTCCGAAGGCAGCGCCCAAGCCTCATCATACGAGTTCGTGTGAAGTGACTGTGTTCCGCCAACGACTGCGGCAAACGCCTCGAGTGCCGTGCGTACGATGTTGTTCAGTGGTTGCTGCCAGGTGAGAGACACTCCGGACGTTTGGGTGTGAAATCTCAGTCGCATAGATCGCGGGTCTTTTGCCCCAAACTTCTCCTTCATCACATATGCCCAGATTCGACGCGCGGCTCGAAACTTGGCAACCTCCTCAAAGAAATCCATTCCACAGTTGAAGAAGAAGGAGAGCCTCGGCGCAAACTCATCCACTCCGAGACCCGCTTCCATGCCAAGCTTGACATACTCGAAACCGTCTGCGAGCGTGAATGCGAGTTCTTGGAGCGCGCTAGATCCGGCTTCGCGGATGTGATATCCGCTGATGCTTACGTAGTTCCAGTACGGAAGATGCTTTGTAGAGTATGCGATCAGGTCTCTGATTATGCGTAGATGGGCCTCAGGCGGGTATGCCCACTCCTTTTGGGCTATGTACTCCTTGAGTATGTCAGTCTGGACAGTGCCTCTGAGATGATCAGCCTGCACGCCCTGTTTCTTCGCCACCGCGAGATACATGCAGGTCAGCACGGCTGCCGGCGCGTTGATCGTCATGGAAGTGCTCACCTTGCCCACCGGGATGCCGGCGAAAATTTGCTCCATGTCCTCTAGTGAGGAGACAGAGACGCCGCACTTGCCAACTTCGCCGAGTGACCGAGGGTGATCTGCATCGTAGCCATAGAGAGTCGGCATGTCGAAGGCTATGCTGAGCCCGGTCTCGCCATGGTCGAGAAGGTATCTCAGTCTACGGTTGGTGTCCTCTGGAGTGCCGAAGCCTGAGAACATGCGCATTGTCCAGATCCGCCCGCGGTACATTGTCGGATAGATTCCGCGCGTATACGGATAGTCTCCGGGGAATCCGAGATCTTCTGCATAGTCGACCGACGAGACCTCGCTTGGAGTGTAGATCCGATTCAGCGAGATGCCGGAAACGTTCTCGAAAACCGCCGTACGTTCTGGGTTCTTGGACAACCAGCGATTCAGAACCTGCTTCTCCCATGTTCTGCGTGCAGCAGCATTCAGGCGCATCTGAGCTTGCGACCGTCTGGGAGTAACCGTCCTATGCTTTGTCTTCAAACGATTCAGAGCAATCCTCCAGAAGCCCTTGCGATCTGCCCGAGGCATTGTCACACGTTCCCTCCATGCTTCTTAGGTCTGGGAGCATAAGCTATAAGCTCTTTTTCTGACTCTTTCTTCCAGACCATGCGATTTGTGACGGAGAATCTGAGATGAAGCCTGCAAAGGAATTGCGTACCGAGTCGGGGATACCGGTGGATGCCTTCTATTCGGGAAATCCCCCTTTGTCAGAGAGCGATGCTGGCTTCGAGCCCGGCAGCTATCCGTTCACCAGAGGAATCTACCCGACGATGTATAGGGAGAGAGTCTGGACGATGAGGCAGTACAGCGGCTTTGGCAGTGCTGAAGAAACGAATGAGCGATTCAGGTACCTCCTGCAGCAAGGACAGACCGGACTGAGTGTTGCATTCGACCTCCCTACTCAGCTTGGGTTGGATGCCGACAGCCCACGTGCACAAGGCGAGGTCGGGAAGGTCGGTGTCCCAATCAACACACTAGATGATATGAGAACGTTGTTGAGGGATATCCCTCTAGAAAGAGTTAGCACTTCCATGACCATCAACTCGACCGCCTCCACGCTCTTGGCAATGTATGTCGCCATCGCGCAGGAAAGAGGCCTCAACCCAGACGTCTTGAGAGGCACCGTCCAGAATGATATCCTCAAGGAATACGTAGCGAGAAACACGTACATCTATCCCCCTCGAGCCTCAATGAGGATCTGCGCTGACCTCATAGACTATTGCGCAAAGGAAGCGCCGAAATGGTACCCCATTAGCATAAGCGGATACCATATTCGTGAAGCTGGAGCGAACGCTGTCCAAGAACTGGCATTCACGTTTGCCAATGCAGTCGAATACGTCAAGACCTGTCTGGATAGGAGAATGGCCGTCGATTCCTTCGCGCCTCGTCTCTCCTTCTTCTTCGCCTGCAGGAACGACTTCTTCGAAGAGATCGCGAAATTCCGGGCGGCACGTCGAATCTGGGCTCGGATCATGAAAGAGATGTTCAATGCACAGGCAAAAGAGTCGTTGATCTTGAGGTTTCACACTCAAACAAGCGGAGAAAGCCTCACTGCGAAGCAACCCCAGAATAACATAGTTCGAGTTGCACTCCAAGCTCTTGCCGCTGTGCTTGGCGGCACACAGTCACTTCACACGAACTCATTCGATGAAGCTCTTTGTTTGCCTACGGAACAGGCCGTGAAGGTGGCGCTTAGGACTCAGCAGATACTTGCATACGAGTCTGGCGTCGTGAAGTGCGTTGACCCGCTGGGCGGATCCTTCTTCTTGGAGCACCTGACTGACGAGATTGAGAAGAGAGTGGATGCCGAGATCAAGAAGATCGGTGACATGGGGGGAGCGCTTGCCGCCATTGAAGCCGGCTACATGCAGGACGAGATCAGAAGAAGCGCTTACGATGCGAAGCTGCTTCAAGACAATGGGGAGAGGACCGTTGTGGGGCTCAACAAGTTCGCCGATGAAGAAGCTCTGCACCTCAAGATCCATCGGGTCGACGCGAAGGCAGAAGCCAAGCAGCTTGACAAGCTTGAGAAGTACAAGAGCTCGAGAGACCGACGAAACGTGGATGGAGCAATGCAGAACCTGAGGTCTGCTGCCACTGCATCCGCAAACCTGATGCCTAGCATACTCCAGGCCGTGAAGGCAGGTGTCACAAATGGCGAGATCAGCAACGTTCTCAGAGAAGTCTTCGGAGAGTACAAGCCAAGGATGCGATTCTAGAGCCCATCGATGACATGACGAGGTCTCGAGTGCACATCCTACAGTGATGCCATATGGATCGGACGCAGGAGCGAAGTCTGTCCGCACTCGTGGCCAGCGCTGTCAGGGGTGATCGCAGATCGCTCTCACGCCTAATATCCAGAGTGGAGAACGATCGTAACTCCGCAAAGGAAACAGTGAAGTTGACATTCCGGGACACTGGGCGAGCAGTAGTCTTGGGAGTCACAGGTCCCCCTGGATCCGGGAAGAGCACTCTCATAGCCGCCCTTTCAAGACAACTCAGCTCTTCCGGTAAGAAAGTCGCAGTGGTAGCAATTGACCCAAGCAGTACGTTCTCAGGAGGTGCACTCCTGGGCGACAGGATACGGATGAAAGATCTGACTGAAGATCCTAACGTCTTCATTAGGAGTATGGCAACTCGTGGATCCGTAGGCGGGCTTTGTCGAGCGGCAGCTGATGTTGTGAGGATACTGGATGCTGCATCTTGGAACTACATCATAGTTGAGACGGCAGGTGCAGGCCAGACAGACCTTGCCGTTATCGAGCTGGCGCGAACGGTGGTAGTTGTCCTCTCTCCAGGATGGGGAGATGAGATCCAAGCATTCAAGGCGGGCCTGATGGAGATAGGGGACATCTTTGTCGTGAACAAGGCAGACCAGCAAGGCGCGAACAAAGTCCTATTGGACACCAGAGGCATGCTCCAAACGTATGGCGCGGAACGCAAATGGCAACCTCGTGTACTCCTTGTGGACTCGCTCAAACCAAGCGGAATTCCAGAGTTGGTGAAGGCCATCACTGAGCATCAGGAACACATCGCTCGGTCCGCCCTCTCGAAGGGAGGTCTCACAGATGGCGAGGCTCAGCTCTTGGCTGCAGTGAAACAGGAACTTGAGCTAGAATTCATTCCCAGCCTGCGCGGGGAACCGGAGTTCCTGGAATATGCCAAGAAGATATCTGAACGCACTATCGATCCGTATACGGCCGCCTCATCACTCATCGCTGCAGCCGGACGAAGATAGATACACTGCTTGGAAGCCGGAAGGCTCTCAATCTACTCCCGTCTTGAGCTCGCCCGTCAGGAGCCGATCTGAGCAAGCATAGCCTCGTACTGGTCGCCTTCGATTACTCCAGATTCTCTCAGTCGTCGTGCGATCTTTGTGACAGTCGTGAATGCATGCAGCTCCAGCCCAGCCCGGTGAAGGGCCTCCTCTCCTCCCTCTTGCCGGTCTATCAAAACGAGCGCATTCTGCACTTCACCGCCCTCCGCTCGGGTGGCTTCCACAGCTTGCATCGTGTTCTTTCCCGTCGTTATGAGGTCATCAACTATCAAGATGCGGTCGCCGGGGAGCAGCTGCCCTTCAACCCTTCTCCCTGCACCATGCGTCTTCAGCTCCTTTCTCACATACAGGAAGGGCTTCGCGAGCCTGTATGCAAGGATCGAAGCGTATGGGACCCCCGCCGTCGGGACACCTGCAACCCTCTCGAACGACGAGATCCCCACTCTGGACTTGACCATCGCTTCGTAGATGTCCATCACAGTCCGAAGGCCGTTTGCGTCGCCCAATATCATCCTGAGGTCGATGTAGTATGGACTGAGCTTTCCGCTAGAGAGCTTGAACAGGCCGAATCTGATCGCACTGGTTTTCATGAGGATCCGGCACAGCTCCGCCTCCAGATCGCGTCCTTCAGGCTTCTTGACTTTCTTCTTCTTCCGAGAGCGAGTTACCACCTGGCTACCCCGCAGATTACCACTGGTACGCTATTCTAATTAGCTCTCCTGCATTCCTGACGTGGCGCGACCAAGGAGACGGTCCCGCTCTCAATCAGGTGAAGCTAATTGGAGTTCTGGTTGCCGTACGGGCAGACTGAAGTGCCAGTTGCCATACCCGACGAGAACTTGGCAGGTCTTCTTGCCCCTCTGGACGACATGACAAACCAAGATCTGGAGGCACCGGTAGATGCCGCCCTACAGCACGTGGTTGGAGAGAGGACTCTGCTTGCAGCCGCAAGTCGAGCGGGGAAGACAACCATCGCATTCAATCACGAGTCCGCGCCATGCACCCTGTTGGCGAATCGGTTAGCAGAGAGGCTGTTTCAGGCAAACGCCCAGGGCGTCTGCTTGCTCGGGCGCGCCTCGGACCCTACCCAACCCCGCTCCAGTCGCATCTTCCCAGACAGGGATGTAGAGACTCCGTACGTGATGGCAAGGCATGACCCCAAGACCTCTCCGAGCATCAAGGTTGGACAGCTCGATGACGGCACTGAGGTCCTGCTCAATGAGACATTCGCGAGCGCAGAGGTCAAATGCACTATCACAGATGTAGCGGCCAATCCATTCTGGGGATACAGTGGCGGACCAAGCTCTGTGGTGCCCGGATTGGCCTCAGAGAAGACGGTCAGGAATATTGTCCGCGCAGCAATGAGAAGTGAAAGACTGCCGGCTGTTCTCGCGGGAAACCCGACCTATGAGAAACTGAAAAGAATCTCGCAGATGCAGCCTGTGGATCTCTCGGTTCACCTGGTTGAACGACCTGATGGCAGCATTTCGGGAGCCTTCGCAGGAGACCTCATGGCGACCTTTGAGCAGGCTTGCGAGCTGTCAGCCAAGATATTCAGGCCGACCCTCCAACGAAAAGCAGACATCGTCATATCAAGCGCAGGAGGAGCTCCTTGGGACCGAACCCTATTCGACGCATCTCCGAGCTTGGCCATGGCCGCATCGGCATGCAAGGATCACGGGATTCTGATCTTGGTCGCCGAATGCCCCGGGGGGCTGGGAAAGTTCCCATCCTCAGGTTCCACGGTCAGAGACCAAAGGGCACGCCTGGCGCACAGCCGAAGAACCCTGAGCCTGGAGGGTCTGCTTGAGCACTATCTCCAGAAAACATCTAGCGAACATCGAACATATCTTGTATCCACGTTGCCTGAGCATCAAGCGTCATCGTACAGTCTCCTAGCTGCCAAAAGCGTCGGAAGCGCATTGCAGCGGGCAACCCGACATGTAGGCAAATACGCGACAGTTGCTGTGATGCCATTTGGCTCGCACACAGTGGCATCGATGGCCTAGAATCCTCTCGGCGGGACCTGGGCGTCATTTATTAGCACGGTTTTCTCCTTCCCTGGGCGACCTGATCTTGAAGGCTAGACCCTTCACATTAGCCCTTCTCGCGATTCTGCTAACCTCTCTTGCGTCCTCGACTGTTGTTGCACAGCAGCAGAATGCTGTCAGCTCCACTGCCACTCGAACTGCATCATTTGACGTCAAGGTCGTTCTTGTCGGGTTCGAAGCGAAAGTCGTCGACAAGGACTACCTCAAGTGGAACTCGCCAGAGAGGCGATACCAGCTATTCCAGATTCCAGGGATTAGCACGAACACCCAATACTCGTTGAAATACGAGTACGTTTCTCCAAGCGAGACGTTCGCAAGCGATCTCGTTCGATTCCTTGAATCCACCGGGAAGAAGGAGTCGCGTCAGAACGTGATTTGGAACATTTCCTACTCCAAGATCGGAACCGGTTACTACTGGAACTATACGCACCTTCCCGTCACAAGCAGCAATACGTACTATCCGGCCGACAGTGTGGAAGAGTGGCTGGTTGAACACCAGTCTGAGTACGGTGGCTTTCCCGACACAGGCTACGTGCTCGTGCTCGTGGATTTCTCAAGTCGCCTGCCATCAACAACGGTTGACCAACTACAGCTTGCGCTTCGGGGAAAGAATACCGAGTTTACCCCTCACTTCTACAACAAAACCTACGTAGACAGCGATCTCGGAATCAAGCTCAACCGTAGATATATGACCGCCTGGGGCGGACATTCGAGAATATTCTTTGCGGACCTTTCAGCTGGGCCTGAGGAGACGGCCGAGCAACTGCCAATACAGCTTGCCTATGCGATGAATGACATTGATGTCTCAACATCGTATGGAAGGGCCTGGTTCAACCAATACTTGGCAGACTACATCTCGGGAGTAGTCTACAACCTCTTCACGCCGGATTTTGTTTATCCAATCAACTACTCGTCATCATACAAAGTGAAGGTTGTAGTGGTCGACAACCGGACTGACGGCACAGATCCGCCTATGGCCAAGATTTTCGACCAGGAAGCTGCAGTCAAGGAATGGAGGGCTTTGGTACCTTGGGCGAATGTCACTGCTGAGACGAAGTACGTGAACATAAGGGACTATCCGGATCTCCAGCGAAAGATCGTGGATTCGCGGAGCACGGCGAAATATGCGTTGCCACCTGATTCGCCAGCCGTAGATGCCCGCCCAGTCTACGAGTGGCTCAGCGAGAATGGTCAAGGCCACATCAAGGACTTCATGGAGGTCAAGCGAGACTTCGAAGAGTACGATATTCCTGTGTTTGCATTCGCATTCACAGGCGAATTTCAGCTCGGGTTTACCTTCAAGGAGATGGTTTCCGAGCTTGGCTTCGACCGAACGATTTGGGGCGTCGCGCTCTATGATCTTGTGTTGATCAGTCACTCCACGAACGACTTCAGGAGAGGGGACTCTGCGGACCCAGCACAGCCTGGGAAAGGCTTTGGTTTCACCAACACAGTGATTCACGAAGTTGGGCACATGTTGGGCCTGATGCATCCCTTCGCTACATCGTATGATCCGACTGAGGACTTTGTCGCATCAGTCATGGCATACTACCCATACGAGCAGAGTTTCAGCATCTTTGACCAAGATGCGCTTGCCCGCGGCCAAGCTGATCAACTGCTGCGCCAGACAGAAGAACTGCTTGTGGAGACCTCTTCGATTCTGATCAATCAAGCAGACATCTCGGCAGCGAGGGCAAGTATCAACAACGCAGAGAAGGCCTACTCTGCCATGGACTATGGAAAAGCCGTCAAGGATGGCGTTGAAGCCCTGCTGTCCGCTGTGAAAGCGCACTTGATGGGAGGCGGATTCATTCCCTCCGGAGTATCTGCGACTCTCGGGGCAATTGGCAGCTTCCTACTGGGCTTGCTAGTTGCGTACATCTTCTTCGGGAGGAAGCAAGAGCCGAAAGCCATGCCGAGCCCCGCGCTTGTCCAGCAAGCCAGATGGTGCTCCGCATGTGGAAGGCAGCTTACGTGGATTCCCGAATATGGCAGATGGTACTGCTACAACTGCCGGAGATATCAGTAGTCTGACTGCAACAAAACATCATATATGCTGTCAATCCATTACAATGGTTCGTTGTGACCACTTTGGGAAGACTTGTCAAAGCCTTTGAGATGATCCGATCACAGACAGGCAAAGAAGACGTGTTGATGGGTCGCCTAATGAAGGTCCCACATGTGAGGGAGACTCACCTGCTTGCGGGGAAATGGGACATCCTAGCCACACTGGCATTCGAAGAAGCACCAGTCGATCCAAGAGAACACATGGTGGACATTGTCACTGGAATGATCCGGAAAATGCCCCTCGTCAGGGACACAAACACAGTTGTCCCTGCAATCTCAAGAATGCGAGAGGCGCACTTGATGCGTCCGGAACGAAGAGCGTACGCGTTCGTCTTCATTAGTGCGAAGTTGGGCAAGGAGCAAGGAGTGATGAATCAGGTAATGAAGTATGATGAAGTCGTCGAATCACATCTACTTCTTGGCAAGTCCGATGTTCTTGCTGTGCTGGAGTTCGAAAAGGGAATCGTTCCATCGGTTGCAGAAAGAGCGGCAAGGATAGTCACTGGGGAGATTGCCAGAATCGGTGACATTGTCCAAACAGAGACGCTTTGCCCAATAAGATCCATCGTCAAGGACTAGCGTGTTGCAGGGGCGTCTTCAGGTCCGAGGAACGCTCAGCACATCTTCTCGAGTAGGTCGTGTAGGCCGTGCTTTCGAAAGCCGAGTTCGCCACCGTCCGTGAATGCACGCTTTGAGTTCCTCTTGAAACCTCCTCTAGGCGGATGAAGGCGGAAGACCGGCTTGACACCCGATTCCCAGAGCTTGTCGAGAGTGAATTTGCCGGAGTAGAGTTCTGACATGAGCTCAGTCATCCCGGCAAGTTTGGTCTTCTCCTTCACGAACTTGCTCGTGATGCCTAGACCCTCCGGAGTCCTCGCTCGATTTGACAGCAGCAACTTAAGGTCATCTCTCTTTGCTTCGCCCCATGTGACGTGATCCTTTATTCGTTGGAGCATGCCCCTAACGGAGGGATTGTCTCGAAGCAGGACTGCGCTGAAGCGGCTCTTCATTCTGAGAGCCTTGAGTGTTGCTTCCTCGGGCGGCCTCACATTTGGCGTTCCGTCGATCCGAAGAGCGACAAGATATCCTTCGACTGGTTCGCGTTCTTTCTCGATCATTTTCTCGGCAGGCTTTGAAGGCTGCACTGGTTTCGGAACATGACGAGACTTCGCGGGCTTCCTTGTAGGCTTCTCTGCCTTCTTCTCGCGCTTGGGATGTGTGGCCTTGGCTTTCTTGCTCAACTATCTTCACGCCGTTTTCTCAAAGGAGTGTGAAATCTTCTCACGTACTTGATCGAAATGCGCAGGCATTTCCTCAGGTTTCAGTTTGTGTTTCAGGTAGCTCGAGAAGCGTTTCTGGTACAGACTCTCATCCTGGGATAGCACCTTTCCGTAGGCAGCAATATGTTCACCTCGTACTCTCTCCTTTGTAGGGAGAATGTCCTCGCCGTGTGGTACCTCTATGCCAGAATCTACCGCTCCGTTCATGGCAGCGAAGAGTCGCGACCCCGGATTTGCGGGTCTGGTTCCCACATCAAGGATCGCAGTCTGAATTCCCTCGCTCTTGGCTCTGTGCCCGGCCAGACTCCCTGTCAGATATGCTGCGGGGAGATTTCCGCCGGGACCTTTCCAAGCGTACTTCTTCAGCTCGGATGAGTGTGCGGACGCTAGAACCCGGTCACCTGTTGCCAGTGCTTCAACGATTTGAACTGTGATGTGCTTGTTTGCGGGTCGAACTACCAGCCGCGGCAGGCCTGACAAGACCAATCGTTTCCTCTTTCCATAGTCGGTAGCCGCACTTCTTCTCCTTCGGTAGCGAAGATTGTACCGCGAGCCCTTTACCATCTGTGGTCAACTCCCGTAGGCCATCTAGTATACGTAGGCGAGCAACTTGCCACCCACTTTGTGTTCCTTAGCCTCACGTTGGGACAGAACCTCACCGGGGCTGCTCATGATGAGCAGTCCAACCTCCCTGGACGGAAGGAATCTCTTCTCCCACTCCTCTATTCGATCTGCTTTCACGGAGTAGCGGGGCTTGACGACGGCACAGCTATTGATGCGGCCGAGAAGTTGTACTCTGAATTTCCCTGATCTTCCATCGTCAATGTATTCGAACTCTCCAATGTAGCCATTCTTCTGCATCACTCGCAGGACTTGCCCCATGAGTTTCGAGGCTGGCCAGACGATGCATTCTCGTTTGTGTCTCCGTTCGTTGTTGCTCAGTGTCGAGAGGGCGTTTGCGAGAGGGTCTAGTAGCGTCATTCTCGGTTCACTCCGATCGCTTCTGCCTCTTGGATCGTCCGCTCTGCCTGGCTGCTATGAGTCCGACCTTGCGTCCCGGCGGGGTGTTTCTTGATACTGTTGTTGGTTTGCCCGCGTGTTTATGTCGTCCTCCGCCATGCGGGTGTGCGGCCGCGACCATGGCTTGCCCCTTTGTAATCGGCCACAATCTTCCTCTTGCCATCAGCAATGCTCTTCGTGCTCCCGCCTTCATGAATGGCTTCTCAGTTCTACCTGCACCGCTAACAACGCCAATCATGGCCCTACATCTATCAGGCATGGAGACGGATGTACCTGATGGCAGCCTTAGTTCTGTTCCGCTGGGTCTGTGGGCAACAACCATTGCGTAGCTGCCCGAGGATTTCGCGATCTTGCCGCCGTCTCCCGGCTCTCTCTCGATGTTGCAGATCATCGTACCTTCAGGAATCTTCCCAATCGGAAGGATATTACCGATCTCCGGGGGGGATTCGTCTCCGCGAGAGATAGTCTGGCTGACGAGGACTCCCTCTGGCGCGCTAAGACAGCAAGTCTTCCCGTCAGAGAACTGGACAAGCGCGATGGGTGAACCTCGCCCGGACTCGTGCATAATGTCGACGACGGTGCCATCCACGCGGCCTGCTGCGTCGGCGACCATCAACGGAGGATATGAGAGGGGTGCGATCTTACGATAGACATGTGCTCTGAATACAGAGCCTCCTCTTCCTCTTCTCTGAACGCGTATTCGCAGACCCATCTATTCCGCCTCAAGACGACCTGTTCCTCTCTCGTTTCCAGCTTTGGCTTGCTCAAGAGGCCGGTCAGCCGAGTCTTTCGAAGTCACACGACAGACTCAAAATAAACGTTGTGGTCAATTGATGTTCGTGCGGGAGCCAATGACATACCGGACAGTCAGTTGTTGAGGTACACTTGGGCCGGGGTTTTGTAGTTAAGGCTTCTGTGGGGTTTGTTGTTGTAGTATTCTCTGAATCTTTCCATGTCATTGAATCG
>Ga0208828_1000711_pt1 | contig 14212 bp, 11 predicted proteins | sample Kivu_160m_FD_185487 | JGI IMG/M metagenome (GOLD analysis project Ga0208828, IMG submission 185487) | Freshwater microbial communities from Lake Kivu, Western Province, Rwanda to study Microbial Dark Matter (Phase II) - Kivu_160m (SPAdes)... | ecosystem: Environmental > Aquatic > Freshwater >... | reverse complement strand
TTCTTTTACAGCATTATATATTAGTTTTTCAAACTCCTCTTTAGACCTCTCAATCAACTCCTTACTTTCTGCATTAGTAAGACACTCTTCTATAAAATTAATTTTCTTATAAATCCAACTCTTATTTCTACCGTAAATAATATTAAGCCTATATCCAAAGGGGAGAACGAAAAGAAGCTTGCCTGTTTTTAGCTCCACTCTGGGATATTTTATATCCCTATAAGAGACTTTATATGAATAATTATTTAATGCCATAATTTTTAATTTGTTCCATAAGTTTTCTATACAACTTATCCATTTCTTCTAAAGTAATTTCATATTTTTTCTTAAGTCTTCTCGAAAACTTCCTGACTTCTCTTTCTACATTCTTTTCCTCTGTAGGCTGATTAAACCATCCTGGAAATAAATAGTCCTTGAGTCTGCTTGAAATATCTTTTATTTCACTTATCAACTCTTCTTTCTTACCAAATTTCTCTTCCAGGACCAGCAGTAAGGAATATTCAAGATCGGAAAAACCTATAGTTCTTTGTCTACTGCTAAGACTGCGTATTTCACCGATTATGCTCTTGCCTTCCGAATATATTCTCTGGTAATCCTTAGTTTTTTCTTTCCATAACTCAAGTAGTCTTTCCACTCTTTCAACCAGAGATTCATAAATAGGATTTTTATATCTCTCCACAAGAACCATCTTATTTAACGCAAAAAGTATATTTGCAGCTTTTTCCTTTTTGTTTTTAATTTTTTCTTCAAGTTCTTCAAGATATTTTTGGTCAAAAGAAACTTCGGGAAGCTCTGTTTCCAAACCTTTTATTTCAGTGGACTTATGAATAAATTTAATAGTCTTATCAAAATATTTTTCCACATAATCTTCAACTGGAGACTTTTGATTTACTACTTTCATATAATAAGTATAAACAGCAGTAATCCATTTATAATCTTCCAAGTATTCTATCTTTATCTCTTTTGAACCCAACAATTCAAAAATTTTCCTTAAACTCTTATAATTCTCAATAAACTCTCTCTCGTTTACCTTATCCACAGTTAAAATCTCGACAGCCTTTAATAGAGTATCTCTATCATAATTTTTAGGTAATTTTTCAAATATCCTAAAAATCTTATCAATAAGGTCCTTAAACTCTCTCTCCATGTTTTCATAATTGAAGAGTACACACCTTATATCTTCTTCGTTATAAATCTTAAAGGCTTTTTTTATTTCTCCTAACACTCCAACATAATCAATAATAACTCCTGCCTCCTTTAAATCCTTATATGGCCTGTTTGTTCTGGCAATTGCCTGAAGCAGTCTGTGTTCTTTAAGAGGTTTATCCAGATATATAACCTGAAGTTCAGGGACATCAAATCCGGTAAGCAGCATATCAGTAACAATAAGTACCTTGGGATATTCCTCATCCTTATATTTATCAACTATATCCTTCCTGACACCTCTGATATCTTTAGTTCCGAATCTCACTCTCATCTCTGCAACTCTCTCAGTCAGCTCCTGTCATCACCTCTATCATAGGTCATTACTATTTCAGAGTATTCCGGAGGTAAAAACTTATCCAGTTCTTTTTTATACCTGTCGCAGGCTATCCTGCTGGCAGCAACCACCATAGCCTTAAATTTACCATCGACATTCTCCTTAAAATGTTCTGCTATATCTTTTACTATCAGATTAATTCGATTCTTATTTTCCAGCACTACTTTTATTGTAGTTAGTTTTTCTTTAATTCTCTCTTCAACTTTTTCACTTAAATCCTCAGGCAGTTCTTCAAGTTCTGAATCCAGAAAACTTTGCAGCATATCTCTTTTTAAATGAACTTCTTCAGTAAGCCTCGGCTGGTAAACTATTTTTACTGTAAATCCGTCTTTTATGGAATCAGCTATGAAATATTTATCAAGATAAAGTTCATCCGGTGGGTAGCTAAATTCAAGGTATGTATCCTTCTCTTTTTTCGATATTGGAGTTCCGGTAAAAGCAAAGAAAAAAGCACTTTTAAAAATACTTTTCATCTGAGCAGCAAGCAAGCCGTATTGAGTCCTGTGACCTTCATCGATAAAGACTATTACATTTTTTCTATTTATTATTGATTCTTTATTTTTTGAAATCTCTTCAAGCTCTTTCTGAACAAGAATTAGCTCCTCTGGTTTAAACTTATGAATGAGAGTTATAAATATTCCTCTCTTACCCCGGTAATCATCGTATTTTAAAATTCTTTTTAGTGTTCTAACTGAATCTATAACTTCCGGTTTTTCCATATCCAGGAAATTAAATTCATCACTCAGTTGTCTCTCAAGTTCAATTCTATCTACAATAAAAAACATAGAAGGATTTTCGAGCTTATCCAAATAATAAAGTTTGTTAGCAGCAAATATCATTGTAAAAGTCTTACCACTTCCCTGCCAGTGCCATACCAATCCTTTATTCTTTTGTTCCTCTCCCACTAAATTTTTCTCTACCCTTTTTACTATCTTATTGGAAGCTGCGTATTGCATATAACGGCATATAATCTTACTTGCTTCTTCTCTTTCAATTCTAAAAAAAATATAGTTCTGGATAATATCCAGAACAGTACCACAGGATAGCATCTCTACAGCCGAATCAATTGCATCTTTTCCATCGCAACGCCACAGGTGAGTTAAAACTTCTTCTCTCCAGGTTACAACCGGAAAATATCTTGCAATAGCTTCAGCAGCAACTCCTATTTGAATATATTTATAAAGTTCAGGAACAGTATTTTTATAATCAATAATTTGCCTGTATGCGGTGTGCCAGCTTTCAGATATAATCAAAGGATTCTTACATTCTATATTTGCAATGGGAATGCCATTTATATACAGTACAATATCTAATCTTATAAAATCTCTACCGTGATAGTAAACCTGCCTTGACATCACAAATTCATTATTACTGGTATCTTTAAAATCAAAGAGTCTTACATACTTTGATATTTTCTCTTTTTCAAACTTTATTGGAATACCAAACTTATAATAATTAAGGATAGCTTTTGCACCCTCTATGCCGGTACCGGTAAGTTTTAGTATATTTATTACCTTATTTATTTCTTCATTTCCAATTCCTGATTTTTTATTAATTACTTTAAGGCATCTCGATAGAGATGAGATAAGCAGAGGTTCTTCATAACTTACTCTCTCAAGACTATCAGCAGGTATGAACTTCCAGCCCTTTTCTTCAAGTTTTTGGACAACCAAAGTAGTAAAGTCTCTTAATTATTAATCCCAAACCTAATCCCCAACTTAATCGTCAATCATTATTTAAATCTTTCATTTACTTATAATCTCCCAATACCCATCTCTATTCGGACCCACTCTTTTTAACATTTTCTTGTTTTTTAATTTATTAATATTTTCTTTAATCTTCCTTTCCGAAATTCCAACAATATCAGACAGATGTTTTATTGTTACGAATCTATCTTTTCTGATTTCTTCCAAAATCATCACTTGATTTTCGGTGACCCTTTCGGTGACCTTTATGGTGACCCTTCCAGGGACCCCTTCAGGAATTGCTTTTGTTTCTCCTGCCAATTTCAAAAATGCTTTTAATTTGACAAATATCCTAAATATTGTTAAATTTATAATTGACTTGGGGAATTGCTAGAGATGTCGGTCTCCGACTATCGTTAATATAGCATTCTACCCTGAGTCATTTTTTTTAGGCTTCCAATACCAGATATTATACTTTGCATAGTTTTCTTCTAATGTATATTTTGGAAACTTACTCCAAAACTCTTCTAATAGATTTGGCACATTGATTGCTTTAATAAGATAATTCCTTAATCTATTTTTCCATTTATTCGTAGTAGGAATTAAATTATTTAGAATACAACCCAGGAGTATGTCGTTTAATTGCATTACTTGATAACTTTCCACATCAGACCGTACATCACTAATGCTTTTGAGGGTTGAACCAATAAATCCGTTTTTATTCATCTTGTCACCAAAACAAAATTCTTCTCTCATTTTTTCTATAAAAAAGTCACCATCACACCTTGTTAAACCATCTGTTAATAATACTCCATCAAAAATTTTTAAAGAATTATACCTTATTAACATCTCCGCAAATTTTTTATAAGCTCTAGCCCATTTTATTTTATTCTGCTCATTATATTTACCAAATCCTTTCAAATTTAATTTTATTGTTTCTATTACGATAGCTCTAAAATAGCTTGTGCTTTTTAAAAAAGAGTCTACCATCATTGCAGCAACTCTAAAATTTTCCTCACAGAAGCAGTTATTATATTTTATTTCTTTAAAAGTTCCGTCATTGTTAAAAAAATTCTTAGCTGCTTTTATATTTTTTATTTCTCTTAATAAAAATTTATGATGTGGATTGAACAATGCACCAAGTAAAAAATATTTTTTATTATTATCATATGATTCATCTAAATAAATTATCACTTGTTATTTCCTTTTTACTTACTAACTATAAAAGCTAAATTAACTACTTAAACAATAACCTTTTTGACAACCATATTGACAACATAAATTACAACCATATTTAAGCCAGTACATAATACGCTTCTTGACCCTCTTTGACACATTTATGTCACATTTATTAATGCCCAGTTAATAAATACAAAGACATAGGTTACTCAGTTTAATGAGTTAAAATACAAATACATAGGTTACTCTGTATAACTATAGGCTCCTCCTATAGGTCGATCTTTGATAATTGAATATAAGTCTTTGGTAAAGGATAATCCATTTTATCTACAAGGACAGAGTCATGGTATACCGAAAGGGTCTCCTCTTCTGTATCAATGGTAGCCCAGACATATTCATACTCAAGCTCTACCGGCATGGCAAACTTTTCCCCGAATATATCCAGGATCCTGTTACTTCTGATAAACCTCACCAGGTGAACATACCCGGCAGATATACCAAGCCTGGAGGGAACCTTAAAGTTTTTGGGAAGATACTTTAGATTACCTGTCATCTTCTCTAAAGGGGTCTTACCCTCCAGGGTGCTGTACCTGTGGTTTTTATCATGGAAACTCTCAAACCCTTTGGCCTGGGATACCACCTGATAGAAGCTTTTAAAATACTGGGACCTGAAAAAGGACTTGTCAAAGACATCATTAAATCTTTCTATTATTCCATTTCTCCAGGGTTCTCCAATGGGGATAAATACAGGTTGAATGCCAAGGTAAAGGCAAAGTCTTATTACAAGGCCGAATGAGTGAGGGTATCTATTGGAACCTCTCATAGGCAGTTTATTGTCCATCTGAAGGTATTCTGGTATGCCCAGGACGGTAAAACAGCGCAATAGTGAGGCCATAATATCAGTTTTTGTCTGCCTCCTTACAGGGTTTATACAGCATCTTCTGTCATAGGTATCGATGGCATTGGCCGAATAAAAACGTCCGTCTGTCTTAAGATACCTTGGCCCCACCACATCAAACTGGTGTATAAAATTGCTATAGGTTGCCTTTAGAGCTGGATAATCAGTTCCCTTAGGTTCATACTTTTTCCGTTTTTTAACCAGGCTATTTCGCTTGAGCACGTAGTTTATGGTGGAAATAGGGGGAGGACCTATACCCTGCTTTTCAAGGTGCCAGCTGATATTAAGTGCCCCTATCTGGGCATATAGTGTCCTCTCAAGTTCTTTTCTTGTATCAATTATTGCCTGTTCCATATCCTTGCCAATCTTTTGTTTGCTAGTGTGTGGTCTTCTGGAAAGCTCTTCCCACCAGTTCTCATTTCCTTCCTTGTAGCGATTAAGCCATTTGAAAAACCATTTTTTGCTTTTGCCAAGACTTTGATATATTTGTTTGGGGGACTCACTATCTTCATATCTTGAAATCGCTTGTTTTTTAATCTCAGACTCATCCATTCTGGCCTCCTTAGTTTTTGAGACCAGTATAGACGATTACTGATATGGGTGTACGATGTCCTTAAACAAATATTCATTAAGGTAACCTATGTCTTTGTACTTTTGGGTAACCGATGTATATAAATTCAACAGTTAATTCTTAGGACCTTCACGAAATTAGGAGGTATTGGTAATGTATCAGCACCCTTTATTTGATCTTGAGGAAATCTTTGACAAACCGCTAAGAAAATATGAGCTTTTCTTCTCTGTACTTGACCTATCTTTACTTGATAAGGGTAAAAGTGTGGGAAGAAAGCCAATCAGCAGAGATGCTATACTAAAGGCACTTATCTTTAAGAACCTAAAGACTATTGCCAGCTTAAGCGATCTATCGGCTGAGCTCTATGAGAGACCAGCCCTTGCTTCTATACTGGGATTTGAGCCGGGTGATAAGCCGGTTCCTGTAGAGAGGTTTTCTTCCTATCTTAAGAATGTTGACAATAGGCTACTTCAGGAAGTAAGGATCTCTCTTGTAAGGAAGCTTATCAAGCTTAAAGTCATAAAAGGTGATTATTTATCAGTTGATTCCTGTCCCATAATGGCCAATGTTAAAGAAAATAACTTAAAGACCAGTGTGAGATACAGGTTTCTTAAAGAAAGACCTCCCGAGAATGACCCAGACTGCCGTATCGGGGTATTTCCTACTTTTAAATCCGGTAAGGCAAAGGCAGAGTTTTTCTGGGGATACCGCAATCATATCGTAAATGATGCACAGTCTTAAGCTTCCCCTGGTTGAGACTACTATTGCCGCAAATGTGAGGGGTACAAATGTAGTGATTCCCCAGCTTGAGTCTGTAAAGGATGATCTGGCTTTAAAACCTTTAGCAGTGATTGCCGATTCTTAAGTATGATTCTTCTTCTATTATTGAATATATAGTAAAGAATCTGGGTGCAAGGCCAAGGATCTCCAGAAATCCCAGGAGGGGTGCCCCTTCTACTACAAAACTTACCTCCTCTGGAGTGCCTATCTGTATTGCAGGATTTAAGATGCTCTCCAGAGGCATCTGGTGGGACAAATCAAAGAATAGAAAACGTCATAAGTTTGTCTGCCCCATAAAGGGATCAAAAAAGTTTGCCAAGGATCATCCCTATTGCCCCTGGTTTCACCCCCGGTTTGTAGAGGGTACCGGCTGCTACAGGTATTTAAGGATCGATGTAGATGAGACCATAAGGGCTGAGATTGATTACGGGTCTTAAGTCCTTTAAGAGGGATTTTAACAAAAGAAGCAGCAGTGAAAGGGTGTTTTCAAGACTGCTGTCAATCCTTATGCAAAAGCCCTCTGTGATAGGTCTTGCCGCCACGGCAAATCTCTGCACTATCTCCCATATTACTGTCTTAGCTGTTGCCTATTTTTCCTCGTTTGTCAAAGAACCTAATAAAATTCGGTTTGTTAAAAGTTTCCTTCCGAATTTTTAATTTCGCGAAGCCCTAATAGAAATATCTACCATATTACAATAGGCTGAGATTATCTTAAATAAAGGAGATTTTAGAAATTTAGAGGAAAAACAAAAAGAAAAAGGATTTAGTTTGAAGCCTTGTAGCAAGTGCCTAAGAAGCGATCTTTTTCTACAAAGGTTTCAAGCATGTAGACTGGATGGCCGTATTTAGCTGTCCAGTCATCTCTTATACATCTTGCAACTTTTGCCAGTATATGACTTGCAAGATGTTCTACCTTAACCCATGGAAGTATTAAAAATCTCATGTTGTTGGTTACAAGTGCTAGATTTTTACCTCTTGTCGCATGATCCCAACCAATGAAACTATCCCTGGGATCACACTTCCAAGCTGAAGAGCCAAACAGGAGACAGGCAAGGGGTCTATCATTTTTATCATATATCATATATTTTAAATTCTCTCCTACAGTACCGCTAAAACCAAGATAATGATAGGCTGAAAGAAAACATTTAAAAAGCCGTAGTGTGTCTTTATCTTCTACAAGAGTTGCTTTAAGCGATGTAAGTGTTTTTAATTTGGCTGAAATAGGTAAAGTACTATGTAGCACATAAGCAACCAAAGCATTTCTTTTAGCATTGTTAGTACCACTCTTTCTGGCAGGCAGCGTGATAAGTTTTCTTTTTCTAACTTTAGAAGAAGATTGCGGCAGGCCATGTCTTTAAGTCTGCCATTGCCATCTTTAAAGTTCCATAGAACACATAGCTCTTTTGAGAGACGAGTGCGTCCCTAGGATGAGTTTGTGTTAATTAGCTGCCTTACTAATTCTATATCTTTGGCCGCTATTTTCTGCCCCTGGATAACTGTTGTCTTGTTCATGCTAATATAGTAGCATATATCCAAAAGAGAATTCAGTACTAAAAAGTGGAATTTATTTTTATTGGAAGTTGTATTATTGATTAAATTTTATGGGTGAATAGTTACAAAATATTTACTTAAATTTTAACAAGATAAAAACGGAGGATTTTTAATGAAAATAGGAATTTTTTCAGCCACTTATCTTGATTTGAAGCTGGAAGATGTATTAAAAAAAGCAGCTGCTCTCGGATATGAGGCAGTGGAACTGCCTGCTTTCAAGGAAAGCCCGCATCTTGATATAGATGAGATAATAAAGGGCAATAATGCTAAAAAGTATAAAAAAATGATTGAAAGCTACGGCCTTATTATTTCAGCATTAAGCAACCATACTGAAACAAACCTTATCCTGGGCCCATACGGTGTTGATACAGACGGAATTTTCAAAGGGACAAAAGAGGAAAAAATTGCTCATGGCATAGAGAGAACCATTAAAACCGCTCAGGCTGCCAGTGCCCTTGAAGTTCCTGTTGTGTGCGGATTTACCGGTGTTGAAAACTTCGGACGATTCTTTCCTTTCCCATACCCTAAAGGATGGTCTGAAATGGAAAAAGCATTTTTAGAGTATTTTTCAAAGATCCTGGACAAGTTTTCCGAGTACGGTGTTAAGTTTGCAATGGAAGCTCATCCGAACCAGCTTATATATGATATTTATACCGCAAAAAGAAGCCTTGAACTTTTAGGCAACCGAAAAGAATGGGGATTTAACTTTGATCCTGCAAATCTTATTTATCTGGGTATTGATGTTGAAAATTTCATAGATGCTTTTCCCGGTAGGATCTATCACGTTCATGCTAAAGACGGTGAAATTGTTTCACATAATATAAGGTATTCAGGCAGCATACCTACAGGAGACTGGCAGAGGCTTGACAGAGGATTCAGATTCAGGATTCCGGGATGGGGTTCAGTTCCGTGGAAAAAGGTAATAACAGAGCTTTCTATGACAGGTTACGATTATGTTATGAGTTATGAGCATGAAGACGTGACCATGAGCAGGGAAGACGGAATAACAAAAACAATAGCTTATCTTAAGCCTTTAATTATAAACAAACCTTACGAGGGAAGAAACGACGTTTTATTCCAGTAAAAATCATATTTATAAAAATATTTATCTAAGTTTGGAGGTATGAAAATGTCTGCTATGATGAAAGCTGCTGTTATTGAAAAACCCGGAGTTTTAACCATAAAAAATATACAGGTTCCTGAAATCAGTGATAATGAAGTTTTAATAAAAGTAAAAGTAACTGGCATATGCGGAACTGACTGGAGCATATTTACAGGAAAATATTCTGCTGATAAGCTTCCAATGGTAGCCGGGCATGAATTTTCAGGAGTAATTGTAAAAACAGGAAAAAATGCGCAAAATCTTCAAGCCGATGACAGGGTAACCGCAGATATTAATATGAGCTGCGGTATATGTTTCTACTGCCGAAGGGGCAGTAAATTGATGTGCAAAGACTTTACGCAGCTTGGAATACACACAAACGGTTCTTATGCCGAATATGTAAAAGTTCCGTGGGAACAAGTTCACAAGCTTCCGGAAAATCTTTCTTTTGAGGAAGGGGCTTTTATAGAGCCGTTATCCTGTGTCGTTCATTCTGCAAAAGCAATGCAGGCAGATCTCGGAAGCAGTGTAGCTGTCATAGGCTGCGGGCTCGGCATATTACATGGTGCTCTTGCAAAGCTAAGGGGAGCTGCTCCGGTAATAGTAATCGGAGATAACGAGATGAGGCTAAACGTTGCAAAGGAAATGGGTGCTGATTATATAATTAACACAAATGAAGTTAAAGACACAGTCTCAGAGGTTAGAAAACTCACAGAAGGTAGAGGAGCCGATTATGTTGTTGAAGCAGTTGGTTCTGTTGCTACCTATGAAAAGGCATTTGAAATGGTAAGGCCGGGAGGCACGGTTGCTGCTTTCGGAATAACCGGTGAAGAGGAGACTATAAAAATAAGGCCTTTTGACCTAGTTTTAGGAGAGAAAAAAGTTGTAAGCTCTTGTGCCGGTGTCGGGAACGATTGGAATGAATCCATAAAACTGCTGGAATACGGCAGGATCAAGCCGAAAAAAATGTTTTCTATGGAAGTTCCACTTGAAGAACTTCAGGCAGCTCTTGAGCAATTAAGAACGGACAGTAAGCTTATAAAAGTATTTGTTTCTCCGGAAATAAGCAAAAGAGTAATTTTTTAAAAAAGATAAAAAACTATATAAAAAAATAAAAACTCATATTCCAGTTAAATAAGAGGATAATAAAAACAGGCGCAATATATTTTTAAATTTTAAAAGGAGCAGCAATAGAGTGAATATTTCATTTGATGAATTTCGCAGAAGAATTGAATTCAGTATGGTTTCACATATTATCAATGAAGAAGAAGTCAGAATTAATTGTGAGGGCGCTGTAGAAGCAAAAGTCGGGGTAATTTGTGTTAATCCGCCCCATGTTTCACTTTTAAAAAAAATAATCGGAAATAAAAAAATTGATTTAAGCGTAAACGTAGGTTTCCCCTTCGGTTCACATGTGACTGAGGCAAAAGTAGTTGAGGCAAAGCAGGGAATTAAAGACGGGGCAAACCAGATAGACATGGTTATTAATGTTGGCGCTCTGCGCTCAGGAAAAGATAATGAAGTTCTTGAAGATATAAAAGCTGTTGTAGAAGCTTCACCCGGGTGCCTGATAAAAGTTATTATTGAGGCATGGGTTTTAAATGAAAATGAAAAAATCAGGGCGTGCAGGCTTGTGGAAGAGTCAGGAGCTCATCTTGTAAAAACTACAACCGGAGTCAAAACTCAGTATATAAAACAATTCTGCAAGTGTGACGACCCTAAAGGAGCAACTGTTGAAGACATAGCACTTTTCAGAAGGATCCTCAGTTCACATATTCGCATAAAAGCTTCCGGAGGAGTTTATACGCTTGAGGATGCATTTGAAATGATTAAAGCAGGGGCAGATCAACTCGGGGTAAGCAAAGGGATAGAATTGATAGCTGAATTTAAGGAAAAATACAAAGAAGGCATAGAAATTTAAATAAGTGTGTGGAATACTTAAATAAATTTTTATTAAAGAAACCGGAGCTGTAGATGATGCAAAAATATATTCTTGCCCATGACCTTGGAACGGGGGGCAATAAGGCAGTCCTTTATTCCTCGGAAGGGAAATTGATTTCCAAAGCTTTTAAATCTTACGATACTTATTATCCCTATTCAGGGTGGGCTGAACATAATCCGCAGGACTGGTGGGAAGCAGTAATTGAAAGCACTAAGAAATTGTTGGCAGCTACTGAAATTAATAAAAAAAACATTGCATGCATATCTTTATCAGGTCATTCAATGGGTATAGTTCCTGTTGACAAAGAAGGAAAGCTCCTAAGGAAAACTGTGCCGCTCTGGAATGACAGCAGGGCTATTGATAAAGCCAGGGAAATACTTAAACTTATCGGATATGATTACTGGTATGAGAAAACCGGAGCGGGGTTCAGGCCTGAAAATCATTCAATCTTCAAGCTCGCCTGGTTTAAGGAAAATGAACCTGACATGTTCAATTCAACATGTAAGTTTCTTCCTACAAAAGGATTCATAACCTTAAAGCTTACAGGCAATTTTATTTCTGACTATTCCGACGCCTCATTTTCAGGGCTTATGGATATAAATGAACTGAAATATTCTGAAGAAATTTTTAACCTTTCAGACCTTCCTGTAGAAAAAATGCCCGTGCTTTTAAAATCTGTTGATTATGCCGGAGAGCTTACAAAAGAAGCTGCTGAACTTTTAGGGATTCCTTCGGGGATTGCTGTTATAAACGGGGGAGTAGACAATGCCTGCACAGCCATAGGGGCAGGCAATATAAAGGAAAACAGGATTTATAACTATATAGGCTCATCTTCTTGGATAGCTGCAACGTCAGCAAAACCAATAATAAACAGCAAAATAAAGATACCATGCTATGCCCACTCCATACAGAATCTTTATCTTTCACAAGCGTCCGTGTTTTCAACTGGCTCAACGTTGCAATGGTATAAAGATATATTTTGTGATAACGAAAACTTACAGGCTGAAAAATCTGATGGGAACGTATACAGTATGATTGAAAAAAATGCCTCCCATTCACCGGTCGGCTCAAATAATATTATATTTATTCCAAGCTTTCGTGGCGGTGCAACAGTAAGTCCAAACTCTTATTTAAGGGGGGCTTTTTTAGGGCTTGAGCTTTCGCATAATAAAAATGATATAAACAGGGCAGTTTTAGAAGGAATATCTTTCGAGCTCGCACTTGCTCTTAAAGAGTATATAAATCTCGGAATGAAATCAAAGAACATAAGAATTACAGGCGGAGGAAGCAAAAGCAAGTTCTGGAGGCAGATGCTTGCTGACGTATTTGGCATAGATACAATACTTACCAGTATTGGCCAGGAGGCTGCAGCGTTCGGAGCTGCTGCAATCGGGGCAGTAGGTACAGGGATATGGAAAGATTTTTCTATTGTTGATGAAATTGTAAAACAGGTGGATGTTTCAAAACCTGATAAGCAAAACGTAAGAGTATATAAAGAGATTCTTCACAAGTTTAAATACGCGATGGACAAAGTCGGAGAAATAAATGAATTCTTCCTAAAGAATCAGTAAGCCTGTAATAATCCTATTTAAAAATCAAAATTTTAAATAAAATTCATTATTATCTGGGTATTATTTCGATTGCATCATAAGGACAAATAGTTGTACACATGGCGCAGCTACTGCAATATTTCACATCAACATAGAGCTTCTTATTTTTCATTGAAATTGCCGGGCAATAGGATTCTGCACATTTTCCGCATTTTGTACATCTTTCCTCTATTATATTTGCAACATGGTATTCAAAGTTAACTTCAGAAGCACCCTTGAGATATTTAAGACCCAGACCCTTAAAATCATCTATTTTTTTATAACCCATTTGTTTCATATAAGCTTCAATGAATTCATTAATTTTAGTAATGAATTTAATTCCAAAAGTAACAATTCCTGTAAGAGCTTGACAAGCACTTGCTCCCAGCATTAAAGCTTCAATAACATTTTCAGGTCTTGTTATGCCTCCTCCAGAAAAACATTCAATTCCGGAAATATTCTTAGATATCAGTGCTGTTGCTTTATACATACTAAACCTAAGTGCTGCTCCGCCAAAATCTGCCAGTAAATTTGCTCCATTAACAGCAGGAAATTTGCCCTGCCCACCATTGTATATATCAGGTGGAGCTACTGCAAAATATTTGTGCGTAGTAACTATAAATTTTAGATTTCTTTTTTTAGCTTCTTCAGCAATAAACATCATTCTTGGAAAACCAGATTCGGGTGTAAGTTTAAATCCAACAGGTATTTTTACAGCACTAACAACAGCATCAAAAACAGGGAAAAGAATCTCTGGTAGAACACCCATCATCATACCCCATTTTGCTTCAGGAGGCAGGTTTAGATGCTCTAAAGTACTCATGGCACTTACTGGACAGCCTGTATTTAGTTCTATTAGGTCCACTCCTAATGACTCTATTTTTTTAGCATGATCAGCCCACTTTTCTGGCGAAACGTCATGTACCATCATTTGACCAATAATCGGGACATTTTCAGGTAGCTTGGGTTTAATTGTTTTAATCAATTCATCAGCCCATGGCAGGAAGTTGAACAAATCCTTGGCAGTATAAATATGAGCAATCATTTCCTTGCCTTCATTAATTCTCATCCACCGGCCAACATATTTCTGATTTTTAAATAAACCCTCAAAATCTAACTCTTTTTCATATTTTGTAGGCTCTCCTGGTACAATTGCAGGAATATAGATAAAACCCGCACCTGCATCAACATATTTCATAAAACATTCTGCAGCCTTTTTACCAGGAAACCAAGGTTTGTCCAGGTTATGAGGAGATACACCAATGGGAGATCTCATTTTAATGCCAGCTAATTTTGTTGAAATATCAATCACAATAAATTCCCCCTCTTATTTAATTGTTAAAATTAAAATTATATTTTACAGTAATCACTATAT
>Ga0208828_1000709_pt1 | contig 14235 bp, 11 predicted proteins | sample Kivu_160m_FD_185487 | JGI IMG/M metagenome (GOLD analysis project Ga0208828, IMG submission 185487) | Freshwater microbial communities from Lake Kivu, Western Province, Rwanda to study Microbial Dark Matter (Phase II) - Kivu_160m (SPAdes)... | ecosystem: Environmental > Aquatic > Freshwater >... | reverse complement strand
TTTTTCAGTAAGATCATAGCCGTTGTACAGGCAGGTTCTGGCATAATTTGTCCAGCCGGGAGCCAGAAACCTCTCATCCGGCCTTTCACCGTCAACAGTCAGGGTATAGTGCCCCAATCCGGAAATGAAAAGATAAGCTTCACTGGCCTTGCCCCTGACGTCAAACTCTTTCCTGAACCGGGGTATAACGGGACGCCTGACTGCCAGGTGGCTTCCCAGTTGGTCGCCTGATCCGTGCACACCCGGGACCAGTCTGAGTGAATCATCAAGCGACTCATAACCGATCCATTGAGCATCCTTCCACTGATCATCCGGCAATCCGGTGACAAACCTCCCTTCCCGGCTCCAGGCGGATGGCCGGTCTTTCTCATCCCACACCCGCACCTTCCATTCATACCCAGTCGCAGGTAACAGCCCGGGTCCTGCATACTCAATCCAAACCTCCCCTTCCATCTTCACCTTACCTGAACTCCATCCTCCTTCCTCCTTTCTCCTTTCTCCTTCCTCCTTTTCCAGCCTGATCTCATAGGCTGTAGCCTCCGCATCCGGCCTTTGAGCAGTCAGCGTCCACCGGAAGACGGGCCTTCCCTCGATCCCGACAGGAGAATCCTGGTTGTTGCATAACAGTTTATCGATTGACAATGAACTTCCGCAACCGGAAAGCAACAAAAGAGCAGGAAGCAGGCATAACGCTAAGTAGGAGTTGGTTTTCATTGCGATAATTTACGGGCATACGGGTTGAAGGATTTTAGATTTTGGATTTTAGATGTCGGAAAAGAGATTTTATTTCTAGCATCCGAAATCCAGAATCCGGAATCGTCACTCATCACTCGTCACTTGTCACACCCCCCCGGGTTTCCACCCGGGGCTACTAAAGTCATCTCCATTCCCAGGATCGCTGCGAGCTTCTTCAGCTTACCGGCAATATGTCCGGTGCCGATGGCGCAATGGTGTGCCGGCCCGGCTTCGTTCCAGGCTTCCACAAAGGCTTTCGAGCCCATTGGAAACTTATAGCGGCTGTTGGTGTTCCCGATCTCCAGGATCGGACCCTCAACCGATTCGCCTTCGGCTGCCAGCAAGGAATAGCTGCCATCCCTGGCCTGTACGACCGACAGGAGTGTGACCGGTCCGTTTTTTACCTTCATTTCCACAGAAAGGCCGTGCCCGGGTTTTCCATGATAGACACCCAGCGGTTTCAGGATCGGCTTGCCTTGGGCGATCGCGATATGGCCGGGCCCGTCATGGCCCAGCAGGACCACATCTTCCTTGAAATCCATCAGGTAAAACTCCGAAAACGAACCGCCTGCATCAAACAGGTCCATTATTTTCATGGCCATGGCATTCTTGACTTCGCATTCACCGGCGACCGGAACGTGGTTGGCCGTGAGGAGGGAGTTTCCAGCGATCACCGATGTCATGATATCTTCTTCCTCACTTCCCGGGGTGCCTTCATAATAATAGGCCAGGGCTCCAAGGCGGTTTGAGCGGACCAAACGGTCGAGGGCGCAGGCCGTCAGGGCTGCCCGTTCAAGCTCTGGAGCTGAACACTCATCGATCACCTCGAATTTTTCCCTGAACTCCTTCAGCTTGGCCTTTACTTCCTGTTCTGTGACCTGTTTGCGGTGGAGGGCCAGCTCACTGATCTCAAGATGCTGCACATAGGTGCCAAATGTCGTGGTGACCCGCGTCGGGTCACTGTAAACATCAAGCATGCCGTTATAATAATGTCCCAGGATCCCCAGCCGGCTGTTCCGCAGGTCATGTGCCACCCGCGCCGCTTCAGCCCATTCGTTGATCGCCCTGAAAGCCTGCGGGTCATTCAGGGTGCCTGTAACCTGGTGAAAGGGCATCCCGGAACGGTGAAAAACGTTTGAGATCTCAGGCATTGAGCAGGCCTGGCACCAGGCAAGCCATTCACCCGTCATCTTTCCCCGGTCCTTCATCTCATTAAAGGCCTTGTAGTCGATCGCCCAATCGGGCTGCAGGTTCAGCACGACAACCGGAACCCCGGCCTGCTGGACAACTGGCAGGACGGTTGACGAAAGGGCATAAGTGGAAACATACAGGAAAATGAGCTCCACACCTTCCGAGGCAAATTTTTCCGCTGCCAGGGCGGCCTTATCAGCGTTATCCACCAAACCCGCCGAAATCACCTGTATCCCGGGTTGCCTGATCTTGTTTTCTATATCCGTCCTGTATCCCTCGAGCCGATCGCGCAATCCTTCAAACTGGCCCCAATAGGTATCGAGCCCGATGCTGAACAGGCCGATCTTCACCGGCTCCTGTGCCTGAAGGCTGAAAAGTGGCAGGAGGACCAGGAGAAGGCAGGGGAAGCTTAGGTGTTTCATGTGGTTTTTTTTAGTGACTCGTGACTCGTGATTCGTGACTCGTGACTCGTGACTCGTGACTCGTGACTCGTGACTCGTGACGCAAAGAATAAAGTTATGGCTTGAAGCTCAATTCTGGTTATTTTTTTCTGCTTTCCGGCTTAGTCCGTGCCCGCATCCATCCCGGAAATGCGTTTCCGAGGATCAGGGCCACGCAGATGATGATCACAAGCGTAAGCAGCAGGTTGATCAGTCCCGGCACAAGTGTTGCCTTAACCTGCACCTGCGGCCAGTAGATATTCAGGATATTCATCAGGGCAGCTGTCAGGGTGGTGATCCCGACGAATGTCATCGGGATCAGCGTGATCCAGGCAAATTTCAGTTTCCCCCGGTTGATCAGGTAGCTGGTTCCTATTGCCAGCGCTACTGTGGCCAGCAACTGGTTGGCCGCACCGAACATGGGCCAGATAGTGGTTATGGTTCCGGTATAGATAAAATAACCCCAGGCCAGGACGATGGCGGCGCTGGTGATCAGGGTGCCAGGCAACCAGTTGGTGCGGCCGAACGGTTTGATAATTTTACCTGCGGCATCCTGCAGGACGTAACGGGCGATCCGTGTGCCGGCGTCGATCGTGGTCAGGATGAACAGGGCTTCGAACATGATGGCAAAATGGTACCAGTAGCTCATCATATGCTTCAAGCCCGGTACCGAGCTGAAGATATAGGCCATGCCGACACCCAGGGATACGGCACCACCCGTCCGGCCGACGATCTGTTCACCCACCTGGGCCGAAAGCTCCCCGATATTGCTTTCGGTGAATCCCATCTCGTGCAGCTGGGGAAGAACTGCCTGTAGTTTTTCGGGAGAAACATTGATCTGAAAATAATCCAGGGGCAACAGGCTGGTGGCAGCCACCAGTGCCAGGATGCTGACAACGCCCTCAACCAGCATGGATCCTACGGCAATGGGTTTGATATGGGATTCCCGCATGATCATCTTGGGGGTTGTGCCCGAACTGACCAGGGCATGGAAACCCGAAACCGCCCCGCAGGCTATTGTAATGAAAAGGTAAGGAAATAACTGGCCAGGTATGATCGGTCCTCCGCCATGGATGAAACGGGAAAAGCCAGGCATCTGGATCTTCGGGCCCACAAAAATGACACCGACGGCCAGCAGGAAAATCACCGCGATTTTCATGATGGAGCTGAGATAATCACGCGGCGTCAGCAGGAGCCAGACAGGCAGGACGGAGGCAAGGAAACCATATCCGCAGAGGATCCAGGTCAGGGTTTTTTTGTCGAAAGTGAACCAGGAAGCGAAGGATGAATCAGGGATCTGCTTACCGATCACCACGGCAGCCGTGAGCATGACCACGCCGAAGAGGGTTGCCTCGGCCGTCTTGCCTGGCCGGATCTTGAACATCCATAGGCCCATGATCATGGCTATCGGGATAGTGGTGGCGATGGTAAAGGTGCCCCAGGAACTCTCGGCTAAGGCATTGACCACCACGCTGCCCAAGCCTGCAAGTGCGACGACCAGGATCACCAGGATCGCCAGGGAAGCGGTGCCTCCGGCGAGCTTGTTGATTTCAGCCCTGGCGATCTCGGCCAGCGATCTCCCGTCATGTTCCACCGAAGCAGTCAGGATGATGAGGTCGTGCACGGCACCCGCCATCACAGCCCCGACCAATATCCAGATAAATCCCGGCAGAAAGCCGAACTGGGCGGCCAGGACGGGTCCGACCAGTGGGCCGGCGCCTGCAATAGCGGCAAAATGATGTCCGAAAAGCACCCATTTGCTCATCGGATAATAATTCTGACCGTCATACAACCGGCCCGAAGGAGCCAGGCGGGCATCATTGGCCACGGCTACTTTGGCCGCAATGAACCCGAAATAGAACCGGTAGGCCAGCGCAAACAGGGCTATTGCCCCGACAACATAGGGGACCGCATTCATGGATCAGTCCGTGATCTGTGTTTTCCGGCTGATTCTTGTCCAGATGTAATACACCGGTACGCCGATGGTCACGATGATCAGCCCCGGCCAGGTATAACCGGGCTTGTAGATCAGGAGAATGACCATAATGAACAGGGCGCACAGGATGCACAGTCCCGGGATCACCGGGTACCCGAAGGCCCTGAATGGACGATCTGCATCCGGTCGTTTGTGGCGAAACACGAACACACTCAGGACTGTGAGGGCATAAAAGATCAGTACCGCAAAAATCACGTAATCCAGTAACTGAGAATAGGAACCCGAAAGGCACAGGAGGCATGCCCAGACGCATTGGAAGACCAGGCCGTTGCCCGGTACTCCCTGCCGGTTCAGGACACCGGCCTTTTTGAAGAACAGTTTCGTTTCTGCCATGGCATAGTAAACACGGGCGCCCGACAGGATCAGACCGTTGTTGCAGCCAAAGGTGGATATCACGATCAGGGCAGCCATAATTATTGCGGCATAATCACCGAATATGCCCGTGATCGCGGCAGTGGCCAGCCGGTCGTTGGCGGCAAATGCCATGCCCTGCTCCACAACGCCGGCTCCATCCGGAATCCCCCGCAATGGCAGAACCTTGATATACACAACATTGGCAAAGAAAAAAAGAAGCGTGGCAACCACGGTGCCCCAGAAGAGGCTGAGGGGTACGGTCCTTCTGGGATTGACCACTTCACCGGATGCGAAGGTGATGTTATTCCAGGCATCGCAGGCGAAAAGCGAACCGACCATTGACATCGCGACGGCCGCGGCGATGGAAAAACCTGCCAGGGGGATCACTTCTCCGGTTGCCTTGTCCAGCCGGGCCGCCTGCCAGAAATACTCCGAATTGGCATGCCATCCGTCAGAGTTGGCGATGAAAAACCCAATGAATATGAGGCCGAGGAGGATCAGCACCTTGGTCAAGGTGAAGCCGTTCTGGACATATTTGCCCGTCCTGATCCCACGAGTATTGATCCAGGTCAGCAAAATGATGCTTGAAACCGCCACCAGATGGACCGTTGTGATCTTCAAACCCAACAGGTTCAGGAGGACATGGCTTTCTCCCACCCAGGGAATGAGCACCCCCATGAACTTGGCAAAAGCCATGGCAACAGCGGCAATGGTGCCCGTTTGAATTACCATGAACAGGGTCCAGCCGTAAAGAAAACCCGTGAGGGGATTATAGGCTTCGCGGAGAAAGATGTACTGTCCGCCGGCCTTGGGCATCATGGAAGCAAGCTCTCCATAGGTAAGCGCCGCGAAAACCGTCATCAATGCGGTTACCAGCCAGGCTATAAGAAGCCAGCCGGGAGCACCCAGCGTGCGCGACATATCAGCACTGACAATGAAAACTCCCGAGCCGATCATCGTACCCACGACGATTGCAGAGGAATCAACCAGATTGAGGCTTTTCTTGAAAGCCGTTCCGGAGCTCTTTTCCATACCGGGGAAGATTGTTTTTAGCAGTTTTAGGATTGACTGCTAAAAATAGCATTTCTCCGGTTTGTTGGTAATGCCCGACAGGTGGTTCTACAAACAAAAACGCAATCCGGCTGTAAAACCGGGGTACATGGAAACAACGGTATTCCCGACCTGCCAGCCCTCATGGTTTCCAAGAGTCGAAACCAGCACATTCCAGCTTGCACCGGCATAAAGGCCGATCCTGCCCGTCAGGTTATAGTTTGCCGAAACATTGAGCCGGTTCAGGATATTCAGACGGCTGGTGAACCAGGCGTCTTCGTTGATATGGTAAGAAACTCCTTCCAGGCTTAGATCCAGGCGCCTGGCAACAGGGACCAGCGTCCCGATCCCATAGCCCCAGCCCCACTTCATGCTGTCATCCTTCATCGCCGCTCCGACAGAGAGTATGTTATAGAACCGGGTGGTGCCCGTTTTAAAACTGATCTCCCCGTAAAGGGTTTCGTTCCCTCCGATCTGGATCACTTTATATCCGTTCCGGACAAAACTTAACAGCCCGATCGGAATGCCTTTTTCAACCGTGTCAGCCACATTGACCACACCGACCTGCAGCCCGCGGAGTTTCCTGGCGTAATTGAAAAATCCTGCTGCCTGCACCCCCGTTTGATTGCCGGTTGTCACGTTGGCAAACCCGGCAGCCTGCACACCCCGGGTGTCGCCAACGGTAATGTTGACAAAGCCCGCACCCTGAACTCCCGATACATCCCCGGTACTGACATTGACGAATCCGCTTGCCTGACCGTATGAGGCCCCACGGGCATAATTCGCAAAACCCGATCCCTGGAACCCGTCCACAACACCCAGTGCCACATTGGCAAAGCCGGATATTTGCACCCCGTTGACCCTGAGCCTGTTGAAGTTCCAGAAACCGGCAATTTCGAGACCATTGGCCATACCGAAAGTATTATTGCAGAATCCCGCAACCTGGACACCATTCATGTCCTCCTTCAATGCATTCGCAAAACCGGCGATCTCCACTCCCTTCAGGCCGCCGGAATAGCCGGCGAAAACATTGACCGAAAACCGGTTGGTCGTGTTCCATGATTCGAAACCGTTCGTGCCAAGCGGAGTGACGAAACTCAGGTGGAAAGGGCTCACGCGGGTTGAATCCTGCGCCTCCAAAACACTCCCCGAAACAATCATGAGTACGGTGAGCATTCTTGCTATAGAAAAAACTTTTGGAGTCATTATAAGGATGTATTGTTAAAAACCGTGATTAACTTCTCCGCTGCCGGATATATGCACATCAACCTCAGGATTCCCGGAATAGTTGACATCACCGCTGCCGGAGATGACCACACGCAGGAATTCTTCAACGGTAAGCCATGCATTGCCTGATCCGGATATCCTGACATCGGCATTCTTGCTGACCAGGTCGTTTCCATTCATGCTGCCTGAACCGGAGATCACAAGCCCAAACTTGCCCGTCAGGCCGCTCAGCCTCAGGTCTCCCGATCCCGAAACAGCAGCATCCAGGGAATTTGATTCTGTGTCAAGATCAATGCTTCCGGAACCCGAAATGGCCAGATTCAACTGATCGAGACCGGTAAAAGAGGTCAAACCGACAATATCGCCGGAACCGCTGACTCCTGCCTTCGTGAGGGTCGGGATGGTAATATAGATCTTCACGGGTTTGGAATATCCCACCCATTGATAATAGCGGATTGTCCAGATCCCGTCATAAACACGATCCAGGTCAATATTGTCAATGATGTTCTGCTGAGCCTTGATGACCACTTCCTGCTGGTCTCCCTGGGTCAGATAAATATCAGCGGCAATGCCCGAAACAAATCCGTTAAAATCGTCAAGAATGACCGTTTCCTCCACAATCTCCCCCTGCCCGTTGATCCCGATCAGGTAATCATGGCAGCAAGAGACAAGAATCATCGGAAGGACCGCACACAGGGCGATCGTCCATTTCCATTTTTTAGTTTTCATGATTTTCTTCATTTGATTTGAGTTTTTTACATCGAGTCATTTCACAAGGATGACAGGCATCCCGGTAAATACCCCTATCGGAATGAAAAAAAAGGATGGGAAAAAAGAAAACTATAACCTGATGCCCGCTGTTGCCCCTATCCAGATGAATACAGGAAGGGGACCAAGGGACTGGGTTGACACAGGTATTGAGAACATCACCGGAATGGCCGACAGGTCGGAAATTTCAGCATCCAAAGATGCAAAAGCATTCAGGGTGGGTCCGATGACCAGTTTCAGGTATTTTGCCAGCTCGATATCCAGGGTGGGTGAAAACCGCAACATTGAACCTTTGGGTTTAATCAACAACTCCATGTCCGAGACATAGTTTGCGGTCAGATCCATGCTAAGGGTCAGCCTTTTAGCCATCCGGAATTGAGTACCCAACCCATATCCAACGGATAACCAATCAAATTGATAACCGGCCGACAGGATGTTGTACAAGTGCCGGGTACCGGTCTTGAAGCTCAAGTTGAGAGGAAACAGCTCATTGGCCGTAAGCTCAACGGTGTGATATCCCTTGACGACAAAACTGAGAAGCCCTACCGGAACTCCGGCACTGACCGTATCGGCCACATTGAAAACGGATAGCTGAAGGCCGCGCAATTCGCTGGCATAATTTATAAAACCAGATACCTGGGCTCCCTTGCAGGTTCCCGATGCAATATTCGCAAATCCGGCAGCCTGAAGTCCGCCCAGGTTCTTACAGTAATTGGCGAATCCGCTGAGCTGTGCCACGCTCACGTCCCTGATCGCCGTATTGGCAAAACCGGATGCCTGGATCCCGTCCATGTCATGACTGGAGAAATTGCTGAATCCGGATATCTGGGCTCCGTAGATGGGACCCCGCAGGACATTGCTGAAACCTGCGAGCTGAACTCCCCTGATCGTGTCTGTGACAACATTGCTGAACCCGGTCGCCTGGAGGCCGGTGAAAGAGCCGGCATCCACATTGAAAAACCCCGAAAACTGCGCACCCTTGCTGTCCCTGCCGACAATATTTCCGAAACCGGCCACCTGGACCCCGTGCATTTCATTCCGGAGCACATTAAGAAAACCGCCCAGTTCCAAGCCCCGCAAACCTCCGGCATAACCGGCAAATATATTAAGTGAAAACCGGTTGGTGATCAAGCCCGAAACAAAACGGTTGCTTCCGACAAAGGGAAGGAACGACAACTGAACCCACCTTTGCTCGATGACCTGGATGTTATCAGCCGTGACCCGGGTCTTTGAAGGCACCAGCGCCATCACTATCCTTCGCTCGTTAATGCTGGCCCGGGGTGGCGGAGATAGATGAATTTCAGACATTTCCCTGTCAACGGGCTGAAGGGAGACGGAAAGAGAAGTTTGTTCTTTTGGTTTTACAATGATCAGCGTATCGACATACCCTGTCTTGCTGTAGCTCAAAACCTGTTTTTCCCGTTCACCGGGAACGGTGAGCGAATAGTATCCCTCGGAATTGGTCGCCGAAACCAACATACCCTCGACCTCATAGATGCTTGCCGATGAAATGATCTCACCGGTTTGCGCATCATATATATAACCGGTTATGGTGTACTCCCTTTTTTCCTCGCCACGTGCGACTCGCCGGTCCGGGCCGGCATTCAAAAGAATGACATGGTTTCCGAGGACCTTATATCGGATACCGGGGCCAACCAGATCCTTAAGAACCTGGCTGACCGGCTGACCGGATGCGTGGATCGAAACCAGGCTGTCCCCCGGAAGGATCTCGGAATTATAAGCAAACTGGAAGCCGCCCGATTCCCCTATTTTAGGAAGGGCATTTTTTAACCTGACCTGATCCAGATCGATCGTGATTCTTTTCTCCAGATGATTTATCTGGGCAACCAGCCGGGGTCCAAAACCGGTCAGGATAATGATGGCCATTATCTGGCAGATTCTACTCGCTTTCATGACCGCATCCTTTTCCGTTAAAGATGAATTTCTCTTTGTCCCTGCTCAGTTTCAGGTCGAATGAGGCAGCCACGACCTCCAGAATCTGGTCGATGGACTCATCGGTGAATGTGGCAGAGAGCAGGCAGTTTAAGACCGCCTGATCTTTGACCTCAATAATGGCGCTGTAGTGTTTCTTCAGCAGGTCGAACACCAGTGAAAGCCTGGTTTCCAGGAATATCAGCTTTTTATTGGCCCAGAACAATTCATCAGGTATGATATCACCGGCTCTTCTGATCTCCCTCGTGCCCCACCTGATCACACCCCGTTCTCCGGATTTGAGCACGATTTTCAGGGATTGTCCGGTCAGGCTATCCACTTCAGACAGTTCAACCAGCCCTCTCTCGACATAGACTTCAAGATCGGAATCAGGATAAGCCTTCACATGGAATAAGGTCCCCAAAACCCTGATCTGCCCCAATCCGGCCTTAATAATAAAGGGTTTCCCGGTATCGGGATTAACTTCAAAGAAAGCTTCTCCTGTAAGTTCAACCGTCCGGTTTGTCAGTGCGAATTTCCTGGAAATATCAAGCCTGGTATTCGAGTTCAGGACAACAGTGGATCCGTCCGGAAGGGTATCCTGCAGCACTTCGGCCGAGCTTGCCAGGATTACGGGGCCTGAATCCTGCCTGTTTTGGAGAAAACGAATGAACACCACGGACAATACCCCCAGTATCAATACTGCTGCTGCCACCGTTATCAAGCGGAATGCGCGGGTTTGAAGGCTGATCTTCCTTCCGCGGTCACCGGCAGTTCCCATTTCTTCTTGCTCAATTCTTGCAACCATTTTAAGCCAGGCTTCCCCCGCATCAAATTGCACCGTAGCCGGATCGATCCGTCCCGTGGAAGTCCAGGCTTTTTCCAGACCGTCAAAATAGGCCCGGTTCTCCGCGGATGAATTCAGCCAGGATTCCACCTTTTGACGGCCTTCCTGTGAAATCTCGCCCAGGAGATAAAGCACAAGCAGTTTCTGATCGATATTGACCTGATCTTTTTTCATTTCACGTCCATTGATATGACAGTCTTAAACTGCCATTCACTAACCACCCCTGGATATTTCCTATTCATCCCTGAATAATCCCTTAAAAATGACAAGTATCAACGGCAGATACTGCACCAGCCTTTCCCTCAGGAACCGAAGAGCCTGGTACATTTGATTCTCCACGGTTTTTACCGAAATATTCAGATGTTCGGCAATTTCACGGTACTTCAGCCCATCGAACCGGCTCAGGATGAATATCTTTCGACGTTCTGCCGGCAGCTGGCCGATCGTTTCCCTTATTCTTTGCTCGAGTTCAGAGACCATCATTTCGTCGATGGGCTCTTGTTCCCTCCTCCTGATCTCTTCCTCGTTGGCCTGCTTATAAGTTTCCCTGACTGAAACGTTCCCGATCACGTTCATGCAGCCGTTGCGTACAGCCCTGAAGAGATAGGATCGGATGTTTGTTGTGACGGTCAGTTCACCGCGGTTTTTCCAAAGCTTGAAAAAGACATCCTGCACCACATCTTCGGATGCGTCCGGATCATTCAGGAAAAGGTTGGCATAGGCGCATAACCGGCTGTAATACAACCTGAACAGCTTTTCAAAACCGGCTATATCGGATATTGCTGGGGTTTGACCCCCTATTGTCACATCAGGCTCCAAGGAATCGGCTTAGGTTGATCAGGAAACCAAAGGTAATGAAAAGAGAAGGCACAAGGCAAAAGGCACAAGGCAAAAGGCACAAGGAAAGGAAAAAGGAAAAAGGAAAAAGGAAAAAGTAATTTATGACTAACCCCAGACTTCAGTCTGGGGGCTTTCAAGTCACGAATCACGAGTCACGAGTCACGAGTCACGAATCACGATTCACGAGTCACCGATACTTCCCATACTCCTCGACGGTGTCAAACATCGCCAGCACATTCTCCAGCGGGGTTTCGGGGAGGATAAAATCGTGTGAGGCGCCGGCAATGAATCCACCTCCGGGTTTCATGATCTCAAGTGTTTTGCGGGTTTCCTGCCTGACGAATTCGGGTGTTCCCTGGATCAGGGCAAATTGCGAATCGATACATCCGTTGAACAGCAGTTTGTCACCGAAATCCCTTTTAAGGCCACGAAGATCCATTCCGTAACAGGAGGGCTGGATGGCATGTACCCCGTCAATCCCGGTTTCAATGATCTTCGGCATGAGCTCCCGGAATCCGCCGCAGCAGTGCAACAACACTTTGCAGCCGTATGCATGGCCCAGGTCGGCCATCTTCCTGAACCGGTTGAACAGGTATTCGCCGAACAGGTCGGTCCCGATCAGCGATCCTTTGTTGCTGCCCAGGTCGTTCCCGATAAAGAAAATGTCGATCAGGTCACCCACCTCCGCGAAAATGCGCTCATTGACGGCGTAATAATAGTTGAATACCCGATCGTAAACGGCATGGGCCCATTCCGGCTCGGTGTACATCCGGATAAAAAGGTTTTCCATTCCCACCAGGTCGGCCACATCGTGCCAGAAAGGGGACCAGTCACCACCCAGGATGGCATAGTTACCGAACCATTCTGGAGACGGGAGACCGGAGACCAGAGACGGGAGACCGGAGACGGGAGGTTTGAGGCGGGAGAGGTCAACACGGTTCGGATCAGGCCAGGGGAATTCACCGATCTCCTCAATGGTGGCATCGGCCAGAGGATGGCTGAGTGCCATGCCGTAGCCAACTCCCGCCCGTTCGATCCCGAACGGTGCCTCTTCCTTCCCGCTGGTTCCGATATAGGGGGCGGTGATCCTGCGGAAATCATCGCCAAACCGGATCCTGAGGCCTTCATCATCCAGGCTGAGAACCTTTTTTGCATGGTCCCAGAATTGCGGCGACGAACCGCACCAGCGGGGTACTTTATCGGGCTCCCGGTGATCAAAGGTCGTCAATACCCTTTCCCTGGAATTCATGTCATACCGGATTGAAGCCGAAAGGTATTCAATTTAGGCCGGATGTGTATCTTTGGACAATTCTATCAGGCCATGAAAAAAACCATTTTTCTCTTCAGCTTGTTCCTCTCTTCAGTTGTTCTTCCTCTCTCCGCACAGCACAGATTCGGTGTAAAAGCTATCGCGATATTACGCCTGGAGGGAGGGATCGGGTATACTTTTTTTACGGGTCCCGATGCTGCCGGATTTGCCACGACGGTCAAAGGGTTTGGATCCGGGCTTGGGGAAGAGCTGAACCTGCGCCAATCCATCGAGCCGCTCCTGATCGGGACAGACAAAATCAACCTGACCATCGGGATCGGCAACAGCATCAACAAATACCGGTTCGCTGACAACCTGGTTCCTTCCCTCTCGGACGCGGGCATTGTTTCTTTTTCTCCCGATCCGGATACCACCCATTATTATCAGAATACTTTCTTCGGATATACCAAGACTAAACTCGTGACTTCAACTCTTTATGTGCCTTTTAATCTGAATATTATCCCCCATGAAGAGTGGCAGTTCACCGTGGGTGGTTTTATCGACTGGCTCTTCTTCGCCAAATACAAAATGAAATATCTGTTTCACGGCCTGCAGGTAAAGGAGCTGGTCAAGCCCGGAGAAATGCTGACTTTGCCCTTTAACCGTTACCGTTTCGGAATCCATGCCGGGATCTATTATAAGAAACTGGGGCTTGGGGCGGCCGGAACCTGGTATGTCACTCCCACCTTTAAGGCCGGTTTGGGACCGCAGGTGCACGAATGCAGGGTGACGGTGCAGTATGATATTCTCGACCTGGCGAATCTTAAATAAAGGAAAAGGGAAAAAGGAAAAAGGAAAAAGTATTTACGAATCACGAATCACGAATCACGAATCACCAGTCACCAGTCACCAGTCACTAATATCTTCCAGCACTTCATCAACCCCCGCGGCACGTGGTAACAGCCATTCCAGTTGCTTAACCGGGTAACCCTTTACGTCCATGAAATAGTATATCCCATCGTATTCCGGATCCCAGCCGAAATCAAGAATCCGGAGGGTTATTTCGACAGCCTTCTCGATCAGTTTACGATCTCCGTTCCGGACGGCCACATCCATGGTTCCGGTCGGGTGAATGTGTCATCCGGAACGGGATCACCCGTTCAAGCAGTTCGTTTCGATAGAGCTCAGCATACTGGTTCCTGTCGAACTTTGACATAAAGAGGTTGTTAACGCTCAAATATTTGCAAATCGTGTCAGGCCGAAGCTTCCGGGCCGATTTTGGAATTTCGTTGAAAAGCCTTACATTTGCATCCTCGTAAACGCTTCATTAGCTCAGTCGGTTAGAGTCCCGACTTGTCGGGATTAATCAGAGGGAGCACGAGTTCTTACAATATTGCTTCATTAGCTCAGTCGGTTAGAGTCTCGTCTTGTCGGGATTAATCAGAGGGGGCACGAGTTCTTACAATATTGCTTCATTAGCTCAGTCGGTTAGAGTCCCGATCTATCGGGATTAATCAGGGGGAGCACGAGTTCTTACGATATTGCTTCATTAGCTCAATCGGTTAGAGCCCCGACTTGTCGGGATTAATCAGAGGGAGCACGAGTT
>Ga0208828_1000708_pt1 | contig 14269 bp, 12 predicted proteins | sample Kivu_160m_FD_185487 | JGI IMG/M metagenome (GOLD analysis project Ga0208828, IMG submission 185487) | Freshwater microbial communities from Lake Kivu, Western Province, Rwanda to study Microbial Dark Matter (Phase II) - Kivu_160m (SPAdes)... | ecosystem: Environmental > Aquatic > Freshwater >... | reverse complement strand
GAAGAAGGGGCGGGTCAAGCGCATGATCCAGGTCAGGGAGAGGAGGAGAGCGATTCGGCTGATCATCGCCAGGGCTAAACCGACAATCCGGGCTTTGTTCCTCTGAGCCTCCGGCAGCCGGCCGGCCAAAATGGAGATGAAGACGATGTTGTCGATGCCCAAGACGACCTCGAGGGCCGTCAGGGTCACGAGGGCGACAAGCGATTGAGGATCCAGCAGCCAGTCCATGATCATCTCCTTCCGTTGTTTTGCAACATTATACCCGAATTATCTGGTGGTATAATAAGGAGAGCAACATGATCCGCACGAGGATGGGCGCGAAGGATTCCCTCCGGCGTCGTCCACGGTCTACCATCGGGCTCGCCGCCGCCTTCTTCATCGGAGTTCTCTCCGGCCGCGCGGCCCTGGTTCCGAACGACCGGCCGCAGTTGACGGATATCCCCCGCCCCGAGGCGATCGAGGAGCAGCTCTTCGCCAAGCTCAACGAGGAGAGATCGGCGAGGAATCTTCCCCGGCTTCGCCTGTCCCCCGACCTCGTCCGCCTGGCCCGAGCCCAGAGCCGGGAGATGGCCGAAAGCGGGGTCCTGACGCACGCGTCGGCGGCCGGAAAATCGCTCAAGGAGAGGCTCGACGAGGCCGGCTTCCTCTACACGACGAGCGGGGAAAACGTCGCCCGGAGCGACTCCTTCCTTTCCGGCTTCATCCACGAATCCTTCATGAAAAGCTCCGCTCACAGGGACAACATCCTCGACCCAGGATTCGACGAGGCCGGGGTCGGCGTCGTCTCATCCAAGGATGCGGAGTATTTCGTCACGGTGGATTTTCTGAAAAGCCTGACGTCCAAGAGCGACGAGTACGTCCGCTTCCTCGTCCTCGGCCGGCTGAACGAAGTCCGGAAAGGCGTTTCCGCGCCGGACCTCGTCCTCATCCCCGAGGCCTCCGAGATCGCCGCTTCGTATGCCAAAGCCCGGGGCGGCGGCCGGGAGGTCAAAGCCAACCCCGAAGTGCTGGGAGCGGCCAGACTCCACTTCCTGATAGGACCGGACCTCGAAGAGATCGCCGCAAAGCTGGCCGGCCGGGCTTCGACGTCGGCGCCGGCGGGAGGCCTCGGCTCCTGGTTCGGCCGCTCGGAGGAGTACCCGGGAGGAGCCTATTGCGTCTGCGCCATCCTGCTTCAAGAGAATCCTTCCCTCGAGCTGCGCGGCGCCCAGATGGCGGAGGCCGTGCTGGAAAGCGCCAACGGCGCGAGACGCGCGCTGGGCCTCGCTCCTCTGGCCATGGATGAGGCGATGTCCAGACTCGCCGAAGACTTCTTGAAGAAAGCGAAGCCGAGGGTCGCGCCCCTGGGGACTTGGATCGCGGTTTATGAAGCCGTCGCCTTGTCCGTCTTTCCGGAGAGCGTCCGCGCGAAGCTCGAGGACAAGACCTACGGCAGGATCGGGCTCGCCGTCCTGCGGAGTCCGGAAAAGACCCTCGCGGCGGTCTACACGGTCGCCCTGATCCTCGCGGAATAGCGCCGCGGTCTCGGGCCGGAGCGCCTCGGGCGCAGGCCGTGTGAAGCCGCGTGAGACTTTGACAAATATAGGGAAAAAGCCTATAGAATATTTTCGGGCTTATCTCAAGAGGAAAGGAAAGCTCCCATGCGCTGGCAAGGAATGCGGAAGAGCGACAACGTCGAGGACCGCAGGGGGATCGGCGGCCGGCAGCTGGCGGTCGGTGGAGGATTGGGCGGCATCGTCATCGCCGTCCTGCTCCTCCTCCTGGGCGGCAATCCGGACGAGGTCATGCAATCCATCCAGACGGCGGGGCCGGAAGCGTCCGCGGGGGCGGGCCAGCCCCTCAGCGAGAGGGACAAGGCCATGGGCGATTTCGCGGCCGTGGTCCTGGCCGAAACCGAGGACGTCTGGAACGCGCAGTTCCAGCAGAGCGGGCGGACATACCGCGAGCCGAGGCTCGTTCTCTTCTCGGGACAGACCTCCTCGGCCTGCGGCTATGCCAGCGCGGTCTCGGGGCCGTTCTATTGCCCCGGCGACGAAAAAGTCTACCTCGACACGGACTTCTTCGACGAGATGCAGCGGCGCCTGGGGGCATCGGGCGATTTCGCCTGGGCTTACGTCATCGCCCACGAGGTCGGCCATCACGTCCAAAACCAGCTCGGCGTGATGGACGAAGTCATGAGCCAGCGCGGCCGCGTGGACGAGCGGCAGTTCAATCAACTGATGGTCCGGATGGAGCTGCAGGCCGATTTCCTGGCCGGCGTCTGGGCCCATCACGCTCAGAGAACGAAGAATATCCTCGAACAGGGCGACATCGAAGAGGCGATGAACGCCGCCTCGGCGGTCGGCGACGACAGGATCCAGAAACAGTCGCAGGGCTACATCGTCCCCGACGCGTTCACCCACGGCACGTCGGAGCAGCGCCTGCGCTGGTTCACCAAGGGATTCCAGACCGGCGACCTCCGCCAGGGCGACACGTTCAACGCCCGCGTGCTGTGACCGCCTGACGCGGCGGGCTCGGGGCGCTCCGAAGTCACGCCCGGCAGGCGAAAACGAGACAAATCGAGACGTATTTCCAGAGAGGACGCCGCACGTAAAAGCCGTGGTTCCGGCCGCGATTGACCTCCCCGAAGAATTCCACTCCCGAAAATCCCGCGGCGCCGAACGCCGACTCCCAGCGCCGCGGCGTCCAGGTCGAACAATGACTCCGGTCCAGGACGTTGCCGACGAGCGTCGCCGCCCGGCCGACTGGGCCGCCGTTGTTCGGAACCGAGCCGAAAAATAGACCGCCCGGCCTGAGCCCGGACCTGATTTTCGTCAAAGCCGCGGCCGGGTCCTTCAAATGCTCCAGGACGTTGAAGGCGACGATGACGTTGTAGGCGCCGGGCCGCAGGGTGTCCTTTTCTATGTCGCAGGGATAGACGCGTGAGCCCAGCCGGTTCCGGAGGGAACGGACGGCGTATTCCGAAATATCCGCGCCCTCGACATCGAAATAGCGCTCGGCCTGTTCGAGGAAGCCGCCCTGGGCGCAGCCAATCTCGAGAAGCCGGCCGGACGTCTCATAGCGGAGCACCTCCCGGATCCTCTTCCGGTTCCTCGGAGAATTTCGGATCTCGCGATAGGTCCGCTTCTCGAAGTATTTTTCGTCGTAGGCGTGCGCCATGGGCAACCGCCGGTCCGCCGCGCTTATTCTAGCCAAAGACTCCGCTCGTGTCCACGCCTGGGCCGGCCGGGCCGCCCCGTCCTTCAATCCCCGTCCGGCCGGTCGGGCGTCCAGGAGAGGATAAAACGATAGAGGACATGATTGCGCGTCCTCGGCCCCCAGCGCCCGCCCTCCTTTAGTTCATGGAAAGAATAGAACGCCTCGCGAGAGGCCAGCGGGCCGGGAGAAGGCGTCGCGACGAACGGGGACTGCCAATATTCGCCGAAGCGGCCTTGGAAGGCGATCCAGGACGGGCTCGATCCCTTGGGCAGGACGATCCCATTACGCTCTTCGGCCTCCCCCATGTTGTCCAGGACATCGTAGGGAAAATATTCGTCGCGGCCGGAGGGGTCGTAGTCCAGGTTGTCCGTCCAGCGCTCGAGCTGCGTCCCGAAGAAGGCCCGGACCTCCAAATCGTAAACAGGCTCATATCTGTTGTACGACCCGTGGGCGTTGGCCGCAAGCCAGATATGAAGATGGGTGTGGCGGGTGTCAAAGCCCTTCTTGAGCCCTTCGTAGGTCGTCCGGGGCGTCTCGCTCCACCAGCAGTCTTCGGCGGCCCGGACGAATCCACACTGATGGACATAGAAGTCGACGGACCTGGGGACGTACGCGCCTCCGCTCTCGACGAGCTCGATGGCAACGTGCTCCCAATCTCCTTCGTGCCAGACATGATTGGTCGATTCGGCCCGGTTGTCGTTCATCGTGAAGAAATACCAGTATTGGAGATAGAGCCTGCCGGCCTCGGGATAGAGATGGTAATAGAGCGGCCGGCGGCCTTCGGGCGCTCCGGCATGACAGCCGAAGGTCAGCGCGTCGTCGATGTCGATAAGCCACTCGTCGGGGTCGAGGTCGCTCCGCCGGAAGGAATCATAGTCCCAGCGAAAGGGGCAATAGACGGTCCCGATCCCATCGTCCCTCCGGATCGCGTCCATGCCCGTCTCCACGCCGGCCTTCCTCAGGTCCGCCGGCCGGCCGGCCGGAGCTGCGCTCAAGCGCCATTTCTTGCTTCGGGCGACGACCGCGAGAATCCGCGGCTTCTCCGGTTTGTCGAACGAAATACCGCCGCCGGCCCTCTTCCCCGGCATCGGAGGGTCGAAAATCGTTTCCCGCCGTTCCACGCGCAGGTCGGCCCGGCCGTCCAACAGAAGGTCGATGCTGTAAAGCCCCTTTTGCCGGTCCGCTCCGTGTTTGTGCAAGACCGGCCGGAATCGCTCCGCGATTTCGTTCTCGAAAGAGTCCGAAAGGCCGTCCAGGTCGTGGTCGGGAGCTTCCGGCGGATTTTTGCTCCGCACGACGAAGGCGGGCGGCTCGAAAACGGAAGTGCGGCATCCGGCGAAGGCGAAAACGCCGAGCCAGACGAGCAGGAGCAGGCAAAAACGACTCCCCGCCCTCCGCGCGCGGGTCAACGCCCTTCTTTGGAGCGATACCGTGACGTTCGGCTCCGTCTATTTCCCTTTTTCGAGCAGCTTCTTGAACGCCTCGTCGTCGGTCTTGAAATCGCGGGCGGCCTGTCCCACCCGGACGATCCGGATGCTCCGGATGGCGTCGCCCTTCTTCAGCTTGGCCAGAAGGTCCAGGCCGGCGATCGTCCTGCCGATCGCCGTGGATTTCGCGTCGAGCCCCGGATTCTTCTGGAGCGTGAGGTAAAACGCGTTCGGGCCCGAAAGGCCGAGAACGCCCGCCCCGTCGTGCTTGAGCGCCGGATTGGGCGTCAGGGCCAGACTGGGCACCGCCACGGATTTCTGGGTTTCGGAGACGATGACGCCCTTGACCAGCCCGGCCCCTACGTCGATCGTTCCGATCGGCGGGATCTCGGGCCGCGGCTGTCCCGGCGCGCCGGCGCCCCGCACGCCGGCGGGCGGTCCGGCCGGCCCGGGCCCCATCGGGCCCATTCCCCGCTGTCCGCCGGCGGGCGTCTTGCCTTCGACGATGCGGATGAAATTCGCGGTCTGGAGGGGGGCGCTGAGATAATCGAGAGTGGTCATGAATTGCATCTGCGCGTCGGACGGCCCCACGGCGAACGTCGCGTACAGCCCGTCGGGGAGGTAGACGCCCTCGCGCGGAAGCGCCCGATCGAGGTTGGCCGCGCCGTAGGCGACGACCGCGGTGACCAGCGCGGAATTCTGCTGGTGCTCGGTGTAGGGCACGAGTTCGCTGTACAGGTCATAGAGGGTGTGCCAGGCGTGTTGGTAGGGGTAATTGGACTGCGTCCGGAAGTTCAGGGTGGGGATGCCGACCATCTCGAACGACGACGAATCCGTGCCGCCCGGGCTCGTCGCGTGGGCCCGGGGCAGTCCCCGCTCGAGGCGGAACGGCCACTTCGCGTTGAGGTTCGCGAGGGGCGCGGTGATCTTCTGGAAATCCGCGTACCAAGTTTCCGGGACCACCGCGCCGTTGATGGCGCTGGGACTGCCGTCGCGGTTGATCATCATGAAGACCTTGGACTGAATGTCGGGCCGCTTCTTAAGCCACATCTGCGAGCCGATGAGGCCGCTTTCCTCGGCGGCGAAGAGGATGACGATGATCGAGCGCTTCGGATGGCCGCCGGCGGCCTTGATGAGGCGGATGGCCTCCATGGCCGGGGCGAAGCCCGAGCCGTCGTCGACGGCCCCGGTCGCGCCGCTGAAGCAGTCGAAATGGCCGCCGACGACGATGTACTCATCGGGGTATGTCGATCCCCTGAGCATCGCCACGACGTTGTGGTACTTGACCGGCCCCATCTTGAACCAGTTCCGGATGTCGAACTCGAGCTCGACCTTCTCCCCTTTCTCGACCAGGGCCTTGATCTCGTTGTACTGGGGCTCGGCCAGCTTGATGTCGGGGAGCTGCGGCAGCCTGTCCCAGGATTCGGCATAGCCGTCCATGATCCGGAACGGCTCCGTTTTCGACATCTGGATGGTGCCCAGGGCGCCTGCATCGACCATCAGCCGCGTCAGCGGAGGGATGAGCTTGGTGTCGGCGTACTCCGAAGTGAGGCGGCGGCCGTCGCGGGCAAAGCCGCTGTTCTCCCCCGCGATCAAGACCCAGGCGCCCTTGTAGGCGGCCTTGTTGGCGTTGACCTCGGCGATCGCCGTTTCGACGGCGGCCCGCTTCTTCTCGAAGTTCTCGGGAGTCGCGCCGCGGCCCGGGATCGAGAAGGGATCGGCTTTCAGGATGACGACGGGACCGCGCTGAACGCCCTTGGTTCCGGCCGTGAAGCTCGGCGTCCCGAAATAGAGCGCCTTTTCGGCCGGCTTGAGCATCTTGCCGAACCACGGCCCGCGGTTGAATCCGACGGGAACCTCTCCGGCCTCGTCGAGCTCGGCCTCGAAGCCCCACTGTTTGAACTGCCAGACCGCCCATTCGGCCGCATCATTGTAGGCGTTCGTGCCCGACTCGCGGCCGCCGAAGCGGTTGCTGGCATAGTCGTTCCAGGTCATGACCTGATTGTTGGCCGTCCCGATCTCGATGATCTTCTTGACGACGGGGTCATCCGGCGCCTTGGCGGGCGCCTGGAAGCTGGCGACGGCGGCCGCCAGAACGAATAGACAGGCCATCAAGACAAGCGCGCGTTTTTTCATCGGTCCTCCGATCCTCGGCATAGGCGAGAGCGGAATGATATTACCGGCCTCGAAGAATTGTCAAGGAAGAGGGAGTCCGTTTATCCTTAAGCCTGGACTTCAGGCGGGACGACCTTCTTCCCCCAGAACCTTTTAACGACCAGGACGATAACCCCGAGGGCGAGGACGAAGAGCAGGATGTCGGCCGCGACCAGGAGGTAGCTCTTCTCGATCCAGTACTGGCGGAAGAGGATCGCGAGCGACGCGAGCGTCGTCGCCATCATGAAGACGGCCGGGACGAGGGTGAACGTCGCCTTCCGGCGCCGGAGCATGAGCCAAGCGGAAATTGCGAGCAGGCTCAAGGCGGCCAGCATCTGGTTGGCCGTGCCGAAGATCGGCCAGAGAAGGGTGAAGGCGTTCGTCTTGGCCAGGATCCACATCAGGACGACCGACAATCCCGAGTTGAACCAGAAGTGGCGGAGGAGCTTCGGAACGCTCTTGAACAGGATCCGCCACAATTCCTCGAAGAGATAGCGGTTCAGCCGGACGGCGGCGTCGAGGGTCGTAACGACGAAGCCCTCGACGAGGAGGATGCCGAAGACCGTTCCGAGGGCCACGGGGATCCCCAGGCCGCGGTTGAAGAGCTGGCCGGCGGCGAGCGAGAATCCCAGGATCGGATTGGACTTGAGGCCGGGGTCGGTCGGCCAGACGATCGACTTGTAGTCGGCGAAGTTCAAGGCCCCTCCGATCGCGAGGAGGACGCAGACCGCGAGCAGCGACTCGAGGAGCATGGCGTTGAACCCGACCTTGCGGGCGTCGGTCTCCGCGCCGAGCTGCTTTCCGGTCGTCCCGCCCGCGACCAGGGCGTGGAACCCGGAGATGGCCCCGCAGGCGATCGTGCAGAACATCATCGGCCAGACGAAGCCGAGATGGGCCACGCCTTCGCCGAGGTTGAAGCTCGGGGCGGCGACCTTCATCCCGCTGAAGCCGGCGCTGAAGAGGGACAGGACGAGAAGAGCCACCCCGCCGTAGAGGATCTGGACGTTGATGAAATCGCGGGGCTGGAGGATCAGCCAGACCGGAGTGCCGGCGGCGAACAGGACGTAGATCGAGATAATGACCATCCATGTCGACGGGGCAAGGGTGACCGGATAGGCGATCCCGAGCAGGACCGAGACGACGCAGATGGCGGCGGCGATGAGATAGGCATAGAGCGTCTTCAGACGCTTTTTATAGATGAGCCAGCCGAGAAACGGCGAGCAGAGGGTGATGACGATGACGGACATCGAGGCGATGCCGCCGATGCGCCCGTAGGCGATGCCGTCCCGGACCACGGTCTTGAGGAACGTCTCGCCCTCTTTGACCCCGATCTTGGCCAGCGGCCAGAGCGACGTGAGCGAAATCGACGTCGCGCTCAGGAACGACGATGTGACGAGGACGATCATGACGATGGTGAAGGCGATGACGAGGTTGAAGCCCCGGGGTCCGAGCGTCTTGCGGGCCACCTCGGCCATGGATTTCCCGCCTTCGCGCATGCTGACAAAGAGGGTCGTGAAATCGTGGACGGCGCCGATGAAGATGGCCCCGAAGACGACCCACAGCCAGGCCGGGACGAATCCGTAGAGGATGGCCAAGGTCGGCCCGAGGATGGGGCCCGCCCCGGCGATGGCCGAGAAGTGGTGAGCGAAGACGACGTAGGTTCTGGTCGGGACGTAATCGCGGCCGTCGTTATACTTGACCGCCGGCGTCTGGACGGCTTTATCCTCGCCCAGCCAGCGGGCGATCGCCCGTCCGTAGAAGCGGGACGCGAGCAGGAATGCGACGGCGGCGATGCCGAGAATGATCAGGACGTTCATGGCGGCCCTCCGTATAAGGGACCTACTATAGTCCGGCGGGTGCGAAAATTCAACAGGCGGCGCCCGCGGGGGAGCGAAGGTTGACTTCCAGCGGTGCGGGCGATATCATCGGCTTTCTTCGAGCATCACAAGGAGGAACGACCATGGCCCAGCTCCTGGCTTACTGCGGCCTCGACTGCGGAGAGTGCGAAGCCTATATCGCGACACAAAATAACGACCAGGCCGGACTCGAAGCGGCGGCCAAGAAATGGTCCGAACAGTTCGGCGGCAAAAACCTCGGCGCGGACATGTGCGTCTGCGACGGCTGCTCGACGGGGCCGAGATACAGCTCGGCCCACGCTGTAACATGCGGGATTCGTGTCTGTGCTTCCAAGCGGGGCGTCGTAACCTGCGCCCACTGCCCGGACTATGGCTGCGACATCCTCAAGCAGTTTTTCGCCTTCGCCCCAGTCCTCAAGGAGAAGCTGGAAGCGATCCGGAAAGAGATCGGGAAGTAGCCGCCGCGGAGAACGTCAGCCCTTTCCCCCCGCCGAGGTTTTTTCGCCCTCTTTAACTTGCGTCCGGCAGAGGATCGTATCCCACAGCTCGGCGCCTTTAATCCCCAGCTTCTTGGGCTCGAAACAGTATCCCTTTCCTATTTTACGCTGGGCTTCGTAATCCTTGAGCGTGGCCAACCCGACCTTGGTCAGCAATAAGATAGCGATGATGTTGAGCCAGGCCATGAGGCCCACCCCGATGTCGCCGAGGCCCCAGGCCAGGCTCGTCGTACGGATGGCGCCGTAAAACGTCATGGCCAGGAGGAAGATGCGGGCAACGGGGATCATGACGTTGCTCTTCTTCTTGAAGAGATACGCCACGTTCGACTCGGTGTAGAAGGCGTAGGCCATGAGCGTCGTGAAGGCGAAGAAGAAGAGCGCTATGGCGACGAAATACCCCCCGAAGCCGGGAATCAGCGAATTGATGCCCGATTGCGTCCAGATCGGGCTGGCCTCGACGCCGGGCAGGTTGTTGACGATGTAGCCGCCCTTGCCGTCGGCGACGTTGTAGCTCCCGGTGAGCAGGATCATGAAGCCCGTCGCGCTGCAGACGAAGAGCGTGTCGACGTAGACCGAAAAAGCCTGGACGAGCCCCTGCTGAGCGGGATGGGCGACCTCGGCCGCGGCAGCGGCCTGGGCTCCCGTGCCCTGCCCGGCTTCGTTTGAGAAGATGCCCCTCTTCACGCCCATGGCGATGGCCGACCCGACGATCCCGCCGAACGTGGCGTTCAAGCTGAGCGCCGAGCTGACGACGAGGGCGAACATTCCCGGGAGGCGGTGGATATCGAGGATGATGATAATGATGGCCATCACAACATAGCCGATGGCCATGAACGGGACCATGAGCTCGGCGGCCACGCCGATGCGCTTGACTCCGCCGAAGATGATCAGGGCCAGGGCAGCCGTCACGATGATGCCCGAAATCGTGGGGGTCACCGACGTGAAGACGTTCTGGAAGGCGACGGCGATGCTGTTGGCCTGGATCCCCGGCAGGAGGATGCCGCACGACAGGATGGTGATGAGGGCGAAAATGACGGCGTACCACTTCTGGCCCAGGCCTTTTTCGATGTAGTAGGCCGGCCCGCCGCGGTAGACGCCGCCGATCTCTTCCTTCCAGACCTGGGCCAGGGCCGATTCGATATAGGCCGAGCCGGCCCCGAGGAAGGCGATCATCCACATCCAGAACAGCGCCCCAGGGCCGCCGATGCTGATGGCCGTGGCTACGCCGGCGATGTTCCCCGTCCCGACCCGGCCGCCGAGGGCCATGGCGAATCCCTGGAAGGAGGACACGCCCCGCTTCGAGGAATGGCCCTTGAAGAGCTGGCCGACCATGTCTTTGATCAGGCGGACCTGGAGGAAGCGGGTCCGGATGGAGAAATAAATTCCGGTGCCCAGGCACAAAACGACCAGCGGAGCGCTCCAGACGTATCCTACGATCTTATCGACGATGGCCTGCAAGTCCATTCCAACCTCCTGAGGACGGATGCAAATACACGGGGCGGTCCGGCGACGGGGCCCGTTTTATTGCCGGTGAATGGACATACTAAAGGGAACCGAAAGGCGCGTCAACCGTTTTGTTCGATAGAAAACGATTTTCCCTCCCCGCGTTTTACTTGACCGTCCTGTAGTCGATAATCTCGATCGTCTTGGCGTTGAGGGCCGTCGCCGTGGACTGGTGGACGCCGATGCGGATGTGCCCCGAATCGCAGTAGTCGTTCTCGCGCCGCGTCGTGTCGAGCGGGATCCAGCCGGCCGCGCCCATGTAGACTTCGTTCCAGCCGTGCTGGCCGAACACGCCCCCGCCCGACGTCGCGTACAGGCAGCCCCAGACGAGCCGGGCGGGGATCCCGACGGCCCGGCAGAAGGCGGCCGTCAGATTCCCGTAGCCGCCGCATTCGCCGCTCCGGGTGTCGTAGACACCCTTGGCCGTGCCGCCGCCGGGGATCGCGCCCTTGATGTTGGCGGACACCCACTGGGCGATGCGCCGGGCCGCCTCCCAGGAGTCCTTGGAGCCCTTCGTGATCTCGCGAGCTTTTTCGACCAGGACGGGATCGGCCGATTGGATAAGATCGGACGGCTCAAGGAACGGCTTCAAGGCCGGATCGCGGCTGAAGTCGGGCGGAAACGGCGGCGCCTGCGCGCCGTCAAAGCGCCGGTGCTCGATCTCGAACTCGCCTTCGATGAGATTGTCCTTGACGGTCCCGGTGAACCGCTGTCCGGGAACGTTGAGCGACTCGGGCGTGACCCATAAGCCGGTGGGGACAATGACGGCCCGGACTTTCATATAGGAAATATCGTCGGGATTCGGGATCGTCTTGTTAGCCCTGACAGAGAGGGTCGGATCCAGGGTGGCCGTCTGCATCACCTGTGTGACCGAGGCATCGGCCAGGTACACCAGCCGGTTCGGCATCTGCGTCTGGACTTGAATCCCCGTCGCCGGATCCAGCCAAGCCCTGTATTTCAATCCGTTCGTGCGGTTCAGGCAGTCGAGGACGATGGTTTCGTAACTCCGACCCGCCTTGGTGATCGTCTCGACGCCGGCCTTCGTATAGACGACCTCCTGAGCCTTGGCGTCGCGGCCGTTGAAGATCTTGTAGCTTTTCGTTTCGAGCATGCGCTGGACGAAATCCTCCACGAGATGCGGATAGTGGAAGGTGTTTTCGAGAAGGACGTCCGGCGGCAGGTCCACGGCCTCTTCCTTCTCCATGCCCGTCCCGGAGACATAGACCCGACCGCCTTCGATGCGCATCTTGGAGAACACCTTCTGTCCTCCCTGCTCGATAAGGCTGTCGTGGTAGGTGTACCGGCCGGTCGCCGGGTCGAGATGATAGGTCAGTATGAGCCGGCCTTCGACCACCTGCCCCATGGCCCGAACCCGGGTCGCGACCGTGTGTTCGAGGAGGATGAGCATTCGGCCGTTCTCGACGAGCGGCGAGGTCGTGAACTTCGCATAGCCGCAGAGGGTGCCGTTGATCTCGTAGGCATAGTAGTGATCCCCCGCCGGCGGCGTCTTGACGCTCTGAGCCGCGAACGCCGGCGCCAGCAGAAGAACAAAGAGACCCACACATATCATCGCTTTCATGGGAAACCTCCTTCCGGCGCGCGGCCGGAATAAGAACTTAAAATATCTCTAAGTTTCGCTCCGTGTCTTGATCCTGATCGCAATGCGCATCAGCCCGTAAAAGGCAGCCAGCGCAGCCGCAAACAGGAGAACGTGATAAAACCATGGCGCCTCGGCCAGCCACTCGGGAGTGATCTCCCAGATACCGCCGCCCCTGACCCTGCGTTTGACGTCGACGAACCACGTCGAGAGGATGCCGGTCACCACAAAAGCCATCACCGCCGCGGTCAGGACGGTTTGGCCGAATCGCCAGGAGACGATGAGCCAGCCGCCGGCAAGCACGAGCGCTGTAGCGCAGGCCAGGCTCGTCAAGGCCATGTAGCCGGCATATTGGGGGGTCGAACCCCATGCCGCCCGGATGAACAGCGACACGACCAGCCAGTAGACGATCGCGAATCCGAGGGCCAAGCCGAATTTCGTCCGGACGATCCGGCGATCGGTCACGGGCAGCATCCGCAGGAAGGCGTACGACTCCTGCCTCTCGCTCCACAGGACCGAACTGCTCAGCCAGACCGGAATCCAGAGGGCCATCACGGCAAGCACGGATCGATTTCTCGGCTCGGCGAGCATGTAAAGCGGGGGGATGACAAACGTGCAGAGATGGGAGATGTAGAAAAAGGAGCTTTTTCGGAGGATGGCGCTCATCTCAATCTCCTTGATGCATCGCGATCAGGACGTCGTCGAGCCGGGCGTTCTCGACTTTGACCTCTCCGCGAGCGATGCTGGGCTCGAGCGCGGCTCGGAGGGCGGCGAAATCCCGGACGAGGCCGGAACTCGAGAAGGGCTGCCTGCGGACGTCGGTCATTTGGGCGACGACGTCCGGTGGGAGGGCGCCTTCCTTATAGTGGATCCGTTTCCAGCGGGCCAGCAGCTCGTCCTTCTCCGCCTGATAGACGAGCTTCCCGTTGTCCAGGAAAATGACGTATTCGGCGATGTCCTCGAGGCCGTCAGTGATATGGGAGGCGACAATAAAGGTCTTCTCCTCCTTGGCGGCGAACGCCCGCAGGCGCTCGAGGATCGTCCGGCGGAGGATGACGTCCAATCCGGCCGTCGGCTCGTCCAGAATAAGCAGGTCCGCGCCGTGCGAGAGGGCCAGGGCGATCGAGAAGAGCGTCTTCTGGCCCCGGGACAAGCGCTTGAACGTCTTTTCCCGGCCGACCTTGAACTCGTCGAGCATCCGGTAGAACGCGCCGCCGTCCCAGCGCTCGTAGAACGAGGCGGCGAAGCGGGCGTTGTACTCGACCGAGCGCTCCAGGTAGAAACTCGGCTCCTGCGGCACGTAGCCGATTCGGTTCTTGATCTCCTTTTCCCGATCGTCGTAGCTGAGGCCGAAAACGCGGACCGTTCCTCCGCTCGCCGGGATCTGGCGGGCCAGCAGCTTCATCAGGGTCGTCTTCCCTGCCCCGGTCGGCCCGAACACGCCGAAGACGCTGCCGGCGGGAACCTCGAGGGAAATGTCGTGCAGGGTGAAGCCGTGATAGCGCTTCGACAAGCCTTGGGCTTCCAGGATGGCGGCCATGTCATTCCTCCTCGATCTCGCGGATCAGGCGCACGACGTCGCCCGCGCCGATCCCGAACTTGGCCCCGGTGGCGAGAATGCCTTGCAACAGGGTTCGGAATTCGGCCAGCTTTTCCTCTTTCAAACGGTCCTTGTCGATATCGGCGACGAACGAGCCTAGGCCGGCGCGAGTGATGATGAAGCCCTCGCTCTCCAAATCCAGGTAGGCCCGCTTGACGGTGATGGCGCTCGTCTTGAGCGCGTCGGTCAGCTCACGGATGGACGGCAGCTTGTCCCCCGCCTTGAGGTCTCCGGAGGCGATGGCGTTCTTGATCTGGTCCGTGACCTGCTTGTACATCGGGTCGGGATTGCTGGGCGACAGGGCGATGAACAATTTCGTCTCCTACTTAGCATAATTAATATACACAGTATATCTATTATTGTCAAGCGATATATTAAAGAATTTTCTTATGTTGAAAAAGTCAATTAGTAGATGGATTAATATTCAGGTTACGGAC
>Ga0208828_1000705_pt1 | contig 14330 bp, 17 predicted proteins | sample Kivu_160m_FD_185487 | JGI IMG/M metagenome (GOLD analysis project Ga0208828, IMG submission 185487) | Freshwater microbial communities from Lake Kivu, Western Province, Rwanda to study Microbial Dark Matter (Phase II) - Kivu_160m (SPAdes)... | ecosystem: Environmental > Aquatic > Freshwater >... | reverse complement strand
TCTGCCATCGCGGCCCGCTTCCAGGGTCGGCACCCTGCACTACAACCGGCCCGTTTCCTCTCCAATACTTCGCCTCATCAACGTGACTTACCAAGACCCCCTTGTCCGGCAGAACTTCATCGAAACCGATCGGTCGCCTATTCTCCACTACGAAGTATGTTGTAGCATTGACATGGATCATGACTGATTGAATTCCTGAAGTTGGACGTTCGAGCGGGTCGAGAATCGTAACAGCCCCTTCGCCCGGGAGCAGTTCCACGATTCTGCTCGGGGGGATCCAGCCTAGTTTCGCCTTGCCCCATGCTCCGATCTGAGGCCTCTCGTCTGACCGCGACATCAAATCCCAAGGGCCAACATACACGGCTGCCTCACGCCAGTCTCGGGGGCCTGAGAAGGCAATCTCGTAGCTGTAGAGGTCGGGCAGAGAGAAGATGTGGCCAAGTTCGTGGGCGTATGTCCGCCAATCGTAGTTCTCTCTTTCACCGCTTCCCCGTGTGACAGTGATTCCATCGTCAGTGACTATCTGTAGGCAACAGGTTTCGGCGTATCCCCACACTGAGTCGCGCGGTCCGGCAACGAACACGTAATCATACTCCCGATAATCGACTTCGTCGTCCCACGCGTGTATCGCGTCAGCCAGGAATTCGGCAGTCCGGCCTTTCAGCCAGCCTGAGCCAGTTATGCTTGAGATGTCATAGTATGAGGAGGGTTTCTGGAGTAGCCTCCATTCAGGTGTGACTTCACCATTCACCGACACCAGATTGTATGAGACTTCAGTGTAGTACCTGTTCAATGTGGGGAAGACCTTCTCATACACCTCCTGAGGTGACTGAATGTGCCTGACATCAGAGAATTCGACAAGCAGCAGAATTACCGAATACGAGCCCGCTATGTCTGGCTGGAGTGTGGTCACCTTCACGTCGTCAAAGAGGGAGACTGCGCCCGCCTCGACCGCGAGGCCGATAATTCCAGACGACATCGATTGGCCCGAGAGGTCCTTTATTGTGATCCTTGGTTGGCCGTCGATGTATGCTTCGATCGTCGGGACGACGCCATACAGCTTGACCTTGACTTCATGCCACTGCTTCATATCAATTGAGAATCCCCAAGGAAATTCGCGGTAGAGCAACTCCTCACCGCCTGAGCGCCTCAACCAGAATTCAAAACGATCTTGTGCCAACGTTATTCTGTAGTAGTTGTCCGGATCTTGCCAGCGAACAAGGACAGTGTGGACAAGTCCTTCTAGGTTCTTCACGTTCACGCTGAAGACATAGTCGGTCCATGCGCTTTCTCCGGCCGAAATCATTCCAAGAATTTCGTCGGAGCTCCCCTGCAGTTCCTGATTCTCGACACTCCACGCTCCCGCTGAGGTGGAATTCCATTTCGATAGGCCTTGCGAGAAATCATCCTGAAACAACGCCTCGACGTCATTCCCAGTTCCTTGCAGTCTGGGGGTCGAATCCTCACATGTCACTGTCGCTATGGAAGTTGGTGTCAAGAGACAGAATATGACGAGCAAGACTAGAACGCGTTTCACGTGAGACATCCCAAGTTCTCGTTGGACGCGAGTGCGCTTAAGAGTCTAACCAAGAGGAGCGCGGGTGGAGCTTGCCCTAGCCATGAAGCAAAGAGATTTCTACCGACGACCTCTCCCTACTCGCTGGAAGGGTGCGGGAATGTGAGCGAGGACTCCCATGAAGAAACGTTGCTGAAGGAGCTTCTCAAGATTGAGAAGCACGAAGATCGAATGATAACGGCGATGGTTCACCTCACAGCTTCTAATGAGAAACTGAACGAACGCCTGACGGCCCTAACATGGGTCATGCTCGCATTGACTTGGATAACTTTCGTGATATCCGTTCCAAACACGCTAGCAACGATCTTCGGCATCCCAAAGGTGAACGAGATGCTCGGTTTGGGAGTGATGGTAGCGGCCCTAGTCATTTCCACGGCTACGGCACTTGTACTGGTGATAATGCCCGGTTCTACTCTTTCACTCTCAAGCATGAGGAAGAGAATGAAGAGCGGGCCAAGGAGGAGACAGTGACTATGCGAGCTTATCAGGCAAGGTCGGATTTCACCGGATCCATCTAATGGGTTGAGTGACTTGGGACTTGGGAGAGTTTTGGGATATCTTGTATCGGCAGTTCTCATATTCCTCGGAGTGATATTCCTCCTGGCATCAGCGTATGCCGCATCACGCCTCCTCGTGGGAATCATCCTGACCGTGGCAGGTCTTGGAATCGCTTGGCTGTCGTGGAAGTCAGGAGTGGCCCCGCCTTCAGTCAAGTATGAAATCCAAGCACCGGGAAGCCTCAAGGTTGATTCAATCAAATGCCCTAACTGTGGGGCAGGTCTGGATCCATCCAAGATGCAGGTGAAGCGAGGCGCTCCATCGATCAAGTGCCCGTATTGCGGGAACGAGTTCGAGATCTCAGAGGAACCCAAATGGTGAAGCCTCGGAGAGCACTCGCGGTTCTTCTAGCTCTCCTGTTCTTGACCCTAATCTTGGCCTGCGCTCCTCAGCATTGTGTCCAAGCAGCGGACATTCAATACCACCTTGAGAAGCAGTGGGTCAAGATCTGGATCAACATAGACGGCACAATCGACCTCCAATACACGATCCGCATCGTCTGTGATCAAGGTCTCATCACCTATGTTCTCGTGGGCCAGCCCGGCTGGGACTTCACGATTGGCGAAGCGTACGACTCAGACGGGCATGTCTTGACGACTGAGAACGCAAGCGATGGATCGGAGTACGGAGTCAAGGTCTACATGTTCGGGCCCTTGACTGACGGAGAGGCCGCAGAGTTCATAGTCACAACCAACGTAGGCCACGTGATCTACGCTGATGAGATGAACCTGGGCAACGCAGGATTCCAATTCACTCCGACTTGGTGGAGCGCCACAGTGGATGATCTCAGGATTCTAGTGGTGTTTCCTGCGGGGGCACTACAGGAACAGATCAAAGTCACGCCAGACTGGGACAACGCCTACACAGACACGAACGAAGGCGAGAGACTGGTCATCTACTGGGAGAGAAAGGACCTTGCTCCCGAGACGAAGTTCCAGGTCGGCGTCTCATTTCCCACGACCTACGTGGAGCACTACGAAACAGTCACGACATCCCAGGGATTCTTGGGACTGCCTGAGAACGTATGGTACTTCTTCGCAGCATTCGCGTTCATCGTGGTCGCAGTTGCAGCGGTGAAGCGCGTCGCTAGAAAGAATTACGTTGGCCCGAAGATGCTGATGGAGAGTCTAGGCATCAGGCGAGGACTCACAGCAGTAGAAGCGTCGTACCTGCTCGGAGTTCCGCCGGCCAAGGTCGTCGTGATGATGCTCTATGGGCTGCTCCAGAAACGTGTGTTATGGGTGAACGCAACTCAGCCAAGCCTGGATGTGCAGATATCGGAAGGATTCAAGGATCCCGCACGCTCTGCCGAAACGAGCCTCAGATACTACGAGCAAGACTTTCTGCACGCAGTCAAAGCCGATGGGACACTGGATGAGAAGCCCCTTGCTGATGCCTACATGCGAGTTCGATCGTCTGTTGAAGGGACACTGAAAGGATACTGCAGAGAAGACACGATCGCATTCTACAGGAAGACCGTCCAACAGGCATGGGACCAAGTCCAGAAGGGAGGCACGCCAGACCTTGCATCGAAGATGTACGATGAGAATCTGCTATGGCTCATGCTGGACGACAACTTCAGAAGCAAGACTGAGACTGCATTCAAGGGTTTCGATTTCCAACCACTGCCCTTCTGGTGGTGGTACTGGTACGGATACACTCAGTACCATCCGAACCCAGCCTACGACCCCGCCACCATAGGAAAAGCACAACCGCCCCCTACGATCCCCGGAGCAGAATTCGCAAACAACATCGCCACCTCGCTAGAGAAGACTGCCGGCAACTTCGTAGCGAGCATTGAAAAGTTCACGAACTCGATTCTGCCGGCCCCACCGCCGCCGAAAGGAATCTCCAGACAGCCAGTCCATCATGAGGCAAACTGTGCCTGTGCATGTGTTTCATGTGCATGCGTTTGCGCGTGTGTTTCCTGCGCATGTGCCTGCGCCGGCGGGGGAGTTGGATGATGGTAGAAGACACACGATCTGTCAGGCTGCTACGTTGGCTGAGACGATACGAAGTCCCCCCGGGACTGTACTACTACCGCGGCAGAGACGAGTTCAAGCGAATGGCGCTCCAACTACGTATCGAGCGCGACGGGAAAGGCGTTCTTGCGATCAACGCGAAGACAGTTCTCTATCTCAACGAGACTGCGGCGGCTCACGTCTATCATTTCATGCTCGGCATGCCAACCCACAAGGCAGTGCACCACATTCGAAGAATCTACCGGGTTAGCGAAGAGACTGCGACCAAGGATCACGAGAAACTGATCTACGCAATCAGTACACTCGCGCAGACCGAAGAGGTCTGTCCGATCTCATACCTTGGCGTTGAGAAGGTTGAACCTTTCACCCAGGAACTCTCCGCCCCAATAAGAATGGATCTAGCACTCACCTTCCGCTGCCAGAACGGCTGCCTTCACTGCTACGCCGGCGGACCACACGAGTCCGAGGAGATGAGCACTGAGAAGTGGAAGCATGTTCTGGACAAGATGAAGGAAATCGGTATCTTCATCGCGACATTCACAGGCGGTGAGCCCACTCTCCGTCAAGACTTGCCCAAACTGATCGCGCACGCACAGCAGATCGGTATCGTCACAGGCCTCGTGACAAATGGGCGCAACCTCAAGGACGAGGAATTCGTTGCGACCCTAGAGAAGGCAGGCCTGGACTTTGCACAAGTGACGCTCGAATCGAGCGACCCGGAAACCCACGACAAGATGACTGGATCCAGGGGAAGTTGGCAGGAAACCGTTGAGGGGATCAGGAACTTGATCCCAACGACGATCTACACAACAACAAACACTACATTGACCAAGATGAACGCGGCAGGTTTCATGGCGACACTCGACTTCCTGTACGGCATGGGCATCAGATCGTTTGGCTGCAATGGCCTGATCCACTCAGGCAAGGGATCCTCGTTCGCGGAAGAGAATGGCCTTAGGCCAGACCAACTGAAGACACTCCTGCTAGGAGTGCAGGAGAAAGCGTCGCACCTTGGCATGAGTTTCCTCTGGTACACGCCTACGCGATACTGCGAACTCAACCCGGTCAACCTGGGGCTGGGGGTGAAGAGCTGCACGGCGAGCGGCATGAACATGTGCATCGGCCCGTCCGGCGATGTCTACCCATGTCAGAGCTACTTCGAGAGTTTGGGCAAGTTTCTTGAGGCAGACTGGAAGACAATCTGGAACCATCCACTGTCTAGGCAACTGAGAGCGCACGAGTATGCCCCGGGAGACTGCGACAAATGCAGCGAGTTACCGATCTGCGGGGCTGGCTGCCCATTGGAAATGAGAGATCGAGTGTGAATGTATGAGCAAGGAGAATGATGCTGCTGAGAAAGAGCCGCCAGGTATGGTGGATATAGCTTCGCTTGACACGTACTCGCTGATGGGCCTATTCCTAGGATTGTTGGCCGAGAAGGCTTGGCAGACGATGGGCCTGAGAGCAAAACCGGGAACCGACAAGATTGAGACCGACTTCGACCAATCACGAGTCGCAATCGATACCGTGGGGTTCCTAACTGAGAAGCTTCAACCCCATCTGCCAGAGGAGCAGAGACGACATCTTGAGGGATTGGTCGCTGATCTGAAACTGAACTACGTGAGGCTCACGAAGAAGTGATCCGGGCCTGAGGCCTCGATCACGCACCGACTAGCCGCCTGTCACTCTTACGATCCGCCCATGAGCTCTCAAGCTACGTGTGATCGGTTTCAGCTGAAAGAAGTCATTTCGGGCAAAGAACCCAACCAGGCCGCAAGAGTAGCAGAGCGCTCCAATCTTTCGAGAGTGGGCGGATTCGAAGTAGACGGTGAGGTCGTTGGTTCCGCAGCCTGGGCACAAGTTGTGGATGCTCTTGTCGAAACTCGGGTCGGCCTTCCTCGATCTTGGGAGTTTCGGCCCGTGACCGGCTCCTTTCATCATGTCCTGTCCCTACGTATTCTGCATGGGTAGATTAGAAGTGGGTTTCAGACTAGTGCTTGACAAACCGCAAAGGTGTAGCCGCCGTCTTTGCCACGGGGAAAGATATCTCAGGAATGGTTTGGGCCCTCTCCAAGTGCATCTGCCCATATGCGTGCACCGGCGATTCGTCATTAGGTCAGGTCCTCGGCTTGGCAACTATGAAGGCTGCCAATCCAATGATCGCCGCTGACGACGTGACCACACTGTATTGGAAAGCCGCGCCCATGGAGACCTGATCCCACAGGATGCCGAATACGAGGTTCGCCACAAGAGAGCAAGTCCCAATCACAAGGTAGTAGACTCCGTACGCTGTGCCTTTGAATTCGCTTGAGACAAATGAAGGCACTAGCGCTCGTTGGAGAGTCTCGGAGATGCCGAGATACGAGCCGTAGATGAATGCTATGAGAAACGCTGACAGGGCGCCCTCGGTCGTCACCATTCCTGCAACGGACGATGCGGAGAAGATACAGAATCCCACAAGAAGGATCTTCTCGCGTCCAAATCTGTCGGCCAGCAGGCCCGAAGGCAAGCCTGCCACTACCGTGGCGACGTTCAGGGTCGCGTAGACGAGAGGGATCGTGCCCTCTTGGACACCCAATGCGCCGGCCTTGACGAGGATGAAAGAGAAGTTGTATGCGCCGAGCGCGAAGATACCCATCACAATCAGAAACAGCTTGAACTTCCTCGTCAGGATCGATCTTGCGTTCTTGAACACGCTCGCGGTTGTGCCCTTACCTCTTCTGTCCTGAACGAAGAAGGCGAGAACGACCAGCGCCAAGAACCCGGGAATGAATGACATCCAGAACAATCCCCGCGTCCCCAGAAATGGAAGTAGCAGGAACGCGAAGGTTGGCCCGAGGATGGCTCCGAGCTGATCGATGGATCTGTGCAGGCCAAAGGCTCTGCCGCTTTGGGCCTCCTTCACGGATTCGCTGATGAGTGCGTCCCGAGGTGAGGTTCGAACACCCTTTCCGAGTCTATCAGCGAGCCGCACCACGAGCACATCGGCCCAACTTGTCGCAAACGCGAACAGCGGCTTCGCGAATGTCGAGAAGCCGTAGCCGAGCAGGACGAGCGGCTTGCGCCGACCCAGTCGGTCCGAGATGACTCCTGAGAAGACGCGGAAGACGTAGTTGAGGAACTCTGCTGTGCCTTCCATCAGGCCGAGCATTGCCTTCGTCGCGCCGAGCTCGACAACAACGAAGAATGGCAGAACGCCAAGTATCATCTCAGTCGAGATGTCCGTGAGCAGACTCACGATGCCGAGATTCGTGACGTTCTTCATTCCAAGTTCTCGAGAACGTCCGGTTTCAGCGTCGCCGACCTTCGAGGCCAATCGCACTGACACCTCGTCCTTCAAGCAGGGATAGGGTTTCTACTATTGGGTTGTTGTTCGGTTGGTCGCTCAGCTCATATCATCAGTAGCGACTGGAGTGTCTACTTAGGCGGCGGCTTTGATCCAGAACCGAGCTCCCTCCATGCAGGCCACGCACGAGTTCGAGTGCACTCTGAAAGTCGGCACACCATAGACAGGCTCGTAGATCTCGATGCACATTTGAGGCCGTGTCACCGGACACGCTCCAGCCAACCCCAGGTTCGTGCCAGCATAGAACATGAGAGCAAGCACGGCTAGGACTCCTACGGATACTATGACAGCAGAGAGCCTCTTCGATGGCATTTGGGTCCGCACGCCAGTAGTACTTGGCTCACGTTGTCCCTCAAAAGGGATTTGTTCCTCGTTCGATTCAGGTGAAGTACTTGCGTAACTCTGCCGCCACCTCTTCCGGAGAGTCGAAGGTCTCGCATTCATCCAAGAAGTACCGCAGCCCCCACACATCATTCACATTGCGTTCTTGGAATCCGTATCTGGAAGCGACTTTCAGAACTACTGAACCATGAGGTGAGTCTGTTCCGAATGGTGAAGAGAAGACCGCGACATTGAAGCTTCGAATGCCCATCTCATCGTAGAATCTTAACACACGTGATAGTCCATCCGCAAGATTGAACAATGTGTCGCCGAGGACGCGTGTCAGATCCGGATTATCCAATGTGATTCCCCAAACTTCATCGGAACCCGTCGGAGAGAACGCTGTAACCCAGTCCGAGGAACCGGAAGAGCCTACGTAGCGTTCTTTGCGTTTCTTCTCTTCAGCGACGAGTTCGCTCCAATAGTTCCTTCCGTTCGTTTTCCAGTAGTCTCGAGCCTTGAGGTCTGCCTCGGCAAGCATATTGAACGGTTGATCACTGGCCAGTGCTTGCATGTGAGGATGCACAACTGTCGAGCCTGCTGGAGGCAGATAGTTCATGAGGACGGCGCCGTGCCTGACTTGGGGATTCTTCTCGTTCACTATTCTCAGATATTGCGTTGAGGCATCTAGCGCGTCGGCCAGGATTTTGGCAGTAAGTTCTCTCGGTCCGAGATAGTGGCTGTTAGTGACTACAATGACGGCGTTGAATTCGCTGTGGGCGAATAGGCTGGGAAAGGCGCGGGCCTCTCCCACATGAATGCCGGCTTCCGGCACCAGTTCCGCAGGGAATCTTGGTGTGGAGCTCTCAGCTTTCTCCGGACAGAACGGGCAGCCCTCACGAGTCTTTTGCACGGTCTGGAGGAACGATGTTTCATCGGTCTGCAAGTATTTCCTGACGTAGCCGCGTCTGCCTTCCAACACAATACTTCCTCGGCCCGTGAGGGGATCTCGCCTATGCTCGACTGTCTGCTCATCGATCTCGAAGTTCTTCAGAGGAGAGTGCAGTCGTGCGACTCTCCTTTCTGACACGAATTCCATGCTGCTATTCTTGTTCTCTCATTCAGAAGAAGCTTGTCTCACGGAGGTCTGTCTGAGTCTGTGACGTCTGTTGTGTCGCGCTTGTTTGAAATACCTCCCCGTTGACTAGTGATTCGAATGAGACTTAGGGGGCACAAACGTGAGCGTTCTTGCGAGAAGTGAGATTCTTCGAGAGATCAAGACTGGAAGGATCAAGATCAATCCGTTCAGGCGAAGCTGTGTCAGGGCAGCCTCGATTGACTTGCACTTGGCGAACGCCTTTCGGGTTTTTCAATCACCCCACAAGGTCATACCTGTCACAGATCTGACTGACTTCAAGAGGGCGACCAAGGGAATTCGCGTCCCACAAGGCTCAGGCGTGCAGTTGAGCCCCAGTGAGACTGTCTTGGGGATAACTGAGGAGAAGGTCACGCTTGCAGACAATATCTGCGGCTGGCTTGAAGGGCGAAGCCGATTCTCCCGGCTGGGCCTGCTTGTCCACATCTCCGCGAGCTTCGTGCAGCCGGGAATCTCAAACCATCAGGTCCTAGAGCTGAGCAACTTCGGCCCGTCACCACTTGAGATATTCCCAGGCACGGCGGTTTGCCAACTGATCCTCCAAAGAACCATAGGAACAGGCCACTATCGAGGGCTCTTCGAGAAACAGACACCCACGAACTTCGCAAGAAACTGAAGCATGCGTGGTTCTCCAACAACTATTTTACGTTCGAGAGTCAGCGGTTGAGTCAAGAATAGGTGTCAATGTTGGCTGGGGTCTACGATTCCGCGATGCGGTTCGACAAGAGAATCAGGTTCGCAGCGGTTGTTGATAGCCAGGGCAGAATACTTGAAGGCGGAATGCGTCCTGACGTGGAGCCCATCGAGCCGCTCGAGAAGACCCCGGACCTCATCTCGCAGTTGATAGCGCGTGAGTCTGCTGAGGCGCGGGCGGTCTTTCTTGGCGATCCGGAGTACTCGATTCTGGTCCACGAGAGACTGCTTGCCATCATCCACTACTTGGAGGATGGTTTTGTTCTCGTGACTGCTCACAAGTCGTTTCCGTTGACGAAGGCGAGCGCACTCACGAAGCGACTAGTCAGGGAACGTAAGAGAATGACCAAGAGGTCCCAATCGCGGAGTGATTGGTGATGCCCATGATCGATGTCTCGCTTGGTGACTTCCCGCGTCTTTTGCATCCTTACAATGCGACACTGATATCCTGCCGGGGAAAGACTGGCCTGCCCAACGCGCTGGCGATAGCGTGGATCATGCCTATCAGCATGAAGCCGCCGATGCTCATGTTCGCAATTCGGAAGGAACGTTACTCCTTCAGGCTCTTGGAGGAGACGAAGGAATTCGTTGTCAACATGGCAGGGTGCGACCTCGCAGGCCAAGTCCTCTTCTGTGGGCGTAGATCCGGGGAAGACATCGACAAGTTCAAGGCGACCGGTCTCACCCTCGGGAAGGCAAGGAAGGTAAACGCGCCGATCGTGAACGAGTGTGTTGCCCACATCGAGTGCAAGGTGTCAGAGACGATACCGAAAGGCGACCATGTACTCGTGATAGGTGGCGTGGTGGCAGCTTACGTTCGCAGAGATGTGTTCAGTGGCCTCTACGATCTGAAGCGATTCAAGCCTCTGCTTCATTTGGGAAACGATGTGTTCGCAACGACATCAGAAGAGATGATTGAACCGGAACTGGGCAAGTGACCAAGTAAGCTCCCTTGATGTTTAGTAGGGGTATTGCACGGCATTATGAATGCGGCCGGCCTAGGTATCACTCGTCCATCAACTAGTCGCGTCGTCTGGCCGGTATCCTAGGTTGTGTTCCGAGTATTGTTCGAGTTGCTGGAGAATCGATTGGGATTTCTCGATGGCCGTTTCGGCAGCCTCTTTGTTGTAACCTTTCTCCGGGTCCCAGATCTTCGAAGCCGTAACAAACGGATACCTTGGCTTTGTTGAGTGTTCTTCCAGCCCAACAAGCATCCTGACAACGTCTCGCAATTTGTCTTCCCAAGCCTCCGGCGCAAACTGGACAATCTCGGATGCAAGATATCCGGAGACGATGTGCTCCCTTATCTCGATGTTCTTTAGGGCGAGGGTTGCCTTTGCGGCCTTTTCGCCACATTGCTGTGCCAGGAAGACGGCGTTTGCATACTGACCGGCAGTCTTCAGATGCCTTGCAGATTCCAGGTCTGCACGTGCTTTCTTGAAGTAGAGTCTTGCTAGGTTCAGACGGTTCTAGCTAAATTCCAAGCTTGTCCTCTTTCTATGTAAGTAAGGCTAGACCGCGACCGCTTCACTAGGTCAAGCAGCTCGATTGCGAATCCGTTGGGGTCATGGAGGGTCTCGTAGTTGACGAGGATGCTGGAGAGCAGTGGAGACCCGTGTTCAGCTTCATCGGTGGCCTCCTCTCTGTTCAACACTAGCGGTGAGATGCGAACACCCGAACCTAGCGGAATATTCGCTGTGGCAGACGCAACGCGTTCATCCCGGACATTGGGGTTCAGGTTGACTTTGTCCATGATGATGAGCATATCATAGTCCGAATCGGATCGTGCTCCGCCTCTTACTCGTGAGCCGAACACCATCACAGACACGATGTCCGGCCCAAACTCACGCAGAACCATGCTCAGCAACTGTTGAAACCCGGGCATGCTAAGTCCTCGTGGCTGATCCGACTACACCTATGCGACAAGTATGTCTGGAGAAGCCCTTAGACTCGACTACTCGTTCACACAATTGAACGAGACCGCGATGAACTCTGTTGACCCTAACAGGGCGAGCGCAAGCTCCCGCCTTCAGTCTCGGAGAGAATCAAGCAGGCATCGCTATTGAGAAACTTCGATGCTTCAAGCCGAAAGGCCGCAAATTCAACCGCCAAGTTCTCCGTATCCCAACATTCGAATTCAGACGCACGCCGCATCTTGGTGAATCACGTGGAAGAGGCGAGAAAGAACATGGGTGTAGGTCACCCTGATTCCTCCCCTTTCGACAGGGCGGTCAAGGAGTTCATTCTCGCATACAGGGAGGGTGTACTGGTCGCTGGGGTTCCAGGAAAGGCTCGCCGGGCCGACTCCCGTCGGTCGTTCAGATACATGAGGCGGTGTCGTGTCATCGTAACGCTTAGAATCAAGTGATATCGCTCCTTCGCCAGGGGTTTCCCGGCCTTCTAAGCCGTGAGTTCCTCAGGGTCGGTCTCGCTCAAGATCCGAGCGCGACAGTGTCGCTTGATCTTCCTGTGAAGATCTTTGTCCGCAGTGATGAGCATGGCGTCGTAGTCTCTGGCGAGGGCAACATAAGCCGCATCATAGAAAGTTATTCGCAATTGCCGAGAGATCTCGAAGGTCTTCTCTAACAGGGAGGACTCCGCGAGACTTCTCAATCCGAGGCCTAGGTCCAAAAGTGACTGAAACGCCTTGGCAGAGTCCTCGTTCGTGAATGAGGGATGCCTCGTCAGAGCGTTTCCAATTTCACATATGATGAGTACGGGTGAGGAAAGCATCAACTTGCCGGCTGAATGGAGGGTGCGTATCTGAAGGGCCCTATCGGAATCTTCTTCGACGATGTACCATTTGGCCACTACTGAGGCGTCCACGACTATGGTCTTCAGCGAGAATTCCTCGCTTCTCGGATGACTTTTACGCTGTTGAACTTCACGCCTCTTGTTTTCTCTCTCAGATCATCCATGATCTTGCAGGCCTGCTTCATTCGCTCAGCATTGACCTTCTCTTCTATCGCTGCTCTCAAATACTCTGCCCAATCGAGGTCGAGTCTGCTCATCTCTTCCTTCAGAGCCCTAGGGACGCGAACAGAGACCACTTCCATCGACGACGACCTGCAAGCGATTACGCTCGCGCTTACGGATAACGTTTTCGGCGCTCGCTTACGAGCCCGTATACGGCAATCAGTTCGGCCATGAATCCGTTGCGACAATCTCAGAAGATCTCTCAGAAAGCAACGGCGCAAGTGAACTGTTGCCGCCGTGTTCTCGTGGCCCGGACATGGCGTGTTTGTGTGTGTATTGAGATTGGCAGGAATGCGACGGCGGAGTAGGAATCCATTTATAGGGTAGGATCAGGCTTCACGCTCCTTGGAGCGAACCTTGGGCGTTGTTGTGAAAGTCACTAGAAGAGGCCAGACAACCCTTCCCGTGGAGTACCGCATGAAGCTCGGGATCAACGAAGGTGATGACTTGCTGATTGAAGAGACGCCGCATGGGCTTGTGGTTCGTCGTGTGCCCGACCTGCTGGACCTCGCAGGCGTGGACGCCAAGTACGGTAGTCCGGAAGAGGGGAAGAAAGTAATCGAACGGATGAGAGAGGAATACTAGAGGCTTGGAGATCGTCGATTCGCGATTCCTCGTCGAGTACTTCTTCTCTGACAGTGAGAAGGTCAAGTCGAAGGCCTCGAAGCATCTGGCCCATCTCGTGGAGACGAGGACGGGCGTTCTCCCCACAATCGTTGTGACGGAGACAATGCGATATGTGTGCGACAAGCGCGGGACAGAGGAAGCAAAGATCAGGCATCTATCCCTCACCAGAAGCGGCCTCCTGATTGCCGATCTCACTAGCGAGTTGGCTAAGGAAGCGGGTCTCCTGAAGTGCCTGCATCCAAACATCCCAACGGGAGACTGCATAGTGGCGGCCACTGCGCGAGCCAGGAAAGCCAAGATACTGTCAGATGACAAACACTTCGATGAGATCAAGGACCTGTCGCGAGTTTGGTTTCAGACGACTTGATCCTGATCTCGTGAACAACTGGCTATACGTGGCGCATAACTCAAGACTATCGACACTGAGAGTTGCTCTTCGCCGAGTTGACCATAGCAAGGCGAGCGCAAGCTCCCGTCTTTAGGCATGCAGTAAGCGAGCCCTCAGCAGTTTTGGAGGAGTGTGTGGGATGAAGGTTCGCACAATCTCGGAAACCTACACAGGCCAGACGTCCCCATGCTGAGAGCTGACAGCTGTCTTGGAAGCTGGTTTCCTCGGGTTTTGCAGTATTGCAGCACTATTGATGCTGAACGTGACCGAGCTAGGAAAGACGCACGCATGAGCCTACTCATACGTGATCCTTCAGGCTTCAGGATTGGCTCTGTTTGGACTCGGATTCAAACTGAACCGCTGGCTCCGAGCGGGAACTTCTATTGCTTGCTGACTCCTTCTTGGAGTGAGCGTCTTCTCTATCACTCGATCAGGTTGTTGAGCTTGTGAGTCTTACGAGTTTGTCGGCTCCCTCTCTCTCGCGAACCACGTACCGGTGGAGTTCCAGCTTCGCCAGCAGTCTGCTCATTGCGTACGGCTCGATTCCAAGCAGCTCACCGAATCGACTCTGCCTCATCGGGCCTGATTCTTCGAGATGCATGAGTAGTCGCACGGCTTGGAGTCGAAGATCACTGTGCTTCGGAAAGAGCTCCACAAGCTCAAGCTCCATGTCCTCCGCCAAACGCTCGGCCGTCACAGCCTTCTTC